>Ga0180121_10000033_pt1 | contig 41221 bp, 46 predicted proteins | sample AntDrymUQ5402106_2_FD_129676 | JGI IMG/M metagenome (GOLD analysis project Ga0180121, IMG submission 129676) | Polar desert sand microbial communities from Dry Valleys, Antarctica - metaG UQ540 (21.06) (version 2) (version 2) | ecosystem: Environmental > Terrestrial > Soil > Desert | place...
CGGATGCTCGCTCGCAGCCTCGACCGCACCCGAGTAGCGAAGAATGTCGGCGCGCTCCGCGCCGTCGAGCGCGATCACATCGACGAGCTCCATCCGTCCCTCGGTCACCGTCCCGGTCTTGTCGAGCACCACGGTCGAGATGCGCCTGGTCTGCTCGAGCACCTCAGGCCCCTTGATCACGATGCCGAGCTGCGCTCCTCGGCCGGTGCCGACCATGAGCGCGGTCGGCGTGGCGAGGCCGAGCGCGCAGGGGCACGCGATGATGAGGACGGAAACCGCGGCGGTGAATGCTGCGCCGGCATCTCCGTCCACCAAAAGCCAGCCCGCGAGGGTCGCGAGCGCGATCGCGATCACGACCGGTACGAAGACTCCGGAGATCCGATCGACGAGCCGCTGGATAGGAGCTTTGCCCGCCTGAGCTTCGGCGACGAGTTTTGCGATCTGCGCCAGGGCGGTGTCCGCTCCGATGCGGACGGCGCGAACCGTGATGCGGCCGTACGTGTTGACCGTTGCGCCGGCGACGTCGTCGTCCGCAGCGACCTCGACCGGAACCGACTCGCCGGTCAGCATCGACTGGTCGACGGCGGAGGCGCCGTCCACGACGACGCCGTCTGTCGCAACCTTCTCTCCTGGACGAACGACGAAGACGTCGCCCGGCTGCAGCTGTTCCACCGGAACCAAAACCTCTTCGCCGTTCCGCAGCACCCGCGCCTCCTTCGCGCCGAGCTCGAGCAACGCTCGGATCGCCGCGCCCGCGCGGCGGCGAGCGCGAACCTCGAGATACCGCCCGAGCAGGATCAAAGTCGCGACTACCGCTGCCACCTCGAGATAGATGTGCTCGTCGAGGCCAATGACGAGGACGACGGCCGACCACACGTACGCGGCCAGCGTTCCGATCGAGATCAGGGTGTCCATCGTCGCCGCGCCGTGGCGCGCGTTCAGCGCGGCCGCGCGATGGAAGGGCCAGCCGGCCCACAGCACGACCGGCGTCGCCAACGCCAGAGCAACCCACTCCCAACCCTCGAATTGAACGGGCTCGACGATCGTCAGGAGTGCGAGCGGCGCCGTGAGGGCAGCAGCAACGAGCAGCCGGATCCGAAGGACAAGAGCTGACCGGTCAGCCTGCTCGGCCTGCGCCGCACCTCCGCGCCGCGAGGCTCCGTAGCCGGCGGCCTCGACGGCCCGAACGAGATCCTCGACCGCGACGCGTGTCGAATCGAAGCTGACTGTCGCCTGCTCCGTCGCGTAGTTGACGTTTGCTTCGACGCCGTCGAGCTTGTTCAGCTTCCGCTCGATCCTCGAGGCGCAGGAGGCGCACGTCATTCCCTGGAGGTCGATGGTCTCCTGTTCGGGAGCCGCGGTGGCCATCAGGCCACGATCTCCTGGGCCTCGTACCCTGCCTCGGTAATCGCCGCTCTCAGCGCGCGATCCTCCAAGTCGTTGCCCCAGACGCTGACCATCTTTGTGTCGAGATCGACTTCGACGCGGTCCACCGCTTCGAGAGCGCCCAGCTCCTCGGTGACCGCGGCCTTGCAATGACCACAGTGCATATCTGGAACGTTGTAGGTCTTCGCGTCGCTCATGGGCTGCCTTTCTGTATACCCCTAGAGGGTATCTGGGATCGTTGGCGCACGCAAGTAGGCTTTGGCAAGGCGACCGCGCTGCGGCACCTCGTTCCGAGATCGTGCGCGCGCGACCCTAGTGATGCCCGGCCGCGTGCTCCTGCATGATCGCGATCTCGCGCTCCTGAGCCTCGATGATCTGCCCCGCCAGCTCCTTGATCTCTTCGTGCTGCCCCCGATCCTGGCCGAGCTCCGCCATCCGGATTGCGCCTCGATGGTGGTCGATCATCATCGACGCAAAAGCCTGGTCGACGTCGGCGGCGTCCGTTAGATCCGATCCCTCGTGCTGCATGCCCATCTCCGACGGTGAAAGGCCGAGTGTGTCCGCGCCCTGAGGATCGATAGCGGAGGAGCCGAACCAGTCCTCCCTCCACCCGCGCATGTCATCGATCTCATCCTGTTGGTCCCGAATGATGTCGTCCGCAATCTGCACGAGGTCCGGTTGCGAAAGGCCGGCACGCGTCGCTGACTTGGCCATCTCGATCGCACCCTCGTGGTGCTGCACCATCCCGTCGATGAATGCGCGGTCGAACGGAACGGCCGACGACGCGACCTGTCCCTCGACCTCGGCCCCGTCGCCGTTGTCGCCTCCACATCCTGCGAGAGCGACAATCGCCGCCAGCGTGGCAACCCTCAGTACATGCTTCATCTCATCCTCCTGATGTGACTTGTCCGTGATCCATCTAGGCGCGGCAAAAAACGCGGCGGCGCCTGCAGGGAAACTCACATCAAGAAGCGCTGAAGCAGCACCGGCGACCCACGTGCCCGGCCTTCCTCCTTCGTGGCACCCCGGCGCTTCGGCCGAAGTCCGGCGTGGGAACCAGCGACGGCTGAAGCAGGCTCACGCTTCCAGGCGATCGCCGCGGGCGCGAAGACGGTGAACAGCAGGAGGCAGGCGACCAGGGCGCCGTGCTCCGAGTGATCCTCGTGAAGTGACTCGAAGGCTCCATGACCGACGAACCCAAGCACGATGAGCGTGCATGCGATTGCCCCGACAGATCGAGGTTGCATAGTCGGCAGGCTAGCTATCTGGGAGGTCGCGCCGGATCTAGAGCCTGCGAGCGCCCACCCATGTAGACGCGTACCACCCCGTGAGCGGCGAGATCTTCAGGACGTCGCCCGTGTGCGGCGAGTGGATCATCTGGTTGTTGCCGATGTAGATCCCGTTGTGGCCGAGGCCGTTGAAGAAGACGAGGTCGCCGGGCTGGAGCTGGCTGCGGTCGACAGGCGTCCCGTAGCCGTACTGCGCCGCCGCGTTATGGGGCAGGGAGACGCCTACCTGAGCGTAGACGTACATGATGAAGCCGGAGCAATCGAAACCCGTCGCAGGTGTCGACCCGCCGTAGAGATACGGGATCCCGAGGTACTGCATGGCGATCCCGACGACACCGCCGTATTTGGCAGGGCCAGGGGCCGGAATGGGGCTCGGGTTCGGTGAGGCACCAGAGGGATCGGCGGAGGCGGCCAGCTGGGGGATCAGCGGTTGCGGCGCCGTGAGGCGCGCCCGCGCCTGCCGCTCGAGCTCGACCTGCCGCCGCTGCTCGGCAGCACGAATCGAGGCGATCTCGGACTTGATCGACGACAGCAGTCTCTGGCGCTCACCGAGCTGGCTCTCGATCGAGGATTTGTGCGCGGCGCGCTCGGCGACGAGCTGCGTCTGCCGCCCGCGAGCCTTCTGCAGCCTGGCACGGGCCCGACGCATATCGGTGCGAAAACCGATCACGTCCGCGAGCACCTTGGAGTCCTGCTCGGAGACGCGTGAGACCGTTTCGAGACCGTCGAGCAGATCCTCGAGGCTCTGGGATCCCACCAGCACGTCGAGCGTCGAGTCCGTCTCTTCCGACGTGTAGATCGCGACCATGCGCGCTGCCAGAACTCGCTGCGCCGTGCGGTGGTTGTCAGCTGCGATCGTCAGGTTGACCCGGTTCTCGTTCAGGTCACCCTTGATCGCGTCGAGCCGCTCGTTGGCGAGGTTGTACGCGTCGACAGCGTGGTCGAGCGAGCCGTCGAGCGACTGAATCTGCGCCATGACGGACTGCGCCTGGGCTTGCTTGGAGGAGACCGATGCCGGCTCGGCGGTCGCGCCGCCGGCCGCCGCGAGAGCGGCGAAAAACGACATGGTGATGGCTGCTAGCTGAGACCTACGCAAAACGCATGAAGCCGTCCCGAACCACGATCCGCGCCAGGCTCGTGGAGTGGAACGTCACAAGCTCGGCACCCTAACAACGGTTCCGGATGGCCGCAAACAGGGTATCGCATAGGTGCTGTGGTAGGGTCGCCGCTCGTGCCCAGGCCAGGGAGGGGGTTCCGAACGCTTGGCGCCGCCGTCCTTTGCGGAGTTGCGGTAGGCGTGTCTTTGCCTGCCGGAAGCGGGGCAGAAACGGCGCAGGACCTCCAGGCGCGGGCGGATGCGCTGAGGGCCGAAAATGCAGCGCTTGCAGCGGGTTCCCACTCCGCGCTCGCCAGTCTGACGACCATCGAGAGCCGCCTCGCACAGGCGAACGCAGAGCTCGCGTCGTTCCGGGCGCGGTCGCGGCAGATTCGTGCGAAGCGGGAGGCTGTCGGTCAGGAGCTCCACATCACCCGAGGCGCCCTCCTCGCAGCCCAGAAGGCCCTCGCAGAACGGCTCCAGAAGCTGTACGAGGAGGAGCAAGCCGACGTGCTCGCCCTGATCATCGGAGCCGGCTCGCTGGACGACGCGCTGAGCGCCGTCGAGACCTTGGATTTGGCGGCCGAGCAGGACGAAAACCTCCTCGAGAGCGCCCGAAGCGCTTCCGGTCGGCTCGCCCGTCTGCGAAACACTCTGCGGGCGAAGCAACGAGAGCTCGACCAGCTCACTGCCGCGCGAGCAGCCGCGGCCGCATCGCTGGCCGACGCGCGGGCCGAGCGCATCCGGACGATCGCGTCGCTCAGGGCGGCGAGTCACTCGAATGCGGGCGAGATCACCGCCCTCGGGAGTCGGGCCCGCACCCTCGCCGCGGCCCGGGTGTCCCCACCCACACCGGTGATCACTGCCGGCGCGCCGAGCCTCCCGTCCGGTCCCGCCTCGGCTGGTGTCCGGTCTTTGACCGTGCTTGCCACCGGGTACGCACTTCCGGGCCGCACCGCCAGCGGCCGCATGGTCGGCTGGGGGGTAGTCGCCGTCGACCCGTCCGTGATACCGCTCGGTTCGCGCCTCGCCGTTCCGGGCTACGGAATGGGTGTCGCAGCCGATACCGGCGGCGCGATCAAGGGCGCGCGAATCGATCTCTGGTTCCCGACTGTCAGCCAAGCGCTCACCTGGGGCAGCCGGACGGTGACGGTGGCCGTCTACCCCAATTAGACAGGCGGACGACTCGCGCCGACAATGAGGACGATGGCGACGGACCCCGCCGGACACGCAGAGGAACCGAACGGCGACCTTCTCCGGGTCATGCTGGTCGACGACCACGATCTGTTTCGGACGGGCCTCCGCAATCTCCTCGAGGAAGAAGGCGTGCACATCGTCGCCGAGGCACCCGACGGGAACGCCGCGCTGCAGCTCGTGCGGGAACTGGCGCCTGACGTCGTTGTGATGGATCTCAACATGCCGGGGATGAACGGCATCGAGGCGACGCGCGAGATCACGCGGGTAGCCCCACTGACGCGCGTCCTCGTACTGACGATCTCAGACCAGGACGCCGACGTGCTGGATGCGATCGTCGCCGGGGCGTGCGGCTACCTAATGAAGGACTCGTCGATCCAGGATCTGATGGAGGGGATCAGAGCAGCGTCCGTCGGAGAGTCGCTGATCTCTCCGCACATCGCGTCGAAGGTCTTGCAGCGGATTCGGGCGGCGAGCGTGGACGCGGGCGGCACCATGGCCCGCCCGGAGCTCTCGGACCGAGAAACCGAGGTCTTGCGCCTGATCGCGAACGGCAAGGACAACGCTGAGATCGCCCGTGACCTCCACATCAGTCCGAAGACGGTCAAGAACCACATCTCGAACATCCTCATGAAGCTGCAGATCGAGAACCGCATCCAGGCCGCGGTGTACGCGGTTCGCTCCGGTCTCGTCTGACGACGAGCCGGGCTGCGCTTCGCGCCGCGCGACCGCTCGGCCCAAGCGATCCGATGGCCCGCTTGCCAACGGGCGAGTCGGGCAAAGCCCGCCTCGCGGCGGCGTTAAGCGACTTTGGCTTCGGCCGCTTCGGTGCGAAGCGCGCTGAGCAGTCCTCTGAGAGCTGCGAGCTCTCGCTTCGACCGGGCGAGCTTACGGGCCGTGCGTGAGAGCTCTCGTGCCTGCTGCTCCCCACTCGCGTGATCGAGCTCGGACGCGAGCGTCCCGATCGCGCGCTCGAATCGCGAGCATTCGGCATCGAGCTTGAGCGCCCACGCGTAGCCATCGGTGAGGGTGTTCTCGAGCCGCATCCGGCCCGGATCGTGCCCCCCCTCGAGCGCGCTCAACAGGTCTTCAAGGCGCTCTGTGAGTGATGCAAGTTGATTTGGCATGTGTCGTCTCCCCGTAGCTCCGCTCGATTATCGGCGGTAGGCGGGCAGTTTCCTATAGGCCGACCGGCCCATCTTTTGCGTCGGCAGGACCTACAATCGCTCTGGTGAAACGCGCTCTGCTTGCCGGACTCGCCTGCCTCGGAGCAGCGTTCCCTCTCGTTTCCGCGGCCACGCCGGCAGCCTCATCGGAGGCACAGCTGGCATCGAAGCTCGCTCGCGCCCTCGCCGTGCCACACGTTCAATCCAGGCTGTCAGGAGCCGCCGCGGTCGACCTTGCAGGCGGCCGGACGATCTTCCTCCGCCACCCGACGCTCTCGCTCGTCCCTGCCTCGAACGCCAAGCTGGCCGTCGCCTACGCATCCCTTGCGGTGCTCGGCCCGGAGCACCGCATCGACACGATCGTCTTCGGGGAAGGCGAGTTGATCGGTACGACGTGGAAGGGCGATCTCGTCCTCCGGGGATTCGGCGACCCGACGCTGTCCCGTGCCGACCTCGCGATGCTGGCGAGGCAGGTTCGCGCAGCGGGCGTCCGCCGGGTCACAGGCGACATCGAGGCCGACGAGTCCTACTTCGACCGGCGGCGGACCGGCCCCGCGTGGAAATCCCGCTACTACATCGGCGAATCGCCGCCGCTCTCGGCCCTCTCCGTCGATCGAGGCCGCTTTCGAGGCTGGTACACCCATGATCCCGCACGAGCCGCCGGTCTCCAGTTTCGCCTCGCCCTTCGAGCCGCAGGCGTGGGCGTCGGCGGCCAGGTCGTCGAAGGAGTCGCCGATCCGCTCGCAGAGCAGCTGGCGACCACGTCGTCGGCCCCGCTCGCGCGAATCGTGGCGTTCATGAACCGAGAGAGCGACAACTTCACCGCCGAGCTACTCCTGAAGCAGCTCGGAGCCTCCGACGAGGGGCTTGGGACGAGTGCCGCGGGCGCACTTGCCGTCCGCCGGGCGCTTCACGAGGCGGCCGTGCCGCTCGCGGGTGTTCGCATCGTCGACGGGTCAGGGCTCTCCGCACGCAATCGCCTGACCGCGGCAGCAGTCATAGGCATCCTCGTCGTCGCCTGGAATGACCCGGCGATTCGACCCTCGTTCGTCCAGTCGCTCGCCGTGGCCGGGGTCAACGGGACTCTCGAGGACCGTCTGGAGCGCCCCCCGGCGCGCGGTGCCGTGCTCGCGAAGACGGGCACGCTCAGCGAGTCTTCCGCCCTCTCCGGCTACGTCCGGGGGAGATGGGCGTTTGCGGTGATTCAGAACGGGCGGCCCGTATCGCAGTTCTGGGCCCGCCGCGCCCAGGACCGGTTCGCGTCGGTGCTAGCCGCCCAGTAGCTCGGCCAGGTCTGCTTCCGTCAGGAGCGGGACCTCCGAGCTCTGGGCCTTCTTCAGCTTCGATCCACCCGGCTCCTCGCCCGTGATCAAGCCGGTCGTCTTCTTCGAGACCGAGTTCGTGACCTTCGCGCCCCGTGCTTCCAGGTCTGCCTGCGCTTGCTCGCGCGTCCACCGCTCGAGGGTTCCGGTGATGACGTAGGTACGGCCGGTAAGCGGCCCCTCCGGGGCACGATCCTCCTCGCCCGACTCGAGCCGCAGGCCGAGCGCCCGAAGCTCCGCCACGAGGCGCTGGTTCTCCTCGTCCGCGAACCACTCCGCGATTGCCTCGGCCCGCTCGGGGCCGATTCCGTCGCATTCCACGATCTCTTCCTGCGCCGATCCTCCGAGACGGTCGACGGAGCCGAAATGCCGGGCGAGGTTCTGCGCGGTCACCCAGCCGACGTCGGGGATGTTGAGGCCGTAGAGGACGCGCCTGAACGGAATCTGCTTGGAGGCCTCGATCGAGGAGATGACCTTTGCCGCGCTCTTCTCCTGAAAGCCGTCGAGCTCGAGCAGCTGCTCCTTCGTCAACCGGTAGAGCTCGGGGAGCGAACGGACGAGGCCGAGGTCCCAGAGCCGGCGGACAAGCTGCTCGCCGACACCCTCGATGTCCGCGGTTGCCATAACCCAGTTGTTCAGGGTCTCGAGCCCGCGAGAGGGGCAGGCGCGGTTCGGGCACCGGTGCATCGCCTCGCCCTCCGGCTTGACGACCTCGACCTCGCAGAGCGGACAGTGGGTCGGCATCGTGAACTGCTTGGTGCCTCTACGGTGGGCGCCGGCCGGACCGACGATCTGCGGGATGACATCGCCGGCGCGCTGCACGATCACGTCGTCTCGCTCGCGGATCTGCTTGCGGTTGATGTCCTCCTCGTTGTGCAGCGTCGCGCGGGAGATAGTGACACCGCCGACCTCCACTGGCTCGAGCATGGCCCACGGATTGAGCGCGCCCGTGCGCCCGACGCGAATCAGGATCTTGTTCAGGCGCGTCGTCGCCGTCAGGGGCGCCCACTTGTAGGCGCGAGCCCACCGAGGCCGGCCGTGCAGGGCTCCCAGACGACGCTGCTGCTCGTAGAGATCGACCTTCACGACGAGCCCGTCGATCTCGTAGTCGAGCTCGAGCCGCTTGGTCTCCCAGAGCTGACACGCCGCGTAGACCGATTCGACGGTGTCGTGGCGCTCGGCGAGGGGGTTCGTGCGAAACCCGCGCTCGCGGAGCCATTGCAACGCCTCCCAGTGTCCTTCCGACGGGAGGCCGACGTGATGGCCCATGCCATGGATCCAGATCGAGAGCGGCCTCTCGGCTGTGATCTTCGGATTGAGCTGGCGCAGCGATCCGGCCGACGCGTTGCGCGGATTGGGCGCCGTTTTCTTTCCCTCGGTGACGAAGCGCTCGTTCAGGCGGTTGAAGCCCGAGAGCGGCATGTAGACCTCACCGCGTACCTCGAGGACTTCGGGTGGCGCCTCGACCTCCGGCAGCACCATGCGGGGGAGGACGGCCCCGATCGTGCGGAGATTGACCGTGACGTCTTCGCCGCGGTAGCCGTCGCCCCGCGTCGAGCCGCGGACGAACTCGCCGTGCTCGTACACGAGGTTGACCGCCGAGCCGTCGATCTTCGGCTCGGTCACGAAGGAAACCGGCTCGTCGGTGCCGAGTCGCTTGCGGACGTCGTCCGCCCACTTCTGCAACGCCTCCTCCGTCGTCACCTTCTCGAGCGAGCCCATCGGCGAGAGGTGCTCGATCTTTTGAAAGCGCTCGGAGGGCGCTGCGCCGACCCGGTGCGTCGGCGAGCCCGGGTCGTCGAGCTCGGGATGCTCTTCCTCAAGCGCCTTCAGCTCGTCGAAGAGACGGTCGTATCCCGCGTCATCGATCTCCGGGTCGTCGAGGACGTGGTAGAGGTAGTTGTGGTGCTCGAGCTCGCGCCGCAACTCGGCAACCCGGTTCGCGGCGTCGGCGGTCGTCCGGGTCGCCATCGTATGATCGTATCCGCGCGGGATTCGTACGGATTGCGTCGAAATCAGCGCGCAACAGGCGGAACGCCTCTCCCCCCGCCTGCCGGGTCCCGGCGGTGAGCTGCATGCCGCCGGGACTCTCTTCAGTACGACACGCGTTCGAGATAGAGGCCCCACGGTGGAGCCGTCGAGCCCGCTTCGCGCCGCTCGGCGCCGTCGAGCAGGCGGGCGATGTGGCTGGGTGGCAGCTCGATCATCGTCCCGACCAGCGTCCGCACCATGTGGCGGAGGAAGCTGTTCGCCTCGATCTCGAACTCGAGCATGTCGGCCCGGCGGTGCCACGAGGCGTGCTTGACGTTCCGGACGAAGCTCTTGTGCTGCGTGCCGGAGGGAGTGAACGCGCGGAAGTCGTGCGCGCCGAGCAGGAGGTCTGCCGACACCGCCAGCGTTTCCTCCGGGATCGGGCGGGGATGCCACCAGCTGCGCCGCTCCTCGAACGGCGAGCGCTCGTGCCGCCGGAGGATCCGGTACCGGTAGGCGCGCGAGGCCGCCGAGTGCCTCGCATGGAAGTCTGGAGGTGCCTCCTCGGCGGCGACGACGGCCAGGTCCGCCGGAAGATGTGCGTTCACCGCCTCGGCAGCCCGGCCCACCGGCGGGCCTCCGTCGACCTCCACCGAGGCGACGTTCGCGAGGGCGTGAACACCGGTGTCGGTGCGACCGGCAACAGCAAGGCCGAAGCACGCTGAAAACGTCTTCTCGAGCCCTGTGCGCAGCTCGCCCTCGACCGTTCTCAGTCCGGGCTGGACGGCCCAGCCGCGGAAGTCGGCGCCGTCGTACTCGAGAGTGAGCTTGAGCCTCGTCGCTACTGGGCGACCGGCGCCGCGGCCTGTTCGGCGGGGGCCTCGACGGGCCTGACGACCGGCGCCGGCGGAACGTAGTCGACGAACTCGAGATAGGCCATCTCAGCGGCGTCGCCCGCTCGCGGGCCGATCTTCACGATCCTCGTGTAGCCGCCCGGCCGGTCGGCGAACCGCGGCGCGACGTCCGCGAACAGCATGTGCACGACGTCGTTCGACCGGAGGTAGGCGAGCGCCTGCCGCCGCGCGGAGAGGTCGCCGCGCCGCCCCAGCGTGACCATCTTCTCGACGATCGGCTTGACGGCCTTCGCCTTCGCGACCGTCGTCTTGATCCGGCCGTGCTCGATCAGCGAGCCCGACAGGTTCGAGTACAGCGCCTTGCGGTGCGCCGAGTCGCGGCCGAGCTTCTTTCCGGAGCGATGGTGGCGCACCGCAGCAGCCCTAGAGGGAGTCGTCGCCGCGCAGGTTGAGACCGTGCGTGGCGAGCGTCTCCTTGACCTCTTCGATCGATTTCTTGCCGAAGTTCGGGATCGCCGCGAGCTCGCCCTCCGACTTCGTGACAAGGTCGCCGATCGTCTCGATTCCGACCCGCTTCAGGCAGTTGTACGAGCGGACCCCGAGCTCGAGCTCCTCGATCGGGAAGTTCTCCATCCCGTGAGCCAGAGGGGCCTCGGCGGCGGTCTCGCGCGCAGCGGCGGCAGCTTCCCCGAAGCCCTCGATCTTGTCGATGTCCGTGAAGATCGCGAGCTGCCGGATGAGGATGTCAGCGGCCTCGCCGATCGCCTCTCTCGGGTCGATCGAGCCGTCGGTCGTCACGTCGAGAGTCAGCTTGTCGTAATCGGTGCGCTGACCGACACGAGCGGCCTCGATGTCGTAGGAGACACGCCGGACCGGCGAGAAGATCGAGTCGATGGGGATGACGCCGATCGTGTGCTCGGGCCCCCGGTTCAGCTCGGCCGGCACGTAACCGCGGCCGCGACCGATCGTCATCGTCATCTCGAGACGGCCCTTGTCGGACAGGTTCGCGATCACGAGGTCGGGGTTCAAGATCTCGAGGTCGGCCGGTGCTTCGATGTCCGCGGCCGTGACCGCACCCGCACCGCGCTTCGTGAGCCGCACCTCGACCTCGGGCGACTCGCCGTGCAGCCGGCAGACGAGGCTCTTGAGCGCGGAGATCAGGTCGACGACGTCCTCGCGGACACCCGGCAGCGTCGTGAACTCGTGCGCGATGCCCTCGATCTTGACCGAGGTGACTGCGGCGCCCTCGAGCGACGAGAGCAGCACGCGGCGCAGCGAGTTGCCGAAGGTGTGGCCGAAGCCGCGGTCGAGCGGCTCGATCTGGAAGACGCCACGGCGCTCGTCCACTTCCTCGTGGACGATCCGCGGAATCTGGAAATCCATCAGCGATGTTCGTGTTGCCATTTACAGCCTTTCGTTTGCGTGCGAAACCAACAGGGGCGGAGCGTTTTCCTAGTTACTTCGAATAGAGCTCGACGATGAGCTGTTCCTGAACGGGCGTGTCGATCTCGCTCCGCTCGGGCCACTTGAGCACCTTGCCGGTCAGGCTCTCGTGGTCGGCCTGGAGCCATGGGGCGACGGAGGCCGTGAGATCCGTCGCGTCCCGGATGACCTGCTCCGCGGCGCTGCCCGGGGCCATCGTGACGATGTTGTCGGGCTTGACCTGAAAGCTCGGGATGTTCACGCGCCGGCCGTTGACGTGAAAGTGGCCGTGGCGGACGAGCTGGCGGGACTGCGCTCGAGAGGCTGCGAAGCCGAGACGGTAGACGACGTTGTCGAGCCGGGTCTCGAGCATGCGAAGGAGCGTCTCGCCCGTGATCCCGGAGCCCTTGGCCGCCTTCGTGTAGTAGTTGCGGAACTGCTTCTCGAGCAGGCCGTAGTACCGGCGCGCCTTCTGCTTCTCGCGGAGCTGGAGCAGATACTCGGACTGCTTGATCCGGCCGCGGCCGTGCTCGCCCGGCGGGTAGCTCCGGCGCTCGATTGAGCACTTCTCCGTGAGGCAGCGCTCGCCCTTGAGGAAGAGCTTCATGCCTTCCCGGCGGCACGAGCGGCACTTCGGGCCGATCGATCTCGCCACTAGACCCTCCGCCGTTTCTTCGGCCGGACGCCGTTGTGCGCTTGCGGCGTCACGTCCTTCACGCCGAGGATCTCGAGGCCGGCCGCCTGCAGCGACCGGATCGCCGTCTCTCGACCGGAGCCCGGTCCCTTCACGAAGACCTCGACCTTCTGGAGCCCGTGCTCCATGCCCTTCCGGGCACAGGCGTCGGCGGTCACCTGGGCGGCGAACGGCGTGGACTTGCGGGAGCCCTTGAACCCTGCCGAGCCGGCCGACTCCCACACGATCACGTTCCCGTCCTTGTCCGTGAGGGTCACGATCGTGTTGTTGAACGACGTCTTGATGTGCGCCTGCCCGATGGCGATGTTCTTACGTACGCGACGGCGGGTCCGCCCACGGGTGGCCTGTTTGCGAGGAGGCGCCATTACGTCTTTGTCGCCGCCTTCTTGCCGCGGCCGACCGTCTTCTTCGGCCCCTTGCGGGTCCGGGCGTTCGTCTTCGTGCGCTGGCCGTTGACCGGAAGACTGCGTCGATGGCGAACGCCGCGGTAGGCGCCGATCTCGGAGAGCCGCTTGATCGACTGCTGCCGCTCGCGACGCAGGTCACCTTCGACCTGAAGATTTCCGTCGATGTACTCGCGGAGCTTGGTGATCTCGGGATCCGTGAGATCGCGAACCTTCTCCTCGGGCTTGAGGCCCGTCGCGCTGCAGATCTTGAGCGCGGTCGAGCGACCGACCCCGAAGATGTAGGTCAGGCCGACCTCGAGCCGCTTCTCGCGCGGAAGGTTGACGCCTGCGATTCGTGCCAAAGCTTCTCCTCTACCCCTGTCGCTGTTTGTGCCGTGGGTTCGTGCAGATGACCATGGTCCGGCCATGCCGCTTGATCACGCGGCACCGCTCACACATCGGCTTGACTGAAGGGCGTACTTTCATCGGTGTCTGAAGGTGATCCGGCCTCGGGAGAGGTCGTAGGGGGACAGTTCCACCTTGACCCGATCGCCCGGCAGGATGCGGATGTAGTGCTTGCGCATCTTCCCGGAGATCTTCGCGAGCACCTGATGGCCGTCCTCGATCTGGACACGGAACATCGTGCTCGGCAGGGCCTCCACGACCTCGCCTTCAACCTCGATTGTCTCTTCCTTCTGGGCCATACCTCCACACGGGAACCGCGCTCTACGAGCGCGGTCTGGGACGAACGTCGAACACAGCACAGCACGGCCTGCGCCGAGCGAACAATGGTAGCAAACCGCCCTAGCTGACCCGAACCGGCGCTGCCGTGAGGATTCTGGGCTCGCCCTCGGTCACCGCAACCGTGTGCTCGAAGTGCGCGGCCAGCGAGCCGTCTCGCGTCGCGATCGTCCAACGGTCGTCGCGGACGACGACATCGGCACCGCCGGCGGTGATCATCGGCTCGATCGCGAGGGTCATCCCTGCAGCCAACAGCGGGCCGTAGCCGGGCTCTCCGAAGTTCGGAATCTGCGGGTCCTCGTGCATGTTGCGCCCCACTCCGTGGCCGACGAGGTTGCGAACCACCGAGAATCCAGCTTCTTCCGTCACGGTCTGGACCGCATGGGAGACGTCCGAGAGGTACGCGCCCGCGCACGCCTTCTCGATCGCGGCGGCCAGCGCGGCCTCGCAGGTCTCGAGCAGGCGCTCTGCCCCGTGATCGATCTCGCCGACCGGAAACGTGAACGCCGAATCGGCGACGAACCCGTCGTAGGTGACGCCGACGTCCACCGAGAGGATGTCCCCCTCGGTCAAAACCTCGTCACCGGGGATCCCGTGCACGATCACGTCATTCAACGAGAGACACGTGGCCGCCGGATAGGGATAGGGGCCGTGATAGCCGAGAAACGTCGGGATACCGCCCCGGGAGCGGATGTGCTCGTCGGCAAGCCGGTCGAGCTCGCCGGTCGCGACCCCCGGACGGACGTTCTCGCCGATGAGCGCCAGCGTCTCGGCGACGATCCCACCGGCCTTTGCCATCCGATCGAGCTCGGCGGCGGATTTGCGGACGATCAAGCTGACCTCGCGACCGTCTGCTCGAGCGCTTCCTGAATCTCGGCAAAGACGTGGTCGACGGGGTGGTCGGCATGGATCCCCACGAGATTCCCCTGGGCGCGGTAGTAGTCGATCAGCGGCTCCGTCTCGCGGTGGTAGAGCTCTAGTCGCTGGGCGATCGCCTCCGGTGTGTCGTCCTTCCGGTGCTCCAGCGTGGCGCGCTTCGTCATCCGTTCGATCCCGACCGAGTCGTCGAGCTGAAACCCGAAGACGATCGACAGCTCCCGCCCGATGTCGCCGAGCATCTCGTCGAGAGCCTGCGCCTGGGGCAACGTTCTCGGAAAGCCGTCGAGGATGAATCCCGACTGGGCATCGTCCTCGGCGAGCCTCTCCCGGATCAGCTCGATCATCAGGTCGTCGGGAACGAGCTGGCCGCTCTCGACGATCGGCTTGACGCGGCGCCCCAGCTCCGACTCGGCCACGATCGCTGCCCTGAGGATCTCGCCGGTGGCAATGTGCGGGGCGGCGTACTCAGCCTGGATCCGCTTCGCCTGTGTCCCTTTTCCCGAGCCCTGAGGCCCCAGGAGCAAGACGTTCACTACTTTAAAAAGCCTTCGTAGGAGCGCATCATCATCTGCGACTCCATCTGGCGCATGGTGTCGAGAGCCACGCCGACCGCGATCAGTACAGACGTGCCGCCGAGCGCGCCGGCCAGCGCCTGCGAGACATCGGCGTAGGCGATGAAGAGGCTCGGCAGGGTCGCCACGATCGCGAGGTAGAGGGCTCCCGGAAGCGTCAACCGGGTGAGGACGCGATCGAGGTACTGCGCGGTGGGAGGCCCGGGCCGGATGCCTGGGATGTAGCCGCCGTGCTTTCGCAGGTTGTCGGCCTGGTCGACCGGGTTGAACTGCACTGCGGTGTAGAAGAACGTGAAGATCACGATCATCGCGCCCTGGAGAAGCAGGTACGGCCAATCGGTGTACGAGAAGTACCTGTTGATGAAGCCCTGGGTCTGCGGGAAATACTGGGCCATCGTCGGCGGGAAGGCCATCACGGCTGCGGCGAAGATGACCGGGATGACGCCCGCCATGTTCACGCGGAGCGGCATGTAGGTCGAGCCGCCCGTCGTCATCCTCCGGCCCACCATCCTCTTCGCGTACTGAATCGGGATCCGTCGCTGACCCTCCTGGATGAACACGACGGCGACGACGACCCCGACGGCCATCAGCGGGAAGAACAGCCGCTCGAAGATTCCTCCCTCGACCCAGGCCTGGATTCCAAGCGGGAGGCCTGTGAGGATCGAGGCGAAGATCAGGAGCGAGATGCCGTTTCCGATCCCGCGCTTGGTGATCAGCTCGCCCATCCACATCAGGAGCGCGCAGCCGGCGGTGAGCGTGAGGACGATCAGCGCTGCGCGGCCGAAGTTGGCGTCGAGGGCGCCCTGGCGCTGGAAGAGGAACGCGAATCCGGCTGCCTGCGCCGCGGCCAGGATGATCGTCAGGTACCGGGTGTACTGGTTGATCTTCGCGTAGCCGGCCTCACCCTCCTTCTGCAGCTGCTCGAGCCGTGGGATGACCACGGTCATGAGCTGGAGGATGATCGACGCGGTGACGTACGGCATGATCCCAAGCGCGAAGATCGCGAACTGCGAGAGCGCGCCGCCCGAGAAGAGGTTGAGCAGGGCGAGGACGGTGCCGCCGCCGGAGGAGTTGAAGTAGTTCTCGATCGCGTCGGAGTTGACGCCTGGCGCCGGGATCCAGGAGCCCAGGCGATAGAAGGCGATGATGACGGCCGTGAAGAGGACGCGCTTCCGGAGCTCCGGGACGCGCCACGCATTCGTGAGCCACGAGAACATGGAGGCTTACTCCTCCTCGGCCGGAGCCTCGGCTGCCGGCTCGTCTGCCTCAGTGGGCTCGTCGGCGGCAGCAGGCTCCTTTGCGGGAGCTGCGGACTGCGGCGCGCTCGCCTTCTTGCGTCGCCGCTTGGGCTTGGCCTCCTTGAGCGCGGTGGCTGAGCCGCCCGCGCCCTCGATCTTCTCCCGTGCGGACGCGGAGAAGAAATGCGCCGTCACCGTCAGCTTCTTCTTCAGGTCGCCGTGGCCGAGGATCTTGACGTCGGTTCGGGTGTTGCGGATCAGGCCTGCCTCTGCGAGCGAGTCCGGCGTCACCTCGGCACCGTCGTCGAACCGGTCGAGCTCCCGGACGTTGACGGCGACCGTCGACGTGCGGTGCGGCCCGATCGGCATCGCGTCCTTCGAGTACGGGCCACGTTGCTTGCCGAGGCGCATGTAGATCGGCATCTGGCCGCCCTCGAACCCGGCGCGCATCTTGTGCGACCCGGCCCGCGACTTCTGCCCCTTGATACCGCGCCCCGAATAGCGCCCCTTCCCGGAGCCCAGGCCTCGGCCGACGCGTTTCCGCGCCTTGCGCGGGGCCGCCGGCTTCAAATTGGAGAGGTTGAGCTCTTCGGGCATCGTTTGGGCCTATTCGCCTTCGATCCGGATGAGATGGCGAACTTTTCTGAGCATACCGGCGACCTCAGGGGTCTCCGGGCGCTCAACAGAGCGGCCGATCTTCCCCAGGCCGAGCGCGCGCAGGGTCCCGCGATGGCGCTCGCTCTGGCCGATCTGGCTGCGGACTTGCGTGATGCGAAGGGTCTTACTCGCCATCCGTCGTTTCCTCGGCGCCGACCACCGCGGGGACCGCCTCCTCGCTCGCGGCCGGTTCTACCGCGGCCTGTTCCGGACCGGTCTCGGGCTCGGGCTGCTTCTTCGGGAGCGGGAGGATCTCGGAGATCGTCTTGCCGCGCGATTTCGCGACCTCGTCGGGCCGGCGGAGGCTCTGCAGGCCCTGGACGGTCGCCTTGAGCAGGTTGATCGGATTGGTCGTCCCGAGGCTCTTGGCGAGGATGTCGCGCACGCCGCCGAGCTCGAGCACGGCGCGGACGCCGCCGCCGGCGATGACGCCGGTTCCCTCGCTCGCCGGGCGCAGGAGCACCCGTGCGGCTCCGAACTCGCCGAGGATCTCGTGGGTGATCGTCGTGCCGTGCTTTGCGACCGTGAAGAGGTTCTTCTTCGCATCCTCAACGGCCTTCGAGATCGCCAGAGGCACCTCGCGGGCCTTGCCGTAGCCCACACCCACGCGGTCGACCTCATCCCCGATCACGACGAGCGCCGTGAACGAGAACCTCCGGCCTCCCTTGACGACCTTGGCGACACGGTTGATCTCGACCACCCGCTCCTTGAGCTCGCGGGTCTCCTGGTAGTCGCTCAAAATTCCAAGCCTCCTTCACGGGCTGCTTCGGCGAGCGCCTTCACACGCCCGTGGTACAGGTATCCGCCTCGGTCGAACACCACGCGCTCGACGCCGGCCTTCTTCGCGTTCGCGGCGAGCAGCTTGCCGACTTCGGCAGCCTGGTCGGCCTTCCCACCCTTGGCGTTGCGCTTGTCCAGCCAGCTCGCCGCCGCCAGGGTCTTGCCCTCGACGTCGTCGACGAGTTGCGCCGCAATCCCGCGGTTCGAGCGGAACACGACGAGTCTCGGCCGCTCCGCGGTGCCGGCGACGTTCTTCCGCACTCGCTTGTGGCGCCGCACTCGGCGCTCTCTGCTGGTGGGTTGGCTCACGCTCTCTTGCCAACCTTCCTGCGGACGTACTCGCCCTCGTAGCGGATGCCCTTGCCCTTGTAGGGCTCGGGCGGCCGGACGCGGCGGACCTCCGCTGCCGTCTGGCCGACCTGCTGCTTGTCGATCCCCTTGACGAGGATCTCGGTCGGCGTCGGAACCTCGAAGCTGATCCCCTGCCGGGGCTCGATCGTCACCGTGTGCGAGAAGCCGACGCTGAGCTCGAGCGCCGTTCCGCGCAGCGCGGCGCGGTAGCCGACGCCCTGGATCTCGAGCTTCCGCTCGAAGCCCTTGGTGACTCCCTCGACCATGTTGGCAACGAGCGACCGGGTCAGCCCGTGCAGGGCGCGATCGTCACCGCGATCGGTGGGCCGAGTCACGGTGATCTCGCTCTCGGCCTGCTCGATCTTCATCCGGAGAGGAACCTGCTGGTGGAGCTCACCGAGCGGGCCGTTGATCATCACGCGGCCAGGGTCGATCGACACGCTCACGCCTGCGGGCACTTCGATTGGTTTCTTTCCGATTCGGCTCATGGATTCAGATCAGCGGTTACCAGACGAAACAGATGACCTCGCCGCCGATGCCCTCACGCTCGGCGGTCTTGCTCGTGACGAGGCCCGTCGACGTCGACATGATCGCGGTCCCCATACCGCCGAGAACACGCGGCAGACGGTCTTTTCGAGCGTACACGCGCCGCCCGGGCTTCGAGACCCGCTTGAGGTCGGTGATGATTCGCTCGCGGCTCGGGCCGTACTTGAGCTGGATCACGAGCGTGTCGAAGCTCTCGCCCGACTTCCGCTCGAAGCCGACGATGTACCCCTCCTCCTGGAGCAGGCGCGCAATGTCCTCCTTCAGGCGCGAGGTCGGCATCTCCGCGGTCTCGTGCAGCGCCTTGTTGGCGTTCCGGATGCGCGTGAGCATGTCTGCGATCGGGTCAGTGAGCATGTGAGTTCACCAGCTCGATTTGGTCATGCCGGGGATCTGGCCCTGGTGCGCGAGCTCGCGCAGGCAGATCCGGCAGAGGCCGAACTTGCGGTAGACAGCACGCGGCCGGCCGCACTTGCGGCAGCGCGTGTACTCCCGAACCTTGAAGCGCTGCGGTTGCTGCGCCTTGTGTACGAGCGACTTCTTAGCCACTAGCTCTCTCCTCTTTCCTCTTCGATGGCGAACGGCATGCCAAGACCCCGGAGCAGGGCGAGGGCGTGCTCGTCGCTCTCCGCCGTGGTCGTGATCGCCACGTCCAGGCCCCTCACAGCGGAGATGTCGTCGTAATTGATCTCGGGGAAGATGATCTGCTCCCGAACCCCGAGCGAATAGTTTCCGCGCCCGTCGAACGACCGGACGTTGAGTCCGCGGAAGTCGCGGATGCGAGGCAGCGCGATGGACACGAGCCGGTCGAGGAACTCGTACATCCGGTCGCCGCGAAGCGTTACGCGCGTGCCGATCGGCATGCCGTCGCGAATCTTGAAACCGGCGATCGACTTGCGTGCCTTGCGGACCTGGGCTCGCTGGCCGGCGATCGTCGTCAGCTCCTCGATCGCGGCGTCGAGCGCCTTGGCCTCGGTCTTCGCCTCGCCGACACCCATGTTCAGCGTGATCTTCGTGATCCGGGGCACCTCCATCACGGTGCGCAGGCCGAGATCCTCCTTGAGGCGTTCGCGCAGCTCCTCGTTGTAGGCCTGCTTGAGGCGTGGCACGTAGTTCGTCTTGTCCTTGGTCGCAGTCGGCATTACTTGTCGATCTCCTGGCGGCAGTCATCGCGCTTGCAGACTCGGACGCGCTGTGTTCGGCCCTTGACCTCACGGATGGTGGTGGCGACCCGCGTCGGTCGCCGGCAGGCCGGGCAGACCACCATCACGTTCGAGACCTGGATCGGCGCAGCCTTCTCGATCACACCGCCCGGCTGGATCTGTGGCGCCCCCATCCGGCTCGCGTTACGCATCGGCCGCGGCCGCGTATGGCGCTTGATCATGTTCAGGTTCTCGACGAGCACCCGGTTCTCTTTCGGGCGCGCCTCGAGAACGCGGCCCTGCTTGCCGCGATCCTTGCCGCTCAGCACCTGCACGAGGTCGCCCTTCTTGATCTTCAACGACGCCATCTAGAGCACCTCCGGGGCCAACGAGACGATCTTCATGAAGTTCTTCTCGCGCAGCTCGCGGGCGACCGGCCCGAAGATGCGCGTTCCGCGCGGGTTGCTCGCAGCGTCGATGATGACCGCCGCGTTCTCGTCGAACGCGATCGACGTGCCATCGTCGCGCCCGTACGCCTTCTTCGTCCGGACGACGACGGCGCGGACGACCTCGCCTTTGCGGACTGCGCCCTGCGGAGTCGCTGTCTTGACGGTTCCGACGATGACGTCCCCGACCCTCGCGTAGCGCCGGTGCGACCCGCCGAGCACGCGGATGCAGAGGAGCTCACGCGCTCCCGTGTTGTCCGCCACTCTGAGTCTCGATTCCTGCTGGATCATCGGGCTGCTTCGACGACCTCCGCGAGGCGCCAGTTCTTGGTCTTCGAGAGTGGCCTCGTCTCGATGATTCGCACGACATCTCCGGCCTTCGCCTGGTTCTGCTCGTCGTGGGCATGGAAGCGATGCGAGCGGCGAACGACCTTCTTGTACTTCGGATGCGCCTTCACGGTGTCCACACGCACGACGATCGTCTTGTCCATCGCGGCAGAGACGACGATGCCGCGGCGCTCCTGGCGGCGGCCACGCTCGCCCTCCGGCTTCGGCTGCCGCGTGATCGTCTTGCGCTCGCCGGTCTGATCGCGCTTCGCCCTGGGGCGCTGGCGCCGCTCCGACCGCGGAATGCGCTTTCGCTTCTGCTTCGCCGTCGCAGCCGGAGCTGCGGCTGGAGCGGACTCGTCGGAGGCCGGCTGCTCTTCGGCGGGGGCTTCCTCGCCCTCGGCGGCGACCGGGGTCTCATCGCCGGCATCTGCCTCGGCGACCGGAGCCTCCTCGGCTTCGGCCACAGGCTCGGGCAGCGGGTCAGGCGTAGGCTCAGGGGAAGTCGGCTCGGGCACTGGCGGGCCCGGCTCCTCTGGCGGCGCCTCGGGATCAGGGTCGGGTGGCGCCTCGGCGACGACGATGACCTCTTCTCCCATTGCCTCCGCCTCGGCGGCGACCTCGAGCACCTCGGCGTCGGTCGAAGCCTCAGCCTCGACGGGCTGCTCCTCGACCGGCTCTGCCTGCTCCTTCTTTTTGTCGTCTGCCATGCCTAGCTCTCACCTCCCACGTGCGCTTCGCGCTCGACCCGAACGGTCAGGATGCGCGCGATCTCCCGCTTCGCCAGCTTCAGGCGAGCCGGGTTCTCGAGCGCGCCCGTCGCGGACTGGAAGCGCAGGTTGAAGAGCTCCTGGCGCCGCTCGGAGAGCGCACGCTCAAGCTCGTCGTTCGTCATGTCACGGAGCTGTTTCGCTCTCATTGCGTTCCTCTAAACAAAGAGATCTGCCTCTCTCTTCACGAATTTGGTCTTGACGGGGAGCTTTGTGCCGGCGAGACGCAGAGCCTCTTTGGCGAGCGCCTCGTCCACGCCGGAGAGCTCGAACATCACCCGGCCGGGCTTGACCACGCAGACCCAGTGCTCGGGCGAGCCCTTGCCCGAGCCCATTCGCGTCTCGGCCGGCTTCTGGGTCACCGGCTTGTCGGGGAAGACGTTGATCCAGACCTTGCCGCCACGCTTGATCTTGCGAGTCATCGCGATTCGGGCGGCCTCGATCTGGCGGTTCGTCACCCAGCCGACCTCGAGCGCCTTGATCCCGTAGTCCCCGTACTGGACCGTGGTCTGGCCCTTGGCCTGGCCTCTGCGGCGGCCGCGCTGGTGCTTGCGGAACTTTGTTCGCTTCGGGAGGAGCATTTAGTCGCTCTTCTCCGCCGACTCGTCGTCCGACTTGTCGAGCTTGGTCGGATCTTCCGCCTCGGCCTTTGGCGTCGTGGACTCAGGCGCCTCGGCAACGGCCTCCGGCACCACAGGCGCTTCCGGCTGCACTTCGGGCAGCTCCCGCCCCTCCGCCGTCTTTGCGTCGTCGTCGGTGCGTGGCTTCTCAACGTTCGCCTGGGACGCTCCGCGCCCGGGGGCGCTCGCGTCTGCGCCGGCACCTCCGCGCTTGCCGCGACGGGGCTTGCGGTCCCGCACCGGGCCGAGACCTTCGCGGTCACCGCTTCCTCCGCGACGGCCACTCTCGCGTGACGCCGTCAGGCCTTCGCTCTTACCGCCCTTGCGCCGAGCTGTGTCCTGGTCACCGAGGCGCGCGTCGCGGCGGCCGTCGAGCGATTCGTAGCCCTCCGGCATGATCTCGCCCTTGTTGATCCAGACCTTGACGCCGATCCGCCCCGTGGTCGTCTTGGCCTCGGCGAAGCCGTAGTCGATGTCCGCCCGGATCGTGTGCAGCGGAACCCGGCCCTCGGAGTAGCTCTCGGAGCGGCTCATCTCGCCGCCGCCGAGCCGGCCGCCGCACTGAATCTTCACGCCCTGGGCGCCAGACCGGATCGCCGAGGCGAGGGAGCGCTTCATCGCGCGCCGGAAGCTGACGCGGTTCTCGAGCTGCTCCGCGATCGACTGGGCGACGAGCTTGGCGTCGAGCTCGGGCCGCTTGATCTCGTTGATGTTGATGTGGACGTTCTTCTGCGTCAGCGCATGCAGGTCGCGCCGCAAGGCGTCGACTTCTGCGCCCGACTTCCCGATCACGATCCCCGGCCGGGCCGTGTAGATGTCGACGGTGATCCGCTGCTTGTCCTTGCGGATCAGGATGTCCGACAGGCCGGCATGCGAAAGCTTGCCGAGGATGTGGCCGCGAATCTTGATGTCCTCCTGGAGCGCGTTCGCGAAGTCCTTGGTGTTCGTGTACCAGTTGGACTTCCAGTCGTGGATGACGCCTACGCGCATCCCGCCGGGATGAATCTTCTGGCCCATTAGCTCCCCTCGCTCTCTTCCTTCTTCTTGCGCGGCGCGCGCCTCGGCTTCGGCTTGTCCTCGGTCTTCGACTTGTCCTCGGTCTTCGTCTCGGCCTTGGGCTTGGCCGCGGCCGGCTTGCGGGCCGCCGGCCTGCGGGTGCGCTTGGGCTTCTCCTCGGTGGCGGTCTCCTCGCCGGCGGCAATCTCTGGCGCTTCGGTCGCGGTCGCGGCGGTCGTTGCCGTCGCCTGTGCGCGGCGGCGGCGCGTCGTCCCGCCGTCGGCCTCCGACGGAGCCAGGCGCACCGTGACGTGACAGGTGCGCTTGTTGATCCGCGACGTGCGACCGCGGGCTCGGGCGCGCCAGCGCTTGACGGTGGGGCCCTCATCAACGTATGCGGCGGAGACGATCAGGTCGTCTCCGAGCAGGCCGTGGTTCGCCTCGGCGTTCGCGACCGCTGAGGCGAGGATCTTTTCGATCTCTCGAGCCGCGGCACGGGGCGTGAATGCGAGCACGGTCCGAGCTTCCGGGACCGAGCGGCCACGGATGTGCTCGACGACGAGCCGCGCTTTGCGCGGGGCGATGCGCAGGTACTGCGCGGACGCCCTCACCTCAGGCCGGTCCTCAACCACCTGTTTCCTTGCGCGAGCCATTACCTCTTGACGTCCGTCTTCCGGTCGCCGGAATGGCCGCGGAACGTCCGCGTCGGCGCGAACTCACCGAGCTTGTGGCCGACCATCTGCTCCGAGACGAAGACCGGCACGTGCTTGCGGCCGTCGTGCACGGCGATCGTGTGGCCGACCATCTCCGGGAAGATCGTTGAGGCACGCGACCAGGTCCGGATCATGTTCTTCGATCCGGAGCTGTTCATCTGTTCGATGCGGCTCATCAGCCGCTCCTCGACGTACGGGCCCTTGCGAGACGATCTCGACACTTAGCGCTTCTCCTTGCCTCTCCGGCGCTGCCGGATGATCAGTGCGTTCGATTCCTTGTGCTTCGAGCGGGTGCGCTTGCCCAGCGTCGGGACGCCCCAGGGCGTCACCGGGTGGCGTCCGCCCTTCGACTTGCACTCGCCGCCGCCGTGCGGATGGTCGACCGGGTTCATGGCCGAGCCGCGCACGGTTGGACGCTTGCCACGCCACCGGGATCTGCCTGCCTTACCCCCGGTGATGTTCTCGTGGTCGACGTTTCCGACCTGGCCCACCGTCGCGCGGCACGCCAGCCCCACTCGCCGAAGCTCACCCGAGGGTAGCCGAAGGATTCCGTAGCCCTCGTCCTTTCCGACGAGCTGGATCCCCGTCCCGGCGCCGCGGGCCATCTTGCCGCCCTGTCCCGGCTTCAGCTCGACGTTGTGGACGAGCGTTCCGGTCGGGATGTTCTGCAGCGGAAGGGCATTCCCGGGCTTGATATCGGCCCCGGGACCCGACTCGACGACAGATCCGACTCGCAGTCGCGCCGGAGCCAGGATGTACGCCTTCGCACCGTCCGCGTAGTGGAGCAATGCGATGTTCGCCGACCGGTTCGGGTCGTACTCGATCGCCGCCACCTTCGCCGGCACACCGTCCTTCACGCGCTTGAAATCGATGATCCGGTAGCGGCGCTTGTGGCCGCCTCCGCGATGCCGCGTCGTGATCCGGCCGTTGTTGTTCCGGCCGCCCGTCCTCTTGACCGGCTCGACGAGGCTCTTCTCCGGCTCCGACTTCGTGACGTCGGCGAAATCCGAGACCGTCATGAAGCGGCGGCCAGGGCTGGTCGGTTTGAACTTCCTCGCCATCAGACTTGAGCCCCCTCGAAGATCTCGATCGACTGGCCCTCGCGGAGCTGGACGATCGCCTTCTTCCAGCCGGGCCGGCGGCCGCGCGTGACCCCGCGCCGCTTCGGCTTCGACTGAACCTTGATCACGTTCACGGCCTGCACCTTGACGTCGAAGAGCTCTTCCACGGCCTGCCGGATCTGCGTCTTGTGGGCGTCGGGGTGGACCCGGAACGAGTACTTGCGATCCTCGATCAGGCTGTAGCTCTTCTCCGAGACCACCGGTGCGAGCAGGACTTCGTTCGGATGGAGGCTCACGCTGTCGCCCTCTTCTCGAGCAGCTCCTGCGCGGACTCGGTGACGAGCAGCGAGCGCGCCCAGACGAGCGCGGCCACCTCGACCTCCGAGGGTGTGATGACGAGGACGCGCTTCAGGTTGCGGAAGGACTTCATGAGCGTCTCCTCCTCGTCCGTGGCGACGATGAGGACAGGCGTTCGCTTCCCCCAGGCCTCCAGGAGGCCGGCGGCCTGCTTGGTCGACGGCGTGTCGAAAGCCGACCCATCGACAAAGGCGAGCGTGCCCTCTTTGGCGTGGGCGGAGAGCGCCGCGCGGAAGGCGGCCTTGCGGGCCTTCTTGTTGACCTTGACGTCGAAAACCGTGCGCGGCTGGAACGCCACGCCGCCGCCGGTCCAGTTCGGTGCGCGCGTCGTTCCTGCCCGGGCCCGGCCCGTGCCCTTCTGGCGCCACGGCTTCCCGCGGCCGCCTGCGACGAGGCCGCGAGTCTTCACGCCGCGCGTCCCTGCCCGGTCTCCGGACAGCTCGGCGCGAACCGTCTCGTGGACGAGATGCGGCTTCACGTCGGCCCCGAAGATGTCGGCCTCGAGCGTCACGTCCTTCGACTTCTTGCCTGCCGCGTCGAGCAGAGGAGCTTTAGGACTTGCCGCCATGACGCACCTCCTCGCGAATCTCGACGATCGCGTTCTTCGGGCCGGGTATCGCACCCTTGACGAGCAGGAGGTTCTCCTCGAGATCGACCGAGTGGACGCGGAGGCCGACCTGGGTGATCCGCTTGCCGCCCATGCGGCCCGCCATCTTCATGCCCTTGAAGACACGGGAGGGCGTGGCGGACGCGCCGATCGAGCCTGGCGCGCGCACGTTGTGTGAGCCATGCGACACGGGGCCGCGGCTGAAGTTGTGCCGCTTGATCGTGCCGGCAAAGCCCTTCCCGATCGAGATTCCCGAGACCTTCACCTTGTCGCCGGGCTCGAAGCTCTCGACGGTGACGGTCTCACCAGGGGTGAGCTCATGCGGGCCGCGAATCTCGAGCAGCCGCCGGTGCGGAGCGACGCCGGCTTTCTTGAGGACGCCCAGGCGAGGCTTCGAGAGCTTCTTCTCGGGCACCTCGTCGAAGGCGAGCTGAACGGCGTCATAGCCGTCGGCATCCTCGGTCCGCACGGAGACGACGGGGCATGGCCCCGCCTGGATGACGGTCACGGGCGTGACGCTGCCGGTCTCCTCGTCGAAGATCTGCGTCATCCCGATCTTTCTCCCCACGATCCCCTTCAACGTTCTCTGCTCCCGCGATCACATTGCTCGGGGCTCGTGCTCCTGGCGACGCGGCGCGTTGCAGCGCCCTGGGGAGTGCGAGACACGGGTAATGGGGTCGCAATCACAACTTGATTTCGATGTCGACCCCGGCTGGCAGGTCGAGCCGCATCAGCGAATCGACCGTCTTCGGAGTCGGGCTGTGGATGTCGATCAACCGCTTGTGCGTCCGGATCTCGAAGTGCTCCCGCGAGTCCTTGTCCTTGAACGGGCTGCGGATCACGGTGTAGACGTTCTTCTCCGTCGGCAGGGGCACAGGCCCGGTGATGGTTGCGCCGGTGCGCGTCGCCGTCTCGACGATCGACGCCGCCGAGCGGTCCAGAGCCTGATGGTCGTAGCCCTTCAGGCGGATACGGATTTTCGACTGCGCCACCGGGCTTAGCCCTTTCCCTTTGTTTGCGGATTGCTCATGTAACTAGGACGCGTAGCGTTTACTTCTTGATCTCGGTGACGACGCCCGCACCCACGGTGCGACCGCCTTCGCGAATTGCGAACCGGAGACCCTGGTCCATGGCGATCGGCTGTCCGAGCTCGATCTCCATGTTCGTGTTGTCGCCCGGCATGACCATCTCCTGGCCCTCCGGGAGGTTGATCGAGCCGGTCACGTCCGTCGTCCGGAAGTAGAACTGCGGCCGGTAGCCGTTGAAGAACGGCGTGTGGCGGCCACCCTCGTCCTTGGACAGGACGTAGACCTCGGCGCTGAAGTGCGTGTGCGGCGTGATCGACTTCGGCTTCGCGACGACCTGCCCGCGCTCGACCTCCTCGCGCTTGGTTCCGCGCAGGAGCACGCCTGCGTTGTCGCCGGCCTGGGCGAAGTCGAGCGTCTTGTTGAACATCTCGAGGCCCGTGACGATGGTCTTCTGAACCTCGTCCTTGATCCCGATGATCTCGACCTCTTCGCCCGAGTTGATCTGGCCCTGCTCGATCCGGCCTGTGACGACCGTGCCGCGGCCCGTGATCGTGAAGACGTCCTCGATCGGCATGAGGAACGGCTTGTCGGTGTCGCGCGTCGGCTCCGGGATGTAGGAGTCGACCGCCTCCATGAGCTCGAGGATCTTCGGCGTCCACTCCTCGTCGCCCTCGAGCGCCTTCAGCGCCGAGCCGGCGATGACCGGGATCTCGTCACCCGGGAACTCGTAGGCGGAGAGGAGCTCGCGCACCTCCATCTCGACGAGCTCCAGCAGCTCGGGGTCGTCGACCATGTCGGCCTTGTTCAGGAAGACGACGATCGACGGCACCTCGACCTGGCGGGCCAGGAGGATGTGCTCGCGCGTCTGCGGCATGGGGCCGTCGGCGGCGGATACGACCAGGATCGCCCCGTCCATCTGCGCGGCGCCCGTGATCATGTTCTTGATGTAGTCGGCGTGCCCTGGGCAGTCGACGTGCGCGTAGTGACGGTTCTCCGTCTCGTACTCCACGTGTGACGTATTGATGGTGATACCGCGCTGCCGCTCCTCGGGCGCGTTGTCGATCTCGTCGAAGCTCTTGGCGGTCGTCGTGGCACCGCTCGCCTCAGAGAGAACCTTGGTGATCGCAGCCGTGAGGGTCGTCTTCCCGTGGTCGATGTGACCGATCGTGCCGACGTTGACGTGCGGCTTCGTGCGCTCGAACTTCTGCTTAGCCATTCCTTCCTTTCATCGTTAACTCGGCGAGTCGACGAGCTCGCTCGCGATCGACTGAGGGACTTCCTCATATCGCTCGAACTGCATGGTGAATGTCGCCCGTCCCTGCGTCGTCGAACGCAGGTCGGTTGCGTAGCCGAACATGGCGGCAAGCGGGACCCGGGCCTTGATGACCTGGGCGTTGCCTCTCGGCTCGAGATTCTCGATCCGGCCGCGGCGTGAGTTCAGGTCGCCCATGACGTCGCCGAGGTAGTCCTCGGGAGTCACGACTTCGACGGCCATCACCGGCTCGAGGAGCTTGGGCTTCGCCCGCTTCATGGCCTCCTTGAAGGCCATCGAGCCGGCGATCTTGAATGCCATCTCGCTCGAGTCGACATCGTGGAACGAGCCGTCGACCAACTCGACGCGCAAATCCACGACCGGGTAGCCGGCGAGGATTCCGGACTCCATCGCCTCCTGGATCCCGAGGTCGACAGCGGGGATGTACTCGCGCGGGATCTTGCCGCCCACGATCTTGTCCAGGAACTCGTAGCCTTCACCGGGCTCCGACGGCTCGAGGTTGATCACAGCGTGGCCGTACTGGCCGCGGCCGCCGGTCTGCCGGACGAACCGGCCCTGAATCTTCTGGACGGCGTTCGTCACCGTCTCGCGGTAGGCGACCTGCGGCCGGCCGACGTTCGCGTCGACGTTGAACTCCCGCGTCAGGCGGTCGACGATGATCTCCAGGTGCAGCTCGCCCATTCCGGCGATGAGCGTCTGCCCGGTCTCCTCGTCGGAGCGCACGCGGAACGTCGGATCCTCCTCTGCCAGCCGCTGGAGCGCGGTCGCGAGCTTGTCCTGGTCGCCCTTCGTCTTCGGCTCGACGGCAACCGAGATCACCGGGTCGGGGAAGGTCATCGACTCGAGCAGGATCGGAGCGGTGTCGATCGCCAGCGTTTCCCCAGTCGTCGTTTGCTTGAGCCCGACAATGGCCGCGATCTCGCCGGCGCCGATCGACTGGCGTTCCTCCCGGTGGTTCGCGTGCATCTGGAGGATACGGCCGATCCGCTCGGTCTTGTTGTTCGACGTGTTGATGACGCGGTCGCCGGAGTTGACCTGGCCCGAGTAGACCCGGATGTAGGTCAGCTTCCCGACGAACGGGTCGGACATGACCTTGAAAGCGAGCGCCGAGAACGGCTCGTCGAGCGCCGGTCGGCGAAAAAGCTCGTGCTCGGTCCGAGGATCGAGCCCGTGGATGGGCGGCACGTCGAGCGGGCTGGGCAGGAAGTCGATGACGCCGTCGAGGAGTGGCTGGACTCCCTTGTTCTTGAAGGCCGACCCAAGCAAGACCGGTGTGACCGACGTGTCGAGCGTCGCTGCGCGGAGGGCGCGACGGAGCATCTCGGGCGTGACGACGCTCTCGTCCTCGAGATAGGCCTGCATGAGCTCCTCGTCGTGGTCCGCGACCGAGTCGACGAGCTGGTGGTGGTACTCGTTCGCCTGTTCCACGAGCTCGGCGGGGATCTCGGTGATCTCCATGTTCGTGCCGAGGTCGTCGTTCCAGATCACGGCGCGCATCTCGATCAGGTCGACGATGCCGCGGAAGTGCTCCTCCTGCCCGATCGGGAGCTGCACCGGCACCGGGTGGGCGCCGAGGCGGTCGACAATGGACTGAACCGAGGCGAAGAAGTCTGCGCCCGTGCGGTCCATCTTGTTGATGAAGGCGATGCGCGGAACCTCGTAGCGGTCGGCCTGGCGCCAGACGGTCTCCGACTGCGGCTCGACACCGGCGACACCGTCGAAGACAGCGATCGCGCCGTCGAGCACGCGCAGGCTCCGCTCGACCTCGACGGTGAAGTCCACGTGCCCGGGCGTATCGATGATGTTGATACGAAAATCGCGCCAAAACGCCGTCGTCGCAGCCGATGTGATCGTGATGCCCCGTTCCTGCTCCTGGGCCATCCAGTCCATCGTCGCCGCGCCCTCGTGAACCTCGCCCGTCTTATGGATGCGGCCGGTGTAGTAGAGGATCCGCTCGGTCGTCGTCGTCTTGCCCGCGTCGATGTGGGCCATGATCCCGATGTTCCGGGTCTTCTCGAGGCCCGCGGGGGCCTTGGTTGCCGGCGCGGCCACGCTTACCACCTGTAATGCGCGAAGGCCTTGTTGGCCTGCGCCATTCGGTAGAGGTCGTCCTTGCGCTTGAAGGCGCCGCCCTGCTGCTCGAGCGCGTCCATGATCTCGCCGGCAAGCTTTGCCGCCATGCCCTTCTCGCGCCGGTCGCGCGCGAAGGTCACGATCCAGCGAATCGCAAGCGTCCGGGCGCGGCGCGCCGGAACCTCGACGGGCACCTGATAGTTGGCGCCGCCGACCCGGCGCGAGCGGGTCTCGAGCACCGGCGTGACCGACTTGACCGCAGCCTCGAGCACCTCGACAGGCGGCTTGCCGGAGCGCTCGGCTGCGATCGCGAGCGCGTCGTAGACGATCTTCTCGGCGATGCCCTTCTTCCCGTCGTTCATGACCTTGTTGATCACCTGGGCGACGAGGGGCGAGCTGTAGACGGGATCAGGCGAAAGCGGACGGACGGGCACTTCGGCACGGCGGGGCATTAGCTCCCCTTCTTGGCGCCGTACTTCGACCGCCCTTGCTTGCGGTCGGAGACGCCGGCCGTGTCGAGGGCCGCGCGGATGACCTTGTACCGGATGCCCGGGAGGTCCTTCACTCTGCCGCCGCGGATCAGGACGACGGAGTGCTCCTGCAGGTTGTGTCCCTCACCGGGGATGTAGGTCGTGACTTCCATCCCGTTCGTCAGCCGGACGCGGGCGACCTTGCGCAGAGCCGAGTTCGGCTTCTTGGGCGTGGTCGTGTACACGCGTGTGCACACGCCTCGCTTCTGCGGAGCGCCACGAAGAGCAGGGGTCTTGGTCTTGGACTTGGGCTTGACCCGACCCTTGCGCACAAGCTGATTGACGGTGGGCACTGACTCCCTCTGAGGACTTCCTGACAGGACAAAGGTTGGCCGGGCATAGCGCCCCTGCCAACCAGCCGGGGCATGGTAGCAAGCCTGAGGGGGTCGTCAAACGCATGAAATGGGCGAAAACCGCCCCTATCCGTCCGGAGGGTTTCCTCGTTTCAGCCCATAGCGTGATCACCCAAAGGCAATTACAGTGAGCGTAGGCCGTAATCAGGCAACTGCGGCGGCCTGAGAGAGGGATGGGAACAGAAAAACGAACTGAAACGGGCGTGCGCTCGTGAGCGACGCCCTCGGCTGGGCCATTTTCGGAGGCGTGCTTGCCCTGCTCGCACTCCTCTTCCTTGCCATCCTGCTGCGTGAGCGGCGGGCGGCCGACCAACGCTTCGAGCGCGTGATGCAGGAGCTCTCGACCCGCATGGACGGCGTGGTGAAGGAGTTGCACACGGCATTCGACCGCACGAGCGAGGACGAGCGCCGCGGCCGGATCATCGGCGAGCTCGGCGGCTCGATCGACCTCGACGAGGTTCTGACCCGCGTGCTGGAGGCGGCCGGCGCGATCCACGGTGTCGACGCCGCCCTCGTGACCCTGCCCGGCCCCATGGGCGACAAGCCGATCGTCGCGACCGTGGGCCTGTCGGCGGAAGAGGCTGAGCGCCAGGCAGTCGCGGGGCCACCCGACGGCCGCGAGGCGCGCTCGATGACGATCTCCTACGAGTACCCGGTCGGCGCCGAGATCGACGACGGCGAGCTGATCCGGCACGGGCTCGCAGTTCCGATCCCCGGCGAGAGCGGGCCGGCGGGCTTCATGTCCGTCTTCAGCCGCTCGGCGGCCCACGCGTTCGCCGACCCCGATCGCCAGACACTCGAGGAGCTCGCGGAGCGGGCCGGACCCGCGATCGACAACGCACGCCGCTTCCGGGAAGCGCGGCAGCTCGCAGACCTCGACGCACTGACCGGCCTCCACAACCGCCGGTTCTTCCACGAGACGCTCGGGCGAGAAGTCGCGCGAGCGCACCGCTACGGGCGGCGGCTCGCCCTCGTCGTGTTCGACCTCGACGACTTCAAGGCGATCAACGACCGCATCGGGCACCTGGCCGGCGACTCCGTGCTCGCCGAAGTGGCCGAGCGGGTGCGCTCGGTCGTCCGCTCGGCGGACATCGCGTGCCGCGTCGGCGGGGACGAGTTCGGGATCATCCTCCCGGAGTCCACGCTCGCCGACGCCGAGCAGCTCTCACGGCGGATGCAGCAGGCGGTGGCCTCTCGTCCGATCGGCGACATCGGCCGCCTCAGCCTCTCTGCAGGCGCGGCAGACCTGCGTCCAGAGGACGACGGCGCGACCTTCTTCAAACGGTCCGACGACGCGCTCTACCAGGCGAAGGAGGGCGGGAAGGCCGAGGTCGTCGCGGCCTCCTCCCCGCCCGACCCGAACGGCGGCGCAGCCACCGGCACCGGCGGTAGGGCCATCGGCCCGTTGGCCTAGGCCATTCGGGGAAAGTCTTCGACCTTCCCCGACCTTCTGGAAGCCGGGCGCCGCTCCGCGGCGCGCGGCGCGGCTGCCGGACCTGGTGCGCGGTGTCGAAAGCTCGAAAGTCGATAGGGCGCAACCGGCTAAGCCGGTTCCGCCGAGGGTCCGGATACGACGACGGGCGCCTTTCGGCGCCCGTCGGTCACTTCTCTCGGAGCCAGGGGTTAGCTGGCGTCCTCGTCCAATGGTGACTTGACCTCGGGAGTCTCCGTGGCTTCGCCGGCCTCGGTGCCGGGCTCGCCGTCGAGCTTGATCGCTCCGCCGAAGTCGAGGCCCAGGTCGGCGAGGCTCGCGCCGTCGCCGCCGTCGGCGCCGATCTCCTGGAGCGCTGCAAGCAGCTGCTCCTCGGACTCCGGCCTGCGATAGGCCGAAAGCGGCACCTTCTCGGACGGCTTGATGTCGACGTTCCGGTATTGCTTGAGACCGGTCGCAGCCGGGATCAGCTTCCCGATGATCACGTTCTCCTTGAGGCCGAGCAGGTGGTCGACCTTCCCCTCGATCGCCGCGTCCGTGAGCACCTTGGTGGTCTCCTGGAACGAGGCGGCCGACAGGAACGACTCCGTCGCGAGCGACGCCTTCGTGATCCCCAAGATCAGCAGCTCCCATGTCGCCTGCTCGCCCTTCGCCTTCTTGGTGCGCGCGTTCTCCTTCTCGAGGGCGACCTTGTCGACGAGCTGGCCCGGCAAGAGCTCGGTGTCGCCCGCCGAGTCGATGCGCACCTTCTTCAGCATCTGACGGACGATCAGCTCGATGTGCTTGTCGTGGATCTCGACGCCCTGCGACTTGTAGACGCGCTGAACCTCGTTGACGAGGTACAGCTCGGTCGCCGTCGATCCCTTCAGGCGCAGCAGGTCGGCCGGTGTGCGTGAGCCCTCGTGCAGAGCGTCACCCGCCTCGATCTCCTGGCCCTCGGCCACGAGCATCCGCGTCCGGCGTGGGAGCTGATAGCTCGTCGGCTCCTCACCGTCCGGGGTGTGAACGAGCACCTTCGGACCGCGGTCGCCTTGCTCGATCTCGACTCGGCCGCCGACCTCGGCGAGCTTCGCCGCACCCTTCGGGCTTCGCGCCTCGAAGATCTCGACGACGCGCGGGAGGCCGTGCGTGATGTCAGCGCCGGCGACGCCACCGGTGTGGAAGGTCCGCATCGTCAGCTGGGTGCCGGGCTCACCGATCGACTGGGCGGCGATGATCCCGACCGCGTCGCCGATCTCGGCCATGCCGCCCGTCGCCAGGGAGATCCCGTAGCACTGGCGGCACACTCCGAACTCGCTGCGGCACTTGAGCACCGAGCGGACCGGGACGAGAGTCTCGGCCGCTGTCTCGTCGAGCGCCTCCGCGATCTCTTTCAGAAGCGGGAGCGTGACGAGCGCGTTCTTCTCGGCGACAACCGTCTTGCCAGGCTTGCCGCTCGCGAGTGGCTTGTGGAAGTCCTCGGTGACCATGCGTCCGAGGAGGCCCTTGTTCAGCTGCCCGTCGCTGAAAAGCGGCAGGAGCACACCCTCCTTGGACTTGCAGTCCTGCTCGCGAATGATCACGTCCTGGGAGACGTCGACGAGGCGGCGGGTGAGGTAGCCCGAGTCGGCCGTTCGGAGCGCCGTGTCGGCAAGGCCCTTTCGCGCACCGTGGGTCGAGATGAAGTACTCGAGCACGGACAAGCCCTCCATGAAGTTGGCCTGGATCGGGCGCTCGATGATCTCACCCTTCGGATTCGCCATCAGACCTCGCATGCCGGCGAGCTGACGGATCTGCTTGAACGATCCGCGGGCGCCGGAGTTGGCCATCATGAAGATCGGGTTCAGCCGGTGGAGGTTGGCCTCCATGGCGTCCGCGACGGCGTCCGTCGCCTCCGTCCAGATGTCGATGATCGACTCCTTGCGCTCCTCCTCGGTGATGAGCCCGCGCTCGTACTGCTGCTCGACGAGCCCGACACGCTCCTCGTAGACCGCGAGGATCTTCTGCTTGTCGGGTGGGATGACGATGTCGTTCTTGGACACCGTGATCCCGGCCTGGGTCGCGTGCTTGAAGCCGAGCGTCTTGATCGTGTCGAGCACGCCGGCGATCTGGTGGGGCCCGAAGCGCGCTGCGAGATCGGAGATGAAGTCGTCCATCTCCTTCTTGGAGAGCGTCTTGTTGACGAAGCGGAACTCGCCCATCTTCTCGTCGTCCTCGACCGCGATCTCGAGGGCTCGACGCACCTCCAGGCTGAAGATCAGGCGTCCGGCCGTCGTGAGCATGACTTCCTCGGCACCCGGAGGCCTGTACTCGATCGGGCTCTGCAGCTCGATCTGCTTCGCCTCGATCGCGTACTCGACCTCCTCCTCGGACTGGAAGCGCTTGATGCCCTTGATGCCCAGCGTCTTTGCCAGAGCCTCGGAGGTCGTCTCCTCGAGGTCGTGCTCCGAGAAGGTCATGAAGTAGCCGCCGAGCACCATGTCCTGCGTCGGTGTCGCGAGCGGCCGGCCGCTTGCGGGCGACAGGACGTTGTTCGCCGACAGCATCAGGATGCGGGCTTCAGCCTGCGCCTCGGCCGAGAGCGGCAGGTGAACGGCCATCTGGTCGCCGTCGAAGTCGGCGTTGAACGCGTGACAGACGAGCGGGTGAACCTGGATCGCCTTGCCCTCGACCAGCACCGGCTCGAACGCCTGGATACCCAGGCGGTGGAGCGTGGGTGCGCGGTTCAGCAGCACCGGGTGCTCCGCGATGACCTCTTCCAGGACGTCCCAGACCTCGGGCGTCATCGAGTCGACGTACTTCTTCGCCGCCTTGATGTTCTGGACGGCCTTGCGCTCGACGAGCCGGCTCATGATGAACGGCTTGAAGAGCTCCAGGGCCATGATCTTCGGCAGGCCGCACTGGTGGAGCTTGAGGTACGGCCCGGAGACGATGACCGAGCGGCCGGAGTAGTCGACGCGCTTGCCGAGGAGGTTCTGGCGGAAGCGTCCCTGCTTGCCCTTGAGCATGTCCGAGAGCGACTTCAGCGGCCGGTTGCCCGGGCCGGTGACCGCGCGTCCACGGCGGCCGTTGTCGAACAGCGCGTCGACGGCCTCCTGGAGCATCCGCTTCTCGTTGTTGACGATGATCTCCGGCGCCCCGAGATCGAGCAGCCGCTTCAGCCGGTTGTTCCGGTTGATGACGCGGCGGTAGAGGTCGTTCAGGTCGCTCGTCGCGAAGCGGCCGCCGTCGAGCTGCACCATCGGGCGAAGCTCCGGCGGGATCACGGGAACCGCCTCGAGGATCATCCACTCGGGCCGGTTGTCCGACTTGATGAACGCGTTGACGACCTTGAGTCGCTTGATCCCGCGCTGCTGCTTCTGGCCCTTCGACGTCTTGATGATGTCGCGGAGCGAGAGCGCCTCGGCGTCGAGGTCGAGGTCCTTCAGGAGGTCGCGGATCGCCTCGGCGCCCATGCCTCCCGTGAAGTACTGGCCGAAGCCGTAGGGCGAGCCGAACCGGTCCTTGAGCTCGCGGAAGATCTGCTCGTCGTTCACGATCTGCTTCGGAGCGAGCTCCCGGAAGGTGTCCCAGGTCTCGGTGAGACGACCCTTCGCATCCTCGCCGGCCTCGCGGGCATCGTTGCGCCGGGACTCGATGTCGAGATACATCTCGCGAACCTTCAGCGCCCACTGGACGAGCGAATCGAGGTCCTCCTTCTGGATCTTCCCGTCGGTGCGGAGGCACAGGTCGTTGGCCTTCTCGCGGATCGCGTCGGGGGAGTCGAGCTCCGGCACCGACTCGAGCAGCTCCCGGAGGAGACCGGCGCCGAGCTCACGGACCTTGTCGAGGGTCTTCTGGTCGACGCCCGAGACGAGCTCGGCGTCGTCGCCCTCGAGCGTGCCGCCCGTGAGGAGTGCTTCCTCGATCTTCTTGATGTGCTTCGTGACCGCGCCCTTCTTGGAGCCGCTCGCCTTCGCGGCCTCCTTGAAGAGGGGGCGGAGGGCTTCCTCGATCTGGATCGCGACGGTCGCGACCTGCTCCAGCTCTCGGTTCGAGAGCCGGCGGTCGTCGCGGATCGCGGAGCTGCGGACGAGCTCGCGGATCTTCTTCGAGTCCTCGGTCGTGATCTGGTTCGCGACGTCGACGAACATGCCCCCGACGAGCTCGCGTGCCTCCTCGAGCGGCGGGATCGCCTGCTCCTCGGCCCAGTTGTTCAGGCCGCGGACCCAGAAGTCGTCGTCCTCGTCGAAGTTGCGCTCCTTGCCCTTCGTGAAGTACTCGCGGCGCCGCTTGAGGCGGTCCTCGAGTGCCGCAAGCGATTCCTCGCGGTCGACGTCGATGCGCTCGTACTCCGCCGTGACCTTGTCCTCGAGGTCGTTCAGGTCCTTCTGGCGCGCGTCGTTGTCCACCGTCGTGACGATGGAGGCGGCGAAGTAGAGAACCTTCTCGAGCTCGCGCGGGGCGATGTCGAGCAGGTAGCCGATGCGGCTCGGCACACCTTTGAAGAACCAGATGTGGGAGACCGGCGCGGCCAGGTCGATGTGGCCCATGCGCTCGCGGCGCACCTTCTGGCGCGTGACCTCGACGCCGCAACGCTCGCAGATGATGCCCTTGTAGCGGACGCGCTTGTACTTGCCGCAGTAGCACTCCCAGTCCTTGGTCGGACCGAAGATGCGCTCGCAGAAGAGGCCGTCGCGCTCCGGCTTGAGCGTGCGGTAGTTGATCGTCTCGGGCTTGGTGACCTCACCCGAGGACCAGTCGCGGATCTGCTTGCTCGAGGCGAGCCCGATCCGGATGGCGTCGAATTCGTTGATGTCGATCAAGTGGCTCCTTCTCTAAGTACGCGGTGCCAGACTGAAGCCCGGCACCGCCAAACGGCTATTCCTCTAGCTCGACTTCTTCTGCAAGCGGTCCGGCCTGCTCCTCGGCTTCCTCCACGGCGGCCTCCGCCGGAGCGAGCTTCGGATCGGCGACGTCCACGAGCGCCTCGTCGGTCGGCACGGCGAGCTCGCCGTCCTGGTCGACGCGCTCCTGACCCGCTTCGGCCTCCTCCGCGGTGGGCTCGCGCGCTGCTGCGCGAAGCGAGCCGGGCGAGAGGTCGATGCCGAGCTCCTCCGCGGCTCGCAGAAGCTCGTCCTCCTCCTCTCGCACCTCGACCTCGGCGCCCTCTTCCGAGAGGACGTCCACGTCGAGCGCGAGCGACTGCATCTCCTTCAGCAGCACCTTGAAGGACTCGGGGATCGACGGCTCGGCGATGTTCTCGCCCTTGACGATCGCCTCGTAGGCCTTGACCCGCCCGACGGTGTCGTCGGACTTGATCGTGAGCATCTCCTGGAGGGTGTACGCGGCGCCGTACGCCTCGAGCGCCCAGACCTCCATCTCTCCGAAACGCTGGCCTCCGAACTGCGCTTTGCCGCCCAGCGGCTGCTGGGTGACGAGCGAGTACGGGCCTGTGCTCCGCGCGTGGATCTTGTCGTCCACGAGGTGGAGCAGCTTCAGGATGTACATGTAGCCGACGGTGATCTTGCTCTCGTAGGCCTCCCCGCTCTTCCCGTTGTAGAGACGCAGCTTCCCGGAGCATCGGCGCCCTTCGGGCCGCTTCATGTCGACGTGGAAGTCGATCGGCGAGTCCGGGTTCTGCTTCGTCCATTCGACGAGCGCGTCGTCGACGTCCTCCGGCGTGGCGCCGTCGAACACCGCGGTCGCAACCGGCGTGGGCCCGTTCGGCGACTCGCCGTTCTCGGTGAACACGCCCCGGGCGGCTGCCCAGCCGAGGTGCGTCTCGAGGATCTGGCCGATGTTCATCCGGCTCGGGACGCCGAGTGGGTTCAGGATCAGGTCGATCGGTGTGCCGTCCTCGAGGAACGGCATGTCCTCCTCGGCGACGATCTTGGCGATTACGCCCTTGTTCCCGTGGCGGCCTGCGAGCTTGTCGCCCTCGGCGATCTTGCGCTTCTTCGCGACGTAGACGCGGACGAGTTCGTTCACGCCGGGCGACAGGTCGTCGGCGTTCTCGCGCGAGAACGTCTTGACGTCGATGACCTTGCCGCCCTCGCCGTGAGGCACCTTCAGCGATGTGTCGCGGACCTCGCGCGCCTTCTCCTTGAAGATCGCGCGGATCAGCTTCTCTTCGGCGGTCAGCTCGGTCTCGCCCTTGGGCGTGACCTTTCCGACGAGCAGGTCGCCGGAGCCGACCTCGGCGCCGATGCGAACGACCCCGCGCTCGTCGAGGTCGCTGAGCGACTCCTCCGAGCGGTTCGGGATGTCACGCGTGATCTCCTCGTCGCCGAGCTTCGTCGAGCGGGCGTCGATCTCGTACTCGTGGATGTGGATCGAGGAGAGGACGTCCTCCTTGACCAAACGCTCCGAGATCACGATCGCGTCCTCGAAGTTGTAGCCCTCGAACGGCATGAACGCGACGAGCACGTTCTTACCGAGCGCAAGCTCGCCCTGATCGGTCGAGCTTCCGTCTGCGAGCACCTGCTCTGCCTTGACCCTCTCGCCGAGACCGACGATCGGGCGCTGGTGCATGAGCGTCCCCTGGTTCGAGCGCATGAACTTCGTCAGCTCGTAGTTGTCCTTGCCGTCCTTGGTCTCGACGACGATCTTCTCGGCGTCGATGTCCACCACGGTGCCGGCGTTCTGAGAGATAACGACGTCACCGGTGTCGACGGCTGCGCGGTACTCGAGCCCGGTTCCGACGAGCGGCGCCTCGGTGATCATGAGCGGCACCGCCTGGCGCTGCATGTTCGCGCCCATCAGGGCGCGGTTCGCGTCGTTGTGCTCGAGGAAGGGGATGAGCGCCGTCGCGACCGAGACGATCTGGGCCGGCGCGACGTCCATGTACTCGATCTCCTTCGGCCGAGCCATCACGGCCTCGCCCTCCTTCGACCGGCAGAGAACCTGGTCGTGGAGGAACTTGCCCGTCTTGTCGTCAACGCGCTCCGAGGCCTGCGCGATCGTGTACTGCGCCTCCTCGGCTGCGTCGAGGTAGACGATCTCGTCGGTGACCTTGCCGCCGGTGACCTTGCGGTAGGGCGTCTGGATGAAGCCGAACTCGGAGACGGTCGCAAACGAGGCCAGCGAGCCGATCAGGCCGATGTTCGGGCCTTCCGGCGTCTCGATCGGGCACATGCGCCCGTAGTGGGTCGGGTGGACGTCGCGAACCTCGATCGGCGCGCGCTCGCGCGTGAGGCCCCCGGCGCCGAGCGCCGACAGGCGGCGCCGGTGCGTGAGCCCGGCGAGCGAGTTCGTCTGATCCATGAACTGGGAGAGCTGCGACGAGCCGAAGAACTCCTTCAGCGCAGCCACGACCGGCCTGATGTTGATGATCGTCTGCGGCGTGATCGTGTCGACGTCCTCCGTCGTCATCCGCTCGCGGACGACGCGCTCCATCCGGTAGAGACCGACGCGGAACGCCTCCTGGATCAGCTCGCCGACGGTGCGAAGGCGCCGGTTGCCGAAGTCCTCGTACTCGTCGAGGTCGCCGCGGATCGGCTCACGCGGAAGCGTGATCGCGTCGGCGGCAAAGTCCTTCGAGTCCTCGGGGACACCGAGCTTCGTGGGCAGCTCGACGAGCCGGCGGACCAGCGAGAGGATGTCCTGCGTCGTGAGGACGCGGGTGTCGTCCGGAACGTCGACCTCGAGCCGCTGGTTGAGCTTGTAGCGGCCGACCTTCGTGAGGTCGTAGCGTTTCGCGTCGAAGAAGAGCGAGTTGAGGAGGTTCCGTGCGTTCTCGACCGTCGGCGGCTCGCCCGGGCGCTGCTTCTTGAAGACCTCGACGAGCGCCTGCTCCTCGGTCTCGGTCGTGTCCTTCTCCAGCGTGAGCTGCATGTAGATCGAGTTGTCGAACAGCTTGAGGATCGCCTCGTTGGTGCTCGTGTCGAGCTTGAAGCCCGTGGTCGGGTCCTCGGCGGGCAGCGCGCGGAGCAGCGTCGTGATCGGGAGCTTTCGCTTCCGGTCGATGCGGGCGTAGACGATGCCCTTCTTGTCGATCTCGAGCTCGAGCCACGAGCCGCGTGACGGCATGAGGTTCGCAGTGAAGACCTGCTTCGCCGCGTCCTTCGGCTCCATCAGATAGGCGCCCGGGCTGCGCACGAGCTGCGTCACGATCACGCGCTCGGTTCCGTTGATGATGAACGTGCCCGAGCTGCTCATCATGGGGAAGTCCCCCATGAAGACCGTCTGCTCGCGGATCTCACCCGTCTCCGTGTTGACGAAACGGACCGTCATGGAGAGGGGGACCTGGTAGGTCAGGTCCTTCTCGCGGCATTCCTGCTGCGAGAACGGTGGTTCGCCAAATTTGTACTCACCGAACTCCACCGCCAGCGTGCCGGTGTAGTCCTGAATCGGCGAGATGTCGTCGATCGTCTCCCGAAGACCTTCATCCATGAACCACCGGAAGGAGGCCTTTTGGATGTCGATCAGGTTGGGGAGGTCGAGAACGTGCTTTAGGCGCGAAAACGACTTGCGCGCGCGAGGCGCAACAACCCCTCTAGTCAAGTGTGGAGCCTCCCTTGGAAACGGCGTGAAGAAGTCTGGGGAACTGCAGGCGGTCTGCTAACGGCCGGAACCGGCCAGCCTACCGAACGAGAACGAGCCTGCGCAAGGGCGGGCAGGCCCCTTGGCACAGTCGGACGAGTGTAGCACCACGCCTCGAGGCTGCGGCGCTGGAGTTTTTCCTCGCAAAGTGGAACAATCCCGGGGCCGTTAGTTCCCCAGTCGAAGGGAAGACAACATGAGGTCGCTAGCCGTTATGGCCACTGCGGCGGCCTTCACTCTGGTGCTCACCGCGGCAGCGCCGGGGCAACCGAATAGGCGGGACGCGCTCGAGCGCGCCAAGACATCCAGCACCAAGAGCAAACGCGGTCCACGTGGGGTCCCAGGCCTGCCCGGTAAGCCGGGGCCACCGGGGCTTGCCGGACCGATCGGGCCAATGGGGCCGATGGGGCCGATGGGGCCGCCAGGACCGGAAGGGCCTACCGGCGCCGC
>Ga0180121_10000034_pt1 | contig 41050 bp, 34 predicted proteins | sample AntDrymUQ5402106_2_FD_129676 | JGI IMG/M metagenome (GOLD analysis project Ga0180121, IMG submission 129676) | Polar desert sand microbial communities from Dry Valleys, Antarctica - metaG UQ540 (21.06) (version 2) (version 2) | ecosystem: Environmental > Terrestrial > Soil > Desert | place...
ACCAACAACGGCGCCGGTGCTGGTGGATCTCCCCAAGACGTGGTCCCATCACTGGCGGAAAGGTGGTCCCATCCTCCTGGCGGAACTCAGCTCAAAGTGGTCCCATGCTGGTGGCGGGCGACAGCAAGCCGGCTCTTCTTCGGTGCGCTTCGAACCATCTCGAGAACCGTTCGGGATGAATCCAGGATCCGTCTGGCCTCGTGGCGACCAGTCCCGTCTCCACGTATCCGGCACCGCAGAGCATTCGCTCTTCGACCTGGACCATGCGCCAACGGCGAAGCAGCAGCGTTGTTTCCCGTGTATGCACCGAGTATGCTAAGCTGCAGTTACGTATGGGACGGTTACTTCAGATTCGCGATGTTCCCGAGGGAGTCCATCGCACGTTGAAGGCGCGAGCCGCTGCCAGTGGAATGTCCCTCACCGAATACGTGCGGTCGATCCTCTCGAAGTCGGCCAGCCGGCCATCACCTGATGAGCTCAACAACCGGATCGTCGCTCGAGGCAAAGTTCGGCTGCCCGAACCAAGCGAATCCGTTGTCCGTGACCTTCGCAATTACGGAGAGTGACAGTTCTCGATACGTCGGGCCTCGTTGACTACCTGATCGGTGAGGAAGCGTTCGCTGAAGTCGATGCCCTGATCAGGGCCGAGGGAACGCTTTCGGCACCGGATTTGGTGGTGTTTGAGGTCGTCGCGGTGCTCCGGAGGCTGGCGGTGCGTCAGGCGATCGACCCCATACGGGCAGCGTCTGCCGTCACCGATCTGGGTGATTTCCCTCTCGAGATCTTTCCCGCTTTGCCCCTTCGGAACCGGGCTTGGGAGCTCCGTGAGAATCTGACCGCAGCGGACGCATTTTTCGTCTCTCTTGCTGAGCTTCTGGCCGAGCCACTGGCGACCAAGGATCGAGGTCTGGCGTTTGCAGCGAGGAGCCTCGGTGTCGAGACAATCGAACTCGCGAAGGGGCACTGAATCGGCAATTCTTAAGGCAATCGTGGTGGCTAGGCAACCACCGGAACCTAAGGTTCAGGTAGCGGGTCTGGATCCCGACAATGCCCTCCTTGACCGCGTTCAGAAGTGCTCGTTCGATTACTTCCTCAACGAGGTCAATCCGGCCAACGGGCTAATCGCCGACAAGTCGCGAGACGGTTGGCCGGCCAGCATTGCGGCGGTGGGCTTGGCGTTGGCCGCCTATCCAGCCGCGGTCGAAAGGGGCTATTGGGAGCGGGACGAGGCGGTTGAGCGGACTCTCACCACTCTTCGGTTCTTCGCCCGCGCTCGGCAGGGAACCGAGGCCGACGCCTCGGGCTACAAGGGCTTCTTCTATCACTGGCTCGACATGGACACAGGTAAGCGGGTGTGGAAATGCGAGCTCTCGACGGTCGACAGCGCCCTTCTCTTCGCCGGGGCCCTCTGTGCGGCCCAGTACTTCGATCGAAACTCCGCAGAGGAGACCGAAATCAGAGCACTCGCCGACAAGCTCTATCGCCGCGCCGATTGGCAGTGGGCGCAGAACGGAGAGGCAACCGTCACCCATGGATGGAAGCCGGGGACGAAGTTCATCAAGTACCGCTGGCGCGGCTATGACGAAGCCATTCTCCTGTACGTGCTCGGGTTGGGCTCGCCGACCTTCCCGCTGCCGCCCGAGAGCTATGCGGCGTTCTGTGCGACCTATCGGTGGAAAACGATCTACGGCACCGAGCTCCTCTACGCCGGACCGCTCTTCATCCATCAGCTCTCCCACGTTTGGATCGACCTCCGCGAGATCCAGGACGACTTCATGCGGCACCGCGGCCTCGACTACTTCGAGAACAGCCGCCGCGCGACCTATCTGCAGCAGGAATACGCGATTCGCAACCCCCGGCAATTCCCGATGTACGGCGAGCTCTGCTGGGGCCTCACCGGCAGCGACGGCCCCGGGCCGACAACGCTGCAGATCGATGGGGTCAACCGAAAGTTCTTCGATTACCGCGACCGCGGTGCTCCTTACGGCCCCGATGACGGAACCCTGGCCCCGTGGGCGGTGGCAGCCTCGCTTCCTTTCGCGCCGGAAATCGTGCTGCCCACGCTGCGCTACTTCTCGGAAAGCGTTGAGTTGGTTCAGGATGAGGACTACGGCTTCAAGGCGACCTTCAATCCGCTTTTCCCGCACGAGTCCGGCAACCCGTTTGGTTGGGTATCACCCTGGAATTACGGGATCAACCAAGGACCGATCGTCGTCATGATCGAGAATTTCCGCTCGGATCTGGTCTGGGGACTGATGAGGAACTGTCCTTACGTCGTCAACGGCCTCAGACGAGCCGGGTTTCAGGGCGGCTGGCTGGACTGAGTTCTTACCCTCTGCCCGCCACCATCTCACGCAGGCCTTGCGCGAATCCCTGATGCTCTAGACGTATCCTCGGGAAATGTTCAGGGTGTCCGTTCGGCCCGATGTGTCGAACTCGGAGCCAATCAGAGCGGAGCTGTTCAGCCTCGATCGGCTCGAGGAGCATGCCCGCAGCCTGGCCGAAGCTCAAGTTTCGATCGACCGCCGGGGGCGCTTCCGCCCTCTACTCGGACGTCTGAAGGAAAACGGCGAGGTTCTGCTCGCCACCTACCGCGAGCTCGCCCGAGCAATCCGCGAGGAGACGCTCGTCACCCCGGCTGCCGAATGGTTGGTCGACAACTTCCACCTGGTCGAAGCGCAGCTGCATGACGTGCGCGAAAGCCTGCCCGTCGACTACTACCAGGAGCTCCCCAAGATCTCGTCCGAGCACCTCGCCGGCTATCCCCGGGTCTACGGCATCGCTTGGGCATACGTGTCTCATCTCGATAGCCGTTTCGACTCTGAAGCTCTCAGCCGATTCATCAATGCCTACCAAGAGGTCCAGCCGCTCACGATGGGTGAGCTGTGGGCGGTGCCGATAACGCTGCGGTTGGTTCTCGTTGAGAATCTACGTCGGCTGGCGGACCTGATCGTCAAGGGCCGCGCCCTCCGGCGACAGGCCGATCGAGTCGCCGATGGGCTGTTCGAGGCCAAGGACTCCGCCGACGAGGCGGAACGTTCCCTCAAGCATTTCGAGTCAGAGGATCTGCCAGGCGCGTTCGCCGTGCAACTTCTTCAGCGCCTCCGGGCCCACGATCCGGACACGACCGTCCCATTGGACAAACTCCTTAGCCGTCTCGAAACACGCGGGATCACCCCCGACGAACTCATCAACGAGGTTCACCAGCGCCAAGCCGCCACCAATGTGAGCGTCCGCAATGTGATCACTAGCTTCCGGCAAATATCGACTTTCGACTGGTCGAGCTTTGTCGAGGAGGTGAGCTTGGTCGACCGGCTCCTCACCGAAGACGGACCGTATGCCGACATGAGCTTTGACACCCACGACCTCTATCGACATGCGATCGAAGCGATGGCTCGGTCTTCACCCTTGGCCGAGATCGAGATCACGCGCAGCGCCATTTCGCTGGCATCGGATCACAGATTGGGTCAACCGGAAAGGGACCCCGGTTATTACTTGATCGGACCGGGCCGCGACGAGCTCGAGGAGTTGGTCCGGTATCGGGTGCCGTGGGTTGCGAAACTGCGGCGCGCTCTCGGCCGTCACTCGGCCTTAGCGTACGTGGCCTCGATCACGGCGGCTGTGGCTTTGATCCTCGCCATTCCGGTCGCTCTGAGCGCGGCGTCGGCCGGCTACTGGGCAATCCTGGTCGGGGCACTGGCTGTGCTTCCCGCGTCTGAGCTAGCCGTTGCAAGCGTGAACCGGGTCGTCTTCGCTTTGGTCAAGCCAGATGCGCTTCCCTCGTTGGAACTGCCCCGTGGTCCCACCGACGCCGAACGGACAGTGGTGGCGATCCCTGCCTTGCTATCGAGCACCGATCAACTGCTCAAGCTCGTCGAGCGGCTCGAAATCCACTATTTAGCTCATTCCGACGGGGAGTTTCGGTTTGCTCTGCTGACCGACTGGCCCGACTCCGACGAGCCGAGTACCGAAGCCGACGCAGAGATCCTGCAACGTGCGATTGAGGCGATCGCCCATCTGAATGGGCGACACGGTCCTTGCAGCGACGGCAGCGAACGATTCCTCTTGTTTCATCGGAATCGCCTCCTCAACCCTGGCGAAGGCCACTACATGGGTTGGGAACGGAAACGGGGCAAGCTGGTGGAATTCAACAGGCTGCTGCGGGGCAACGAGGACACCACGTATCTCTCCACCGGCAGCAAGCCGCCGGCCGGGGTCCGCTTTGTCGTCACCCTCGACGCCGACTCCCGGCTTCCGCCCGGTGCAGCCACGCGGCTGGTCGCGACTATTGCCCACCCCCTCAATCGACCCATATTCGATGCCGGGGAAGGCCGTGTCGTGTCTGGCTACGGAATTCTGCAACCGCGGGTCACTGCCTTTTTGAGCTCGACGGGCACTTCGGTGTTCCAAAGGGTCTTTTCCGCCCCGGCCGGCATCGACCCATATGCCGCCGCGGTGAGCGACGTTTTTCAAGATCTGTTCGGAGAAGGGTCGTTCGCCGGCAAGGGCATTTACGACATCGATGCGTTTGAGGCCGCGCTCGCCGACCGAATTCCTGAGAACACCCTGCTCAGCCACGACCTGTTCGAGGGAACTTTCGCTCGCGCCGGGCTCGCTAGCACCGTTGAGGTGTTCGAGGAATTTCCCAGCGACTACGAAGTTGCAACCTCGCGCCAGCATCGGTGGATCCGTGGCGACTGGCAACTCCTCCCTTGGATCCTCGGCCTCCGTGGCCGGCTACCTGCCATCGGTCGTCTGAAGATGGTCGAAAACCTACGTCGAAGCCTGGTGGCTCCGGGGGCCGTGGTCACGCTCCTGGCGGCGTTCGTTGTGCCGGGGATCCCGGTTTGGCCGTGGATTGGCCTGGTGATCGCCACGATGGCTTTCCCAGCGCTGCTGCCCCTGCTGGAACGGATGATCCCCCGTCGAACAACCACCCCCGGAGCTGTTCGCTTCAGCCGATTTTCCGGTGACCTCATCCGCATTGGCGAGCGGCTGGTTCTCCAAACAGCCTTCCTGGCTCATCAGGCTCAGCTGGCCGCCAACGCCATTTTCGTCACCCTTTGGCGACTTGTGGTTTCACGCCGCGGTCTTCTGACCTGGCTTTCGGCCGAGGAGGCGGAACGACGTTCAGATCTGAGCCTTCCTGGGTTTATCCATCGAATGGGTACCGCCGGTCTGGTGGGCTTGATCGTGGCGGCGGGTGCGGCTTTCTTGCGACCCGAGACGTTGCCCGTGGCACTGGCGTGGGCAGGCCTTTGGGTCTTGTCCCCCGTTATTGCCTATGCGGCAAGTTTGCCGCGGGCGCCAATCTTGCTCCCCACGCTGGCCCTAGCCGAGATCCAATCCATGAGGATCATCGGCCGGCGGACCTGGCGATTCTTCGAGACATATGTCACCGCCGAGGAGAACTGGCTCCCCCCCGACAATTTTCAGGAAGATCCCGCAGACCTCGCTCACCGGACCTCGCCGACCAACATCGGGCTCTACCTGCTCTCGGTCCTCGTGGCACGGGAATTTGGCTGGATCGGTCGTGTCGAGATGGTCGAACGACTCGAGAACACATTGGCGACGATCAATCGACTCGAGCAGCACGAGGGCCACTTATTCAACTGGTACGACACCACCAGCAGCCAACCACTTTCCCCTCGCTACGTGTCCTCGGTCGACAGCGGCAATTTGGCCGGTCACCTTCTGACCATCGCCCAGGGCTGTTTGCGGGAGTCCGGGCGAAAATCGGGTTCCGAGGTGGCTTCCGGGATCCGCGACACGATTCTCCTTTTCAAAGAAGCGGCGGGAGGCCTCCTCGGAGCACACTCCATCATCGAGGTGGTGTCAGCCGCCGACCTCGATCGAGCTGTCGAGGAGATGGAGGAGCTGGTGGATTCCCTTGGCAGAGGCGAGCGGAACGAAACAGCAGTCCTCAGGTCGATGAGAGAGGTCGCCCTCACCGTGCAAGACATCGCGCAGACGGCGGCGGCGGGAGGACTCGGTCATGAGGTCTCGCAGCTCGCGGACACACTGATGAGAACCGTCGGCAGCCATCTTCGCGATGCGGAGTCCGACGCAGCCTCGAACCTCGAGGATCGGCTCTCGCGGCTGGCCACCAGCGCGGCCAGCTTTGCAAATATGGATTTCGCCTTCCTGCTCGACCCGGCGAACAAGCTCCTCGCAGTTGGCTACTCGATGTCTGAATCAGCCCTCGATGGGAGTCACTATGACTTGCTCGCCTCCGAGGCTCGATTGGCCAGTTTCATCGGGATCGCTCAAGGCGACCTTCCCCCTGCGCATTGGTTTCACCTCGGTCGCCCAATGACGCCTCTCGGCACTGAGGCGGCCCTGATCTCCTGGTCGGGGTCGATGTTCGAGTACCTGATGCCCTACCTGGTCATGCGAACTCCGCCCGGAAGCGTTCTCGACGCCACCTACCGAGCCGTGGTGCGGCGCCAGATTGAGTACGGCCGATCCCGCTCCATCCCGTGGGGTATCTCCGAGTCCGCCTTTGCCGCCCGCGACACGCGCCTGATCTACCAGTACTCCGCTTTCGGCGTCCCGGGTCTGGGCTTTGAGCGGGGCTTGAGCGAGGACTTGGTGGTCGCACCCTATGCCACGGTCCTGGCGGCAATGGTGGATCCCAAAGCGGCCTTCGACAACCTGGAGGAGCTGGTCGGCCTCGGAGCGCTGGGCCGTTTCGGCTTCTACGAGTCCATCGACTTCACCACGACCCGGGTGCCCGACGACGGTCAACCAGTCTTGGTCAAAGCGTTCATGGCGCACCACCAAGGGATGACTCTGGTGGCGCTGGCCAATGTGCTCTTTGCCGGCTTGATCCGAGACCTGTTCCACTCAGAGCCTCTGGTGATGGCGACCGAGTTGCTGCTGCATGAGCAAATCCCCCGTGACGTGGAGGTTGCTCGGCCTCGGGCAGAGGAGGTGGCCGCCTCGACCCGGTTGCAGCAACGATCCGAAACCGTTGTGCGTCGGTTCTCGTCACCGCACACCAGACTGCCGGTTACTCATCTGCTCTCCAATGGCCGTTACTCGGTGATGATCACTGGGGCTGGCTCTGGATACAGCCAGCTAGGCCGCCAATCGGTCACTCGGTGGCGGGAAGATGCCACCTCAGATGAATTCGGCAGCTACATCTACATCAAGGACGAGAGCTCCGGCCGCTCGTGGTCGGCGGGGTATCAACCCCGTCGGGTCGAGGCCAGTCAATACACGGTATTGCTTTCCGAGGATCACGCCGAGATTTCCCGCCGCGATGGGGTCGTAGAGACGACACTCCAGGTAGTTGTCTCAGCTGAAGACGACGCCGAGGTGCGACGCCTCACCCTCACCAACCTCGGCGCCGTTGAGCTCGAGCTGGAGGTGACCTCCTACGCCGAGATCGTCCTTGCCCCCCCGAAGGCTGACGCTTCCCATCCAGCTTTTTCCAACCTCTTCGTCCAGACCGAAATAGTGCCCGGGCACGAAGCCCTACTGGCGACTCGGCGACCCCGGACCGGCACGGAAGAAACGCTGTGGGCGGGTCACGTCGTCAGTGTCGTCGGAGAGGTGACGGGCGGATTCCAATACGAGACCGACCGCTCCCGGTTCCTGGGCCGAGGAAGGAACGTCCACCAGCCGGCAGCGCTCGATCGACCGCTCTCGAACACGACCGGCCCGGTGCTCGACCCCATTTTCAGCCTTCGCAAGAAAGTGCGAATTCGAGCTGGAGGGACTGCTCATGTCATCTTCGCAACAGTGGTCGCCAACGATCGGGTCACGGCCACCGACCTGGTCGACAAGTTCTCCGACGCGGCGGTCTTCGAGCGGAACAAGACCCTCGCGTGGACTCAGGCCCAGGTGCGTCTCCATCACCTCGGGATCGAGCCGGATCAGGCGCACACCTTTCAAGAGCTGGCCGGGGCACTCATCTACACCGATCCTGCGCGTCGAGCGCCGCCACCCGTTCTGGCCCGCACTTCCGGTCGTCAGGAAATGCTGTGGCGTCACGGGATATCAGGTGAGCTCCCGATCGTGCTGGTACGGATCGATCAACCCGAGGATCGGGGGATCGTCCGCGACCTCCTCCGCGCCCAGGAGTACTGGCGGATGAAAGGCCTCTACGCCGACCTGGTGGTGATCAACCAGAAACCGGGCTCCTACAGCGACGACCTGCAGCACGCCATTGAGGAGTTGGTGCGCGGGAGCGGGCGCCGTGGTCGGGAAGAGCCCGACGGCGGGGCGTTCATCCTTCAAAATGATCAGCTCAGCCCCGAAGAGCGCCTCGTTTTGGCTGCGGCGGCGCGGACGATCCTGCTCAGCCACCATGGAACGATTGCCGACCAACTGGCGCGGACCTCGGTGCATCCGCCGCTTTCCAGGCCTCGGCCTCGCCTCCCTCTCATCGCGCAACCCGGTGGTCCTCCACCCCGGCTCGACCTCGGGTTCTGGAACGGGCTGGGAGGGTTCAGCGCGGACGACTCGGAATATGTCATCGTCCTCGGTGAGGCCCAATCCACCCCCGCTCCGTGGATCAACGTAATCGCCAATCCCAATTTCGGCTCTCTCGTCTCGGAATCCGGCTCGGGCTACACGTGGTCGGAGAACAGTCGAGAGAATCAGCTCACTCCCTGGTCCAACGATCCGATCTCGGATCCTCCCGGAGAGGTCGTCTACATCAGAGACGATGACAACGGAGAGGTATGGACGCCCACTGCCCTTCCGATTCGCGACCCGGTGGGCATCTATGTGATCCACCACGGCCCCGGGTACACCAGGTTCGAGCACACCTCGCGGGGGATCGAGACCGAGCTGATCCACACCGTTCCCTTAGAAGACTCGATCAAGCTCACCCGCTTGAACCTCCGTAACCGTTCCAGCCGCAAGCGTTCGTTGTCGGTGACTGCATATGCGGAATGGGTGTTGGGCACGAGCCGATCCGACTCGGCGTTGCGCCTCGTCACCGAGCTCGATCCCGAGACCGGCGCCCTGCTCGCTCGGAACCCGTGGAACCCCGACTTTCCGGAGCGGGTCGCGTTCCTCCATATGGGAGGCACCGTCGGGGGCTGGACCACGGACCGCACCGAGTTTTTGGGCAGGCACGGAAGCGCTGATCAGCCCGCCGGGTTGCAACGAGGATTTGCCTTGATGAAAAGCTCGGGAGCAAAGCTCGATCCCTGTGCGGTGCTCCAACAGAGGATTGTGCTGGCGCCCGGTGAACAGCGGGAGATCACGATCCTGCTTGGCCAGGGCCGCGATCTCGAAGACTCTCGGCATCTCATCGAGTCCTACCGAAGAACCATGGATCTCACGGTGACGAATCGGCAAGTGTCCGACCATTGGAAGGACGTCCTCGGAACCGTCACCGTCAAGACCCCGGACCGATCCTTCGACCTGATGATCAACCGCTGGCTGCTCTACCAAGTGCTGGCGTGCCGCGTCCAAGGCCGATCAGCCTTCTATCAAGCCGGAGGCGCGTTCGGGTTTCGGGATCAGATCCAAGACGTGATGGCGCTCACAGTTCCCCTGCGATCCCTGGCGCGCGAACATCTGCTCAAGGCTACGAGCCGCCAGTTTGAAGAGGGCGATGTTCAGCATTGGTGGCACGAGCCATCGGGCAAAGGAGTGAGGACCCGAATCTCCGACGACTACCTCTGGCTGCCATATGCGGTAGCTCACTACCAGCAGGTAACGGGAGACACCACTCTTCTCGAAGAGGTCGTTCCGTTCCTCTATGGTCCCAAACTCGGGCCTGATGAGGACGAGGCTTACTTCACGCCAGAGGCCTCTCGCCGCGAAGCGACGGTCTTTGAGCATTGTCGCAAGGCCTTAGATCGGGCGATCGCGCGTTTGGGTCCACAAGGCTTGCCACTCATCGGCACCGGGGATTGGAACGATGGGTTCAATCGGGTCGGGGAACAGGGGACCGGTGAAAGCGTCTGGCTCGGGTGGTTCCTCGAAGCCAACCTCTCTCGCTTCGCCGAGCTTGCCGAGACGCTGGGGAAAACCTCGGTGGCCGCCCGGTGGCGCCGATCGGCCAAGAAACTATGCGAGGCCATTGAAGAGCACGCCTGGGATGGAGACTGGTATCGCCGGGCCTTCTTCGACGACGGAACGCCGATTGGCTCGTCCGCCAGCCCTGAATGCCGGATCGATTCGATCGCTCAATCGTGGTCGGTGATGCATGGAGGCGGTCAGCCGGAAAGGGCCCGGCGGGCGATGGAAGCGGTTGAGGAATATCTCGTCAGGCGAGGCGACGGCCTGGTGTTGCTTTTCACTCCGCCCTTTGACAATTGGGACGTCGATCCGGGTTACATCAAGGGCTATGTCCCCGGTGTGCGCGAGAACGGTGGTCAGTACACGCACGCTGCCATTTGGTCCGTGATCGCCTTTGCGATCCTGGGCGACGGCGATCGGGCCGGCGAGTTGTTCAGCGTTCTCAACCCGATCAACCACGGCAGCACGCGGGCAGGCATCTACCGATACAAGGTCGAGCCGTATGTTGCGGCGGCTGACGTCTACTCAGAAACCCCCCACGCCGGGCGGGGAGGTTGGACCTGGTACACGGGGTCGGCTGGTTGGATGTACCGGGCAGGGGTCGAATGGATTCTCGGATTCCGGCTCCGGGGAGAAAGGCTGCGGCTTGACCCTTGCATTCCTCGCGGCTGGCGAGGCTTTGAGATGACGTTCCGATACCACTCCGCCACGTATCAGATCGCCGTCGAGAATCCGGACGGTGTATGCCAGGGCGTCAAAGCGTTGACCGTCGATGGGATAGAACTTGATCCCACCGACGACGTTGGCCTGGTGAGCGACGGCGCCACCCATTCAGTTCGCGTGCTCCTTGGTTAGGTCTTCGATGGTGCCGCCCCGCTTTCTCATCGCCCGAAATCCAGAAGGCGAGTCCTCCCTCCCTTTTCTAATTCGAATCCCGATTGGTTCCGCCGGGCTCGTGTTACGCGCTCGCGAGACGTGGCCGCGGACCGCCAAAGTCTTCTGCTTCCGAGCCGGCGATCCGTGGCCGGAGGTGCCAGATCTTGTCGATGACGTGCCGGTCAAGCTTTGCGAACGCCGTGGCGTCGCTATCGACCTGGTGCTCGACCGCAGACGCGAGAACCGGAGTCAGTTCGTTTTCACTCGTTTGAAAGGCGGGCGAGAAGCGATCTTTTGGCAGACCTCGCGAACCGCCGCTAAGTCTCGCCCCGGAGTTCGCTTGCCGGGTCGCCGCGCCTCATTCCTCAAGGACATGACAATCCAAGTCGACACCCGAGAGCGCTATCCCTATCGCTTCACGAATCAAAAGACCAGCACTGTTCGAGGATCGCTGCCGGTTGGTGACTATGGCGCGTCTCTCGAAGACCAGCTCGTGGCGATCGTGGAGCGAAAGAGCCTTCCCGATCTCGTCAAGGGACTCTCAGACGGCAGTCTGGCCTTCCAGATGGCCGAGCTCTTGTCATTCCCTCGGGCCGCGGTGGTAGTAGAAGAGCGCTACTCCACTTTGTTCAAGAACCAATACCTGCCCGGCGGCGTCTTGTCCGACCTGCTTGCCCGCATTCAGGTCCGCTACCCGAGTGTGCCGATCGTCTTCTGCGAGACGCGACCATTGGCCGAGGAGTGGACTTTTCGATTTCTCGGCGCCGCTCTCGCCACTCTCATTGACCAACCGGATGATCCCACCGAAGCGAAACGGTGGCTCGACTAGGTGGACTCAGACCGCAGCGCGGGCGGCTGATGACATCATCGACCGAGCCTCAGCCGCTGCGCCGGCAATGCAGCTTGCTGCCTCATCGACTTTGGGTGTCAACTCTCGGCCAAAGACGGTCGCCTCGGCTCGCCCGTAGGCCGATAGAACATGGCGGACCAATCGCTCGCGTTCACCGGGAACACTCCCCAGCATCGTCAGGGTCTTCTCGATCTGGATCGAATGCTCGCGAATGTGCGACGACCATCGCCCAAGACGAAACCCAATCGTGATTGGAAACCCCATCCACCGCGCCCCCAGTTCGAGCGTGCTGTCGGTCAATCCCGCGAGTCTTTCAGCGGTCAAGTCGAGAACGCTGTCGAGACGCGCTCTTAAGTCGGCGACTGTGCCTTCGGCCTCGGTGGTGGCCTCGTCGGGAAGCGTCTCCCACATCTCGTCAGGTACTCCCCGCGGCATGGCTGGATCGCGGGCATCAAAGGGGTTGCTCAACCACCAAGCGGTGCCCCAGCCATAGGCTCTCTGACCTGAGATGACATGGCCCATTGTGAGGCGGATCGACCATTCCCCACTCCCCGGATCGGCGTCGAGGAGCGGGTCGTCGAGCGGGAGGAGCAGCCCGTGAAGATCCCAACGGGCAGAAGTCGCCTTGCTGACAATCCTGGCTGCGACGTCGTCGCGCCCGTCTTCGGTGGCGACCAAAGCAGACGCCATAACCTCGGCTTCCTCGAGGAGCTCAGCCGCCCGATAGGCCCCGTAACGAACTTCGGCCCCGCTCCCCTCGCCGGTCCAGGCCCATTCGTTGGCCAACGCGGACTCGGGCACCGTTGCCAGTTCCTGGCATGCCGCGACCACGTCCGACCTCGCGGAACCAAGGCCGGTGGCCAGGGGTCGGGCGAGACTCGGATCGGTGCGGTCTAGAAGCGGTCCGTCGATGACGGTGCTAGCGCCGTCGGCGCGAATATCCGAAACCGCCGAAGAGGAGGATCAAGACCACGATGAGGATGATCCAACCGGTTGTGCTCATGCTGCTAACTCCTTTGGACCTACTGCGCTTGGCCTCGATTGCAGGGTCCGACCTAAATCTAAGCACGTTGTGATCGCCCCGTCGTTCAACCGGCGTCCTTGGCAAGAAAGGACGAGATCATTGGCACCAGTAACTCAGCGCGATCGACGATGGAGACATGCGACGTTCCCGGCAGGATCGCGAGCTGGGAATCCGGCATACCGGGGGCATGTCGCCAAACACGCCTCCTCCGAGTAGGCGGAACCACTCGACCGCATGCTCGGGCCGAACCAAGTCGGAGTCGCCGAGGATCAGAAGAGTCGGCGCTTTCATACTTTTGATTTGCTCATCCGACACATCCTTCAGCCCTTTGTCCATCTCGGTTTTCTTCCGCGAAGAAAGTCGCGAAGTCCTCAGGTCGCGGCGCAATGCGCATGTACTCGTCGTGCCACGGCGACCCGTGCATCATCTCCGGAGTCATCTCCCCGAGACCGTCCATGAGCCCCGGATGAAAGCCTTCGAGTTTGTGGGTCATCGACATGAGAACGAGTTTGCGGACCAACTCCGGGTGTCGGAGCGAGTTGGAGCGCGACCCCTCCACCCATGCTGTACCCGTAGACGTCAGCTTTTTCTACACCGAGCTTGGGCAGCGCGGCAGCGACATCATCGGCCATTGCTTCCATTGACAACGGACGGTCGATGTCGGCGGTGCGGCCGTGAGCCTGCAGCTCGAAACCCGATCACCCGCCGGGTCTTGGCCAAACCGGGCAAAACCTTGCCAAAGGACGTACCAACCGCTGAGAAAGCCCCGTGGAGAAGAACCAGGGGCTCACCGTCACCATGGATCTTGTAATACATCTCCAGGCCGTTCACCGGCACATAGCCGCTGGTCTCCATCGGCCTTCCTCCTTCGCTTCCTGCACCCTATCGAAGGGCTAGTCGGGAAGGATGGGCACAGAGAGGCCGAGGTCCTTGCCGAGATGGACTCCGCGCGTGACTGCGTTGATACCGAAACGTTCCCGGACACCATCGACGGCTTCGTCAAGCGAGACCACGGTGTGACTATCGAAGGGAAGCGCGAGCTGCAAGGCGCCGTCGGCGGCGAGATTGGAAACCGCCACGCCTACCAGAGTCAAACCTTCGCTCTCGATGCGCGAAAGCTCGCCCAACAAGAGCCTTTGCGCCCTGCGGAGGATCGTTTCGGTGTGGGCGGTGGCTTGGGGCAATGTCACCGAGCGGGTCGAGCGAGAAAAATCGTCGAATCGCAGCCGCAGAGTGATTGTCCGGCCGACCCGGCCTGCCTTGCGCATCCGGCGGGTGACGCGGTCGACGAGACCGATCAGGGCCGACTCGATGTCCTCCCAGGTTTTCGGCCTCCTTCCCATCGCTCGTTGCGACCCGATCGAACGCCGCCTGCGCCCGACGACGATCGGGCGCGGATCGCGATTGTGCGCCAAAGCAAAGAGATGGTGCCCCGCGGCTAATCCGACTCTCAAGACGAGCGACCGCTCCGAGAGTCGGGCCACATCGCCGACGAGCGAGATCCCGGCTTCGTGGAGTTTGCCGGCAGTGACCGGTCCTACTCCCCACAAGAGCTCGACCGGCAAAGGATGGAGAAAGTCGAGTTCGCCTTCGGGGGGCACCACCAGGAGCCCGTCGGGCTTGGCCACCCGGCTCGCCACTTTGGCCAGGAATTTTGTCCGCGCCACTCCGACCGTGATCGGCAACCCGACCCGGCTGCGCACGTCGGCCCGGAGCCGGGCGGCTATTTCGCTTGGCTTTCCGGCAATCCGCCACAGCCCCCCGACATCGAGAAACGCCTCGTCGATCGAGATCCCCTCGACCAGTGGGGTCGTGTCACTGAAGACCTCAAACACCGCTTTGCTCGCCTCGGAGTAAGCCTCCATCCGCGGCTCGACGACGATCGCTTGCGGGCACAGCTGGCGAGCCTGACGACCGCCCATCGGCGTTCGCACCCCCAACGCTTTCGCCTCATAACTCGCGGCTAGGACCACGCCCGAGCCGACGATGACGGGTCGACCCATGAGGCGCGGATGGTCCCGCTGCTCCACCGACGCATAGAACGAGTCCAAATCGGCGTGCAGGATCGTGGCCTCGCCTAACATCGAACACATGTTCGCTGATGGAGGCATACATTGCAACCACTTTTCGCGCATCAAACGCAACCCATGGGTTGCGTTTGATGCGCGAAAACGGGGAGGGACTAGGTTTCGACCGATGAAAGCTGGCCGCGTTGTCACGGCGGTTGTCGTGATCGCTTTTGTAGCGGCGGCGTGTAACGAACAGCTCCCCGGAGCGGCGACGACCGTTGGCGCTTCGACCGGCACCGCGCCGGTCACGACCGTGCCGGCGGACGTCGGCCCGGTGGCAGCGCCGATCCGTCATCCAGCGACCGACGGGTCGATCTATTTCGTAATGACCGACCGCTTCGAGAATGGAGACCCCGGCAACGACACCGGTGCGATCGAAGGCGGTCCCCTCGACCATGGTTTCCTCCCCGAGGACAAGGGCTTCTATCAGGGCGGCGACCTCGCCGGGCTCACCGCTCGCCTTCCCTACATCGCCGACATGGGAATGACCGCAATTTGGATGACCCCACCGTTCACCAACAACCCGGTCCAGGGTCAGGGTGACGTTGAGAACTCGTCTGCCGGATACCACGGCTACTGGCAAATCGACTGGTCGCAGATCGACCCCCATCTTGGGACCGAGGAGGAGATGCAGGCCTTCTTGGCCGAAGCCAAAGCCCTTGGAATCGACGTCTATTTCGACATCGTCATCAACCACACGGGCGATGTCATCACCTACGAAGAGGGCACGTTCTCCTACCAATCGAAAGGCGCGGCGCCCTACCTAGACGCCAGTGGAAATGAGTTCGACGATGCGGCCGTCGCCGGCGACGAGGCCGCCTTTCCCGCGCTGGAAGCCGTGGCTTCCTTCCCCTATACGCCGGCCTTCACGATTCCAGAGGAGGCCGAGATCAAGTCACCCGATTGGCTCGACGATCCGACCGTCTATCACAACCGGGGTGATTCGACGTTCGATGGTGAAAGTGCCTTCTACGGAGACTTCTTCGGCCTGGACGATCTCTTTACAGAGGACCCGCGAGTGGTGCAGGGCATGATCGATCTCTACTCGGACATCATCTCCCGCTACGACATCGCCGGATTCCGGGTCGATACCGTGAAGCATGTCAACGACGAGTTTTGGGTGGAATGGACGCCGGCCGTGCTCGATGCCGCACCCGAGGACTTCTTCATCTTCGGGGAGGTGTTCAGCTCCGATCCGATCTTCAACTCGCACTACACCACCAATCTCGGTCTGCCCGGGCTCCTCGATTTCATCACCCAGAACGCCCTCGAGCAGTACGTCGCCAACGGTGCCGGAGCGGACGTTCTGGCCCAAGCCTTTGACAATGATGACTGGTTCACCGACGCCGATTCCAACGCTTCGATGCTGGTGAAGTTCTTTGGCAACCATGACATGGGAAGGATGGGTCGCATGGTTCTGGCCGCCAACCCCAACGCCCGGCCCGCGGTGGTCGAGGAATCGATGCTGCTCGGTTTCGACTTGCTGTTTCTGACGAGGGGGATGCCGGTGGTGTATTACGGAGACGAACAGGGCTTTGCCGGAATCGGCGGCGACAAATCGGCGCGGCAAACGATGTTCCCGGCTACCGCCACCGAGTTCATCGACCAGGACACAATCGGCTCCGATGCCACTGTCAGCGACGACAACTTCAACTCCGACCATCCCTTCTACCGACGCATCTCCCTGCTCAACCAGCTGCGAGTCGACCATCCGACTCTGGCCACCGGCGCCCAGATCGTCCATCCACCGCAGGCTTCGGTGTTCTCAGTCTCGCGGATCGATCGTGACTTGCCTATCGAATACCTCGTTATCGCCAACAACGGGCCGCTGGCGATTCCGGTCTCGATCCCGGCCCTTTCCAGCGGCACCACGTTCGACTATCTCCACGGGGGCGAGGGATCGGTCACCTCGGCCGCAACCGGCATCGTCGAACTCGAGATCGGCGCCCGAGCAACCGTTGTCCTCGTCGCACAAGCCCCCCTAGCCATCCCCGATGTCGAGCCGTCGGTGACCATCGGGCGTCCCGACAGGAACGGCGAGATTCCCACGGTTCGCTATCGGATCGAAGCCGCGGTCAACGACAACCGTTACGCCGAAGTGACGTTCGCAGTGGCGGTCGGCGGTGGCGACCCGATCATTCTCGGTACCGACGACGCCCCGCCCTACCGCCTCTATTGGAACAACCAAGCCATCCCCGCCGGAGCATCGGTTGAAATAACGGCCACCGTGGACGACGGTTCGGGTCGACTCCGATCCGACTCCGTGGTGGTGACGATGGGCGACAGGTCATAAACGACTCTTAGGCGACCGACGCCACCGAGCCTCGTTCGCGGAGCGGCATGGGCAACCGATGGACGGCGGGAGGCTGCGAAGACAACAAAAGCTCCACGGCCCGCTTCCCGATTTCGTAGTGCGGAATCCCAATGCTGGTGAGTCCGGGCTGCAGCCAAGACGCCAGGACCGAGTCGTCAAAGCTGAGCACCGAAACTGCGTCTGGGATCGGCAGCCGCGCCTCAGCCAACGATTGATAGGCGCCCAGTGCCACCCGGTCATTCAGGCAGATGAGGGCCTGCGGCCGATGACCCTCGGCAAGAAAGGCACGGACCGCTTCGAACGCCGATTCGGGCCACCATTTGCAAACGATCTGTCCAGCGAGTTCGACCCCGTCGAGTCCCAGCGCGTCCTCGATCCCCTGGCGACGGTCCCGTGCCCCGATCAGATCGTTGGGGGTCTCACCGACGAGATAAATGCCGCCCGCATGGCCGCGGGAGAGGAGATACTCGGCCGCGGTGTGGCCGGCGGCGACGTCGTCGGGAACCACCGCCATACGGGTTGAACCACGGCTCCGGCAGTTGGCCAGCACCACGCTTTGCTCAGCTAGGCCCTGGGGAAGACCAACGAGCCTGGTGAAGGTCGAGGCCAGCACGAACCCGTCGACCTGACGAGCGAGGAAATCGGCGATGAGCTGCTCTTCGAGCCGGCGGTGGCCGCCGAACTCACCGATGAAAAGCATGTGATGATTAGCCACGGCTCCTGCCAGGCTGCCTTCGATGATCTGACCGGCATAGCCATCGGTGGCGACCTCGTCGGACAGCAACGCCACGGTCCGGCTCAGCTGAGTCTTGAGGGACCGGGCGGCGAAGTTCGGGCGGTAGTCGAGATCGCGGGCAGCCCGCCGCACCCGCTCCGAGGCCGCATCGGAGATTCGCATCTCGTCACGTCCATTGAGGACGAACGAAGCCGTGGTGCGGGAAACCCCGGCTCTCGTGGCGACATCCTGGAGCGTCGGCCTCTTCTTGACCAGATCTCTAAGCATGACTTCCGACTTCGTGTAAAACTGCTTGACGTAGCTGTCAACCGGACACTACCTTAGCTAAATCGTGTTAGCACCCCTAGGAGGACGCATGAAACAACAACCACGAGTACTCGTGGGCTTAATGATGGTGATCGCCCTAATTCTCGCCGCCTGCGGAGGCGGCGATGCTGCCACGACGAGTGCGGTGGATGAGGCAACCACTACCACCGCCGGAATCGTAGAAGAAACGACGACCACCACCGCCGCCGCCGAGACCACTGCGGCCGCGGCCGGCGAAGCGCTGGTGATCTGGGCCGACGAGCGCAAGGTTGAGCCGCTCCAGGCCATCGCCCCCGCCTTCACCGAGGCAACCGGGGTCGAGGTCGTGGTCGAATTGGTCCCTTTCGGTGAGATCCGCGACCAGGTTTCGACCGCCGGTCCGGCAGGTGAAGGTCCAGACATCTTCGTCGGCGCCCATGACTGGACCGGAGAGCTCGTCGCCAACGGCGTTATCGATCCAATCGATGTCGGCGCAAAGGCCGACAGCTTCGTGCCGATTGCGCTCAACGCCTTCGTGTTCGAGGGCCAAACCTATGCGGTGCCCTACGTCACCGAGGCCATTGCCCTCTACTACAACACCGACCTGGTGCCTGAGGTGCCTGCGACCTTCGACGACATCGCAGCCGCTTGCGAGACCGCCGCGGTCGACACCTGCCTGACCATGCCCGGTGGCGGGGCCGCGACGGATGCGTATCACAACTATCCGTTCGTGTCGGCGTTTGGCGGTTCGATCTTCGCCTATGACCCGGCCACCGGTATTCATGACCCAAGCGAGGTTCGCCTCGACACCCCCGAAGCCATTCAGGGGGCCGAGTACTTGGCCACCCAGGTTGATGCCGGAGTGGTTGCCTCAACCGACTATGACACCGCCAAGAACCTCTTCCTCGAGGGGTCCTCGGCGTTCTGGATCACCGGTCCGTGGGAGCTCGGGACACTGCGTGAGCAGTCCACCATCAACTGGGACGTCGCGGTGATCCCGCCAATCGGGGATCAGCCGACCCAGACCTTCACCGGAGCACAGGGATTCTTCATCTCGGCGTTCTCCGAGCAGAAGCTCCTTGCCCAGACGTTCCTGCTCGACTTCATCGCCACTGACGAGGTCATGCAGGCGCTCTACGACGCCGACCCCCGCGGGACGGCGTGGCAGGCAGTGCAGGACGGCTTGTCCTCAGATCCGCAGGTAGCGACTTTCGCCGAAGCTGCCAACAACGGGATCCCTATGCCCAACGTGCCGGAGATGGCATCGGTGTGGGGCCCGCTCGGTGACAACATGCTGCTCATCCGCAACGGCGAGATCGCTGCGGCTGACGCGATGACGACGGCGGCGGAAGCGGTTCGCTCGGCCATCGCCGGCGGCTAACCAAATGCCAATGGGCGAGCCCGCCGCTTAGGCGGTGGGCTCGCCCCGCCAACATCTGAGGGAGGTGGACAGGTGATGGACCGGGGTTTGCAACGAACTGCCAAAGGGATGTGGATACGCACGATCTCAGTGGCGATCTTCGACGCGCTGATCGTCTTTGCGATCCCCCAGCTCGTTGCGAACCAGTCTTGGACCCTTTTCGGGTTTCTGATCGGGGCCGCCATCCTCGTCAACTGGGCATATCTCAGCCCCAGGGCTTCAGCCTCACGCTGGCTGACACCGGGCCTGGTGCTGATGGCGATCTTCGTCGTCTATCCGGTCTTCTACACCTTCTACGTGTCGCTGACCAACTGGCGGACCGGCAACTTCCTTTCCAAAGAGCAGGCGATTTCCGCGCTCGAGGCGATCCCGATGGCGAGCGATGGCACCGATCAGACTCTCCCGCTTTCGGTCTACACCACCGACTCCGGTGAGCTGGCATTCCTGATCGGCGGTGGCGAGGCGGAGCCTTTCTTTGGCACTCCCCGTCCCAGCGACAGCGACCCCCTCGACGGCTCGAGCGTGGACACCGGTGGCGCCGCGGTCGATCCGGCGGCGCCACCCGAGACACTGGGCGATTACACGCTGATTCCTCGGCTCCGCCTGGCGGGGATGTCAGACACGCTCCAGAACTTGATACTCGACTTGCCAGATGGCCGTCAGGCAACGCTCGAAACCCTGTCGAGCGTCACCGTCCGCAATGTTGGCCAACGATTCGCCTACGACGCGGCCACCGACACTTTGGTCGACAATCAGACCCAGCGCACCTGCGTCGAGGGGACGGGAACCTTCCTCTGCGATGGTGTCCCCGAGGACGACGTCGCCCGCGCCGCGATCGGGTTGGAAGGGTCGACGATCACCTGCACAAACGGGGTGTGCGATCAGGTGCCGACGTCGGCAATAGAGAGCCGGTTCATCGGCTGGCGCGCCCTGATTGGGTTCGATAACTACGCCGACATCTTTACCAATCGGCGAATCCAGGAACCCTTCTTACGTGTGTTTGCCTGGAATATCGTGTTCGCGTTCAGCTCGGTGATCCTCACCTTCGCCATGGGGTTGATGCTGGCCATCGCTCTCCAAGACGAGTCGATGAGGGGAAGAGCGCTCTACCGATCGATCTACATCATCCCCTACGCCATCCCCGGCTTCCTCTCGATCCTGATTTGGCGCGGTCTCCTGAACGAACGGTTTGGCAAGGTCAACGGAGTCCTCGAGGCCGTCGGCATCCCGGGCCCCGACTGGCTCGGAAACCAGTGGTGGGTGCTGGTGGCGATTCTCCTCGTGAACCTCTGGCTCGGGTTCCCCTACATGTTCCTGATCAGCTCGGGTGCCCTGACCTCGGTCCCCATCGAGTTGCAAGAAGCGGCGCGCGTCGATGGGGCCAGTCCGTTCAAGGTGTTCCGGTCGGTGACGCTACCGCTCCTGCTGGTCTCGACCGCCCCGCTCTTGATCGGAGCCTTCGCCTTCAACTTCAACAACTTCGTGTTGATCTTCTTACTCTCGGCTGGGGGACCGCCGCTCTCCGGCTATGACGTTCCCGTGGGAGCGTCCGACTTGTTGATTTCCTTCACCTTCAACCTTGCCCAAGGCGCCGGGCGCGGGAACCAGTTCGCCCTCGCCTCGGCGGTCATCGTGATCATCTTTGTGGTGCTGGCGGTTTCGGCAGCTACAAGCTTCCGGCTGACCAAACGACTGGAGGAAATCTATGGCGGGTGATTCGAGCGTTGTTGTCGGGACCCGCACGCGATCTGCGGAGGCGACCCGCGAGGAGCGGTGGGCCCACTACAAACGATCATTTCAGCTTCGAGGCTGGCGACATCTCGTCGCCATAATCGCGGCGCTTTTCGCGCTTTTCCCGGTGATCTGGATCATCTCGGCGTCGTTCAACGCGATCGACAATCTGGGCGCGGCTCGGCTGATTCCCCAACAGGTAACGCTGAACAACTTCACCGAGCTCTTCAACAGCGCCGTGGCGCCAGTCCCGACCTGGCTGTTCAATAGCTTCAAGGTGGCATTGGTCGCCGCCGGGCTCAACGTGATCATTGCCTCGTTCGCCGCTTACGCCTTTTCGCGACTGCGGTTCCGGGGCCGGAGGGGCTTATTGACCTTGTTGCTGGTTCTGCAGATCTTTCCCCAGTTCCTGGGGTTCATCGCCTTCTTCGTCCTCGCCCAGCAGTTCGGAGACATCGTTCCGGCGATCGGGCTCAACACCCACCTCTATCTGATAATGGTTTATCTCGGAGGAGCTGCCGGCTTCAACGCCTTCCTGATCAAGGGTTACTTGGACTCGATCCCGGCCTCGCTCGACGAGGCCGCGGTGATCGATGGTGCCAGCGAGTTCGGCATTTTCTCCAAGATCATCCTCCCGTTGGCCCGGCCGATGCTCGCAGTGATCTTCATCATCAGCTTCGTCGCGATCTTCAACGAGTTCATCCTCGCTTCCTTCCTTTTGCAGGGAACCGAGCAATTCACCCTGCCGGTGGGCTTGCAGGCATTCATGGGTGAGGGCTACAACGCCAAATGGGGTTTGCTTGCCGCCACCGCGTTGTTGGGAGCTCTGCCGATCGTGGCGGTCTTCCTCATCGCCCAGAAGCAGATCATCGGCGCTCTCACCGCCGGCGCCACGAAGGGCTAAAGCATCTCAACCAGCGCCTGGAGTGCTCGCGCTCGGTGCGAGATCTGGTTTTTCTCCTCATCGGACAGCTCGGCGAGGGTGCTGCCGTCGACCTCGAAGACCGGGTCGTATCCAAAGCCGTTGTCACCTCGGGGTGCATTGATGATGACTCCTTTCAGCTCTCCCTCTGCGACCAGGTCCTCGCCGCTGCCTACCAACGCGACGACGCTGCGAAATGTGGCAGTGCGGTCGAGCTGATCGCCCAAAGTCGCGAGCAGCAGCTTGACGTTGTCGTCGTAGGTCGCCCTCGGACCGGCGAATCGGGCTGTGGTCACGCCGGGCAGCCCGCCGAGGGCGTTGACGAACAGGCCGGTGTCGTCCGCCAGGGCCGGCAATCCGGTCGCTTCTTGGACTGCCCGTGCTTTGAGCAGGGCGTTTCCTTCGAGGGTCGATTCGGTCTCGTCTACGTCGGGCCAGTCGAGCCCACAGACGAGCTCGCCGACCAGCTTCGTTGTCACTAAGACAGCTTCGATCTCGGCAATCTTGTCGGGGTTTTTCGACGCGACCACGAGCCGCTCGATCACAGTTCCATCACAATTGAGCCACTGCCTGCTTCTGGGCACCTAGCAGCTCGTCGATACCGATCGTGGCGAGGTCGAGGATGCGGTCGAGGTCTTCACGGGTGTAGGGCGCACCTTCAGCCGAGCCTTGCACCTCGACCAGCAGTTTGCGACCGGACATGACCACGTTGAAATCGACCTCGGCGCGGGCATCGTCCTCGTATTCGAGGTCGAGCAGCAGCTCGCCCTCGATGAGTCCCACTGAGATCGCCGCCACATGATCGATAAGCGGATTCCGCGCCAGACGGCCGGTTTCGATCATTTCGCTGAAAGCCTGATGGAGTGCCACCCAGGCGCCGGTGATGGCGGCGGTGCGGGTTCCGCCGTCGGCCTGGATTACGTCGCAATCGACCCGAACCATCATCTCCCCCATCGCCTGGCGGTCGACGACCGAACGCAAAGCTCGCCCGATCAAGCGGGAGATCTCAAGCGCTCGACCCTTTTGATACTGGTCGCGTCCAATCCGCTCGGCCGAAGACCCGGGCAGCATCCCATACTCGGCGGTGACCCAGCCCTTGCCGCTGTCGCGGAGCCAGCGAGGAACGTCCTTTTCGATCACGGCGGTGCAGAGGACTCTCGTTCTTCCCATCTCGATGAGGACCGACCCTGGGGTCATATCGGTGAACCCCAAGTGCATCCGGAGGGGACGGATCTCGTCGAAGGATCGCGTTCGGGGCACGGTCAGATTTTCCTTGTCAGGCCGGGTACGGCGAGGTCGACGGGGCGATCGAATGAGGTTTCCGCTTCGTTCACTGAGAGGGTGGGGTCGAGGTGGGGAGGGATGTGGGTCAGCATCAGTTTCTTGGCGCCCTGGCGGCGAGCGATAGTTCCGGCAAGGGAGGCGGTCAGATGATGTTGATAGGCGTAGTCGGCCATGTCACCCTGGTAGCTGGCTTCGCACAAGAAGAGGTCGGCCTCAGCGGCGATCTTGTCCCAATCCCCACCGGGCCCGGTGTCGGCGCTGTAGGCGAAGACCCGACCGTTGGCCTCCCAACGCGAGGCCACGGTGGGGACCGAATGGTCAGACCAGGCAAAGCCGACGTCGATCTCCCCGATTTGGATTGTGTCACCGCCGGCCACGGGGTTGAAGTCGAAAGTTCCTTCGAACTGATCGTCGCCGCCGATGCCCAGCACATGGTCGATCGTCGACTGGGGAGCAAAGACCGGAATCCCCTGGCGAGGGTTCGGCCCGTAGCAAACCGCATGAAAGGCGGTGACGAGGTCGAGCCAGTGATCGGGATGCTCATGCGAGATCACAATCGCCGTCACCAACTCGCTTTCGATCGGGAGGGCGACATAAGTGCCGGGCCCGGTGTCGCACCAGACGCGGGTGTCGCCCTGGGAGATGAGGTAGCCGGCGGCCGGCCGGCCACGCGTGGGATAGGTGCCGGAAGAACCGAGCACGTCGAGCCTCATGGCGCGAGGCGATCTATCTGCCAGCCGTCCTTGGACTTCTGGTATCGGAAGCGGTCGTGGAAACGGGCTCGCCGCCCCTGCCAGAACTCGAAGAGACTCGGGCGGATGCGATAGCCACCCCAATGGTCGGGGCGGGGAACATCGCCATCGGGGTACTCGCGAGTCATCCGGGAGAGCATTTCGTCGAGCTCTGCGCGACTGCCCACTACCTGGCTCTGCGGCGAAGCGGCGGAGGCCAGACGGGCTTCGGGAGGACGGCTCTGGAAGTAGGCATCCGACAGCTCGGGATCGACCTTCTCCGCCAAGCCTTCGACTCGCGCCTGGCGATGAATCGGCAGCCAGAGGAAAAGCGCCGCGACTCGAGGCTCGACCGCGAGGTCGTTGGCTTTGCGACTGCGGTAGTTGGTGTAGAACACCAAGCCGTCTGTGTCGAATTGCTTGAGAAGAACGGTGCGCGACGAGGGGGTGCCGTCGTTGGCGACGGTGGAGAGGACGAACGCTTCCGGCTCCGGCACCTCTGCGGCGAAGGCGTCGTCGAGCCAGCGCTGGAACTGAGCAAACGGGTCGGGATCGAGGTCGACAACATCGAGCGGCTGGCTCTCGTATTCGATGCGTTGCGGCCCCATCGCCAGCACGGTACTTAGCCTCTGGGACATGTCCCGGCCGAAGCTCTCGGTTCAGCTTGCTCGCGGTCTCCGCCGCCAGTGCCCGCACTGCGGGCTTGGCGGCATTTTCCGCTGGTGGGCCCTAGCCGACTTCTGTCCCCGATGCGGGCACCGCTTCGAACGCGAGCCGGGCTATTGGGTTGGGGCCGTGATCTTCAACACGATCCTGGCGATCGTGACATTCCTCGTCTCATTTGGGGCTATTTTCGCCTTGACCTGGCCGGAGATTCCCTGGACCTGGCTCACCCCTGTCGTAATGGGGGTGACGGGTCTGGTGCCTTGGATCTTTTATCCGTGGGCACGATCGCTGTGGATGGCCTACGACTTCTATGTCCATCCCCTGGAAGAAGACGAAATCCAACGGGCTCGCGAGAGGTTGGGGTCGTAGCGCTCAGAGCCGCTTGGCGACCTCGTCGAGCATTACCTCAGTGGCGCCTCCGCCGATCGAGTGGATGCGGACGTCGCGATACATTCTTTCGACCGCGGTCTCCGCCATGTACCCGATGCCGCCATGGAACTGGACGCACTCATAAAGAACATCATTGACGAGCTCTCCCACCAACGCCTTGACCATCGAAACTTCCTTGACTGTATCGTTGCCCTGGTCCAGCAGCCAGGCGGCGTGATAGATCAGCTGCCGGGCAGCCTCGACCCGGGAAGCGGCCATCGCCAGCCGCTGTCGGATCGCTTGCTTGTCAAAGAGCGGCTTCCCAAACGCTTTGCGTTGTTTGACGTAGTCGAGGGTGAGCTCGATCGCTTTGCTCGCTTCGCCGATGGCTTGGGCCGAGATCGCGATCCGCTCGTTCTGGAAGTTGGTCATGATGTAATAGAAGCCACGATTCTCTTCGCCGATGAGATGGTCGGCGGGCACCCAACATTCGGCGAATGAGAGCTCGGCGGTGTCCGAGCAGTGCCATCCCATCTTTCTGAGAGCGCGGCTGACCTGGAATCCTTCGGCGTCCTTGGGCACCGCGAGGATCGAAATGCCTCGTGAACCCTTGACATCGGGACTGGTCCTGACCGCGACGAAGACCAAATCGGCGATGCCCCCGTTGGTGATGAACAGCTTGGATCCGTTGATCCGCCAGCCGTCGCCGTCGCGCCTTGCCTTGGTCCGGATGTTGGCAACGTCGGAACCGGCGTCCGGCTCGGTGACGGCGATTGCGGTGAGGATCTCACCATTCACCATCGCCGGAAGCCACCGTTCTTTCTGTTCCTTCGATCCGAAGTTGACCAAATAGGGCATCGCCAGGTCGGTGTGGACCAACGCGGTGATGGCAAACCCGCCGAACGTCGAGCGCCCCAACTCCTCGGCGTAGACCACCGTGGCCAAGGCGCCGAAACCGACCCCACCGTACTCCTCCGAGACCCGCAGTCCGAAGAAGCCGATCTTGGCCATCTCGTCGAGGATCTCACGGGGAACGCGGCCTGCCTGCTCCCACTCGGTGGCCTCTGGCACGACCTTTTCCTCGACAAAGCGCCGGGTCTGCTGTCGGATCGCCTCGAGATCTTCGTTGTCGTAGATCGTCATCGCCGAAGAAGATAGGCGCGACCCGGGCGATCTGAGCAGGGGCCAAATTCGGCGTACCAAGCCCGCCGCTGGGCAAATCGGCGTTGCCAGCGCGAATTCCGCGCCTTAAGAGCCATTTCGACCGCGCAGCAGGCCGAACTAGGCGGAGACTTGTAAACCGAACATGTGTTCGGTATAGTTTACGTGCGATGGGGGCACCGGGTCAACAACAACTCTTCTCGATCGGGCGACGCGTGCATGGCCGAGGCGAGTACCGCGGCCTTACCTTCCACGAGGTCGAAGCCAAGACAATCATCAATAAGGCACCGGCCAACACACCTTGGTTCACCCACTCGATCAACGCCTACAGAGGATGTTCCCATGCGTGCTCCTATTGCGTAGCGGGAGAAACGCCGATCCTGATGAGCGACGGCACGACCAAAGCCATCGCTGACATTCGGGTGGGTGACAAAGTCGTCGGGACCAAACGAGATGGCCGTTATCGAAAGCTGGTCGAATCCGAGGTCCTTGATTGTTGGTCGACAATCAAGCCTGCGTTTCGGATCGCTGCCGGAGGCGACACGGAATTAATTGCGAGCGCCGACCATCGATTCCTCACCAACCGAGGTTGGAAGCACGTGACGGGGGCCGAGCAAGGGTTAAACCGCCGCTCGCATTTGACGCTCAACAACCGGTTAATTGGATTCACAGCGTTCCGAGAGGCAGCCAAAGAAGACGAGGAATACAGGACGGGCTACCTCTGCGGAATCATCCGGGGCGATGGCTCGCTCGGCACTTACACATACGTCGGCGCTGACCGCACCAGTATCGTTCACCGATTCCGACTTGCGCTGATTGATCCCGAGGCACTGGATCGGGCGGCGCGGTACTTGGACGACTTCGGAGTTCCGACTGATCTGTTTCGGTTCCTGCCAGCCATCAAGCCGTGCTGGGCGATCAGAACTTCCAAGAAGGCGATGGTCGATTCCATTCGTTCGATCATCGCGTGGCCCGTCGAGCCATCAGCGAGCTGGGGACTCGGATTTCTCGCAGGGATCTTCGACGCCGAAGGCAGCCACTCGTGCGGGATCCTGAGGATTAGCAACAGCGACGCTCAGATCATCAACATGATTCATCATCAACTGTCCAGGTTTGGCTTTGACGTCGTAAACGATCGTCCACACGCCAACAGAGTGACTGCGATTCGATTCCGGGGTGGCGTGTCCGAAAGAATGCGTTTTCTGCTGATGACGAGCCCGGCAATTTCGCGCAAACGCAGCTTTCTCGGCGAGGCAATCAAGACTCGTTCGGGACTCCAGGTCAAGTCAATCGAATTTCTCGGCTATTCCATGCCGATGTACGACTTGACCACGGCTACAGGCGATTTCATCGCCAACGGCGTCGTGAGCCATAACTGCTTCGCTCGTCCCACTCACACTTATTTGAAGCTCAACATGGGCAGTGACTTTGACAGCCAGATCGTGGTCAAAGTAAACGCCGTCGAAAGACTGCGAGCCGAGACCGAGCCGGCGGTTTGGGCAGGTCACCGAATAGCGATGGGGACGAACACCGATCCCTATCAGGCCGCCGAAGGCAAGTACAAGCTCACCCAGGGGATCATCGAAGTTCTTCTCGAGCGAGCGAGTCCGTTTTCGATCCTCACGAAGGGGACCTTGGTGTTGCGCGATCTTGCATTGCTCAGAGAAGCTGCCGAACGAGGGCTCGCGAGAGTGGACTTCTCGATCGCCACCATCGATGAAGACGTTTGGCGTCGTACGGAACCTGGTACGCCCCACCCACGACGACGCCTCGAAGCGGTGGCCAAGCTGAGAGCGGCCGGTGTCCCTTCGGGCGTGATGATGATGCCCCTCCTTCCCGGGATTTCGGATCAGCCGGAGAAAGTCGCGGAGCTAAGGGTTGCATCGCTCGCCGCAGGCGCCGAGTGGGTCCACGATGGCTATCTCCACTTGCGCGGGGTCCGCGACCACTTCATGAGTTGGCTCGCCGGTGACAGTCCGCAGCTCTTGGCCGATTATGAAGCCCGGTATCCAGCTCGACGCAGTCGATCCGGGGCGAGATCACCGAGACAGTCGCGTCAAGGCCAGTTTGACCTTGACTAGATAAGTCAACCCACCCCTGGGCCTCCAACAGGGTTCGGCCGCGAAGCCAAACCCTCTTGGAGGTGCCGGGGGTCGAACCCGGGTCCGTTGAGTCGTTAGCGTCGGCATCTCCGAGCGCAGCCGTCGGCGAGCTTTCGGGAGCCAGGACCCCAACGGCGGGCTTCCCGGCTACCTATCCGGGATCAATCTTTGCCCTCCGGTCCCGGACCCCAGAGGACGCATCCTGCATTGCGACGCCCGATTCCGGCGAGGCAGGCGCCCACCGGGCGGACGGGCTGCGTTATTTAGGCAGCCAGTGCGAAGTTGTCTTCGGCACTTGTGTTTGTTTTCCGGCTCTTTAACGAGGCTCCGGAGACCTCGGCTCGCTTCCGACGCCTCAACACTCAACGTCGAATCCAATTCACCCCCAGGGGTTAACCACATTCTACGGTAACTAGCGGGGACGCCGCAAAGCACGCTCCATCTCACGCTTTTGATCGCGCTCTTTGACCGTCTCGCGCTTGTCGATCGTGCGCTTCCCGCGGGCGAGACCTAGCTCCACCTTGACCTTCCCGCCTTTGAAATAGATCCGGAGGGGCACCAGGGTGAGCCCTTTCTCGGCTACCTCCGATCCGAGTCGGTTGATCTGACGCCGCTGCAAGAGCAACTTGCGAGTCCGCTCGGGCTCATGCCCCCCGCCCCGCGAGAAGTTGTAAGGGGCGAAGTAGGTGCCGACCAGGAAGATCTCGCCATCACGAACGTGAGCGAAACTGTCCTTGATCTGCACTTTTCCCTCCCTGGCGCTCTTCACCTCTGAGCCGACCAGGACCAGCCCGGCCTCGAAGGTGTCGAGAATCTCGTAATCGTGTCGCGCCCTTCGATTGGAGGCGATGACCTTCACCCCGTCGCTGCTTTTCATCGGAGATAGCTGAGAGGATCGACCGGGACCCCGTCCTCGCGGACCTCGTAATGGAGATGAGGGCCGGTGCAACTGCCGCTGCATCCGACATAGCCCACCAAAGCTCCCCTGCCAACGATCTGTCCAACCGAAACCGCAATTTGAGATTGATGGGCATAGAGAGTCGTCAGGCCGCCGCCGTGATCGATGACCACCGCCCGCCCATAGCCGCCATAGGTTTGGGCAAGGATGACCGTGCCCGCCGCCGACGCGGCGATCGGGGTCCCGCTGGCGGCAGTGATGTCGATCCCGGTGTGCAGCTTCCTCACCCCCAGGATCGGATGGACGCGATATCCGAACGGCGAGGTGACCGCGCCATTGACCGGCCAGCTAAGACCTGATGGCGCCGTCCCTTCGCCGGAAGAAAGGCGGGCAATCTCGAGTTCCAGCGCGACGGCGTCGGCTTCGAGACCATCCTTGTGTTCCTCGGCCGAGGCGATATCGCGCTGGATGGAATCGAGGAGTTCTTGCACGTTGGCTGCCTCCGCCTGGGCAACGGCCAATGCGTTCGCGGCGGCATCGCGCTGGATCTCGAGGTTTGCTTTCTCCTCTTCGAGCCGTCTCAGCTCGGCCTCGGTCTGAGCTTTCTTCTCGACGATCTGGTCGCGTTGACGCTCCTCCTCACGCTGGAGCAGCTCGAAAGCGGTAAAGACATCGGTGTCCTGGTCGAAAACCGCTGAGGAGTAAGCGAGCGCTGCGGCCGCATCAGCCACGCTTGCCTGCGAGAACAGGTCCAGCCCCGGGACCGCGCTCGCAGCCATGTAGAGATTGATGGCCGTCTCCTCGAGCCGCTGTTCGGTGGTGCTTAGTTCGACCGCGGTCTTGGCGAGCGCCCGCTCAAGAGTCTCCACCTGTCCCTCCAACGAAGCGACCTGTGATTCTGTTTGCTGGACGGCGAGGATTTGTTGATCGACCCGGGCTTGGGCGATGTGATAGCCGTCGAGAGCCAGGGCCATTGCTGCCTGCGCGGCGACAACCTGGCGGCCCACGGAGCTAGCTTCGGTTTGGGCCGCCCGGATTGCCTGCTCGACCTCCGAAAGCTCATTCTGGACCTGCTGCAGCTCGGCGACCGGGTCTTGGGCCATCGACGGCAAAGCTGGCGCTAGCAGCGCCAGGGCGACGAGTAGCACGGCGAGCCGTGCGGTCTTCACAGGGGCTCGAGGACCCGCGCACCGGCCGATATTGGCCGGCTCCCATCTTCGTCTTTCAGGTATCGGCTGAGCCCCAGCACGCTGCCCAGCACTCCTGCTGTCGCTCCAAAAAGGAGAATCACTATCGACCAGGTGAGAAAGAAACGATCGGGCACCGCAAACGAGACGATCTCGATCGAGTCACCGAGCGTCCGCAAGTTGCGAAAGGCCACCCAGACCGTGGCGACGGCCAGCCCCGCGCCAATGAGACCTTCGATCATTCCCTCGAGCACGAAGGGAATCCGCACAAACCAATTCGAGGCGCCAACCAGCTTCATGATCGCCACCTCATCGCGGCGGGCATAGATAGCCATGCGAATGGTATTGGCGATAAGGATCACGGCCGAAATGCCAAGCACCAACGCCAGACCAAGACCGAGCAGGTTGAGGACGGTCGACAAAGACGAGAGCTGTTCGATCTGCTCCCCAAAGGTTTCAACTCGTCGGATGAGCTGGCTCTCGCTCGCCAGACGAAACTGCACGTCGCGATAGAGGTCGATGTTGGTCAGCTCGATCCGAGCCGAAGCAGGCAACACCGAGGGATCGATATTGAGGTAGTCCGGCCGGTCGGCAAAGATTTGCTGATACTCAGCCCAGGCCGCGGCTTTATCGACATAAAAGACATTGGCGACTTCATCCCAACTCGTCACCTCGGCCACAAGCGCCTGATGAGCACCGTTGGGAATCCCGGCAAGACCCTCGTCGTGGAGGAAGGCGATGATGTGGACGCCGTCCTGCCATGCGAGGGTGTTGATTTTCAGCAACTGGTTGACAACGAGAGCGCCAAAGGCGAGCGCCAAGGAGATGAAGACCGCGAGCACCGCGCCCATCACCACGAGCAAGTTCCGACGCAGGTTGATCAATGCTTCGCGGGCCAGGAAACCGAGGCGGTTCATTGCGCAACGCTCCCGTCGACCTCGACAACGTGCTCGGTTTCATAGCGGCCCGATTGCTGGTCGCGGATGATCCGCCCGTCTTCTAACTGGACGACGCGACGTTGCATGGCGTCGACGATCGCGTGGTCGTGAGTGGCCATGGCAACAGTCGTCCCGGAGCGGTTGATTCGATCGAGCAATCGCATAATCCCCACCGAGGTGGCGGGGTCGAGGTTTCCGGTCGGCTCGTCGCAGAGGAGGATGGGAGGCCGGTTGACAAAGGCCCGGGCGATCGAGACTCGCTGTTGCTCACCGCCAGAGAGCTGGCGAGGATAGCGGTCGCCTTTGTCCTTGAGCCCGACCAGCTCGAGCACTTGCTGAACTTGAGGACCGATCACACTCCTCGGCTTGCCCAAGACTTCGAGGGCGAACGCGACGTTCTCGCCCACGGTCTTGTTGGGCAGAAGCTTGAAGTCCTGGAACACGGTGCCAACTGAGCGTCGAAGGAAAGGCACCTTCCACGCCGGCAGCTGGGTGATGTCCTTACCGGCCACCCAGATCGTGCCCCTGGTGACGGTGTCCTGGCGGAGAAGGAGCCTGATCAACGTCGACTTCCCCGACCCGGACGGACCGACTAGGAAGACAAACGCGCCCTTTTGAATGTCGAGATTGACGTCGCGGACGGCGACCACGCCGCCCTCATAAACCTTGGTGACTTCACGCAGTCGAATCATTGGTCCTGACCCATCGTGATTGCCCGAATTGGCCGGTTCAGGGTAGCCATCTGAAGTTGCGAAACCGAACTTCGTCCGTTCTCTGGGCTGGGATCCGTGTCCAACACGTCTACGAACCCTGGGTTCGTAGATTTTCGTGTTGGAGGCGGCGCCAGCGGAGGTAGCCGTCGATGAAGGGGTCGAGGTCGCCGTCGAGCACGCCGGCGATGTTGCCGACCTCGACATCGGTGCGGAGGTCCTTCACCATCTGATACGGCTGCATGACATAGCTCCGAATTTGGCGGCCCCACGCGGCCTCCCCCTGTTCGCCACGGATCTCATCGATTTGGGCCAACCTTTCCTGGCGCGAGAGCTCAGCCAGGCGAGCCTTCAAGATCGCCATCGCCCGCGTCCTGTTTTGGAGCTGGCTGCGCTCGTTCTGGCACTGAACGACGATGCCTGTGGGGAGATGGGTGATCCGGACCGCGGAGTCGGTCTTGTTGACATGCTGGCCCCCCGCGCCCTGCGAGCGATAGGTGTCGATCCGCAGATCATCAGAGCTGATCTCGACCCCCTCGTCGTCCGCGAGTTCCGGCACGACGTCGACGCCAGCAAAGGAAGTGTGCCGCCGCGAGTTCGAGTCGAAGGGACTGATCCGGACTAGGCGATGCGTCCCTCGCTCTGATTCCAGGGTTCCGTAGGCGTGCTCGCCACGAACGGTCATCGTCACGGACTTCACGCCGGCCTCCTCCCCCTCGCTGACATCTTCAACTGTTACCGAAAACCGGTTCTCCTCGAGAAAGCGCTGATACATGCGGGTGAGGATCTCGGCCCAGTCCTGTGCATCGACACCGCCGGCTCCGGCGTGGACCGAGAGGATGGCGTTGTGTTCGTCGTATTCGTCGAAGTACAGCGACTCGCGTTCGAGGCCGGCGAGAACGCGTTGAAGAGCGCCGAGCTCAGAAAGGACCTCGGCCCGAACGCCCGGATCGGAGGCCTCATCGGAGAGGTCGAGCAAGACCTCTGCGTCATCGAGGCTGCTCTCTAGCTTCCGTACCCCTTCGATGGTGCGCTCCAGGGCAGCCACGCGCTGGGTGACCTTCCGACCCTGGTTGGGATCGTCCCAAAGACCGGGATCGGCCGCTCGCTCCTTCAGCTCGGCTAGGTCTTCGACCTTGCGGTCGACGTCAAAGAAACCTCCGGGCTTCAACCAGGCGGCTGCGCAGATCGGCGATTTGGGCGCGCGGCTCGAGAGTTTCGGTCGTCACCGGCAGCAGGTTACGCCGCGCCGTGACAGCGCTTGTACTTCTTGCCGCTGCCGCATGGGCAGGGAGCGTTGCGGCCAACCCCGCTCGGGCTTTTGGCTTCCGGTTGCGACTTCCCGCCGTTTGCTACCTGCGTAGGGGTGGCGGGGGCATTGGGCTCTGCTATCTGAACATGGAATAGGTACCGGACCGTGTCTCGCTTCACCCCTTCGACCAGCTCACTGAACATCGAGTATCCCTCGCGCTGGTACTCGACGAGGGGGTCGCGCTGGCCCATCGCCCGCAGACCGATGCCGGCTCGCAGATAGTCCATTTCGGAGAGGTGCTCGCGCCATTTGTTGTCGATCACCGACAAGATGACTTGCCGCTCGACTTGTCGCATCACCTCCGGCCCCAGCTCCTTCGTCTTCGCCTCAAAGGCGGCATTGGCGTCTTCGACGGCAGCGTCAATGACGTCCTCCAGGGAAGAAGCCTCGGCGTCATCTTTGATAGTCGAGGGATAGATCTGGGTTAGCTCCTTTTGGAGTAGCTCCCAATCCCACTCCGAAGGTGAAAGCTCTGGCGGGAAAACCGCCTCGACGGTATCGGCGACAACGAGCTCGATCCACTCCCCGACCAGCTCCTCGCCGGTGGCACCGAAGAGATCTTCGCGCCAGTCGTAGATCACTTCCCGCTGCTTGTTCATGACTTCGTCGAACTTGAGGACGTTTTTGCGGAGCTCGAAATTCTGGGCTTCGACCGTCTTTTGGGCTCGCTCGATGGCTTTGGTGACCATGCCCGCCTCGATGGGAACGTCCTCGGGGATCTTCAACCGATCCATCACCGAGGAGACCCGGTCACCGGAGAACCGGCGCATGAGATCGTCCCCCAGCGAGAGATAGAACCGCGATTCCCCCGGATCACCTTGCCGGCCCGAACGCCCTCGCAACTGGTTGTCGATCCGACGCGATTCGTGGCGCTCGGTTCCAATCACGTAGAGCCCGCCGCTGGCGATTACTTTCTCCTTGATCGGCGCTATATCCCGCGCGAATTGAGCCGCCACCTGGGCGAGCTTGCTCTCGAACTGCTCGGGTGACACCTGCTGCTTCTTGAGCTCCAAACGGGCCAGGCCTTCTGGATTGCCGCCGAGCATGATGTCGACTCCGCGCCCGGCCATGTTGGTGGCAACTGTCACCGCTCCCGGGCGGCCGGCCTGGGCGATGATCTCCGCCTCGCGGGCATGGTTCTTGGCATTGAGGACTTCGTGCTCGACGCCTCGTTTCTGGAGCATCCTCGAAAGCCGCTCGGATTTCTCGATCGAGACGGTGCCGAGCAGAACCGGCTGTTGGGCCTCATGCCGAGCCACCACGTCTTCAACGACGGCCCCGAACTTGGCCTCCTCCGACTTGAAGACCAGGTCGGGCTGGTCAGCCCTGGCAACCAGGCGATTCGGGGGAATTACCAGCACCTCGAGGCCGTAGATTTGGGCCAGCTCGGCGGCTTCGGTCACGGCAGTACCGGTCATCCCCGCCAGCTTCTCGTAGAGGCGGAAGTAGTTCTGGAGGGTGATGGTGGCGAGGGTCTGATTCTCTTCTTTGATCTTCACCCCTTCTTTGGCCTCGATCGCCTGGTGCAGACCCTCCGAATAGCGTCGTCCTTCGAGGACCCGACCGGTGAACTCGTCGACGATCTTCACCTCGCCTTGATCGAGCAAATACTCGACATCTCGGTGATAGAGCTCTTTCGCTCGCAGCGAGGATTCGAGATGGTGGACGAAATCGACCGCGGCGTGGTCGTAGAGGTTTTCGATCCCGAGAATCTCTTCGACAAAGCTCACCCCTTCCTCCGTCGTGAGCACCTGACGTTTGGCTTCATCGACTTCGTAGTGCTCGTCGCGACGGAGACGGTTGGCGATGCGAGCGAAATCTCGATACCACTTGGCCGAATCGGAAAGACGGCCGCTGATGATGAGCGGCGTCCGGGCTTCGTCGATGAGGATCGAGTCGACCTCGTCGACGATGGCATAGGTGTGGCCGCGCTGCACACGGTCGGTGGCTCGCATGGCCATGTTGTCGCGCAGATAGTCAAACCCGAACTCGTTGTTGGTTCCGTAGGTGATGTCGGCGGCATAGGCTGGCTGGCGACGGCTGGGCTCCATCCCGGACTGGATGAGCCCGATCTCGAGGCCGAGGAAGCGATGGATGGCCCCCATCCACTCGGCATCGCGGGAGGCGAGATAATCGTTCACCGTCACGATGTGGACGCCCTTCTTGGGGAGGGCGTTGAGATAGGCGGGCATCGTCGAAACCAGGGTTTTCCCCTCGCCAGTTTTCATCTCGGCGACCATCCCCCGGTGGAGGGCCATCGCCCCGATCACCTGGACATCGAAATGTCGCTGTCCGAGGACCCGGCGGGCCGCCTCGCGCACGGTCGCAAATGCCTCGACCAACAGGTCATCGAGGGGCTCGCCGGCCTCGAGGCGGCGGCGGAATTCAACGGTTTGATCGGCTAGTTGAGCGTCATCGAAGGCCGATACGGTCGCCTCGTAGACGTTGACCTCGCCCACCAGGCGCTCCAACTCACGAAGGGTTTTGCCCTCACCGGCTTTTAACAGCTTGGAAAAGATCGACATTCAGGCGTAAATGGTATCGGGGGTGAGAAGACATCAGACATGAGATTCCAAATGGGATCCCAGGCTGAAGTCTGACCTCTGATGTCTGACGTCTGACGTCTCTGAATCGCCTATCGGCGATTCAGGAGGCCGGCGTGTTCGGCGTAACGAACTGCTTCGTGGCGGGACTGCATCCCGAGCTTGTCGAGGATGTTCCGGACGTGATTCTTGACGGTGTTCTCGGAGATATAAAGCTGCTCGCCGATCTCGCGGGAGGTGCGGCCGTCAGCGATCCATTGGAGGATCTCGACCTCTCTTCCGGTGAGCGAAGGGCGCCGGGTGGCGTTGAGGTCGCGATTCCGCAACAGATGAGCGACAACATCGAAGAGACGCGCGGCAAGTTTGGGAGAAACCACCGCTCCTCCCTTGACCACCTCATGCATCGCCGCCACGAGCTTCGGAAACGGAGTGTCCTTGATGATGTAGCCCGAAGCCCCAGCCTTGATGGCAGTCAGCAAGTCCTCTTCGGAATCGCTCGAGGTGAGTAGCACGACCTTGGTCTCCGGCGAGGCATCGGTGATCTTGTCGACGACATCGAGGCCGGAAATGCCAGGCATCAAGACGTCGAGCACCACCAGCGCCGGACGGTGGCGGCGAGCCTCGGAGATGGCCGTTAGGGCATCGGAGGCGATTGCGACCACGTCGAAACCTTCACCTCGGAGGGCGGCGGCTAGCCCGGCCTGAAAGATCGGGGCATCGTCGACAACAATGACGGTCGGATTCTTCACGCCGGTTCGATCAGCCCCATTAGGCCGTCGCGCCGGCGGTAGAGCACACTTTGGCGTTGGGTCTCGTCGTTATGGAAGAAGAAAAAGTCATGACCGAGCATCTCCATTTGCAGGACTGCTTCCTCTACGGTCATCGGCTTCATTACGAATTGCTTGATACGAACAATCTCATTCGTTGGTTCTGGGAGCTCGGCCGGAAAACCGTCGTGGACCGGGGTTTTGCGGTGTTTCTCGATCAATTTCTCCTTGAGACGCCGTAATTGGAGGTTCAGGCGTTCGGCGGCCTGGTCGACCGCGGTTTCGGCCGAAGCAGCCGCCGAAACCACCCTGATCACCTTTCCGGCGGCGGCGGTTGTTATCTCGAGGCGGTAACGCTCGGCAGCCAACCGAGGATTGTGCTCCTCGGAAAACTCGACATCCATGTCACCGACCTGGTTTTCGAACACGCGGACGGCATGGCCAAGCTTGTCGGTCGCCAGTCCCCGCACCCGATCGTCGATGGTGGTGTTCCGGGTATGGACACGAACTTCCATTCACTCCCTCCAGTGGACTATCGGCACTCCCCAAAAGAGGCTAGTCCCTCGTTGCAGTTGCGGTCACAGCCATGACTACACGAGCCGCTCGCGTCGGATGAGCCAGGGTCTGCTGGGCCCTGAGCAGGGTTCTCCCTGTTGTGATCACGTCGTCGATGAGGATCAGCTCCGTGGCGGGTGGCTCGCTCTTCACCCAGAAGATCGGCGGGTCCCGCTGCGATCTTGATCTTCCTGCCTGCCCCGACTTGTACAATGGTGGGCTCAACCCTTTCCACACCTGCAAACCGCTGAGGGAGCCGACTCGGCGGGCGAGCTCGAAAGCAGGGTCGATCCCATAGCTGATGGTTCTCCAACTGGCCCGTGGGAGTGGCACCAAGACACCAGCCGGCGGTAGCAAACAGACCAGCGCCCGGGCAAGGAGCCAGCCAGCCCGGTCGCTCCCCCGATACTTGAAGGCGTGAATCAGGCGCCGCGCCGCACCGCCGTGCTCGTAACAAGACCGAACCAGTAGGTCCGAGTCGAGGAGGCGGTCGGGCGCCTCCACCAGGGTGGCGCCGCAGGCCCGGCACAGATCGGTTTTGTCCCATCGTCCGCATCCCAAGCAAACCATGAGGAGACCTTGACTGGTGGCTGGGACAAATCTTCCCAAGCCTGCCCGACTGCTAGAAACGCCCGATGGCTTCTCAGCTCGGTGCGGCCTTGACTCTTGACCGGCTCGCGACCGATCCGCACGAACTCCTGGCCCGTTTGCGGTCCGGCGAGCCGGTCTGTTGGGTGCCCGCGCTGGATGGTTGGTTGGTGACCCGGCGCGACCTTTGCGTGCAGGTCATGCGCGATCCCTCGACCTTCACGGTTGATGACCCCCGATTTTCCACCGCGCAGGTGGTTGGTCCGAGCATGCTTTCCCTTGACGGCACCGAGCATCGTCGACATCGGGACCCGTTCGCGACCGCGTTGGGCCACGGCCAGGTCAGGGAGAGGTTCACCGAACGGGTCAACGAGGAAGCACGACGGTTGGTTCGCGATCTCTCCTCTCGTGGCCGCGCCGAGATCCGCCGCGACCTTGCTGGCCCATTGGCGGTGGCGGTGGTCACGGCGGCCCTTGATCTGCCTGGCGTTGAGGTGGGCACCTTGCTCGGTTGGTATGAAACGATCGTCGCCGATGTCGATCTGCTCTCGCGCGGTGCCCCTGCCACCGGAGCCGGGCAGGAGGCGGTGAAGGAGATGGGTGCCCATGTCCGCCGCAGCACCGCCTCTCGGCCCGGGCTCCTGGCCCATGCACGGGTCGGGCTCTCGGATTCCGAGGTTGTTTCGAACGCAGCGGTGATGATGTTCGGGGGAATTGAGACAAGCGAGGGCATGACAACGAGCCTCTTTTGGCATCTGCTCACCAACCCCGCGCAGTTACAGATGGTCGCCGCCGACAAGTCGCTAGCTCGACAGGCGATCGAAGAGTCCTTGCGCTTGGAACCTGCCGCCAGCCGGGTCGACAGGTATGCGACCCGCGACATCGAGTTCGCTGGTGCGTCAATCCGCGCGGGCGACCTGGTCATCGTGTCCTTGAGTGCCGCCAACCGCGATCCGGCAACCTTCGTCGATCCCGACCGCTTTGACCTGCGTCGCTCCAACGCCCACACCCATCTCGCCTTCGCGCAGGGCCCCCACGCCTGCATCGGCATCCACCTCGCCAAGCTGGAAACCCTGGCGGCCCTCATCGCCGTGCTCGAACTGTGGCCGGGCGTCCGTCTAGATGGTGAGGTAGACGGCCCCACAGGTCTGGTCTTCCGGAAGCCTCGGGCGCTCCCGGTGCTCTGGGGTAAGACAGATCTGTCAAGCCCTTAGATTTGTTTCGTGTCCCGCGCTCTGAGGCCGATTGTGGTGGCGCTGTTGGTGGCTGGATGCACGCCAACCAACGGATCGCCAACCTCGCCCGCGCCTCCGACGTCGACAGCCTCATCGACGACCATGTCGATTGCAGCAACCTCGACGACTCGACCCGAATCCGAGGCTACTGCCGCACCTTTGCCGATCATGACCCTTTCACTCCCCCGGGTGCACGCCACGGTTTCGCAGTTCATCTACTTGCAGGGGACGATCAATGGAGACGCCGAAGTCACCATCAACGGGTTAGCGGTGCCCACTGAAGACTTCGGAAATGGGGTGAGCTTTTCCCAAGAGCTCACAGTCACTCAGTTCACAACCGACGTGGCCGTTGAGGCGGTGGTTGACGATGGTGTCCTCGGAGAGACCGTCACGGTCCTGTATGACCCCGACTTCTCGGAACAGCTCGCGTATGTCGAAGAGGTTGATCCTGGCGTGATGACCATCACTGCCGACTACGTCGAGATCCTCTCCGGCGAAGAAGCCCTCGCAGCCGCCCGCGAGGATGGTCTGATCCCGCCTGACGGAGAGCTCGGAGGCGACTTTTATATCCGGAACCAGAACCCCGAGCTTGTCACGCTTGCGATCTCACCGATTCTCGAGCCCACCCTCCAGGCGTGCTACGAGTTCGGACCCTGCGTGGTTCAACGCCCTGTCGACCTGGCTGCTTGGGCCGGCCTGACAACAACCGAAAGAAGCCCCATCCGCTACGAGGGTTGGATTTGGTACGGCAACGGCCAACTTCCTTACACCCTCACCTTCGACGGCGACGATCTGGTCGGAATTTCCGAGTTCTACTTGCCATAGAAGCGGGGTCCTTTCCAAATTTGGGTGGCGTGGACTGTCGGGCGAGCCTTCTCTAAGGGCCCGTCAGTAAAAGGGGCTAGTCGGTTCGCGGATAAATGCTTTGCTCCTAGCCGACCAAGCGAGGGGTAATTAGCTTTACTACTAGGAAGAGTTCGGGGCAAGGGCAGGGAGGATTGGCTGACGCTGCTTTATTTGGCCGCGGTAACGCTGGCTTCGTACCAGATCTGCAACCGTCTGAATGCGTTCACGGAGGAGTCGTCGAAACGAACCGACATGATGGCATTCCTGATACTCGGGGTCATCGCCATCGGGTTGGCGATGCTGATACCGCAAACGGTCCCGAAGATCGAAATTGGTTGCGGTCTCGGGCCCTGCTGGTCGTTGGCTTAGGTTCCCTCCCGCCATCCCGAGAGATAGGACTTCTGTTCCTCGGTGAGCTCCTCGAGACCGGCTCCCATTGAATCGAGCTTGATCCGCGCTACTTCACGGTCGAGCTCAACGGGGAGGGTGTAGATCCCCGGCTCGAGCTGGCCAGCCCGTTGGGCGAGCCATTCCGCCGCCAGCGCCTGATTGGCAAACGACATGTCCATCACATCGGCCGGGTGCCCTTCGGCCGCACCCAGATTGACCAATCGGCCCTCAGCCACAACCAGCACTCGGCGGCCGTCAGCCAGCTCATACTCCTCGAGGTTGTTTCGCACCGGACGCCGATCCCGCGCCATCTCGCCAAGCACCTCGAGGTCGATCTCGACATCAAAATGGCCCGCGTTGGCCAAGACGACTCCATCCTTCATCTGATCGAAGTGCTGGCGCCGAAGGACATGTTTGTTGCCGGTGACAGTGATAACGACATCCGCCACCCGGGCCGCGTCGTCGGCGGTTAGCACCCGGTGGCCATCCATCGCCGCCGCCAGAGCCCGAATCGGGTCGACTTCTACCACCACCACCTTTGCCCCCATTCCCTCGGA
>Ga0180121_10000035_pt1 | contig 40771 bp, 32 predicted proteins | sample AntDrymUQ5402106_2_FD_129676 | JGI IMG/M metagenome (GOLD analysis project Ga0180121, IMG submission 129676) | Polar desert sand microbial communities from Dry Valleys, Antarctica - metaG UQ540 (21.06) (version 2) (version 2) | ecosystem: Environmental > Terrestrial > Soil > Desert | place...
CATTCTGCTTCCTACCCTCCAAAAAATCTATTATCTTCACCGCAAATAGTTGTTTAACTAACTAATACAATATGTCAAACCGAATTATCCGCAAAGTTGCTGTGCTGGGAAGTGGGGTTATGGGCAGCCGGATCGCATGTCATTTTGCCGGTGTGGGATTACAAGTGTTATTGTTAGATATCCCTCCCAAAGAACCAACTGAAGCTGAAAAATCTAAAGGTTTCTCAGTAGATCACCCGGCTGTTAAAAACCGTATTGTAAATGAAGCATTGGCTACTGCTCTCAAGTCTAACCCTTCACCCGTTTACCATAAAAACGTTTTTAAAAAAATTAAAACGGGAAACTTCACCGATAACATGAAGGATATTGCTGATTGCGACTGGGTGATTGAAGTAGTGGTAGAAAGACTGGACATTAAACAGCAGGTATTTACGGAAGTCGAAAAATTCAGGAAACCGGGAACACTGGTGACTTCTAATACTTCGGGTATCCCTATCCGTATGATGACTGAAGGACGATCTGATGACTTCAAAAAGCATTTTTGCGGAACGCACTTTTTCAATCCACCACGTTACCTCCGATTACTCGAGATTATACCTACTGCATATACTGACCCGGCAGTGGTAGATTTCTTATTGCATTATGGCGACCTGTATCTTGGCAAGACTACCGTATTGGCAAAAGATACGCCCGCATTTATTGCAAATAGGATTGGCGTTTACAGTATCATGTGGATATTCGGTTTAAAGGATAAACTCGGACTGACAATTGATGAAATTGAAGTATTGACGGGGCCATTGTTAGGAAGACCTAAATCCGCCACTTTCAGAACTGCAGATGTAGTAGGCATTGACACGCTCGTGAAAGTTGCTAAAGGCGTGTTTGATAATTGCCCTGAGGACACAGCCAAAGACACTTTTCAAATCCCCTCATGGCTGGAAAAAATGGTATCAAATAATTGGCTCGGAGACAAAACGGGACAAGGTTTTTTTAAAAAAATAAAAGGAGGCGCTGATAAAGAGATTCAATCTCTGAATCTTGATACAATGCAATATGCGCCCAGAGTAAAGCCAAAATTTGCTTCAGTAGAAACAGCGAAACCGGTGGATGATCTGAAGTCCCGCCTGAAAATGTTATCCCAGGCACCCGATAAAGCAGGCGAATTTGTGCGTGAATTCCACTATGGTTTATTTTCATATATCGCACACCGGATACCAGAGATCAGCGATGAGATCTATCGGGTGGATGACGCAATGATGACAGGCTTCGGCTGGGAAATAGGAGCATTTGAAAGCTGGGATGTGTTAGGAGTATTGGAAACAACGGAAAAAATGAAAAAGGCCGGACATCGTCTGCCATCCTGGATAGATGAAATGATTGCATCAGGAATTAAAACTTTTTATCAGGTAAGAGATGGAAAAAAATATTATTATGATATCCCTGCCAAAGCATACAAATTGGTGCCGGGTGGAGAAGCATTTATTGTAATGCGCAATTATGAAGGACAAACAATCTGGAAAAACAGCGGATGCCGGCTGTATCATCTGGGGGAGGATGTTCTGGGACTTGAATGGTATACTAAAATGGGTAGTATAGGGGGCGAGGTACTGGATGGTATTCAGCAATCTATCACGAGGGCAGAAAATAAATTTAAAGGATTGGTGATCGCCAATGAAGGGCAAATTTTTTCAGCAGGCGCAAATGTTGGCATGATCTTCATGCTGGCTATCGAACAGGAATATGACGAACTGGATATGGCGATTCGCATGTTCCAGCAAACGATGATGCGCGCCAGATATTCTTCTATACCTGTGGTCGTCGCACCTCATGGTCTTGCATTGGGTGGTGCCTGCGAACTAAGTCTGCACAGTGATAAAATCTGTGCAGCTGCTGAAACTTATATCGGCCTCGTGGAACTGGGTGTGGGGCTTATTCCCGGCGGGGGCGGAACAAAAGAATTTACTGTCCGGGCTGCTGATGAAATGCATGAAGATGAACCAGAAACTATCACTCTCAAAAACCGCTTTCTTACTATTGCAACAGCAAAAGTCGCCACCTCTGCATACGAAGCAATCGAACTCGGGATTCTGCGAAAAGGACAGGATGAAATTGTAATGAGCCAATCCCGTCGAATCATTGAAGCAAAAAAAAGTGTATTGGAATTATCAGAAAGCGGTTATGTGTCACCGGTACAACGTACTGATGTAAAAGTTTTAGGACGTTCCGCGCTTGGCGCTCTGCTGGCAGGTATCAATGGAATGTGGAGAGCAGGTTATGCAACCGAACACGATGCAACAGTTGCCAGAAAGCTGGCATATGTGATGTGCGGAGGCGATCTAAGCGAACCTACCCTGGTAAGTGAACAATATCTGCTTGACCTTGAAAGGGAAGCATTCCTTAGTTTATGTGGCGAGAAAAAAACACTGGAGAGAATTCAAAGTGTGCTGAAAGGAGGAAAACCGGTAAGGAATTAATATATAGCGAATGGAGCATTCCTTCCTGCAGCGGTTCAAGGATAATTTCATGCGGTTTAATTTGCATGGAATCATTGAACCATTAAGTTCATCCCTCAACAAAATACTCTGGTTATCTAAACTCTCCCGGTGGAGAAGGATAACTCCGGTTACTGGAATGAACGATTTTTATACAAGCGGCTACGAATATGAGAACCGCTACAAGTTGTATGCTTTCCTTCTGGAAAAATATGCGTTGATCCATTCATCCATCAACTACATGGAATTTGGGGTTGAAGAAGGTAATTCTTTAAAATGGTGGGCAGAACACAACAAAAATGCATCCTCGTGTTTTCTTGGCCTTGATACTTTTACAGGCCTGCCGGAAAAATGGGGAAATTTCAAAAAAGGTGATATGGTTTTTTCAAAAGAAAAAATCACCCTGTCAGACAGCCGCGTATTTTTTTTTGAAGGATTATTTCAACACACAACTAACCAGGCATTGGAGCAATTGAATCCTACTCATAGAACCATTTTTCATATGGATGCTGATTTGTTTAGTTCTACCCTGTTCGCACTCACCCAGTGTTATCGATGTATGAAACCGGGCGATTTGATAATCTTTGATGAATTTTCCACGCCCACCCATGAGTTCCAGGCTTTTCATTTATTTACATCAACTTTCTACATTCGATACGAGGTAGTTGCTGCTGCCTGCAATTTTTCTTTTGTAGCGATAGAAATAAAAAAATAAAATGGGAGAGGCAGAATTAATTCCGGCTTCTGGTTTACTCGTGATTCATTCCGATATTTTTTTTTACGGAGATGCTGCAACTGCTGCTCTTGCTGAACAGATTGCGACTGATATTCAAAAACACTGGAATGAACCAAATGCCGAAATCCGCATTCGCAACCATTCCTTTCGCGTAGTGTTCAATATTAAAGGCTTTTACGAACCCGGCCTTCGGCAGGAAACAGTTTGGTACAATGACAACCCACGTTTGAATTTTTTCCGGGTTGAAAATTTTGCTCATGGTAATATTTCATTTGTAGACGGACTTGGCAGCAATACCGGATACTTTAAACTGGAGAACCTGCTCCAGACAGGCACCACTGCCGCACATGAATACGGGCATACACTTGGTTTGCCGCATCCCGAACACCTCGACCTGAGGGGTGGACAAATACCCGGCATTATGTACCCGCGCGGAACCCTGACAGATCCTGTGTTTCAATACAATCCTGCAGCACAGGCCGGAACTACAGGAGGTACTATGGATCCAGTACACCGCAAAGTTCGAATTGACGACATTCAAAAATTAAAACTCGAAAAATTATCTTTTTCCACGAACGGTTGTGCGCAAGTGGGTGAATTTTCTTCTCTTTATCATGAAAAACATGGATAGTTCAAAGTTCTTAGATTCTTAGTGTCATAGTGTCAAATTCTGAATCATACACTGTGAACTAAGAACGTAGAACTTTGAACTTTTTTGTACATCTTTATACGCAACTATCACTCATCCCTGCTTATGTCAATTTTATCAGTTCAACTCTTACATAAAAAATACGGTCCCGTACATGCGCTGAAAGGCGTTTCGTTTGATGTGCCTGCCGGATCGGTTTTTGGTATCCTTGGTCCTAATGGAAGTGGTAAAACTACTTTACTTGGAATCATGATGGATATTCTGAAACCTACCAGTGGTTCATTCCAGTTATTTGATGAAGTACCTTCTGCAAAACACAGATCACAGATCGGAACCTTATTGGAAACGCCGAACTTTTATCATTACCTCACAGCAGTGCAGAATCTGCGAATCGCAGCGAGAATCAAAGGACGTGATGAAGCTGATATAGAAAGAGTGCTCGGCATCGTGGACCTTTTACCGAGGAAACATTCCAGATTCAGCACCTATTCACTAGGGATGAAACAACGGCTTGCAGTCGCATCCTGTTTACTTGGTAATCCGGAGGTGCTGGTATTTGATGAACCAACCAATGGACTAGATCCAGTGGGTATTGCAGAAACGAGAGAATTGATCAAGAAACTGAATAAAGAAGGCAAAACAATCATCATGGCCAGTCACATGCTCGATGAAGTTGAAAAAGTTTGTACGCATGTCGCCATTCTCCAGAAAGGTGTGCTGATCGCCAATGGTCACGTCGATGAAATACTGGTAAATGAAGACATCGTCGAGATCGGTAGTAAGAACATGCAGATTTTATCAGAAAAATTGCAACAATTCCCCGGCGTCACGCATGTAAAAATAAACCAGCAACACGTGGAAGTATTTTTCCCAAGCGGAGAAGCCATGCTGGAAAAGATCAATCAATATTGTTTCGAAAAAGGAGAAGTATTGAATCACCTGCGATTGAGAAGGAAAAGTCTTGAAACAAGATTCTTTGAACTCACCCAGACCAATAACACCCCTAAAAAATAATTATGCTGAAATTATTAAAAATCGAATGGCTGAAGCTGAAAAATTATCGTACGTTCTGGATCCTTGCCAGTTTGTATGTTATCAGCATTTGTGGAATCAACTATATTGTTTACAGGATTCAGGAACAAATCTATAATGAGAAACAGGCGAAAGGAATGGCGGAAATGGTGTTGGGAAGCCGGCCATATGAATTCCCGATCGTCTGGCAAATGACTTCATATGTCAGCAGTTTTTTACTATTTTTCCCCGGCTTATTTCTTATTATTTTAATTACGAATGAATATAGTTATAAAACACATCGGCAGAACATCATTGATGGTTGGAGCAGAAGTCAGTTTATATCTGTAAAAATTGCATTGGCAGTAATCCCTGCAATGCTTTCAACTATCATAATATTTATAGTCGCGGTCGTTTTCGGGCTGATTGGAAAGGAAGCTTTTGACACCGATAAAATGTACTATCTCGGTTATTATTTTATTCAGGCTTTGAGTTACAGTATGGTAGCCCTCCTGTTTGCAATACTTTTTAAACGCGGTGGACTTGCAATTGGTGTTTTCTTTTTATATGCGGTGGTATTGGAAAATCTGATAGGGGGGCTCATGAACCGTTATCTGAATTATTCCGGTCGATACCTGCCGCTTGAATCCACCGATAACCTTATTCCACTTCCTTTATTTGAACAAATTCAAAAAAGCATCATTCGCCCTGCAAATATGACCGCCTTGCTGATTGTATCCCTGGTCTATCTTGTAATATATTTTGTTTTGACAACAAGGAAGTTCAAGACGGATGATTTGTGAAGAGGGAGCGACGATCAGCAATCAGCAGTCAGCTATCGCATTCATTAAATTATTCAGGATGTCATTATATATAAGTACCATAATCGTTCAGAATTTAAGAAACGTGTTAACTGATTGCCGACCTGCTGATTGCCCACCACTCACTGACCTCCACTTAAATCTCTCAACGCCGCACCAATCGTTGGAAATTGAAACTGAAATCCCGTTTGATGGATCTTCCGGCTGCTAACGGTAGTACTCTTTAAAACTTCCATACTCATCTCCCCCATAATTATTTTTAATGCGAAAGATGGAACGTGTACGGAAAGAAAGTTATTCCCTCGCTTCCTTTTTGCAAGCTCCAGCATCAATCTTTTGTTTGTACAAGGTTCCGGCGCAACTGCATTGTAAATGCCTGCGATTGCCGGATTTCGAATTGATTCGATATATATTCTGCAAAGATCATCCATATGGATCCAGCTGATCATTTGTTTTCCGGAGCCAAGAATTGCAGCGATGCCAAATTTCAATGATCTTTTAAATTCGGGCAAAGCACCACCTTCATTGCTTAATACAATACCAGTTCTTAATATAACAAGCCGCTTCCCCAATGCACTGACTGGTTCAATACTTTCTTCCCAGAGCCTGCATGTTTCCGCCAGAAATCCAGCTGAAGGCTGATCGTTTTCAGAAAAGGGAACAGGCGCTTTTTGATGGTCGCGGCCATACCAGCCAATTGCAGAAGCGCTGACAACCGTGTGAATCTTATTAGAATAATCTTTTAAAGCTCTTACAATAAGTGCGGCGGACTTTGTACGACTTTCCCGGATCTCCTTTTTTCGTGACGCCGTCCAACGTGCATCGGCCACCCCGGCACCTGCAAGATGAATAATGATCTCGGATTGCTCTATTGCGTTTTGGTCTATGATCCCCTTGTCAATATCCCACTTCGCATATTCTATACCGTTACCAGGTTCACGGTGGCTCCTTGACAATACAATAACCCGATGCTTTTGTTCAACGAGTAATTTACACAAGGCCATACCTATCAGCCCGGATCCGCCAGTTATAAGAATAATCGACATGAAAATGTTTTAGGATGATTATAGGTAATTGGACAAGTCGTCACTAATAAAATTAAATGAAAAAATCCTCCCGGTTACCCGGGAGGATCAACAACTAAAACAACAATTGGTTGTGGTATTGATTTGCAGTGATGTGAATCAATCAGGCTTTTTCCCTTCAAGGAACGTATTGATAGTACTGATCTGCGTATTATTATGTTCGTCCGTCCTGACTTCATAATTGCTGTAGAAAGTTTCTACGTTCGCGATCGTATTGTATAATTCCAAATTGCGGCGGATATAAGCCGGCACAGTTTCGAACTCATTGTTAGGGTCGGCAGCATTTATGTTGAACGACAGGTTACGTAATTTCTGAATTCGTTCTGCTGCCCGCCTTTTTTGTTCCTCTGCTTCGTCCTGCAATGCAGGCTCCTCAGCTTGAGTAGCATCCTTAACAATATGTTGAGTTTGATGGGCCCGAGGCTCTTCCGCCGCTTGTGTGATATCCTTGAAAACCAGCTCCATTTCGGGGGAAGGATCTTCTTCCTTGTCCGAATTATCAACCGGTTTCAAGACCGGTTCCTTCACAGGTTCTTTAATGGACTTTTCTGAAGGATCTGCATAGATATTGGATGGCTTGGCCAAGTATCCTCCCGACGCTGCAGACGTGGAAGAATTATTTTCAATATAATTTTCTTTGGATTTTGTCTCTGCTGGTAATTTCCCTGATGCAGGTGCGGGCGAAAGTACCCATTCTATTGTTGTTTCTTTACCGATATCTTCAAACGATTTCTCCACAGTATTTTTACTATCGACTATCGTAAAATAACTATCTTTCTCAGGTTCTTTATCTTTAACAGGTTCACTAATTGAAAGCATGCTTAATTCTATTCCATCTACCTCTGCCACAGGCTTTTCCTTTTCAATCGGTAAACTATCTATTTGAAAAGTCTGAACTGACTCCAGCACATGGTGAATTTTTTCATCTGATTGCGTTTTTGTTTTCTTTGTGGATGCTTTGTTGAATGGATCTTTATATTCAAAGCCTGTTGCGATCAGGGTAATTCCAATTTTATCTCCAAGAGAATTATCGTAACCCATTCCAAGAATCACATCCGTTCCTTCGCCGGCCTGGCTAAGTAAATAATTTTGAATAATTTCAACTTCATCCATAGTGAATTCGTGTTCTCCATCCGCGGAATTGATATTGATAAGAATCCATTTGGCACCTTTTATATCATTATCATTCAACAAAGGAGAGGTGAGTGCTTCCTCAATTGTTCTTTGTGCACGGTTTTCCCCTCCTACTGCTGCGCTTCCCAAAATCGCTACTCCACCTTTACGCATCACCGTACATACATCCGCAAAGTCAACATTGATCTGACCTGTGCTGTTGATCACATCTGTAATACATTTAGCAGCAGTTGCCAGTACATTATCAGCTTTTGCAAAAGCATCTTTCATTTTAAGGTTTCCAAATTGATGACGTAATTTATCATTGCTGATAACAAGTAAAGTATCTACATATTCCTTCATTACCAGGATCCCTTCTTCCGCTTGTTGCTGTCGCTTCCTGCCTTCATATGAAAAGGGCGTAGTGACGATACCAACTGTAAGGATTCCAAGATCCTTACATATTTTTGAAATAATGGGCGCCCCACCTGTTCCTGTTCCACCACCCATCCCGGCTGTGATGAACGCCATTTTTGTATTTACTTCGAGAATTCTTTTTATTTCCTCCAGACTTTCTTCTGTTGCCTGACGTCCGATATCCGGATTAGCACCCGCTCCTAATCCCTGTGTGAGATGAGGTCCCAACTGTACACGATTGGGAACTTTACTCAAAGCAATTGCCTGAGCATCTGTATTACAGATAATAAAATTCACCCCTTCAATATTCTGACTGAACATGTGGTTAACTGCATTGCTGCCACCACCGCCTACACCTATTACTTTAATAATGGATGATTTTTCTTTAGGGAGATCAAAATGGATCATGATGTTTTGAATTTAATGTGTGTTTGTTAAATATCCGGCTATCAGCAGTCAGCTATCAGCAATCCTCCTCTGATAATTGGCTGGTGATATTGATTTCAAAAATGTATTCTTGTTTGCAATTAAATCGTAAATAATTTGTCAAGCTGGGACTGCTGATAGCTGACTGCCTTGTTTCTCACAATGCATGATCCTCCTCCTCCTTAAATAAATCAATCAGGCTTGTTTTAAATTTGCCCCAGAAATCTTTTAGTCCTTTTCTGTTTCGGGCTCTTTCAATATGGAGTGAGTCGTCCGCAAGTCTTTCCTCCACGGTTTCTGCTTTTTTTAGATTCTCAGGCACTTCCACTTTTCTATACTCCTGCTCAAATTGTTTCCGGTTATGTTCGTAATCACTATAACCTTTTAATATGAGCCCGATACAGGTTGAATAAGTTGGCTTGGCCAATTCTTCTATATGTCCCGCGGCCAGGTGTTCATTCGGAAAGCCGATTCTTGCATTCAATCCTGTTACATATTCTGTTAATTGTATCAGGTGCTTCAATTGCGAACCTCCGCCTGTCAATACTATTCCTCCATTCAACATACGATTATCCAAGCCCACCTGTTTAAGATGGTAACTAACAAAATCCATGATCTCACTCATTCTCGCCTGAATTATATTTGCCAGGTTTTTTACGCTAATTTCTTTTGCCTGCATACCACGCAACCCTGGAATGGTAATGAAGGCGTTCGCCTTAGCTTCATTTGACAAAGCAGATCCAAACTGAACTTTCATCTGCTCTGCTTGTGTCTTCAAAACACCCAGTCCTGTTTTGATATCATTGGTAATATTCTCTCCGCCAAAAGGAATCACTGCAGTATGTTTTAATATGCCTTCATAAAAAACGGCAAGGTCTGTTGTTCCTCCCCCTATATCTACGATCGCAACACCAGCTTCAAGGTCTTCTTGTGCCATTACCGCGGAAGCAGATGCAAGCGGTTGCAAAACCAGGTCTTTTGTTCGCAACCCGCTTTTTTCTACGGCACGGTTGATATTCCTGATGGCATTTTTATCTCCGGTAATGATGTGAAAATTTGCACCGACCTTCACTCCCCCATACCCTATGGGATTTGGAATATTTTGAAAATTATCTACAGTAAATTCCTGAGGTATTACATCAATGATCTGATCACCAGCAGGGATATATGTCTTGAACTGATCCGCTACCAATTGATCAATTTCCTTTTGTGTTATCTCTTCTTCTGTTTGCTGTCGTACGATATCTCCGCGTGTCTGAAGACTCTTGATATGATGACCTGCAATGCCTACGTATACTTCGCTGATCTCAAGATTTGAATTGGAAGCATAGCAATTTTCCAGCGCAAGTCTTATCGCTTTGATGGTTTCATCAATATTCAATACCTGCCCGTGTTTTACACCATTAGAATTGGCCCTGCCGAAACCTATTATTTCAAGTTTCCCAAATTCGTTTTTTCGCCCGGCAATAGCGGCAATTTTTGTAGTGCCTATGTCAAGTCCGACGATGATTGGTTTTTCGTTGTTCATTGTATTGCGTTTAGTTGTTTGAATAATTCGGTTTCTGTACATTACCTTCTTCCTTTTTTACACCTATTACCTGGTCTATGTACTGAATATTAATCACTTTGTATTTTTCAAATCCTGTCTTTACAATTACCTGCTGGTAGAAAAGCATCAGTTTTCTAAATTTCTTTTCAATATCATTCCCATTTCCAAACTGAATAATGTGATTGCCGATCGTTGGAATAATTTCATATTCCCGATTTGATGTAATGTCCACCTGTGCTACCTGGGCCATCCAAAAAGGATCACCCAGGATGAATGAACTGAGTTCTTTTACCTGAAGCAGGAGAATACTATCTCTTTGAAGCCTGACTTTTTCAACCGGGAAACCTGTAAAAACTGGTAGTCTTGCAGAAATTTTTCTTGATAATGGTAATTTTTTCGCTGCTGAGTCTATATAAAAGGAGTTGCCTCCTACTGTAAAAATTCTCGCAACCGGTACGCGCTGGCTGATTTTAACCAGCAAAACACTCCTGTTATCAAAAAACAATTGTGCATCTTTGATCCAAATGTCCTTTTTCAATCTTTCCTCCATTTTCTTCAAATCAAACTTGTGTAATTGTTTTCCTTTTATTTGTTCAGTACCCTCAATAGTCAGTAAACGAAAAATGTCGTTTTTCTCTACGAACCATTGGCCTGAAACAGGTTCCTTGATATTAATTTCGAATCCGGCACAGATTTGCTCACTTTTCGATTTTACGGCTGCAACAACGAGTACAAGGGTTGAGGCAATTATGCAGCACCAGAAAGCAATGGTTAAATACCTTGGTATGTTCCGGTTAATTTTCATATATTTTCTCTCCGCATTTTTCTTTCCAGAGCTTTATTACCCGTTTTATTGTTTATTCATTATTTGCCTGATGTCTGGTATCATTGTATCAATATCACCTGCGCCTGCGCTTACCACAACTGAAAGCAAATCTCTTTTGATACCATCCTGTATTTTTTTTAAGACTTCCTCCTTACTACACAGTTCCACATTTTTATTGCTCATTCTTTCAGCTATTAACTTACTGCTTACCCCTTCAATTGGTGATTCTCTTGCGGGATAAATGGGTAGCAAAATAATTTCATCTGCCAAGTCAAGAGATTTTGCAAATCCATCAGCCATATCCCGGGTACGTGTAAATAAATGTGGTTGAAAGATTACCGTACACTTTCTTTCTTTGAAGAGTAGTTTTGTTCCTGCTATGAGTGCGCGCAATTCTTCCGGGTGGTGTGCATAATCATCTATAAAAATTATTTTTTCTGATTTCAGGATGTATTCAAACCTTCTCTTTACACCGCGAAAACATCCTACCCCTTTTCGTATTACTTCTGATTCAATTCCCATTTCCACAGCTATTGCGATCGACACACTAGCATTTTCAACATTATGTAAGCCCCCCATGTTTAAGTGTACATTCTCAATCGTTTTATCGCTGACTTTCACATTGAACCGGTAGCCACCATTTTCGGGTTTTATATCAAAAGCGTGAATAGCTGCTTGGGGATCATCCAAGTGGTAACTCACTGTTTTTGATGTCTTGAATTCAGAAACTCTTGGTAACCCGTACTTATAGAAAAGTAAGCCCTTGTCTTTTATTTTTGATGTAAACTCAATAAAAGCTTCCTGCATTTTTTCTTCGGTGCCGTAAATGTCAAGGTGATCTGGATCCATTGAAGTAATTACGGCGATGTCCGGTAATAATTTCAGAAAACTCCGATCGTATTCATCTGCTTCTACCACACACACCTTTCTTTCATTACTCCAGAAATTGGTATTATAATTCACCGCAATTCCACCAAGAAAAGCATTACATCCAAAACCACTATCACGTAAAATATGAGCAAGCATTGTACTTACCGTGGTTTTTCCGTGTGTTCCCGAGATACATATATTATAAGTATGAGCCGTAATGATGCCCAGAATGTCACTACGCTTCAGGATTGGAAAATGATTTATTGTATAATAATGCATCTCCTTGTGACTCTTAGGAATTGCAGGTGTATATACAATCAGGTCGGGGTTTTCCGGAGCAAGTGAAGGGTTATCTTCATAATGGACAGAAATGCCTTCCTTATTTAATTCTCTTGTAAGCACGGATTCAGTTTTATCATACCCACTTACTTGTTTTCCATGAAAATGGAAATAACGTGCGATTGCACTCATGCCAATTCCTCCAATGCCAATAAAATAAAGCTGTCCGCTCTTTTTTAAAGGATCTAATACTTCCGTAATATCTTTTTGTTTTCCCATGAACTTATTTACCTGAAACATTTGACATAATAGCTTTTGCAATAATTGCATCTGCATTCTTAACTGCAAGCTTTCCGATATTTTCTTTTAACTGATTTTGTTTGTTTTCATCTTTTGCTAAACTGATGATTGCTGTCACAAGTTTTTCTTTAGCATCTTCATCCTTAATAAGAATTCCTGCATTTTGTTGTACCAGATAAGCAGCATTCGCTGTCTGATGATCTTCTGCAGCATATGGATACGGTACAAAAACAACCGGTTTTCTAACAATTGCCAATTCAGCGATGGCCATGGCACCCGCCCTGGAAACAACTATTTCTGAAGCCGCAAAGGCATATTCCATGCTGTTGATGAAATCATTTGTCCAAATATTTTTTTTCCCTGCTGCAGCATTTCTCGCTGTCAATGCAAAGGGTTTTCCACACTGCCAGATAAGCTGTAAACCACTCCCTTCAAATTCATTAAGCGAATTCAACAAAGCTTCATTGATACTCTTTGCACCCAGGCTTCCACCTGTAGCGAGGACTGTTTTCTTTTGAGGGTCCAGACCAAAAAAAGATATTCCTTCCTCTCTTGTAATACGATTAGCAGCAATCTTTGCCCGTACGGGATTTCCGGTAATCTGGATTTTATTTTTCGGGAAGAATTTTTCCATTCCGGCACTTGCAACGAAAATCTTAGTAGCTTTTCTACCCAGCATAATATTCGATTTTCCAGCAAACGAATTTGACTCGTGAAGGAATGTGGGTATTCCTTTAGCCTGGGCATATCGCAATACCGGGAAACTAGAATAACCACCAACACCTATTACAATCTCCGGTTCGAAATCAGCAAAGATTCTTCTTACCTGCAGAAAGCTTTTTAGTAATTTCATTGGCAGGCTAACGTTTCTGAACAATGAACTTCTGTTGAAACCCGCTATATCCAATCCCTTAATGGCAAATCCGGCTTCCGGAATTTTTTCCATTTCCATTTTGCCTTTTGCGCCTACAAATAATATTTCTATTGATGCATCCATTTGCTTAATTGCATTAGCGATTGCTATCGCCGGGAAAATGTGACCGCCTGTACCTCCCCCTGCAATGATGATTTTATTTTTCATGATGGTATGGCAGTTAATTTTCCTTCTGCTTTTTCCAGATTCCTTGCCACACTCAATATAATGCCGATCGCCAGACAGGTAAACAAAAACGAGCTTCCCCCCATGCTGATTAAGGGTAGAGTCACTCCCGTAACCGGAAATAAATTCACATTTACCGCCATGTTGATCAACGCTTGTATCACAAGTGTGAAACTTAATCCTAATGCAAGGAAAGCACCAAACGCATACGGACATCTTCGGAAAATCCGAATACTTCTAAAAAGAAATACGAGATAAACAAAAATGATAAATGCCCCTCCTGCAAGCCCGTATTCTTCAATAATGATTGCATAAATAAAATCTGAATAAGGATGGGGTAGAAAATTTCGCTGTTCGCTGTTACCCGGCCCTAGCCCAATCCATCCGCCTTTTGCAATAGCGATTTTTGCCTGATTGATCTGATAATTTTCTTCCTTATCTGTTTGTGCGCTGCTATAAATGAAATTCTGAATTCTCTTTATCCAGGTAGGAAATCTGCCGGATTGGAGCAATACGGGTAAATCTTTGTTTTTACTTTCATCCTTATCGTGATAAAATACTGCAACCAGCACCAAGAATAATACAGGTAATAATGAAGCTCCTATGGTTACGAGGATGTGTTTTGTATTTACCCTGCCTATAAACATTAATAACAGGCTGGTTGCTCCGGTGAGTAATGCGGTAGACAAATTTGCAGGAGCAATTAAAAAGCATATAGTAACAACCGGTAGAATCACCGGAAGAAAACCTTTCCTGAAATCTTTGATTACTTCCTGCTTCCGGCTCAGTAAGCGGGCCAGGTACATGAACAGTGCGAGTTTTGCAAGATCTGAAGTCTGAAATGTAAGATTGATAATTGGCAAACGGATCCATCTGCTTCCTTCGTTCAACCTTACCCCAAAGAATAAAGTATAGATCAACAACGGTATCGCTATAATAAAAAGAAGACGTGATAGTCTTGAATACAAAGTATAATTGACACGGTGAGCAAAATAAATAATAGCTACTCCAACTGTAATAAACATTACCTGCTTAAAAAGGTATATTTCAGTGTTCCCCTGATTATACCTGTAAGCAAGCAACCCGGTTGAACTATATACCACGAGAAGTGACATCAGTGCCAGCAATACAACTGCAGTCCATATCACTTTATCACCACGGGTTCTATTTAAGAGAGTTTCCATTTTTATTCGATCAATGTATTTCTTTGAAATTTTGTATTGCTGTAAGTATTCATTTATAAATTCCTGACTGCCAGTTTAAACTGTTCTCCTCTGTCCTCATAATTTTTAAATAAATCAAAACTGGCACATGCAGGACTAAGTAAAACGACATCGCCCTTATTAGCAAAGTGATATGCTGCTTTCACCGCTTCTTCTGCGCTGGATGTATTTACCATCAACGATACATCGTTTTGAAAAGCCTCGTGGACTTTCCGGTTATCTAATCCAAGGCAAATAATCGCCTTAACTTTTTCCTTTACCAGCTCACGAAGCAGCGAATAATCGTTTCCTTTATCAATTCCTCCCAATATCAGTATCACAGGTTTCTCCATACTTTCCAAAGCAAACCAGGTGCTGTTCACGTTGGTTGCCTTACTGTCATTTATATATTCAACTCCCCTGATCATGCTTACATTTTCCATACGGTGTTCAAGGCTTTCGAAAGATCGGATAGCATCGCGAATTTTTTCCTTACGGATCCCTAACATCACTGCAGCTATTCCAGCTGCCATGGTGTTATACTGGTTATGTTTCCCTTTCAATGCAAAATCATAAATGCTCATTTGCATTTTTTCCTCGGAAACATTGATGGTCATTTGTCCGTTCCTGATAAAAGCACCTGGTTTTGGTTGATTATTCATACTAAATGGTAATGGGTTAGCATTGATGGGATATTGGTGGATGTAGCGCATGGTCACCGGATCATCTATGCAATAAATGAAATGATTATCTATTGTCTGATTTCTGGTGATACTGAACTTGCTGCTGATATAATTTTCAAATTTGTATTCGTACCTGTCAAGATGATCTTCAGTAATATTGGTAAGTATGGATATATCAGGTTGAAATTCCCGGATGTCATCTAATTGAAAGCTGCTGATCTCTGCCACATAAATCGGTTTCGGGAATTCTGCAACCTGACGAGCAAATGAATACCCTATATTTCCCACCATGGCAGCATCCAATCCTCCGGTTTTACATATATGATAAACCAGGGCGGTAGTGGTGGTTTTGCCATTACTACCTGTAATTGCTACAATAGTGCTGTTCCCTTTATATCGGTACGCCAGCTCTATTTCACTGATCACCGGTATATTTTTTTCTCTGATCATTTTGACCAATTCATTTTTTTCGGGTATCCCCGGACTTTTCACCACTTCATCGGCCTGCAAAATTTTTTCCAGATCATGTTTCTGTTCCTCGAAAGGAATCTTCAATTTTCTAAACAATTCTTTTGTTTCTGTGCTGATAATTCCGGCATCAGAAACAAAAGTGTCATAACCTTTCTTTAAGGCAAGCATTGCGGCGCCTGCTCCGCTTTCACCAGCACCAAGTATGATAAGCCGCTTACTCATTAATAAAAAATTCAAAAGGAAGGATTAAAGGGGGTTTTTCGATAGTTTGAACTTTCACTGTTACCACGGTCTCTTACTAACTTTTCTGGTTTTTCGTCATTGGAATTTTATCGAGACTGGTTTTTCAGTTTTATTTTAAAGAATTCCTCTTTATCTGATTTTCAGTGTAACCATTGAAACAATCATGCATAAAATGGTTACGATCCAGAAACGTGTTACAATTTTGCTCTCATGATATCCGAGTTTCTGATAATGGTGATGTAATGGACTCATAAGAAATATTCGCCTTCCTTCTCCATACTTGCGCTTTGTATATTTGAAATAAGCCACCTGGATCATGACACTTAAATTTTCTACAAGGAAAACACCGCAAAAAATCGGGATCAGCAATTCTTTTCTCACAATAATGGCAAGTGCTGCAATGATACCTCCGAGGGTTAGACTTCCTGTATCGCCCATGAATACCTGCGCCGGGTAAGAATTATACCAGAGAAATCCTACACAAGCGCCGATCATAGCGCCAATGAAAATGGACAATTCCCCCAGATTGGGGATGTACATGATATTCAGATATTCCGCAAACCGCAGGTTCCCGCTTGCATATGCGAAAATTCCCAGGCAGGTACCTATAATGGCACTTACACCTGTAGCCAATCCGTCGAGGCCATCCGCGATATTTGCACCATTGGATACGGCAATGATGATGAAGATGACAATGATGATATATAACACCCAGGTCATTCCGCGTATAGCAGCTGGCAGTAATTTCGAATAATTGAATTCGTGTCCTTTGACAAAAGGGATTGTAGTGATAGGAACATCAGGTTCTACAAAAAGTTTTTGTTTCCCATCCAGCATAGTAATTCTTATACTGTCGGTAATTTTTCCCTCATACTCCCTCAATACCTGTGTATTATCATTGAACAACAAAGTTGTTGCGACAACAAAACCCAGAATCAACTGTCCTCCGACTTTGAACCAACCCGCTAATCCATCCTTGTCTCCTTTCTTGTATGGAATACCCTGCTGCAGTGCAATTCTTTTTGCCCGAAGCTTTAAATAATCATCAATAAATCCAATGATGCCGAGCCAGATCGTACTGAATATCATAAGCCGGATATAAGCCTTGTTAAGATCAGCCAGCAAAAGCGTTGGAATGAGAATCGCTAATATAATGATGAGCCCTCCCATTGTAGGAGTTCCTTTCTTTTGCTGTTCGCCGGCAAGTCCCAGATCACGAACACTCTCTCCTACTTGTTTATCTCTGAGGTAATTGATTAGTTTTTTACCGAAAAGTGCGGAAATAATAAGTGAAAGAATAACAGCCAGTAAAACCCTTGAAGTAATGAACTGAAATAAAGCACTTCCGGGAATCTTCACTCCTATGTCTCTGAACCAATCAAATAAATGATACAGCATATTCTCGATTGTTTCCTGTTATCAGTTGCACTTCATCTGACTGCTATTTACCGAGCAGGTCAAACATTTCAGTTAAAACTTTTTTGTCATCGAAAGGGTGTTTCACTCTTTTGATTTCCTGATATTTCTCGTGTCCCTTTCCCGCCACCAGAACGATATCTTCCGCTCTGGCAAAATTGACAGCTGTCTTAATTGCTTCTCTCCGATCTGGAATCGACAGTGATTTCTTTTTTGCTCCCGTATTGAGACCACTCTGCATATCTTCAATTATCTGCACCGGATCTTCACTCCGAGGATTATCCGAAGTGAAAATCACTTTATCACTATACTCGCAGGCAGCTTCTCCCATTAAAGGGCGTTTTGTTTTATCACGATCGCCTCCGCAGCCAACAATTGTTATTACCTGTTCATATCCCTTTTTTAATTTTTTGATAGTAGCCAGCACATTGATCAGCGCATCAGGCGTATGGGCATAATCAACTATCCCGATTATTTTTTCCTTGTTTGAAATAATGTAATCGAATCTTCCCTCTGCTCCTGTAAGCACGCTGAGGCATCTTAAGATTTCTTCTTTTTGCTCTCCCAAACAAATGGCCGCACCATACACCGCAAGGAGATTATATGCATTGAACTCACCGATCAAACGGAAATGTACCTCCTGGTCATTGATCATTGCTACCAATCCCATTAAGCCGTTTTCCAGAATTTTTCCTTTGAAATCAGCCATTGTCTTCAGGCTGTAGAAATATTTTTTAGCTGGCGTATTTTGTAACATCACCGCACCTCGCTTATCATCTGCATTTGAAATCGCAAATGATGAAGAAGGCAAGGAATCAAAAAAAGATTTTTTTACCCTGATATACTCATCAAAAGTTTCATGATAATCCAGGTGATCATGAGTAATGTTGCTAAAGATTCCTCCTGCATAACGGAGTCCTGCTATTCTTTTCTGGTGAATGGCATGAGAACTGGTTTCCATAAAAACATAAGTACATCCAGCATCCAGCATTTCCTTTAGTAATAGATTAAGACTAATCGCATCCGGAGTAGTGTGGGTAGAAGGAATCACACGTGTGCCAATTATGTTCTCAACCGTGCTTACCAACCCGCAATTATGATCGAGGGCACTAAACAATTTGAATAATATGGTAGCTATGGTTGTCTTGCCATTTGTACCTGTAACTCCTACGAGTCTTAATTTTTCAGAAGGCTGTCCAAAATAATTATGCGCTATATAACCGGCTGCAGCCGAAGAATCCTGTACTTGTACATAAGTAATACCTTCCCTGAATTCTGGTGGTAGTTCTTCACATACGATAGCAGCGACTCCTTTTTCTACCACTGAAGGAATAAAGATGTGCGCATCAGTCGTAACCCCTTTGATAGCAATGAAAAGTGAATCTTTACTAACGTTACGTGAATCTGTCTGAATATTAAATACACTGATATCTGTACTTCCACTGACAGAAATGATGTTCACCCGGTATAATATGTCTTTTAAGACTGCCATTCTACATTAATATAATTCAAGCAATACATGTTGATCTTTACCGATCGGTTCACCCGCCGGAACGCTTTGTGTTTTTACTTTTCCTTTTCCTTTAAATAGAACCTGGAGCTTTCTATTTTCCAATATATATATAGCATCCTTTAACCCCATTCCAATCAAATCAGGCATTTTATTTACTTCAACAGACTTCGCTATCAATAACGGCTGATAATTTTGATCAAAGACATTTGTGTAGTTTGCATTGACTACTGAATCCTTGTATGGATAATTAAGTGCATTGAAAACACTTCTGATATCTGTAACACGTCCGGCATAATAAAATGGTGTGCTGTCGGGTAAAATTGAAAATTTGGGAGTTCCTGTTTTTTCTATATTTAGGGTGTATAATTTATCTGCTATTTCCTTAAAAACCGGACCTGCTACTATAGCTCCGTAATATTTTTTTGCAAATGGTTTATTACGGATAACGACTATACAGGAATACTGTGGATCATCGGCGGGGAAATAACCAACGAAAGAAGACTGATATATATGATCTCCATATCCTCGTTTTCCATTTGCTACCAACGCGGTCCCCGTTTTACCAGCAGCTTTATATGCTGCCCCGGAAAAAAGCAAAAAGCCAGTCCCGCCTTCTTCATTACATACTCCGGCAAGGCACTCTTTTAATTGCTCAAGCGTTTCATCTGAACAAATATTTTCAATTATAACTTCCGGCTGATTTGCAGTGATTACAATTCCCCCCTGACGAATTGAATTCAGCAAATAAGGTTTCATCATTCTGCCATTATTTGCGACAGCATTGTACAGCATGAGAGTTTGTAAAGGACTCACCAACACTTCATATCCAAAACTCATCCAGGGTAGGGAGGTGGCACTCCATGTTTTTGATTTTGGATTTTTGATGAGCGGATTTGATTCTCCCACCAGGTCAATACCCGACATTTGATGTAACCTTAATGTTTTTAATCTGTCAATAAATTTCTGTGGCTCTTGTGAAAAGTGGCTTGTAACGAGTTTGGCCATCCCTACATTGGAACTGTATTCGAAAGCCTCTTTTACAGTGACGTTTGTTCTGCCATGCCGCTCACTATCGTAAACTGTTCTGCCATTTACCTTCCAAACGCCTTCTTCCAGATTTACATGCTCATTTAGTTTTACATGCTTATCCTCCAGTAAGGCGATCATCGTTGCTAGCTTGAAAGTAGAACCGGGTTCAGAAGCACGAATTGCATAATTCAAATCTTCCCAATAACTTCCATCCGATTTTTTTCCCAAATTAGCTATGGCTTTGATTTTCCCCGTTTTCACTTCCATAACAATTGCAGTCCCCTGAACACAATCATTTTCTTTCATCACTTTCAACAGCGCATTTTCAGCAATATCCTGGATGTTCACGTCGAGTGAAGTGATGATATCTTTTCCGTTTTCAGGCTCAATTTCATACCCTTCTACAGGCACATATACACCGCCGGCAATGAAACGTACCAACCTGGTGCCTTTTGTGCCTTTTAATATGCTATCATATGTTTTTTCGAGACCAACATTTGTTTTTTTTAATTTGCCATCTGAATCAATGAATTCACGGGATAAACCAATGGTTCGATTGGCCAGCAGACCAAATGGATTTATACGCTTATTCCTGATTTCAGCAATGAAGCCACTTTTGTTTTTTCCATCTCTTACCAAGGGAAATTTTCGGAGCTTTGAATACTGCTGGAAGGAACAATTTCTTTTCAACAGAAAATAGCGATCTTTCTTTTGGTAACCTGTCAGCAATCGCTTCTTCACCTCACTACGGCTTTCATAAAAAAGGTAAGCAAGTTCTTTTGAGAGCGCATCAATATTATCCCAAAATCGTTTACCATTTTTCTCTCGCAACCCTTCAGCCAGGAAATCGATATAAATATCAAAAAACGGAATAGAGGTACTCAACATACTTCCATCCTCACTGTAAATAGTTCCTCTTTCAGCATCCAATTCCTCAATCTTTTGTTGCTGTTCTTCGGCTTTGGCAATCCAATATTGTCCTTCTGCCCGCTGCAGGTAAATTACTTTCCCAAGAATAATGAAACTAAAAACAACGATGCCTAAAAAGCACAAATACACTCTCCACAATATGTCGCGTTTAATTTCCAATCGTGAAGTTTATAGTTACTGATAGTTGATTCATCATTACAAAAAAAAGTTTTTGCCAATTTATTTTCTACTTATTCCCGTCTGACCACGACGGCCGGAATAATCCACGGAATCTTTCAATAAGTAAGGCACACTGACAGCTTCTTTCAGACCAAAAATCTCAACTGATTTTGCAAGTTCACTTTGTTTGCTACGGAACATCACATCTGCTTTCAATGTCTTATATTCATATTGTAACTCTTTCAATTCCCTGTTCACCTTATTGATATTTCTCACCGTCTTATCTGCGTAATGACCATTATAGATATACAAAACAGCAAGTGCAGACAGGAAGAGGAAATACGGAAAATTTCGAACCATCCACCTGTAGTTCAGCAACCGCTTCCATTCTGTTCTAGTATCTCGCTGTTGTTCACTCATAATTTTTAGAATTGCGGCTGGACAGCTCGTCACCATCCAGCCACAGGTTGTTTCATCACTCTGTAAGCAGCTTTTTTCAGTAGGATATTAACATTTCAACGCCGTCCAGTACGTATCTTTTTAACGAATTATAATTAATCTGTAACTTTTTCCGCGATTCTTAATTTTGCACTTCTTGCTCTTGAATTTTGTTTCAATTCTTTCTCCCCTGCTATAATCGGTTTTTTTGTAATTGGCATGAATACATTTGATTCCTTTTTGCTGGTGAAAGGGTTTGCATCAGGTTCATCATTGAATGATCCTTTTTTAAAAAAATTTTTAATCAGTCTGTCCTCCAGTGAATGAAAACTTATTACAGCCACACGCCCACCCTGTACCAGTAAGGCAGGTATTTGAGTTAATAATTCTTTCAACGCGCCGAGTTCATCATTGACCTCAATCCGGAGTGCCTGAAATACCTGAGCGAAATATTTATTCGGATTGCCTTTTACCACAGAACTTAAAGCTGTTTTAAAATTGTTAACTGTCTTTAGTGATACTGTATCACGGGTTTGCACCAGTTTCCTGGCAAGTGTTTTTGAATTCGTGACTTCACCATACAGCTCAAAAATCTTATGCAATTCACTTTCAGGATAACCTGACACCACTTCATATGCTGTCAACGGTTGTCTTTTATCCATTCGCATATCTAAGTCTCCATCAAAACGGGTAGAGAATCCACGGGCTGGTTCATCAAACTGGTGACTGCTTACTCCCAGATCTGCCAATATTCCGTTCACCTTTTTGATTTTGTGAAGTTTCAGGAAACGTTGCAGGTGACGGAAATTATGCGGAATGAAAGTGATGCGTTCATCATCGGGTATATTTTGCATAGATTCAACGTCCTGGTCAAAAGCAAACAATCGCCCACTGTTATCGAGGTGCCTTAAGATTTCTTTAGAATGACCTCCCCCACCAAATGTGCAATCGACATAAGAACCTGAGGGTATGATATTCAAACCTTCAATCGATTCATTCAATAACACTGGTACATGGTATCTGCTATTTTCTTCTTCTGAAGGGTCGCTGCTATCGTTATTTTTCGTTTTCATAGCGAGGATCCTGTGTTCCGGAACCTTTCGGTTTAGTCATTACCTGCTCTGCCAGCTGGCTAAATGACTCGGATGAAAAAGATTCAAAGAACTTCGTGTAATTAATCTTATCCCAGATCTCAATTTTATTGATCGCGGCAACCAGAACAATATCCTTTTCCAATCCCGCGTGCTCTTTCAGGTTGGGAGGCAATAATATTCTTCCGGCAGAATCCAGCTCTACTGATGTAGCCCCATTCAAAAAATATCTTCTGAATTCCCGTACTTTCGGATCAAAGTCATTGAGCATACTGATCTCAGAAAAAATGGGCTCCCAACTTTTCATCGGATACATGGTCAAACATTTTTCAAAACCCCGGTTTATAACAAATTGGTTCCCAGTCTCTGCCAACAGTTGTTTTTTAAAGCCGGCAGGGAGAAGGAATCGACCTTTGGGATCCACAGTTGCTTCATATTCACCTAGAAAACCAGTCATTTATGCTTTAAATCAAAATGAAATAACATATATGTACACAAAATAACACTTTTTCCCACTTAGCCAACTAATTAAAGAACTTTTAATTTTTCCACAAAATCTTTAGAACCCCATGATTAGTACGGATATGCGTTGTAAAGAGGCTATCGACAACCATCTTCAGGAAAGTGTGAATTGCTGTGTATAAGTTTGAATAAATGTGAATTATGGTAGAACATGGGTGAACACTTCACATGGAGCCAACTCCTGTAGAAGAAGCCAGCCTTAAAGTCAGCATGCATATTGTTGTGCTAAACCCTCTCCTTAATTATTTGAATTACGTGGTTGGGGGAGCAACAGCCAAATCCAAAAGCCGCAAAAAGGTTGATCACCTTCTTCAAAAAAATTTTTCAGATCCTTAAAATGCGTACCAGATTTTTTATGCACCCCGGACTTTTAAACATAAGCCAATTCGATTATCAACTCCCGAACGAACTAATCGCGAAATTCCCTATGCATGAGCGGGATGAATCTCGACTACTTGTATATCATAATGAAGTCATCCTCGATACCATATATAAGAGTATTGATGTTTATTTACCATTTAACAGTTTGTTGATCACAAACAACACAAGAGTGGTAGAAGCCAGATTAACATTTACAAAAACTTCCGGTGGTATCATTGAAGTTTTTTGTCTGGAACCCGCTGAAGAATATTCGGATTTTCAAATTGCCATGCAGCAAACAAGTGCAGTCAAATGGAAATGCCTGATCGGCGGAGCTTCAAAATGGAAACATGGACAAATTTTGAAAAAAGAAATTAATCATCGGAAGGTTGTCATTGAATTAAGTGCCACATTCCTTCTAAAAAAAAATAATTATTTTATTATACAACTTTCCTGGATCCCATCTATCTATTCATTCGCCGAAATTTTACAGCATGCGGGGGAAATGCCTCTTCCTCCCTATCTGCAAAGGAGTGCTGATATAACTGACAAAGAACGATATCAAACAGTATATGCACAGCATTCAGGCTCCGTAGCTGCTCCCACAGCAGGTTTGCATTTTTCTGATAAACTGCTCAAGGAACTTTCTCAAAAAAACATTACTATAAAAGAAGTAACGCTTCACGTTGGAGCAGGGACTTTCATGCCTGTAAAAACAGACAGGTTACAAGATCACATGATGCATGCTGAATGGATGCATGTTTCCCTTGACGTTATAAAAGAAATTCGAAAGCATCTCAACGGAAACATTGTGGCCACAGGCACAACATCCCTTCGAACAATTGAGAGTCTCTATTGGATAGGTGTGAAAATTCTGAAAGACAAATTTTTGCAAGAAGATCAGCTCCAGGTGGCGCAATGGGAGCCCTATAAAAATATTACTGAAATCTCTGCCGAAAGAGCCATCGACTTAATAATATCATGGTTGAACCAAAACAACAGGCAAGAATTAATGACCAAAACACAAATAATCATTGCACCAGGTTACAAGTTCAGAATTGTAAATACGCTGATTACCAATTTTCACCAACCAAGATCTACACTACTTTTATTAATAGCCGCATTTATAGGCGATGATTGGAAGCGGGTATATCAATATGCTATTGAAAATAAATTCAGATTCTTAAGTTACGGGGATGGGAGTCTGTTGTTCCGCAATAACAGCTTGCTTTAGAAATGGTATCTCCACCGTGAAGGAAGATCCTTTTCCCGGCGTACTTTCTACTTTAATCTTTCCATGGTGTGCATCCACAATCGTCTTTACATAACTTAATCCCAGTCCAAAACCCTTTACATTGTGCAAATTACCAGTATGCGCGCGGTAAAATTTTTCAAAAACCCGTTTAACTGTTTCTTTACTCATACCAATACCGTTATCCTCGAAACGCATGATGAATTTCTTTTGGTTTGTATTTGTACAAATCCTCAATAATAAATTTTCCGATGAATATTTCACAGCATTATCGATAAGATTTGAAACTACATTTCTGAAATGTACAGGATCTGCTTCCACCAAATCATGCTTAGCATTTAACTTTAATTCAATACGGCCAAATTTATCCTGCAATTGCAAAGTATAATTTGAAACTACTTCCTGGATAACTTCATGAACATGTAGCCGTTTCCTGCTCAGCTGAACCTCCTGACGGTCCATTAACGCAGCCTGCAGGATCGTTTCCACCTGCTTATTCATCCTGGTATTTTCTTCCTTTATAATGGCCCGGAAATATTCCATTTTAGTTTTATCCTGCAATACTTTCTCATTGCGCATGGCATCTACAGCAAGGGAAATAGTGGCAAGCGGAGTTTTAAATTCATGTGTCATGTTGTTGATAAAATCATTTTTTATCTCACTCATTTTTTTCTGACGGAGCCATGCATTTATGGTAACATAGAAAGCCGAAATGATAACAAGTGTAAATATTACAGACCCAGCTATCATCCATTGAATTTCACTTAATACGACCGATTTCACATTAGGAACAATAAGGATCATTTCCTCATCCGGAACCAGGTTTTCGAGATCACTTCCACTGCTGGGTTGTAATGGATAAAAAGCAATAAGCTCTCCAACTGTATCCTGGATCTCATTTATATAATTGCGGGAGTTCAGTTCGTAAGCAATGAGATCACTGACACTTGATCTTATTGAAAATTCAAATTTTATTGTGTTCAGCCCCCTCTGGTTAAAAGCCTTTCTTAGCTTTTCTTCAACTTCATATTCCGTGAATTTTTGCGCAACAGTGGGAGGTTTCATTAGTTCCATCCGGAACTGGTCGGAAGGCCTGGAAAAACCGGATTTCGGACCATAATTTCTCAATGAGGGTAGTGTTCCTTTCTGTTCCATCAATTGGGTACCTACTTCATCCATGATATCGAACACATTGGAACGCAGATTATGCTGCTTATCAATCTGCATCGTCCTGAGCCAATTGTATTGTACGTATATCGTACCGATTAAAGAAATCGTGATCAAAACAATTACTATCGGAAAGATTTTCTTCACTAAATTTCTTTTATATAACCCATCCAGTATTGGTTCAGGGCTTATAACCGCTAAACCCCGCAAAAATACTCAACACATTGACAATGTTTCCGGATACGAAAATATGCGTTTGAATTTAACTAACCTTTATAATACTTAATCATCCAGTCCTCTTTTCCGGCAGCCATCTTTTCTAAACTTTATATATCGATAATAAAACTTTTTGAAAAGGTGTTTTTAGTATTAATTTAGAAACATGATCGATCCAGGGCCTGGCATATTACTAATTGCAGAACCATTTTTAAAAGACCCGAATTTCATGCGAACGGTGGTCTTCCTTTGTGATCACCAGGAAGAGGGAAGTTTTGGATTCGTGATCAATCGTTCTTATGATCATACACTTGATGAATTAATGAATAATCTCGGTGATATGAAAATTCCGGTATTTTATGGCGGACCAGTACAAATGGATACTATACATTTTTTACATCAATATCCAGATAAGATACAGGGAAGCTATGAGGTGTTAAATGGCATCTTTTGGGGGGGTGATTTTGAAACAACCATACAATTGATAAAAAACGGTGAAATAGATGTCAATAAAATCAGATTTTATATTGGTTATTCAGGCTGGGGAACGGGACAACTGAATGACGAGTTGAAAGAAAAATCCTGGCTAACTGCCGAAGCCACCCGCAAACTTGTGTTTCATAAAAAAACCGATGAGATCTGGAAGGATTCATTGAAACATCTGGGAGGTGATTTTGAAATGATGATCAATTTTCCGACGGACCCGCAATTGAATTGATTCACGAGACAAAAAAACCCTCCAGCCTGGGCGGGAGGGCTAAAAGTATTTCTCGTGGATATTGACCTTATATCTTACAAATTTTATTCCGTTGTTTCCAGGGAAACAGCTCCTTCAACGAGAATGGTGGTCTTATTATTCAAGACCTCAACAAATCCGCTTTGTATGTCAAAAAAAAGAAAGTGATGATTTTTATCGCGGAGTATCTTTAATTTCCCAGCTTTCAAAGCACTAACCAGTGCGGCATGACGATCCAGTACTTCAAAGGAACCGTCGACACCTGGCAATTGTACACCGTACACTTCCCCACTGAATACCTTTTTTTCCGGAGTTAATATTTCTACCACCATGATTGAAAAATTCTGGTTAACCCTGTGCCTGCGCCTGCATCTTTTTACCTTTCTCTATTGCATCATCTATAGAACCTACCAGGTTGAAAGCGGCTTCCGGATAATCATCTACTTCTCCGTCCATGATCATATTAAAGCCTCTGATCGTTTCTTCAATTGGTACAAGTACACCTTTCAATCCCGTAAATTGTTCTGCCACGTGAAAAGGCTGAGATAAGAAACGTTGAACCCTGCGCGCTCGGGAAACGATCAACTTGTCTTCATCGCTCAATTCATCCAAGCCAAGGATAGCGATAATATCCTGCAATTCTTTGTAACGTTGAAGGATCAGTTTTACATTATTTGCACAATTATAATGCGCATCCCCAACAATCAATGGTGTGAGAATCCTGGAAGTAGAATCAAGAGGATCCACTGCAGGGTAAATTCCCAGGTCTGCTATTTTTCGACTTAATACTGTTGTTGCATCCAGGTGTGCAAAGGTGGTTGCGGGTGCCGGGTCAGTAAGATCATCCGCTGGAACATAAACCGCTTGTACGGAAGTAATCGATCCGTTCTTCGTGGAGGTAATTCTTTCCTGCATTACTCCCATTTCAGTGGCAAGTGTAGGTTGATATCCTACAGCGGAAGGCATACGTCCGAGTAGAGCAGAAACTTCTGAACCCGCCTGTGTAAAACGAAAGATGTTGTCAACAAAAAAAAGAATGTCGCGTCCTTTACCCTGCCCGTCCCCATCCCGGTAGTATTCAGCAATGGTAAGTCCACTTAAAGCAACTCTTGCGCGTGCACCGGGAGGTTCATTCATTTGACCAAAAACAAAGGTGGCTTTTGACTCTTTCAGTTCTTCCATATCCACTTTACTAAGATCCCACCCTCCATTTTCCATACTATGTTTGAAGTGATCGCCATATTTCATGATTCCCGCTTCAATCATTTCACGCATCAGGTCATTTCCTTCACGTGTCCTTTCTCCTACACCTGCGAACACGGACACACCACTGTAAGATTTAGCAATATTATTGATCAATTCCTGAATCAATACGGTCTTTCCCACGCCAGCACCGCCAAACAATCCAATTTTACCACCTTTTGCATAAGGCTCGATGAGATCGATTACCTTAATTCCCGTAAAAAGTATCTCTGTTGAAGTGCTCAGATTTTCAAACGCAGGAGGTTTACTGTGTATGGGACGGCCATTTTTTTTTGATACGGGAGGCAACCCGTCAATAGCATCGCCAGTAACATTGAACAACCTTCCTTTAATTTCTTCCCCAACTGGCATGGCAATCGCCGCACCAGTATCAGTTACTTCCATACCCCTTACCAATCCTTCGGTCCCGTCCATTGCAATGCAACGTACACTATCCTCACCCAGATGTTGTTGTGCCTCCAGAACCAACGTTTCTCCCGTTTGTCTTTTGAGTTCTAATGCATTATAAATTTCAGGAAGCTTCCCATCGAACTGAACATCTACTACTGCTCCAATAATTTGCTTGATCTTACCTACGTTTGGCATATAGTTACTTTGTTTGAATGTGCCGGCTGCAAAAAATTTATTCACTGTGCCTGCACCCGAATCTGACCCCGGAATCCCTGCTTTTAATTTCGGCTGCAAAGGTAAGGGAGCAAGAGCGAAAAAGTAAAAGTAAACACTGTTTTTAAAGATTCAATGCTAAGTATTTCCAATATTCCAGCTCAAGACTGAACCAGTAATAAAGGTTACAGGTTCTGCAAAGTTTTCATTTTGCGAATTATATAAATGAAATTATTTGAAACAAATTTTCTCCTATCTTTCTTTCAACTTCTGTTATTAAACCCCTACACAATATGAAAAAGACCTATCTACACATCGTCCTGATAGTTGGATTTCTGTGTTGCCAGGAGAAAGCAAAAGAGCCTGTGGGCAGGCAGGTAGCCCAGTATAGTATTGAACAATTTTATAAAAGTATAGAAGTCTATGGAGGAGAGTTCACTACCGACGATACAAAATTGGTGGTATCCAGTAATGAAAGTGGCATTTTTAATGCATATGAAATTGATATTTCCACAATTGAAAAAAAAGCGCTTACAACTTCGACAAAAGAATCTGTATTTGCAGATGGGTATGTTCCCGGAACAACTGACATCATTTATAATTCAGACAAGGGAGGAGATGAAAACAACCACCTCTATTTACGTAAAACCGATGGAAGCATAAAGGATCTTACCCCTGACTCAAAAGAGAAGGCACACTTTAGAGGGTGGAGCCGTGATAAAAAATATATGTATTACATGAGCAATAAAAGAGATCCTCGGTTTTTTGATATATATAAAATGGAAATAACGTCCTGGAAACCGGTTATGATCTACAAAAATGACAATGGCTTTGATGTTGCGGCCATTTCTGATAATGAAAGATACCTCGTACTGACGCAGAACCTGACTACTTCTTCCAATAATATTTTCCTGGTAGATCAGCACACACGTAAAACCACAAAAGTAAATCCGGATAGTACCGAAACCAACAGCAATCCATTACAATTTTCACTTGATAACAACACACTCTATTATCTGACGGATGAAGGAAGTGATTTCAGCTACCTGGTGAAATACGATATCGGCAAAGGTTCGAAAGAGAAATTGTATGAATCGAAATGGGATGTGGTGTACATGACTTTGTCATGGAATGAAAAATACCGGGTGATCTATGAGAATGAAGACGGGAAAAATAAATTACGCCTGTTTGATCATCAATCTGGTAAAGAGCTGGACTTTCCACAGATAAAAGACGGGGATGTACAAGGTGTAAGGATTTCACAAAGTGAAAAGAATATGCGTCTATCTGTTGGAAGTTCTAAGGCACCGGGCAATATTTATGTTTATAATTTTGAAACGAAAGATCTTAAGAAACTTACCAACACGTTAAATCCCGAAATCAAAGATGCAGACCTGGTTTCGGCTGAAGTGATTCGATACAAATCTTTTGATGGCCTGGAAATTCCCGCCGTTTATTACAAACCCCATCAGGCAGATAGAAATAATAAAGTTCCTGCTGTGGTTTTTGTACATGGAGGACCAGGAGGCCAGGCAAGAGTTGGATATTTTTCACTCATTCAGCATCTGGTAAATCACGGTTATGCAGTGCTTGATGTAAATAACAGGGGAAGTAGTGGTTATGGGAAGGCTTTCTTTAAAATGGATAACAGAAATCATGGTGATAAAGATCTGAAGGATGTGGTTTGGGCAAAGAAATACCTGGCTTCCCAATCATATATCGACTCTTCCAGAATTGGCATCCTCGGAGGCTCCTATGGCGGATATATGACAGTTGCTGCACTTTGTTTTCATCCGGATGAATTTAAAGCAGGTGTAGATCTTTTTGGAGTAGTGAATTGGCCGAGAACATTGAGGGAGATACCTCCCTACTGGGAATCTTTCCGTAAAGCACTGTATGATGAACTTGGCGATCCTAATTCCGCAGACTCAGTGCGTCTTAATCAGTATTCTCCATTGTTACATGCTTCCCGGATCAATAAACCTTTAATGGTACTTCAGGGGGCTAATGATCCTCGCGTATTAAAAAAAGAAAGCGATGAGATAGTTGCCGCAGTACAAAAAAACAATGTACCTGTCGAATACGTGGTTTTCCCGGATGAAGGCCATGGTTTTTTGAAAAAAGAAAATGAAATCAAGGGATACGGACAGATCCTTCAGTTTCTTGACAAACATCTCAAAGGCAAATCAACAAATAAACTGAATTAACAATTTCAAAATTTCAGATTGTCAATTGTAAATTTTTATAAGGCCTATTTCGTTTGCAATAATAATAGCAGGTGACTTAAAATTAGGTGTCCATTATTAATTAATACCTGAAATCTGCAATCTCAAAAATATAATCAATCCATGCAGTTGATCGAGGTCACTGATGCTTCCACTAGTGATGAATTTATACAAGCAAATGTTGTAATCAATGGACATCATCCAAATTATATTCGTCCGCTGGATAAAGACATCCGCGATGTTTTCGACAGAAAAAAAAATAAAGCATTCCGCCATGGCGATGTCATCAGATGGATTTTGAAAGATGACAAAGGGAGACTTGCCGGTCGTATTGCTGCCTTCACAAACAGCAGGTACAAGAATAAGGGGGATGAAGTCCCGGTTGGCGGAATAGGTTATTTCGATTGCATAAATGATCAGGAAGCTGCTGACAAGTTGTTTGACGTTTCCAAACACTGGCTGATTCAAAAAGGAATGGAAGCAATGGATGGACCAATCAATTTTGGTGAAAGAGACCGTTGGTGGGGATTGCTTGTAGATGGTTTTGACCCGCCAATCTACTGTATGAATTTTAATCCACCCTATTATAAAGAGCTTTTTGAGAATTATGGTTTCAAATCTTTTTTTAATCAGATTTGCTTTGCATTAAAAGTAAAGGATGAAATGCAACCAAAATTTTTTGAAAGGCATGCCAAACTGAATGCTGATCCGGATTTTTCAGCTGCTTATATTTCCAAAAAAAACCTGGAGAAGTTTGCAATGGATTTTACGATTGTTTACAATAAAGCATGGGCAGGTCATGGTGGCCTTAAGCAAATGAATAAGGAAGTTGTAATGAAAATGTTTAAGCAAATGAAGCCCATCATGGATGAAAAAGTGATCTGGTTTGCCTATTACCGTAAAGAACCAATTGGTATTTGGGTCAACCTTCCTGATCTGAATCAGTGGTTCAAACACCTGGATGGAAAATTTAATTTAATAGCAAAATTGAAATTTCTATGGATCAAGGCAACCACCAGGTGTACAAAATTTACGGGACTTGTTTTCGGCATCGTACCAGAATGGCAGGGTAAAGGAGTTGACTCCTATATTATAGTGGAAGGTGCAAAAATTATTCAGGGTCAAAATTTGTATGATGATTATGAGATGCAATGGATTGGAGAATTCAATCCTAAAATGATCAATATTGCGGAAAGTCTTGGAACTTATCGAAGCCGCAAGCTGATCACGTATAGGTACCTGTTCGACCAGAACAGCATATTTAAGCCACATCCGGTGGTGTAGGAATTCTTAGTTCAAAGTCCTTAGTTCAAAGTTCTTAGAACTTTTGTGTTCATTCTTCAACCATATTGAAAAACTTTTTACGTTTGCAGTCTTCGATCAAAAAATTCTGAACTAAGAACTTTGAACTTTGAACTATGAACTACCTTTGCCTATGGACAAATTTATTGTTTCAGCAAGGAAATACAGGCCTCAGACTTTTGAAACTGTTGTGGGGCAGGAGCACATTACGACCACGCTTAAAAATGCCATAAAGAATCACCAACTCGCTCATGCATTTCTTTTTTGCGGACCCAGGGGAGTTGGAAAAACAACCTGCGCCCGTATATTGGCGAAAACCATCAATTGTGAGAATCAGCAAACCCAGGGAGAAGCCTGTAATACCTGTCATTCGTGTGTTTCATTCAATGATGGCATCTCCATGAATATTCATGAATTGGATGCAGCCAGCAATAATTCCGTTGATGATATCAGAAGCCTTGTAGAACAGGTTCGATTTGCTCCCCAGGCGGGTAAATACAAAGTGTATATCATTGACGAGGTACACATGCTGAGTTCAGCTGCTTTTAATGCCTTTCTTAAAACATTGGAAGAACCACCTCCCTACGCCATTTTTATTTTAGCCACCACAGAAAAACACAAAATTTTACCTACCATTCTAAGTCGCTGCCAGGTATTTGATTTCAAAAGAATAACGCTAAACGATACTGTTGAACACTTAAGTGATATATGCAAAAAAGAGAACGTAAAATACGAAAAGACTGCACTGCAGGTGATCGCACAAAAAAGTGAAGGTTGCATGAGGGATGCATTAAGCATCATGGATAAGATTGTCAGCTTTACAAATGGAGAACTCAATTATGATAATACACTCGAACACCTGAATATTCTTGATGCGGAATATTTTTTCAAATTATTGTCTTTTATGCGACAGGAAGATTTGTCGGGTGCCTTGCTGTTGTTTGATGATATTAACCGCAAAGGATTCGAGGGTGATCTTGTTCTGAATGGTTTTGCAGAATTTATGCGAAATCTCCTGGTAGCAAAAGATGAAAAGGTTGCTGCTTTGCTGGAGGTGGTAGAAAGTTTCAAGGAAAAATACCGTGATGTTGGTAAAGAAATAACCACTGCCTATCTGATCAGTGCATTAAATATTTTAAATGAGGGAGAGATCAATTACAAGGCCGCACGTAATAAAAGACTGCATGTAGAGTTGATAATAATAAAACTCACTTATTTACAACAGGCAATAGAATTAATCAATGAATCGGGTGGTACAAGGAAAAAAGTGGAAAATGCAAAAGCAGTAAGCTTCCGGGTGATTCCGGGAATGCAGAAGATAAAAGAAAAATTCACTGCTGTAATTTCTGAAATAGAAACACCAGGTCAAAAAGCGAGGTTAGTTATTGATACCCCGGCTGAGGATGGATTAAGACCCCAGCTGGAAACTCCGGAAGGTTTAGATGAAATATTAGTTGCTAAAAAAATTATCCCAAAAGCGGGGATGCTTCAAAATATCCGTCAACAATATGCAAACAAGGAACTCAGTACCGTAGAAAGTTGTATTCCCCTGACTGTTGAAAAATTACACCAAGAGTGGGAAGCGTATACAAATCAATTGAAGGTGAAAAAAAATCCGGCGGCTCAAAGTTTTGAAAGGGCAAAATTGCGCATCCTGACAGATCAGTCATTTGAAATAAGTTGTAATAACAATCTTGAACAGAAATTTATTGAACAGGAAAAAAGGGGGGTTTGTGAGTACTTTCAGCAGTTATTTCAAAACAAAAGTATACACATTCAGATAGTAATTGGTGAGGACGTTGTTCAAACAATTAATTCGGAACAAACTTTAAGTAAAAGAGAGCAATACCAGAAAATTGTTGAGCAATATCCTATGGTAAAAGAACTGAAGGATAGATTGAAACTGGACCTGGATTATTAACAACCCATTACTTCCTTAATAATATTTTCCGGAAAGGTGGATGATATGGGAATACATACATTGAATTCCTAAGCCTGAGATTGATTCCTGACACCGGATAGTTATTCCTTATTTTCTCTTAATTTCACCTACTAATATAATTTTTACATTGTTGATTTATGGCTGAAGTGATATTAATGCCACGTCTGAGTGATACGATGACAGAAGGAGTGATCGCTGCCTGGCATAAAAAAGTAGGGGATGCTGTCAAAAAGGGAGATCTGCTTGCCGAGGTTGAAACTGATAAGGCAACAATGGAACTCGAAAGTTATAAAGATGGAACATTACTGCATATTGGGACAGATAAAGGTGGAAAACTTCAGGTAAATGATCTTTTGGCAATAATCGGAGCACCAGGTGAAGATATTAATTCGCTGAAAAAGAGTAAGTCAGGATCCGAAACTGCTGTAACTCCCCCTCCTCCCGATGAAAAACAACCTGCACAAAAGGAAAACAAGCCTGCTGTAACTGCAGCTGCCATTGATATTTCAAAAATGGAAGAAGTAATTTTAATGCCACGTTTGAGTGATACCATGACGGAAGGAGTGATTGCATCATGGCACAAGAATGTAGGAGATACCGTGAAGAAAGGTGAATTACTGGCTGATATCGAAACGGATAAAGCCACCATGGAACTGGAAAGTTACAAAGAAGGAAAGTTATTATACATCGGGGCAAAACAAGGTGAGAAAATCCAGGTAAATGAATTGCTGGCGATCATTGGTAACGAAAATTTAAATATCGAATCGATAGTATCTGTTGTGAAAGGTGGTGGTCAACAAGTATCAGCAGGTACTGCTGACCGAGATACAAAAATTCCGGCCGACTCCGGTGCGGAACAACTCGTTCCGGACTCCGGTGATCGCCAGGCCGTAGCTTCTTCCAATCAGGCAGGTCAGACACCTGCCGTTGAAAACGGTCAAAATGGAAGGGTGAAAGCATCACCTCTTGCTAAAAAAATTGCTACAGAAAAAGGAATAGATATAGCAAGAGTTCCGGGCACTGGTGACGGGGGAAGAATTATAAAAAAAGATATAGATTCTTTCAAGCCTGATGCTAATAAACAGCAACAAGGAGCATCCCTTCAAAAGCAAGCTCAGGCTGGGGAGGTTAGTTTTGAAGAAGTGCCGGTTTCGCAGATGCGAAAAGTAATTGCGAAGCGACTTGCGGAAAGTAAATTTTCTGCTCCGCATTTTTATCTGACCATGGCCATAAATATGGATAAGGCAGTGGAGAGTAGAACAAAACTAAATGAAATCTCAAAGGTAAAAATTTCCTTCAACGACCTGGTATTGAAAGCTTGCGGACTGGCCTTGAAACAACATCCTAAAGTGAATAGTAGTTGGTTGGGTGATAAAATCCGGTATAATCATCATGTGAACATTGGAGTAGCAGTGGCGGTGGAAGAAGGTTTACTGGTACCTGTAGTACGTTTTGCGGATACAAAATCACTATCTCAAATAGCAGGAGAAGTAAAAGAATTTGCACAGAAAGCAAAAGATAAAAAACTGCAACCTGCAGACTGGGAAGGCAACACATTTACCATTTCCAATCTGGGAATGTTTGGAATAGAAGAATTTACTGCCATTATCAATCCTCCGGATGCTTGCATCCTCGCAGTTGGTGCAATCAAACAAGTCCCCGTAATCAAAAACGGACAGCTGGTACCCGGAAATATTATGAAAGTCACCATGAGTTGCGATCACCGCGCGGTAGATGGTGCATCAGGTTCAGCCTTTTTACAAACCTTACAGCAGTTATTGGAAGAGCCTTTAAGTATGCTGGTTTAGATTTAAGAAAGTGAATCTTATCAATCAGTATTAAAAATCTCTGTCTAAGCAGATAAATATCGAAGATCTCTGGTTTTATATGGAAGTCAGTTAAACAGATGCTAAAGAATCTGTTATCGCTTCATTTAGTGATTGTAGTTTGCAAACCCCGGTTAAACCTTGTATCTTTGATGCGTAACTATCGTCGTTCAACTATTCCACCCTGTATTTCTCCGGAAAACTTGTGAAGGTATTGATGAGTAAGATACTTGCTGCTGATCGCACAAGTTGTATTCAGCCCACTAATTATCATTAATTTAAAAATTTAAACGTGTTATTCAACGAATTACAGTTGATAGAACCTCTATTAAAGGCTCTTGAAACTGAAGGGTATAATCACCCTACCCCCATCCAGGAAAAAGCCATTCCGTTCATTCTTCAACAAAGAGACCTGCTCGCTTGCGCTCAGACAGGCACAGGGAAGACGGCAGCTTTCGCTATTCCGCTTTTACAATTGCTAGTCAATCAAAGGCAGGCAGAAGCATCCCTCAAACCAATTAAGGCGCTCATTCTTACACCCACAAGGGAACTTGCCATTCAAATAGAAGAAAGCTTTAAAGCTTACGGCCGTTTTGTAAACCTCAAATCTTTAGTGATCTTCGGCGGAGTTCCACAAAAACCACAAACTGACGCACTACGCAGAGGGATAGATATTCTGGTAGCCACACCCGGTCGGCTGCTTGATTTAATTCAACAGCAATATATCCGTTTAAACAATATCAGTTTCTTTGTACTGGATGAAGCTGACCGTATGCTGGACATGGGATTTGTACACGATGTAAAAAAGATCATTGCATTGTTACCCGTCAATCGACAAAATCTTATGTTTTCTGCCACCATGCCAAAAGAAATTCAGCAACTGGCAACTACAATTCTCAAGAATCCGGCAAAGGTGGAAGTAACGCCTGTATCTTCTACAGCAGATACGATCACGCAGTCTGTTTATCATGTAGATAAAAAAGATAAAAGATCGTTACTTATTCATTTGTTACAGGATAAAACCATACGTACTGCACTAGTTTTTACACGCACTAAGCATGGTGCTGATAAAGTAGCAAAGGATCTCATCAGATCAGGTATTCAGGCTGATGCTATACACGGTAACAAATCACAGGTTGCAAGGCAGCGTGCTCTTTATAATTTTAAATCGCAGATCACACGTGTATTGGTAGCAACTGATATTGCGGCAAGAGGGATTGACGTGGAAGAATTAACTCATGTAATCAATTACGAATTGCCGAATGTTGCCGAAACGTACGTTCACCGGATTGGAAGAACCGGCCGTGCAGGAGCGAGTGGGATTGCATTATCATTCTGCGACCAGGAAGAAAAAGCTTATCTGCGTGACATACATAAATTGATCGCGAAAATAATCCCGGTGGTAACCGAACATCCATTCCAACTTTCAGAAGGGACAATAGCACATTTGTCAAATAATATTCACAAAGTTGCTCGTCAAACTAATAAACCAGCCTTGCATACCCGATGGACGGGGAATCGAAGAAATCCGTATGGTTCTTCCATTCAATAATATTATTATCGGACTAAACAATACCCGCAGCTCCTGTGGGTATTGTTTTTGCATACAGTTGAGTTAAAATAAAATCATGAAACAGAACAACAGCCTGATGTTAACTATTTTGCTGGCAATGGTTTTTTTACTTACTTCCTGCGAAGCTATAGGAGACATTTTTCAAGCAGGTATTTGGACAGGTCTCCTGATTGTGGTCGCTGTTGTTGCTCTTATCATTTGGTTAATTAGCCGCTTTCGTAAATAGTTACTCCAGCGTTTTTAAGATAGTCATTTGAATCAGCCTATGATGCTGATTCAAGGTCATATAATTTAGCTTCAGCCTATATCAGATTTGGTCTTATTATCTTTACCTCTGAATAAAGCAGCTATAATTGAAAATCGCATTTATAATTTTCAATGATATTACTTGGCTTGATCTGATTGGCGCATACGATCCTATTTCACGATTGAAGAAGATGAGTTATCTGCCAGGTTTAAGTTGGGATTTTTGCAGTTTTACGGAAGTAACTTCCGATCATTATGGTGCCTGTTTCAGGCCTACGAAAATTCAAAGTTCTCTCAAAGATTATGACATGATTTACGTGCCGGGAGGATATGGCACGCTTACACTCCTATTGGACCAACCATTTATCAAATGGTTGCAAACAGCTGAATCGGTACCGCTGAAAGTTTCTGTATGTACCGGAAGTATTTTACTGGGGGCAGCTGGTTTTCTAAAAAATAATAAGGCAACTACACATTTTTCAGAATTTGAAACTCTCAAAAGATATTGCCGAGAAGTATCGAACGAAAGAATTGTTGATGATGCTGAAGTGATTACTGCAGGAGCAGTAAGTTCTTCAATTGATCTGGGCTTGTATCTATGTAAGAAATGGGTTTCAGAAAAAGCAGCCAGAGAGATCAGTGAGCGGATGGCTTATAGGTATGACTGCAATTTTTAGCTTAATTTTTCATTATGGAACTTGGCAATGCTATTAATTGGTTTGAAATTCCTGTCACAGATTTTGAAAGAGCAAAAAAATTTTATGAATCCATTTTCGATTATCAGATGCCGGAAAATCAGATGGGAGATGCAAGAATGGGATTTTTGCTTTACGATTTCCAATCGGGAAAAGTGGGTGGTGCGATCGTGCATCAACCAGACTTTCATAAACCCACTGCCACAGGTTCTCTGTTATACCTGAATTGCCAGCCGGATTTGCTGATAGTGCTGGATCGTGTAGAGGCTGCTGGTGGAAAGATACTAAAGCATAAAATACCCGTCGCTGCTGATCAGAAACTTGGTTTTTGGGCATTAATAACTGATTCCGAAGGAAACAGATTGGCGTTACATTCAATGAATTAAATCAAAACCCGTAAAAATCTTTCAAAGATTTATTCCAAACCATCTTATTTCTATTTATCCAACACGAAGAAAAATAAGAGTACCAAAACAATTATTTTCCTGTTTTCCCATTCAACCATACAACTACTCCGTTTTCACTTTTCGTTTTTTTTGTTGCCGGTATATCTGTTTAGCATTAGTGAAGTAAAAGCTGTGGAAATGCAGGATGCCTTGCTTATTTTTTTTATTCTTCATCTTCTGGTTTATCCCGCCAGCAATGGCTACAATTCTTATATGGATAGAGATGAAACAAGTATTGGTGGCATAAAAAACCCCTTGCAGCCCACGCGACAATTATATTATACAACAATTACACTGGATATACTTGCCATTGCATTAAGCTTTCTTATTGGTATCTATTTTACAATAGGTCTTGCTGCCTATATCATAGCGTCCCGATTGTATAGTTACAGAGGTATCCGCTTGAAACAATATCCTGTGGCAGGTTATCTGGTTGTCGTATTTTTCCAGGGAGCTGTAGCATTTTTTCTGGTTTATCATGGTAGCAGTGAAAATAAAACTTTAGAAGTGCCTGTAAGCGGAATGTTGGCAAGCAGTTTATTGATAGGAGGTTTTTACCCATTGACACAGGTATACCAACATGAGAGTGACAAGAAAGACGGGGTAACAACTATCAGCATGTTATTGGGCTATCAAGGAACTTTCATTTTCACTGCAATAGTATATTCACTGGCAATGGGGGTACTGTACTTTCATTTTAAAAGAATTACTTTGTTGAAAGACTTTTATATTTTAACAACTACTATGTTGCCGGTTCTCGTATATTTCTTTATCTGGTATTTCCGGGTCAGAGACGATACCAGTCAGGCAAGTTACAGGAATGCCATGCAGATGAGTTTATTGGCCTCTGTATGTACCAACCTGGCTTTTATAATTTTACTTATGAGGAGGTTTATTTGAGTCAGATCATCTCTATTGGAACTTCGGTTCCAGCTTTCCGTCACGAGCAATCGTCTATTCTCCATTTTATGGAGAATGTATATGCGTTTACGGAAGCTGACAGGCGAAGATTGAGATTTCTCTATCAAAAAAGTAATATCAACAGCCGCTATTCGGTAATACAAGATTATAGCCGACCAGTTACCGATTGGAAGTTTTATCCTCATACAGAAAACCTGGACCCATTCCCTTCCCTGGAACAGCGGATGGCATATTACAATAAATATGCTGGCCCACTTTCAGTTGACGCAATCAGGAATTGTATTGATGGAAAAATTAAAAAAGAAGAGATCACCCATCTTATCACTGTAAGTTGTACCGGAATGAGCGCACCCGGCCTTGACCTGCAAGTGCTTGAACTTATGGATCTTCCTAAAAGTCTCAATCGCACCTCTATCAATTTCATGGGTTGTTATGCGGCAATTCACGGATTGAAGATGGCCAACTCAATCTGCAAATCTGAAAAAAATGCGAATGTGGTTATTGTATGCACGGAATTGTGTACACTTCATTTCCAACGGGAATCCACAACTGACAACATTACATCCAGTATGTTATTTGGTGATGGCAGTGCAGCAGTGCTTGTAACCAATCAAAATGAAAAACATAA
>Ga0180121_10000036_pt1 | contig 40526 bp, 42 predicted proteins | sample AntDrymUQ5402106_2_FD_129676 | JGI IMG/M metagenome (GOLD analysis project Ga0180121, IMG submission 129676) | Polar desert sand microbial communities from Dry Valleys, Antarctica - metaG UQ540 (21.06) (version 2) (version 2) | ecosystem: Environmental > Terrestrial > Soil > Desert | place...
CACGCGGCACACCGATCGCGAGGTTGACGGCGCCGCCGACCGCGAGGCCCATGCCGAGTCCGCCCATCACGTCCAGGGGGTTGTGCGCGCCGAGGTAGATCCTCGCGAAGCCACCAGGGCGACACCGATCCACGGAAGGCTCCGCCATCGCCCGTGCAGGTACGGGCTCGCGACCCAAGCGAGAGCTGTGACGAGCACCACGTGTCCGCTCACGAACGAGAGCCCAGTCGTCGCAACACCACCCCGGATGATCGCGCCGGGCTCGGTCACCGCGGGCCGCTCCCGCTGCACGATCTCCCAAAGCGCGCGCTCGCCGAGGAGCTTGCCGGCCGTCGCGAGCAGCGCTGCGATCGCGAGCCGAGGCCTGCGAGCGACTAGGGCGATGACCGCCACGACGGGGCCGATCGCGAGCACCCCCAGGAACTGGGCGGCGTTGGCGATCGGCTCCAGGGCATCGGGCAGACCGTTGATCGCCTCGAACGCCCACTGCTCGACCGAGCCGACTCGGCCGCTCGACGCGGGGATCGCGCAGACCACGAGGAGCGCCAGGCCACCGAAAAGCACACCGAGATCGGATCTCCGTCGGGTCACCGGTCGGTCCCGCTCGCGCTGCGTGGTGTGCATTGACGTCTCCGTCGTCGGTCGGCGAAGGGTGTGCGTCGAGGGTGCGGATATCAAATCCCACCTCCGAGGTGGACTTTGTGCGTCTCGCGCGGGTAGGCTGGTCGCGTACGCGTCATCGCCTCCGAGCGGTGATCTGCCGAGATGAATGCCCAAGGAGCTGCCACTCATGGCTGTGACCCAGGAACAGCACCTCGAAGAGCTCGCCAAGGGCTATCGATTCGACTGGAAGGACCCTTCCCACGCCGTCTTCGAGCCCAAGCGTGGCCTGAACGAGCGGGTCGTCGAGGAGATCTCGGCGCTCAAGAACGAACCGGACTGGATGCGGAAGTACCGCCTGAAGTCGCTGCGGTACTTCGACATGCGTCCGATGCCGTGGTGGGGCGCCGATCTAAGCGACATCGACTTCCAGAACATCTATTACTTCATCCGATCGACCGAGAAGCAGGCGGCGAGCTGGGACGAGCTGCCCGAGGACATCAGGGGCACATGGGACAAGCTCGGCATCCCCCAGGCAGAGCAGAAGTACCTGGGCGGCGTGAGCGCGCAGTATGAGAGCGAGGTCGTCTACCACAAGATCAAGAAGGAGCTCGATGACATCGGCGTGCTGTTCACCGACATGGACACGGCGCTCCGCGAGCATCCAGACCTGGTGCGTGAGCACTTCGGCAGCGTGATCCCCGCGAACGACAACAAGTTCGCGGCGCTGAACTCGGCTGTGTGGTCGGGTGGGTCGTTCATCTACGTGCCGCCGGGTGTGCAGGTCGACATCCCGCTGCAGGCGTACTTCCGCATCAACGCCGAGAACATGGGGCAGTTCGAGCGCACGCTGATCATCGCCGACGAGGGTAGCTACGTGCACTACGTCGAGGGGTGCTCGGCCCCGATCTACACGAGCGACTCGCTGCACTCCGCCGTCGTCGAGATCAAGGTGAAGAAGGGCGCGCGGGTTCGCTACACCACGATCCAGAACTGGTCGACCAACGTGTACAACCTGGTGACCAAGCGCGCCGTGGCCGATGAAGACGCCGTCATGGAATGGGTCGACGGCAACATCGGCTCCAAGGTCACGATGAAGTACCCGTCGATCTACCTGATGGGCAAGGGCGCGCGCGGCGAGGTGCTGTCGGTCGCCTACGCCGGCAAGGGCATGCACACCGACGCAGGCGGCAAGGCGATCCACGCCGCTCCGTACACGACGAGCGTGATCACGTCGAAGTCCGTTTCGAAGGACGGTGGGCGCACCGGCTACCGGGGCCTCGTTCGGGTCGAGCCCGGTGCGCACCATGCCAAGTCGAACGTTCGCTGTGATGCGCTGATCCTCGACGACGAGAGCCGCAGCGACACGTACCCGTACATCGAGGTCGAGGAGGAGACGGCGGCACTCGGGCATGAGGCCACCGTCTCGAAGGTCGGCGACGACCAGCTCTTCTACCTGATGAGCCGTGGGCTGTCGGAGGTCGAAGCCACCGCGATGATCGTGAACGGCTTCATCGAGCCGATCACGCGCGAGCTGCCGATGGAATACGCGGTCGAGCTGAACCGGCTCGTCGAACTGCAGATGGAAGGCTCGGTCGGCTAGCCCTCCCGCGACCTCGTCAGCAGGCCTCGACGCCTGAGCCTGCGACGGCTCTACGGCGGTGGTGCCAGGTCGTTCCTATCCGCCCCGTGACCGTCGCGCTTGAGCAACCGCCGTCGGTCGACCTCGGCCAACCGACGCAGCCGCTCGGCCTCGATCGCTTCATCGCCTCGTTCAGCTCGGAGAAAGTCTCAAGGACACGGGCGTCGGGCAACCTCGCGGAGGCGGTCTGCGTCCATGCCGCGGCCGGAATCCTCCACCGCGATGACCGGGTACCGGCCCCGCCGACGCAGGACGATCCGGACGCGTTCGCCGCGGGCGCCAGCCTCCGCGTACTCGTCGGCGGCGTTGGAGACGAATTCGTTCAGTACGGGGTGCGAGGGGCCTTGGTAGTGGGCCCGAAGGAGCCGCGGCTGCCCAGCTGCGGTTGTCAAGCGAAGCTGGACCCCTGGCGGTATTCACGGTTAGGATGCAACCGTGAATAAGGAGCTCTGATGGCGGCGGTTGTGAAGTATCGATGGGTCAACGAGATCACCTCCGCTTTGCCTCGTCGCGACCGGAAGGGTTGTGAGTACGAGGCATACGTGCCGGATCGGCTCATCGGCAGGTCATTCTTGCTCGATGGTGCCGTCGCGGCGGATGTCGCGGACGCTGAGCGAGCGATCCAGAGACTTGACCTCCAGGGGACGACGCTCATGGACACGGAGGTGCTCGCGCGCTTGCTCTTGCGCGCCGAGGCGGTCGCGTCCTCGCACATCGAAGGCCTGGAGGTGGGCGGTCGTCGACTCCTTCGGGCCGAGGCCGCCAAGGCGATGGGAACCCCTGCCGAGGACGTCACCGCTGAAGAGGTGCTCGGCAATATCGAGGCGATGACGTGGGCGGTGACCTTCCTTTCGACTGCGGAGGCGATCACGGTCGACGGACTGGTAGAGGTACATCGCCGTCTGTTGGCGAACACGCGATTCCACGACCACGCCGGGAAGATCCGTGAGACTCAGAACTGGATCGGAGGAAGCAGCTACAACCCGTGCTCGGCGGCGTTCGTCCCACCGCCGCCTTCCGAAGTCCGCCCCTTGCTGGATGATCTCTGCCGGTTCTGCAACGACGACAACCTACCCGCCGTTGCCCAGGCAGCGATCGCTCATGCGCAGTTCGAGACCATCCATCCGTTTGCCGATGGCAACGGCAGGACCGGCCGGACGCTCATCCATGTGATCCTCAGACGTCGTCATCTGGCACCCCGAGTGCTGCCTCCGGTCTCGCTCATCCTCGCGACAAGGGCTCGCGACTACGTGGCGGCGCTCATGGACACGCGCTACGTAGGAGATCCCGGCTCCGAACCAGCGCTCGCGGGGCTGAATCGATGGGTGGGGCTCTTCGCTGCCGCTGCCGAGCGAGCCGTTGACGACGGATTGCGGTTCGAGGCACGGGTGAGGGCGATCCAGGAGGGGTGGAGGCACGCACTCGGACGCGTTCGCAAGGGTTCGGCGGTGGAGCTGTTAGTTGGAGCGCTGCCGGGCGCACCGATCGTCGCCGTCAAGAGCGCCTCCGAACTGATCGGGCGGAGCTATGAGCGAACGAACGAGGCCATCGCGAGGTTGCATGAAGCAGGCGTGCTTCAACCTGTGAAGGTCGGTCGCAGGAACCGGGCATTCGAAGCCCGCGACGTCATCGCAGCCTTCAGCGATCTCGAACGCCAGCTCGCGAGTCCGGACGCAAGATGACGATGAGCTTCGCCAAAGGAAGTGGGGCGGCTCGACAGCGGTCCGGGCCTACGCCTCCTTCTATCCTGGTGGAGACGCAGTCTCCGAACAGGCGACCTGGATCTCGTTGGGGTCCTCGCAACGACGGGTTGGGCAAATCCGACCCCACAGGTAGCATTTGAAGCGTGACCATCGAAACCAGTCCCGACACAACTTTCGACGAACGCGCGCTCGCATCCCTGCCCGAGGTCGCCGGGTTCACGGGCGACTTACGCACTCGAGCCTTCGAGGAGTTCGAAGCCTTGCCGACGCCTTCCCAGGAGACCGAGGAGTGGCGTTACACCGACCTCTCAGAGTTCGCCCTGGACTTCGCACCGTACACGTCCGGTGGGCGCGCCCAGAACCTTGACGGCGTGCCCAGCGAGATCCTCCGTGATGCCGGCGAGATCGGTGAGCGCGCCGGCTTGCAGATCCAGCACGATTCCGACGTGATGCTCACACATCTCGACCCGGCCCTGGCAGCGAGAGGGGTGATCTTCACGGACCTCGACCGAGCGGCGGCCGAGCACACGGATCTCGTAGAGCGCTACCTGCATGACCTCGTGCCCACGAAGCGCACGCGTTTCACCGCCCTGCACGCGGCGTTCCGGACCGGCGGGACCTTCCTCTTCGTGCCGCGCGACACGAAGGTCGATCTTCCGTTGCAGACGCTCACCTACGTCGATGTCGACGGGGCGGCCGTGTTCCCGCACACGCTCATCGTGGTGGAAGCCGGGGCAGAGGTGACGTTCATCGAGCGGTACGCCTCGCCCGATCTGACCCGCGCGTTCAGCGACGCGATCACCGAGATCCACGTGGGTGACGGGGCGCACGTGCGCTACGCCGCGATCCAGGACTGGGGAGCGGGCATGACCCACCTCGCGATCCAGCGGGCGCGCACCGGCCGTGACGCGGACCTTCGCACCCTGAGTCTCGGATTCGGCGCCGACCTGGCCCGCACCGAGACCGAGGTCGAGCTCGCCGAGCCCGGAGGGTTCAGCGAGCAGCTCGGGGTGTTCTTCGCCGATGGCGAGCAGCATTTCGACCACCGGTCGACCCAGGAGCACGTGGCCCCGAACTGCAGGAGCGACCTGTTGTACAAGGGCGCGCTCAGGGACAGCTCCCGGGCCGTCTACTCCGGATGGGTCTACGTGAGGTCCGGCGCCCAGAGGACCGACGCGATGCAGACGAGCCGCAACATCGTGCTGAGCGAGCACGCGAAGGCCCACGCGATCCCGAACCTCGAGATCGAGGCCAACGACGTCAAGTGCGGCCACGCTGCGAGCGTGGGCCCCGTCGAGGAGGAGACGCTCTTCTACCTGGAGTCCCGCGGCATACCGCGAGACGAGGCGGAGCGGCTCATCGTGACCGGGTTCTTCCAGGAGGTGCTCGACCGCGTGCAGATCGACGAGGTGCGTGAGGGCGCCGTGGCCGCGATCGCCGACGAGCTCGAACGAGGCATCCGGTGAGCGCCGCCGTGCGGGTGTGTGAGACCAAGGATGTGCCACCCGGTGAAGCACGCCGGTTCTCCCTCGACGGACGCCTCGTGGCGGTCGTGAACCTGGGCGAGGAAGGATTCCGGGCGCTCGATGCGATCTGCAGTCACGCGAAGTACTACCTGGACGAGGGTGAGGTCGACGTCGACCTCGAGACGATCGAGTGCCCGAAGCACGGCTCGACCTTCGATCTGAACACCGGGAACCCGAAGACGCTTCCCGCGACCCAACCCGTCGACTCGTTCCAAGTCTCGATCGACGGCTCCGACGTGTACATCGAGATGTGAGGAAACCACGATGACCGACAACGGCAACGGCAACGCCCCGACGCTCGCGACCCTCGAGGTCCGCGACCTGCATGCGACGGTCGAGGGCAAGCAGATCCTGAACGGCATCGACCTGGTCGTGCGCCAGGGCGAGACGCACGCCCTGATGGGCCCGAACGGCTCGGGCAAGTCGACGCTCTCTAACGTGATCATGGGCCGTCCCGGCTACGTGATCACCGGCGGCAGCGTGGTGTTCAACGGTGAGGACATCGGCACACTGACGCCCGATGAGCGCGCTAAGCGGGGGCTGTTCCTCGCGATGCAGTACCCGACCGAGGTGCCCGGCGTGAGCGTCGTGAACTTCATGCGCACGGCGTACCAGGCGCTCAAGGGCGAGCAGGTGAGCGCGCTCGCGTTCCGCAAGCACATGAAGGAGCAGATGGACCGCCTGAGCATCGACGACGCCATGGTGAACCGGTACGTGAACCAGGGGTTTTCCGGCGGCGAGAAGAAGCGAAACGAGGTGCTGCAGCTCGCGGTGCTCGAGCCGCGCATCGCTATCCTCGACGAGACCGACTCCGGCCTCGACATCGACTCGCTCAAGCTCGTGGCCGAAGGTGTGAACGAGCTCGTCGGGCCTGACCTCGGCGTGCTGCTCATCACGCACTACCAACGCATGCTGAACCACATCACACCTGACAGGGTTCACGTCATGATGCGCGGGCGTATCGTGAAGTCGGGCGGCGCCGAACTCGCGCATGAGCTCGAAGAGAAAGGCTACGAGGGCATCCGAACGGAGCTCGGTCTCGAGGCGGACGCCACCGCCGATGTGAAGTAGCAACGAACAGGAGCAGGCCATGACCGATCACGTTGGCGGGCTCGACGTCGAGGCGATCCGGCGCGACTTCCCGATCCTCACCCGGACCGTGGGAGAGCGCCCGCTCGTGTACCTCGACAGTGCGGCGACGTCGCACAAACCCCATCAGGTGATAGAGGCCGAGGCGGAGTTCTATCGCCGCCACAACGCGAACGCACACCGTGGCATGCACATGCTCGGCGAGGAGGCTACCGAGGCCTACGAGGGCGCGCGCGCGACCGTGGCGCGATTCCTCGGCGCCCCAGAGCCCGAGACGATCGTGTTCACGCGCGGGGTCACGGAATCGATGAATCTCGTGGCGCAGGGGTGGGGGCGGGCGCATCTAGGTGAGGGCGACGAGGTGCTCATCACCGAGATGGAGCACCACTCGAACATCGTGCCGTGGCAGATGACCGCAGCGGTCACGGGCGCGAAGCTGCGATACATCCCGCTCACCGACGACGGCCTGCTCGACCTGTCGCAGCTCGGATCGCTGCTCACCGAGCGTACGAAGATCGTGAGCGTGACCGGCATGTCGAACGCGCTCGGCACGATCACGCCGCTGCGTCAGCTCGCCGACGCCGCGCACGCCGTCGGCGCGAAGATCGCGGTGGATGCCGCCCAGCTCGCGCCGCACTCGCCGATCGACGTGCTGGCGCTCGACGTGGACCTGCTCGGTTTCACCGGCCACAAGATGCTCGGCCCCACCGCCAGCGGCGGCCTCTACGGCACACGCGAGGTGCTCGAGTCGATGGAGCCGATGCTCGGCGGCGGGGAGATGATCCACGAGGTCTTCCACGACCACAGCACATACAAGCCGGCGCCCTACAAGTTCGAGGGCGGCACGATGCCGATCGCGCAGCAGGTCGGTCTCGCCGCTGCCATCGACTACCTCGAAGCGCTCGGCATGGCGAACGTGCGCGCGCACGAGGAGGAGATCACCCGCTATGCGCTCGATCGCCTGCTCGACGCCGGGGCCACGGTGTACGGACCCAAGGACCCCAGCATCCGCGGCGGCGCCGTGAGCTTCTGGTTCAAGGACGTGCACCCGCACGACCTCGCGACGATCCTGAACGAGGAAGGCGTCGCGATCCGGGCAGGCCACCACTGTGCGCAGCTCGCGATGCGCCGCTACGGCGTGCCGGCGACGGCGCGCGCGTCCTTCTACGTGTACAACACCACCGCGGAGGTCGACGCGCTGATCGACGCGCTCGACCGAGCCCAGTCGATCTTCGGCTGAGCTGACCAGACGAAACGAGAGAGGGAACTGTGGCGCTCGACGACATCTACAAGGAAGTCATCCTCGACCACTACAAGAACCCGCGGAACAAGCGCGAGCTGCCCGGGGCCGAGCTGCGGTGCCACGCGAACAATCCGCTCTGCGGCGATGAGATCACCGTCTTCGCCCACGTCGAAGCCGATTCGGTCGCCGAGGTGACGTTCCAAGGGGCGGGGTGCTCGATCAGCCAGTCGAGCGCCTCGATGATGACCGAGGCGGTCACGGGCGCGAGCGTCGACGACGCGAAGACCCTCGCAGGGAAGTTCCGCGGCATGATGGCGGGGGAGGTCGAGCCCGACGAAGACTCGTTCGGCGACCTGGTGGCGCTCAAAGGCGTGGTGCAGTACCCGATCCGCATCAAGTGCGCCGTACTCGCCTGGGACGTGCTGCAGGACGCCCTCGACGGCGCGGGCAGCGCCAGCGGGGCCCAACCACACAGCGTCTGAGCATCCTGGCTAAGCTGCGCGGCGTGAAGCCGTGGCAGAAGCCGTCACTCGATTGGCTGCTGGTGCTCGTGCCGGTCGCGATCGCGCTCGAGGTCGCCGGTGGCCCCGACCTGGCGATATTCCTGACCTCGGCCGCGGCCATCCTTCCGCTGGCGGGACTGATCGGCCGCTCGACGGAGCAGCTTGCCCTGCACACCGGGCCGCGCATCGGCGGGCTGATCAACGCGACGTTCGGCAACGTGACCGAGCTGATCATCGCGATCTTCCTGATCCTCGACGACCGCATCGAGATCGTGAAGGCGTCGCTGACCGGGTCGATCCTCGGGAACCTGCTGCTCGTGCTCGGGTTGTCGTTCCTGCTCGGTGGGCTGCGCCACGAGCAACAGCACTACAACGCCGATGCCGCGTCGGTGCACTCCACGTCGCTCGTCTTGGCCGTCACCGGGCTGCTGATGCCCGCCCTGTTCGCCCTTGGCTCCAACGGCGAGAACGTGCTGCAACGCGAGGTCGTGAGTGGCATCGTGGCGGCCGTGCTCATCGGGCTGTACGTGGCGGCGCTGGTGTTCACCCTCGTGACGCACGAGCATCTGTTCCGTACGCCCGAGGAAGGCGAGGAACCGTCGTGGTCGCGCCGGAAGGCGATCGGCGTGCTCTTGCTGGCGACGGGTTTCGTCGCCCTGATGTCGGAGTTCCTGGTCGGGTCGCTCGAACTCGCGCTCGAGGACATCGGAATCTCCGAGTTCTTCGTGGGCCTCATCCTGATCCCGATCATCGGCAACGCAGCCGAACACTCCTCGGCCGTGCTGTTCGCCATCCGGAACAAGGTCGACGTGACGCTCGAGATCGCGATCGGCTCGTCGACCCAGATCGCGCTCTTCGTGGCGCCGGCGCTGGTGTTCATCTCGCTCGCGGTCGGCCATCCGATGGACTTCGTTTTCTCGACGTTCGAAGTGGCTGCCGTCGCGCTGTCGACCGTGCTGGTCTTCATGATCTCGAGCGACGGCCGAAGCAACTGGCTCGAGGGCCTGCAGCTCACCGGCGCTTACGTGATCATGGCCATCTCGTTCTTCTTCGTGGAGCACCTGTGAGCGGCGCTCGCCTGCGCGCGACGGCGCTCTCGATGTTCGCCGCTGCCCTGCTCGCGGCCGCGACGCTCGCGCTCGCCGCGGTGCCAGCCCACGCCCAGTCGAGCGAGCGCATCACCGGCTACGACGTGCTGATCGAGATCGGCGCCGACGGCACGCTCACGATCGTGGAGACGATCGACTACGACTTCGGGTCGTCGTCGCGTCACGGCATCCTGCGCGACATCCCGACCCGCCTCCGCTACGACGACACGTACGACCGCATCTATCCACTCGAGGTGATCGAGGTGCGGGCGTCGCAGGACACGCCTGCCGGCTACCAGGTCGAGTCCGCCGAAGGCGGCATCACGCGCATCCGCATCGGCGACGCCGACATCGAGATCACCGGCCGGCACTCCTACGAACTCACGTACACCGTCGGCGCCGCACTCAACGGCTTCCCCGACCACGACGAGCTGTACTGGAACGCCATCGGCAACGAATGGCCGGCGCCGATCGAGCGTGCCACGATCAGGGTTCGGGCGCCGGCCGCCATCACGCAGGTGGCGTGCTTCCAGGGGTACGAAGGGTCGACGTTGCCGTGCGACAAGGCGTCGGCCAAGGACTCCGAAGCGCGGTTCTCGCAGTCTGGGCTCGGCTCGTACAGTGGCGTGACGATCGTTGTGGGGCTTCCCAAGGGCGCGGTGCCCGAGCCGGCGCCGGTCCTCGAGGAACGCTGGACGTTCGGCCGGGCGTTCGAAGCCACGCCGGGGACCCTGGGCGCCACGGGTCTGCTCGCGATCGCCGCGATCGGCGGTGTCGCCGCTCTCTTGTGGCGGCGCGGCCGCGACCGAAGGTTCCGCGGCTCTCAGGTCGACCAGGTGATGGGCAATCCCACCGGCGGGCACCAGGCGGTTCCTCTCGGCGAGGCCGACGCGACGGCGCCGGTCGAGTTCGCGCCTCCCGATGACATGCGCCCCGGCCAGATGGGCACGCTCATCGACGAGCAGGCGAACGTGCTTGACGTCTCGGCCACCCTCGTCGACCTCGCGGTCCGCGGGTATCTGTTGATCCAGGAGATCCCGAAGGAGGGGTTCTTCGGCAAGCCCGACTGGCGCCTGATCCGCCTGGAGAAGCCGGACGACGACCTACTTGCCTACGAACGGGGACTGCTGACCGGCGTGTTCCGCGAAGGCGTCGAGGTCACGATCTCCGAGCTCAAGAACACCTTCGCGAAGCGCCTTGAGGGAGTGCAGGAGTCGCTCTACGCCGACGCAGTGAAGCGAGGGTGGTTCAGCGACCGCCCCGACAAGGTGCGATCGAGGTGGCAGGGCCGCGGCGTGCTCGCGCTCATCGGAGCCGGCGCGATGACGTTCGTCCTCGCGCGCTGGACCCATTGGGGGCTCCTCGGCATCCCGTTGATCCTGGGCGCCGTGGCGCTGCTCGCGAGCGCCTCGCGCATGCCCGCTCGCACCGCGAAGGGCACCGCGATGCTGCGGCGGGTGCGCGGGTTCCGCACCGTGATCGAGACCGCCGAAACCCACATGTCGCGGTGGGCAGAGAAGGAGCTGGTGTTCACACGCTTCCTGCCGTTCGCCGTGGTGTTCGGCTGCACCGACCGATGGGCGAAGGCGTTCGCCGCGCTCGGCGTGCAACCCGACACGAGCTGGTACATCTCGCCCCATCCGTTCGTGTTCGCCCATTTCGCCGACTCGATGGACGGGTTCGCCGTGACGACCGGCGGCACGATCGCCTCGACCCCATCGGGCTCGGGAGCGAGCGGGTTCTCGGGCGGTGGCTTCTCGGGTGGCGGAGGCGGTGGCGGAGGAGGCGGAAGCTGGTGAGAGAACGAGTGCATGCCGTTCGCGCAGCCGGTGCCTAGGATTCCGACACATGCGCATCGTGTTCAGCGAGGACGGGCGGGACTTCCACAGGCGAGGCTGGCATGAGCTCGTCGAGGCCGATCCTGCCGGCACGTTCTTCCACACGCCGGCCTATCTGAAGCTCTACTGGGAAGAGTTCGGCGAGCAGCCCGATCATCTGCTGTTGGCCTTCGCCGAGGAAGACGACGGCACCCAGGTCGGCGCGTGCGCGTTCGAGCGCATCGGCGAGACCCTGCGGTTCCTCGGCGGCACCGAGGTCACCGATTACATGGGGCCCGTCGGCATGCCCGAGCGCCACGACGCGATCGCGAAGGAGCTCTGGACCGCACTGCTCACCCGTGACGACTGGCGTGATGCCGATCTGAGGGGCTTGCCCGAAGACCAACCCTGGTTCGGCCTGCTTCGCGACGCCGCGAGCTCGCAGGGTCTCGATGTGACCGAGGACGATGACGGCGTGTCGCCCTTCCTGCCGCTTCCGGACTCCTGGAGCGACTACCTCACGGGGCTCACGTCGAAGTACCGCCACGAGATCAAGCGCAAGGCCCGCAAGCTCGCCGAGGAAGCCGGGGATTTCCGCATCGTGACGGCTGACGGCGACTCGATGCTCTCGTTGCTCGATCGGTTCGTCGAGCTGCACCGCATGTCCGAAGGTCCCAAGGGCGTGTTCATGGTGCCGGGCATGGAGATCTTCTTCCGGCGTCTCGGGGAGGCGTTCTGCGCCGACGGGGTGTTCCGGCTCACGTTCATCGAGGTCGGAGGTCAGCTCGCGGCCGGCACGATCGGGTTCGTCTGGGGCGCCACGTCGTACCTCTACAACTCGGCCTTCGATCGCTCATGGGGGAACCTCGCCCCTGGCATGGTGCTCGTCGCCGAGGACATCCGGCTCGCGATCGAGGAAGGCTGCACCGGGTTCGACCTGCTGAAAGGCGACTACCCGTACAAGTATCGGTTCGGATCGCATGCGCGGGCGGTGAAGCGGCTGGTCGTCACGCGCTGAGGCGCGCGTTCAGGGCCGGCGCGGAGGTGCCGGCTACGGGAACGCGCGAAGGTGCCGGAGCACGGTGTCGGCGAGCTGTCGGTCGCCGCCGAGCACGACGTTGCCGGAAAGGAGCACGTCGTCGGGCTTCAGTCGCTGGCCGGCCACGAGGGCGAGCTGCGGGGCCCGTCCCGAGATCGTCGCGTCGGGCTTCGTGTGACCGAGCGGCGCCTCGCCGGTGCCGAGACCCCAGTGCCACGAGCCCTCGCCTGCACCGTCGACCTCGACCTGCACAGTGCGTCGCGACAGGTCGTACCCGGCGCGACCGAGCGACCAGGGCAACATGCGCACCGCGAGGTCGATCGTGAGGTAGATCGGCCAATGCTGGATCTGAGGTCCGAGCCCGTTCGTCGCGCGGACGTCCTCGCCGTGCAGCCACCACTCGACCACCCGCGTCTGCACCAGGTAGCGAGCGGCGATGGGCCCTGCGATGTAGTCATAGCGGTTCGACGCCCAATCGTCGCCGGAAAGCGCGGTGCAGTACGACAGGAACGAATCGGCTGCCTGTCCCCACCGGGTGAGCACCTCGCGCGTGTCGAGGCCCGAGCGCCGGTTCACGGTGAACGCATTGAACGCATCGATGTCGAACGGCCCGTCGGTCTCGGACGTCAGGAACTCCTCGAGCTCGACCGCGGGCTCTCCCGCGACGAGCTGGGCGGCGATCGTGTCACCGGCTCCGAGGTGGGCTATCACGTCGCGGTTCCACCAGCCGGCGGCGGCGCTCGGTTGCTCCCAGGTGGCGGGGTCCGCATACTGGATCATGCGCCCCAAGCGCTGCCGCTCGGCGTTCGCGATGCCCAGCAGCGGCGCGCGTTCGAGACTCACGGCGCGGATTGTACAGTCCGCTCGATGCGCATCCTCGTGGCCCCAGACAAGTTCCGCGGCACGCTCACCGCGCGCCAGGCGGCGGAAGCGTTCGCGACGGGCTGGCGCCGTCGGCGGCCCGGCGACGATCTCGCTCTGGTTCCGATGGCCGACGGCGGTGAGGGAACGATGGACGCGCTCGTCGAGGCGCTCGGTGGGCGCATCGAGCGAGCGACCGTCTCCGGCCCGCTGGGCGACCCTGTCGAAGCGGCGCTCGGACTTGCCTCGACGGCAGAGGGCGTGCTCGGCGTCGTCGAGATGGCGCGAGCGTCGGGCCTCGCAGTGTTGGGCCCTAGCCGGCGCGATCCGCTGAGGTCTAGCACGAGAGGAACCGGAGAGCTTATCGCCCGCACGCTCGACGCCGGGGCACGTCGCGTGGTCGTCTGCATCGGTGGGAGCGCCACGAACGATGGCGGCGCCGGCATGGCGTCGGCGCTCGGGGCGCGCTTCCTCGACTCGACGGGGGCGCAGATCGCCGACGGCGGGGCGGCGCTAGCGTCCTTGTCTCACATCGACCTGTCGTCGTTGCACCCGGGCATCGCGAGGGCCTCGGTCACGGGCGCCAGCGATGTGGACAATCCACTCACCGGGCCGTCGGGAGCGAGCGCGGTGTACGGACCGCAGAAGGGCGCGTCGAGCGACGACGTCATGTTGCTCGATCGGGCGATGGGGCATCTGGCAGCCGTGGTCGAACGCGACCTCGGCATCAGGTTGCGGGATGAGCCCGGCGCCGGCGCCGCCGGGGGTCTCGGGTTCGGGCTCATGGCATTCTGCGGCGCGAAGCTGCACCCGGGCGTCCACGTCGTGATGGACGCGGTCGGTTTCGCCGATCGCATCGCCGCTGCGGACCTCGTGATCACAGGCGAAGGCTCGCTCGACAAGCAGTCGCTGCACGGCAAGGTGCCGGCGGGGGTGCTACGAGCATGCGAGCTCGCCGGTGTGCCGGTGGCCATCATCTGCGGCCGGGCCACGATCGACCCCGGAGTGCCGGTCGTCTCTCTCGTGGAACGCGTGGGCGCGAAGGCAGCGCTCGCCGACGCCCGAACGGCGCTGATCGGTGCGGCCGAGGACATGGCCGGGCGCGCCGGCGAGCTGGCCGGAGCAGCGCGGTGAGCCGCGCGGCCGACCGCTTCGCTGAGGCTGCCCGAACCCTCGGGCTGGAGCTTGAGCCTCGCCGGTTCCCCGAGGGCACGAAGACCGCGGCCGACGCTGCCCGGGCGGTCGGGTGCAGCGTTGATCAGATCGTGAAGTCGCTCATCTTCATGGCCGACGACGTCGCCGTGCTCGCGCTCACCGCAGGGTCGAACAGGGTCGACGAGATGAAGCTCGCGTCGGCGGCGGGCGTGGGCTCCGCACGACGCGCCACGCCCGAGGAGGCGAGGGCGGCCACCGGGTTCGCGGTGGGCGGCACTCCGCCGTTCGGACACGTGACCTGGGTCCGGGCCTTCTGCGACGAGGATCTGCTCGCCCACGACGAGGTCTGGGCCGCGGCCGGCACCCCCGACTCCGTGTTCCCGCTCGAGCCCGCCGTGCTCGTCCGGGTAAGCGGCGCCACGGTCATCGATCTCGCCGTGCGATGACCGTGATGCTTCTGTCGGTCACACGTCTCGGTTTTCAGCCTCGACACGGGTAGACTCCAGGGGTCAACCCCGTGCGACGACTCCGGAGGAACTCATGATCACGCTCACCGAGAACGCGGCCGGCAAGGTCAAGGAACTCTTGGCCGAGGAGGGCCGCGACGACATCGGGCTGCGCGTCGCCGTGCAACCCGGAGGCTGCTCTGGCTTGCGCTACGCGATGTACCTCGATGACCAGATCGGCGAGAAGGACCAGGCCGAAGAGCAGTTCGGGGTGCGCCTCGTGATGGACAAGATGAGCGTGCCCTACCTCTCGCAGGCGACGATCGATTTCGTCGACACGCTGGAGCAGACGGGTTTCACGATCGACAACCCGGCCGCCCAGGGCGGCTGCGCCTGCGGCAACTCGTTCCACTAGCTGTTCGCGAGCCTCAGCCCGGATCGTACGCGAGGTTCTCCGCCAGCCAGCGCTCGGTCTCTATCAGGCTCTGTCCCTTACGCCGCGCGTAGTCCTCGACCTGGTCCTTTCCCAACCGGCCCACGTTGAAGTACCGCGACTCGGGGTGTGCGAAGTACAGGCCCGCGACCGTCGCGGCCGGTGTCATCGCGCACGAGGTCGTGAGGTCCATGCCGTGATCACGGGCGCCGAGCAGGTCGAACAACGTGCGCTTCTCGGCGTGATCGGGACACGCCGGGTAGCCGAACGCCGGCCGGATGCCTCGATAGCGCTCGCGGGCCAAGTCGTCGGCAGAAAGCGACTCATCGTGCGCGTACCACGCTCGGCGGACCTCGCGATGCAGCCATTCCGCGAACGCCTCGGCGAGCCGGTCGGCGAGGGCCTTCACCATGATCGACCGGTAGTCGTCGAGCTCGGCCTCGAACGTCTTGGCCAGCTCCTCGACGCCGATGCCCGCCGTGACCGCGAAGCCCCCGAGGTGGTCGGTGAGGCCGCTCTCGTGCGGCGCGACGAAGTCGGCGAGCGAACGATTCGGGCGCGCGTCACCTTCGTCGTGGGCGGCTTGCTGGCGAAGCATAGGGAACACCTGGCCACCGTCGAGCACGATGTCGTCGCCCTCGGCCTGTGCGGGCCAGAACCCGTACACACCTTGAGCCTCGATGGCGCCGTTGCGCACGATCTGGTCGAGCAGGTCGTTGCCGTGCTCGAAGAGCTCACGTGCGGCCTCGCCCTGCGTTGGGTGATCCAAGATCTGCGGGTAACGACCCTTCAGCTCCCAGGCCGTGAAGAAGAAAGTCCAGTCGATGACCTCGCGCAGCTCGGCGAGCGAGGGTTCCACGACGCGCACCCCTGTGAACGGCGGCGCCGGCACGTCGCCGGCTCGCCACTCGATCGGAGTGCGGTTCCCGAGCGCCTTTCGATACGGGAGCAGGGGCGTGCGTTCGCGCTCGGCATGCAGCTCACGCAGGCGCAGTTGGTCGATGCGGTTCTGACGATCGAGCTCGGCCTTGCGGTCGGTGTCGAGCAGCTTGGAGACCACGCCGACCACGCGTGACGCGTCGATGACGTGCACGACCGGTTGATCGTAGACGGGGGCGATCTTCACCGAGGTGTGCTGGCGAGAGGTCGTGGCGCCGCCGATCAGCAAGGGCAGGCACATGCCCCGGCGCTGCATCTCGCTGGCGACGTTCACCATCTCGGTGAGCGACGGCGTGATCAAGCCTGAGAGCCCCACGATGTCGGCCTTCTCGGCGACCGCCGTGTCGAGGATCAGCTCGGCCGGCGCCATCACGCCGAGGTCGATGACACGATAGTTGTTGCAGCCGAGCACCACGCCCACGATGTTCTTGCCGATGTCGTGCACGTCGCCCTTCACGGTCGCCGTGACGAGCGTGCCTCGGGCGTTGTCCGCCGAGGGGCCGAGCGTGAGCTTCTCCGCTTCCATGTAGGGCTCGAGGTAGGCGACCGCCTTCTTCATCGCGCGCGCCGACTTCACGACCTGAGGAAGGAACATCTTGCCGGCGCCGAACAGGTCGCCCACGATCTGCATGCCGTCCATGAGCGGCCCCTCGATGACCTCGAGGGGGCGGTCGAATGTCTGGCGGGCCTCTTCGGTGTCCTCGACGATGTAGTCGACGATGCCGTGCACCAGCGCGTGGGCGAGGCGATCCTTGACCGAGCCCTCGCGCCAGGTGAGGTCGTCCTCGCGCTCGAGGCCGCCGCCCTCCACGGTGTCGGCGAACGTGACCATGCGCTCGGTCGCATCGTCGCGCCGGTTGAAGATGATGTCCTCGACGTGCTCGAGCAGGTCTTCCGGGATGTCGGCGTACACCTCGAGCTGGCCCGCGTTCACGATCGCCATGTCGAGGCCGGCCGCGATCGCGTGGTAGAGGAACGCCGAATGGATGGCACGGCGCACCGGTTCGTTGCCTCGGAACGAGAAGCTCAGGTTCGAGACGCCGCCGGACACGCGCACATCGGGGTGCGCCCGCTTGATCTCGCGCGTGGCCTCGATGAATGCCTTCGCGTAGTCGGCGTGCTCCTCCAGCCCGGTCGCGATCGCGAGGATGTTCGGGTCGACGATGATGTCGGTGGGTTCGTAGCCCGCTTCGTCGACGAGAAGCCGGATCGATCGATCGGCGATCTCCATCTTGCGCTCGACCGTGCCGGCCTGCCCCTGCTCGTCGAAGCACATCACGACGACCGCGGCCCCGTAGGTCCTGATCGTTCGAGCTTTGTCGAGGAAATCCTTCTCGCCTTCCTTCAGGCTGATCGAGTTCACGACACCCTTGCCCTGCAAGCACTTGAGCCCGGCGAGCAGCGTCTCCCAGCGGGAGCTGTCGACCATCACGGGCACGCGTGCGATCTCCGGCTCGACCGCGATCATGCTGAGGAACTGATTCATGGCCGCCTCACCGTCAAGCAGGTCGGCGTCCATGTTTACATCGAGCATGTTGGCGCCCGAACGCACCTGGTCGAGCGCGACGTCGACTGCCGCCTCGAAGTCGCCCGACTCGATCAACCCCCGGAACTTCGCCGAGCCGGTTACGTTCTGCCGCTCGCCGACCATCACGAAACCCGTGTCGCTGCGGATGGCGAACGGCTCGAGCCCGCTGTAGGTCGGTACGCGGTCGTCGAACGAGGGCAGCGTGCGCGGTGCAAGGTCGCGCACGGCCGCCGCGATCGCCGCCGTGTGCTCGGGCGTCGTGCCGCAGCAGCCGCCGACGACGTTGACGAGCCCTGCCTGTGCGAACTCGCCCAGCAGCTCGCTCGTGACCTCGGGACTCTCGTCGTAGCCGCCGAAGGCATTCGGCAGGCCGGCGTTCGGATAGCAGGCGACCGGCCGGTCGGCGATGCGAGCGAACGCCTCTACGTACGGGCGCATCTCCGCCGCGCCCAACGAGCAGTTGATGCCGACCACCGCGGCGTCGGCGTGCTGGATCGAGGTCCAGAACGCCTCCACGGTCTGACCGCTCAGCGTTCTGCCGCTTCGATCGACGATCGTGACGCTGATCCACAGTGGGAGGTCGGGCACCGCATGCTTCGCAGCCGCGATAGCGGCCTTGGCGTTCAGGGTGTCGAAGATGGTCTCCACCAGCAGCAGGTCGACCCCGCCTTCGCGCAGCGCCCGCATCTGCTCCGCATATGCCTCCACCACCTCATCGAACGTGACCGCTCGGAATCCGGGGTCTTCGACCTTGGGCGAGAGCGAGAGCGTCACGTTCAGGGGGCCTACGGAGCCGGCCACGAACCGTTCCCCGCCCGCTCGGTCGGCTGCGGCTCGCGCGAGGCCCGCTCCCTCGAGGTTCATGTCGACGACCGCGGCTTCGAGTCCGTAGTCGCGCTGGCCGAACGAGGTCGCCGTGAATGTGTTCGTGGTGGCGATGTCGGCCCCCGCTGCGAAGTAAGCGTCGTGGACCTCGGCGACGACCTGGGGCTGCGTGAGGTTCAGCAGGTCGGGGTCGCCCTTCACGTCGTGATCGTGATCGGCGAAGCGCTTGCCCCTGAACTGTTCCTCGGTGAGGCCGCGTGATTGCAGCAACACGCCCCAGGCGCCGTCGAGCACGGCTATCCTGCTGCGCAGGAGCGCATCGAGGCGAGCCCGGGTTTCCATGAGCTCCACCCTAACGGCGACCTCAACGACCGGCCACGACCGGAAGTTGCGAAGGTCGCGAGAGCAGTAGCCCCGCAGGGTGGCCTCGGGTTAGGCTCCGACCCATGAGCCAGAGCCTTCCGGATCTGTGGCGGCGAGGGTCCACCGGCCCACCCGCCACACGCCAACCGGAGCAGCCGCTGAAGCGCACTCGGCGTCAAAGCGCGACCGCGCTCTCCGGAGTGCCGATGTTCGCCGATTTGTCGAAGCGGCACCTGCAGCGGCTCGCGAAGGAAACCGACGAGCTGTCGTTCAGGCCCGGCGAGGCTGTCGTCCGTGAGGGGGACCCCGGCGAGACGCTCTTCGTCGTGCTCGAGGGCGAGGCGAAGGTGACTCGGGCTGGCAAGAAGGTCGGCGCGGTCGTGCCCGGAGACTTCTTCGGCGAGCTTTCCGCGATAGACGCCCAGCCGAGGAGTGCCTCGGTCGTCGCCGTCACGTCCCTGCGGGTGCTGCGGCTGTTCCGTCGTCACCTGCTGGCGCTCCTCGACGACGAGCCCCAGGTCACCATGAAGCTGCTCGCCGGCATCGTTCGCCGCCTCCGCCAGGTCGATCGTTCGGCCTGACTACGCCCGGGCGCTCGCATTCGCCCGCTCAGCCGATGACGGCCGCCTCGTCGAGCAAGGAGCGCAGCTCGGCCAGGGTGTGAGCGTCGAGCGACAGGTCGCCTGCTCCAGCGTTCGACCGCACATGGGCAGGGTTGCGGCTTCCTGCGATCGCGCTCGTGACACCCGGTTGGTGCACGTTCCACGCGAGGGCAAGCTGGGGGAGCGAGGCGCCGGCACGTTCCGCGATCGCGCGGAGTCGGTCGACGAGCGACAGCGCCGTGGGCAGCGCCGCGGGGTCGAAGAGGTTGACCTCGTCGGAGTCGCCCGGCTCGACGGGTTGGCCTCGCCAGTCACCCTCGGCGTACGTCGTCTCGGCGGTGATGTCGCCGGTGAGCAGGCCGTAGGCGAGCGGCCCGTAGCTGACCACCCCGGTGCCCTGCCTGCCGCACCATTCGATGAGATCGGCCGGGTCGCGATGAAGCATGGAGAACTCCGGCTGCAGCGAATCGACGTGGCGCACGGCCTCGCATCGCTCGAGCAGGTCGCGGTCGAAGTTCGAGACGCCGATCCATCTGACCTTGCCGGCCTGCTGGAGCTCGGCCATCGCTGCCCAGGATTCCTCGATCGGCGTGCCGAGCTCGTCGGGCCAATGCATCTGGTAGAGGTCGATGGCCTCGACCCCCAGCCGGGCGAGCGAGGAGTCGCACGCGGCCCTGATCTGCTCGGGCCGAAAGCCCGTTCCTTCCGGCTCGGGAGCGACCTTCGACGCGACGATGACCTCGTCGCGGCGGCCTGCGATCGCGCGCCCGACGAGCGATTCGGAGACACCGTCGCCGTAGACCTCGGCGGTGTCGATCCAGTTGATGCCGGCGTCGAGTGCCGCCCGCATCGCTGCGATGACGGCCTCGTCGGACTCGTTGGCCCCCCAGGCCGTGCCGCCCGCTTCCCACGATCCATACCCGATGACGGAAAGCTCAGGTCCCTGCGATCCCAGTCGATGTGTCTTCATGGTGTGAATCTACCTGGGCTGGCATCACTCAGACGAGGTGACAGTACCCTGACTGGAAGAACTCATCCTTGCATCAGCGATCCGAAGGGAGCATCGGTCGCCGCACGGCCGACCGCCCATGACCAAGACCGTTGAGGAGAAGGAGCGCGTCGTCATCCGGTTCGCCGGAGACTCGGGCGACGGCATGCAGCTCACCGGAGACCGTTTCACCTCCGCCACCGCCGTGCTCGGCAACGACCTCGCGACGCTCCCCGACTTCCCGGCGGAGATCAGGGCGCCTGCAGGTACGGTGCACGGGGTGTCGGCGTTCCAGATCCAGTTCGCCTCGAGCGACATCACGACTCCGGGCGATCATGCCGACGTGCTGGTCGCCATGAATCCCGCCGCGTTGATGGCCGACCTGTCGAAGGTCGAGCGGGGCGGCACGGTGATCGTGAACGAGGACGCCTTCACCCAGCGCAACATCGAGAAGGCTGGCTACGCGGCCGACCCGACCTCGGACGGCACGCTCGACGCCTACCAGCTCTTCAAGGTGCCGATGACCTCGATCACGGTCCGCGCCACCGAGGGCATCGGCATCGGCAAGAAGGAAGCCGAACGCGCCAAGAACATGTTCGCGCTGGGGCTCGTCTCCTGGATGTTCGGGCGCCCGACCGAGACGACGCTCAACTGGCTCGAGCGCAAGTTCGGCGGCAAGCAAGAGATCTACGACGCCAACGTGGCAGCGTTCAAGGCCGGCTATAACTTCGGCGAGACCACCGAACTCTTCGCGCACTCCTACACGATCGCGGCGGCGCCGGCGGCGCCTGGCACGTATCGAAACGTCGCAGGGTCGACGGCGCTGTCGTGGGGACTGATCGCGGCATCGCAACGCAGCGGTCTGCCGTTGTTCTACGCGAGCTATCCGATCACGCCGGCATCCGAGATGCTGCACGAGCTCTCGAGACACAAGAACTTCGGCGTGATCACGCTGCAAGCTGAGGATGAGATCGCGGCCGCCAACGCCGCGCTCGGTGCGGCGTTCGCCGGCCACCTCGCGGTGACCGGCACCAGCGGTCCCGGCATGGATCTCAAAGCCGAGACGCTCGGGCTCGCGGTCATCATGGAGCTGCCGATGGTCATCGTGGACGTGCAGCGGGGCGGTCCCTCGACCGGTCTGCCGACCAAGACCGAGCAGGGCGACTTGCTGCTAGCGATGTTCGGTCGCCACGGCGAGAGCCCGATGCCGATCATCGCGCCGTCGTCGCCCGCGGATTGTTTCTCCGCAGCGTTCGAAGCGGCTCGTATCGCGGTGCGCTACCGCACGCCGGTGATCGTACTGTCCGACACGTTCCTGTCGAACTCGTCCGAGCCGTGGCGCCTTCCCGAGGTCGACGACCTTCCCGTGATCGATCCGAGCTTCGCGACGGCCAACGGCGAGGGTTTCCTGCCCTACGCCCGTGACGACCGGCTGGCCAGGCCATGGGCGGTGCCCGGCTCGCCGGGGCTCGTGCATCGCATCGGCGGCCTGGAGCGCGAGGATCTCACCGGGAACATCAGCTACGAGCCCGAGAACCACGAGCGCATGACGCACATCCGTCAGGCCAAGGTCGAAGGCGTCGCGGCAGACATACCGCCGATCGAGGTCGATGATCCGTCGGGCGACGCGGAGCTGCTCGTGCTGGGGTGGGGCTCGTCGCTCGGCACGATCCGGGCGGCGGCTGTGCGTATCCGGCAGGCGGGAGGCTCCGTCGCGACCGCGCACCTGCGACATCTGAACCCCTTCCCCTCCGACACCGGTGAGGTCGTGAGGCGGTATCCGAAGGTGCTGATCCCCGAGATGAACCTGGGGCAGCTCGCGATGCTGATCAGGGCGAAGTTCCTCGTCGATGTGAAGAGCTTCACCAAGGTGCAGGGCCTCCCGATCTTCGCGGAGGAGCTCGAACAGGAGATCAGGCGGGTGCTCGATGAGTGACGTGAACGGTTCCCACGAGGGCGCAGCGTCGATCGACGATGGCAACGGCGGCGTGGCGACGCTCGCGAAGAAGGACTTCACCTCCGACCAGGAGGTGCGGTGGTGTCCTGGGTGCGGCGACTACGCGATCCTCTCGGCCGTGCAGGCGTTCATGCCCGAGCTCGGCATCGAGCCGCACAAGACCGTCTTCGTGAGCGGCATCGGTTGCAGCGGCCGGTTCACCTACTACATGGACACGTACGGCGTGCACGGCATCCACGGGCGCGCGCCGGCGATCGCGACGGGCATCGCCACCGCCAACCCCGACCTGAGCGTCTGGGTCGTGACCGGCGACGGCGACGGGCTTTCTATCGGGGGGAACCATCTGATCCACGCGCTGCGCCGGAACGTGAACATCAAGATCCTGTTGTTCAACAACCAGATCTACGGGCTCACGAAGGGCCAGTACTCGCCGACGAGCGAGGAAGGCAAGGTCACGAAGTCGACCCCGTTCGGCTCGGTCGACCACCCGTTCAATCCGATCGCGGTGGCGCTCGGCGCTGAGGCCACCTTCGTTGCCCGCACGATCGACAACGACCGCCAGCACCTGACCCAAGTGCTGCGCCAGGCGGCTGCGCACCGGGGCACGGCGTTCGTCGAGATCTACCAGAACTGCAACGTGTTCAACGACGGTGCCTTCGACCTGCTCCGCGAGAAGTCTCAAGGGGTCCACCACCAGATCAGGCTGGTCGACGGCGAGCCGATCGTGTTCGACGAAGGCGCCAAGTGCGTGATCGTCGGCGACAACGGCCGGCTGCAAGTGAAGCCCACTACCGAGGTCGATCCCGATCGGATCGTGGTGCACCAAGCGGGCGGCCGTCCCTCGCTGCCGTTCGGACTTGCCCACCTCTCGCTCGGACCTCACGAGGCGACCTGCCTCGGGGTGTTCCGCAACTTCGAACGCCCGGTGTTCGGTGAGGCGATGCACGCTCAGCTCAAGAGCGCCGAGGAACGGTTGGGCAAGGGTGATCTCGCGAAGCTGCTGCACGGCGGCGACACCTGGACGGTGAGCTAGGCTCGTACGGACGGTTCCTCAGGCTTGACCGTCACGAGCTGGATGCGGGTGGAAGCGTGCCAGAGCGTCCTCTGACAGCGCAGCGACCTCTCGCAGCTCGCCGACGAGACCGGGCAACACTTCGAGCAACGCATCAACCTCTGCTTCGGTGCTCGCCGGACCGAGCCCGACGCGGAAGCTGCTGACGCCTGGGTGTCCGATGTGCTCGAGCACCGGCGACGCATCGCCCGGTTGGCCCGAGCAGAGCGATCCCGCCGAGAGGTGCAAGCCGCGGTCATCGAGCGCCATCATCAGGGTCGGCGCATCGAGTCCTTCGACGCTGAAGCAGACGAGATGTGGGGTCCGGTGGGTCGGGTGACCGTGCACGGTCGCGCCGGGCACGGTCTCGGCGATCCGGTCGCGAAGGCGGGCGGTGAGTGCCCACTGGGTCGCGGCGGTGTCGCCCATCGAGGCAAGCGAGACTCTCAGCGCCGCTGCCATGGCCGCGATGCCGGGCGTGTTCTCCATGCCCGAGCGCCGTTTTCGCTCCCGGTCGTCACCGCAGGGGTACGCGGTCACGCCGACCCCCCGACGCACGTAGAGCGCTCCCACCCCTGGGGGACCGCCGAACTTGTGTGCCGAGCACGAGAGCAGGTCGACCCCCAGCGCATCGACATCGACAGGAAGGCGCCCCACGGTCTGACACGCGTCAGTGTGGAACAGGACCCCGGCCTCGCGTGCGAGGCGTGCGGCCTCGCCGATCGGCTGCATGGTGCCGAGCTCGTGGTTCGCGTGTTGCACGCTGGCGAGCAACGTGCCGGCCACCCGCACCTCGGCGGCGTATACGTCGAGATCGACGCGGCCGGTGTCGTCGACGGGCACCTCGACCACCTCGAATCCGTCGCTTTGCAACACGTGGCCGACCCCGCCGACAGACGGATGCTCGACCCCGCCGGCCACGAGGCGGGAGCCGAGCTCGCGCACAGCGCGAACGCCTCCCCAGATCGCGAGGGCGACCGATTCCGTGCCCCCCGACGTGAACACGATCTCGTCGGGGTGGGCGCCGAGCGCCGCGGCGACCGTCTCGCGAGACTCGTCGAGGAGGCTGCGCGCGGCGCGTCCGGGAGCGTGGATATGGAGCGGGTCGCCGAAGGTCTCGAGCGCCTCGATGAACGCAGCGCGCGCCTCGGGCAGCAACGGGGTCGCCGACGCGCCATCGAGGTAGATATCAGCGGTCATCCCATGTGTCCTGTGGGGTGCGCGTCAGGGCGTGGATGCTTCGCCGTCGCTCAGGAATGCGGTCTGGTAGAGGACGCCCGCGATGATGGCGCCGGCGATCGGGCCGAGGATCCACACGAACCAGTTGGAGAACTCGGTCGTCGCGAGCGCCGGCCCGAACCACCGCGCGGGATTCATCGCCGCGCCCGTATAGGGCCCGAACGCCAAGATGTCGAACGCGATCGCGAGGCCGATCGTGAGTCCCGCGGTCTTCGAGAACGGCCCCCGGTCGTCTACGACGGTGCCGAAGACCGCGAAGACCAACAGGAATGTGGTCACAGCCTCGATCAAGATGCCTTTGCCCACAGTGATGGTGTCGCTGAGCGCCGGCGCGCCGCCGCCTCCGGCATCGAACAGGTCCGCGGGAAGCACGAACTTCAGCAGGAACGCGCCTGCGATAGCGCCGGCGAGCTGCGCCACGATGAGCACCCCGGTCCGGGCTGTCGGCAGCTTGCCCGTGATCCACAACGCGATCGCAACCGCGGGGTTGACGAGTCCTCCGGAGATGTGCGCGGTCACCGAGACCATGATCGCGAGCACGAGGCCGTGTGCCAGTGCCACGCCGGTGAGGTCGAGCTGACCGTTCGCGTTCAAGACCACGGCCCCGGCCCCGACGAAGATGAGGGCGAACGTGGCCACGAACTCAGCCACGGCCGCTCTACTGGTGTTCTCCAAGACGCCCTCCCCTAGGTCAGCGAGTAGTCAGCGAGCCGTACAGGGCTCCCACCGTGCCCCCCGCCGACGCCCGAGGTCACGAGAGAGAGCCAGCGGCGGGAGCCTATCGGCTGCTCACGAGCGAGGCAAAGACCGAAGAGAAACCCGGTAGCATCGAGCCGATGGACGTGCTACTCGTGTCGCCGGACCCCGCCTCGCGTGAGCTCACGGCGCTCGCCGTTCGCAGCGTCGAACGTGCGCTCGGCGGTGAGCTGCGGTTCCGCGCGGCGGCCAACGGCGAGCTCGGCATCAAGGCCGCGCAGCGCGACCGGCCTGACATCATCGTGGCCGACGAGATCGCCTCGCGGGCCGGAGCCTTCGCGCTGGCCAAGGAGCTGCGCGACGACGCCGATCCGTACACCGGCGTGATCGTGATCCTGTTGGAGCGCAAGCATGACGCATGGCTCGCGAGGTGGTCGGGGGCCGACGCCTGGTTCGTGAAGCCGGTCGACCCGTTCGAGCTGGCCGACCGTCTGCTGGAGCTCGTGAGCGAGAAGGAGAGCGCGTGAAGATCAAAGGCATCGACAAGCGCAGCGGCCGGGAGTTCATGATCGAGCAGGTGATCGACAGCGGCGGCGCGTCGCCGTGGGACGGCCATCCGTACAGCGCCGACTACGCGGTCACGCTCGTGAACGCCTTGCGCGACGCCGAGCACGCCGGCTCGAAGATGGAAGAGGCGCTTGAGCAGATCGCCGACCTGGCCCCCGGGTTCACCCTCGATCAGGCGTCGGTGCTGGGCCCGCTCACGCGGCATCTCTCCCGTCTCGAGCAGAACCTCGTGCAACAAGGCTGAGGGCGGTGACCGTGAACAGAGGTGAGAACGGGTTCGGGGTCGAGGTCCGGGAGCACGAGTCAGGCTGGCGTGTAGCGATCGCCGATCCGACGGGCGCGGTCGTGTCCGAGCGAGCCTGCAGTGACCATCCAGAGGCCCGCACGTACGCCTCAACCGTTCGCCAGCACGTGTACTGGCTCTCGGCCGAGCGGTTCCGTGAGTACTACCGTCTGTAGCACGATGGGATTCAACTACCAGCAGCCGGGCAAGGTCAAGAAGGCCGATCTCGCCATCTTCATCGGCGCGTTGGTCGTGATCGCGGCGCTCGTGATCTGGGCGGTTTGGTGAGCCATGGCGGGGAGCCTCGCTGAGCTCGACTTCTGCTACCTCACGACCACCGGGCGCATCAGCGGGAACCCGCATCGCATCGAGATCTGGTTCGTGCTCGCCGACGAAACCGTGTTCCTGATGGCGGGCGATCGCGATCGCAGCGACTGGGTCCGAAACTTGATGATCACACCCGAGGTTCAGCTCGAGGTCGGCGGACGAAAGCGGGTGACTCGCGCCCGGGTCGTCGGCGAGGCTTCACAGGAAGACGCGCTCGCCCGCCGCCTGATGCTCGAGAAGTACGCGGAGCGCGACGGCGGCGACCTCGGCACGTGGGGGCGCACCGCGCTGGCCGTCGCGGTCGACTGGCCGGCGAGCACCAGCTACACGTCGCTGATCTGATCGGCCGTCAGGTCTCGTCGAAGCCGAGGGAGAAGAGCCGCTCGAGGTCGTGCTTCGAGTACACCTGGAAGCTGATAAGCGTCTCCGTGCGCTCGACGCCCTCGACCTTGGAGATGCCGCCGGGGATGACGTCGGCGAGCCGGTCGTGCGCGGCAACCCGCACTATCGCGATGAGGTCGAACTCGCCCGCGACCGAGTAGACCTCACTCACGCCCTCGATGGCGGCGATCTGTTGCGCTGCCTCGGGGATCGCGTCGATCTCGCACTGGATCAACACCACGGCGTGCACGGCACTCATCGATAGGCTCCATTCATGCGCGCTCCAGCGCGACGGCGAGACCCTGGCCCCCCGAGATGCACAGGGTCGCCAGGCCCAACGACAGGTCACGCGCTCGCATCTCATAGGCCAAGGCGAGGATGATGCGCGCGCCGCTCATCCCGATCGGATGCCCGATCGAGATGCCGCCCCCGTTCACGTTGAGGCGGTCACGGTCGAACTTCAGCTCACGCTCGCACGCGATCAACTGTGCCGCGAACGCCTCGTTGATCTCGATCAGCTCGAAGTCGTCGATCGCGCAGCCGAGACGATCCATGACCTTGCGGGTGGCGGGCACCGGCCCGATGCCCATGATCTCGGGCGGCACGCCGGCCCACGACATCGCGGTGATCGCGGCGAGCCTGTCGCGTCCCTCGGCGCGCGCGCGCGATTCGCTCATGAGGACGAGCGCCGCCGCGCCGTCGGTGAGCCCGCTCGAGTTTCCCGCCGTGACGCTGCCACCTTCGCGGAACACGGGAGCGAGCTTCGCGAGGCTCTCCAACGTCGTGTCGGGCCGCGGATTCTCGTCGTTGGCGACCGTCACGGTCTTGCGGCCAACGGTCACCTCGACCGGGAACATCTCCGAGGCGCGAGCCTCGGCGCCTTCCCGCGCGCGCTGTTGCGAGTGCATCGCGAGCTCGTCCTGTTCTGCCCGGGATATGTCGTAGATGTCGACGAGGTTCTCGGCGGTCTCGCCCATGATCAAGCCGCACAAGGGGTCGAGAAGGCCGTCGCGGTACATCGCGTCGACCGCGTTGGCGTTGCCGAGGCGGTGCCCCAGGCGCATGTCGGGAAGCAGGTACGGCACCCGGGTCATGTTCTCGATGCCACCCACGAGCGCCACCTCGCTCTCGCCGAGCATGATCTGCTGAGCGCCGAGCTGGGTCGCCTTCATGCCCGACCCGCACGCGATGTTCACGTTGTAGGCGCCGACCTCGGCGGGCACGCCTGCCCGCATGCTGACCTGACGCCCGGTGTTGGGTCCGTTCCCGGCCTGCCTGGCGTGGCCGATGATCGTCTGCTCGACCTGGCCAGGCTCGATCGCGGCGCGGCGCAGCGCTTCGACCGCAGCGAGCTCGCCCAGCTTGACTGCAGGCGTCTCGGCGAACGATCCGAGGAACTTCCCGATGGGGGTGCGGGCGCCCTCGACGATGACCGCTCGTTCCATGGCGCGAAGTCTAGCGTGGGCTGCGCGGACGACCCTTCCTCCCGCCCGGCGAGGAGGCGCCGCGGGTGCGTGCAAGCACCCGCGCCAGGATGGCACCGCCGTCGACCGGCTCGGCGGGAGCTCGGTCGCACCTTTCGATGCGAGGGCGATGGGTGGCGATCCATGACCTCACGGCCGACAGCTCATCGGCCCGCTCGCGCGGACACGGTCGAACCAGCGGGTGGCCATCGAGGTCATCGAGAGCCGGATGAGCTGCGCGGCCGGCCTCGAGCGAGCCACGGTCGAAGCTGAGCACTCGGTCGCGCTCGCTGCTGAGCTCGAGATGCCCTGCGCCGATGAGCCAGGCGTCGAACCTCGACCGCGACAGACCTTCGGCGAGCGCGTGCAGGCGATCACGCACCGAGGCGGCTTCCTCATAGCGTTCGGCGTCTGCCAGGGCCGACATGCGGCGTTCGAGCGCTTCGAGGAGCTCGCCGGGGCTGGTGCTCAGGGAGGAGGCGAGCCACCGGACGAGCTCTCCGTAGCGTTCGGGGTCGGTGCGGCCGTCACACGGGGCGACGCACCGACCCATGTCGGCGAGGGCGCAGGCTGCGAACCTCGTGCCGGTGGCCATCGAGGTCGTGCAGCGGCGGATAGGCGCGACTTCCTCGAGCGCCTCTTTCGCGAGCCGCGCTCGGGCCGAGCTCGTGAAGGGGCCGAGGTAGAGGCGGCCGTCACCGGGCTTCGCTGCACGGACGACCTTGACGCGAGGCCACGCCTCAGCCTGATCGAGGGCGAGGTACGCCCCGCGACGCCAGGTCTTTCCTCGGCGGTTGTACTTCGGCTCGTGGGTGCGGATGAGACGGGCCTCGACGACGAGCGCCTCGAGTTCACCCCGGCAACGGATGCCCTCGATGGTGCGCACCTCGTCGAGCAGGTTCGCGATCTTCTTGCGTGCGTCGCCGTAGAAGTACGAGCGCACGCGGGCGCGGAGATCGTTGGCTTTTCCCACGTACAGCACGCGGTCGTCGCGTGAACGGAACAGGTAGACGCCGGGGGCGTGCGGAAGGTGGTCTGCGAGCGCGATCTTGCCGAAGTTCGGACGGCCTCGTGCTCGCACCGCGAGCTCGAGATCGCCGAGGCTCACGATGCCCAGGCGTCCGCCTAGATCGAGCAGTCCGTGCAGCACCTCGGCACATGCTTCTGCGTCATCGAGCGCACGATGGGTCGGCGTCGCCCGCGTGCGGAAGTAGTTCGCGAGCGTCGCCAGCTTCACGTTCGGCACGTCGGGCCAGACCACACGACGGGCGAGCCGAGCCGTGCACAGGGGCGGCCCCGGCAGCGGGGGGTAATCGAGCGCGTCACAGCTCGCGTTGAGGAAGCCGAAGTCGAACCGGGCGTTGTGTGCTACGAAGACACAGCCGCGTGAGAACTCGAGGAAGGCCGGCAGCACCTGCTCGATCGGAGGCTCGCTCGCGACGAGGCGGTCGTCGATGCCCGTGAGATTGGCGATGGAGGGAGGGATCGGACGCAGCGGGTTCACGAGGCTCTGGAACGAGCCCAGCCGCTCGCCCCCCCGGTACGTCACCGCGCCGATCTCGGTGATCGCGTCGTTGGTGGGGGAGCCCCCGGTCGTCTCGAGGTCCACCACGCAGAAGGTGACTTGCGACAAGGGCACGCCGAGCTCCAGCGTGGTTTGAACCGGCTGGACGGCCTGTCGCGGGGAAGGTGCCACCACACGATGGTGACGTCTGCCACCGACACGCCGACCTCCGGTCGGGTCGCCGCGTCAGGCCACGCGGCGCTGGATGCGGCGACGCTGCTGCTCGGTGAGGCCACCCCACACGCCGTAGCGCTCACCCTGCTTCAAGGCCCAGGCGAGGCACTCTTCCTTGATGCGGCAGGAGTTGCAGAAGGTGAGGGCGGGGCCGGCTTCCTCTTCGGAGACCGGGAAGAAGATGTCGGGGTCCACGCCGAAGCAGGCCGCTCGTTCTTGCCAGAAGTCGGGTGGAGCGGGGTCGGGCGGCAGACGGCTGACGTCGATGCTCGGGAACCGCTCGATCCTCACTGAGTCGTCCTCCCCCTCGGAGCGTCCCCGCAGGCGAGGCACCGGCCTGCGGACCTCGATTCATAGCAGAGGCAGAGGTGTCAGCGGAAGGGCCGGATGTATGCATCCTCGGATACGACGACGGGGGGACACGAAATCATCCGAACGGGCTAGTCCGACTTCCGCACGGGCGAGAGCGCGGTGCCGTCCGGACCGAGCAACGTCCCGTCTCGGGCCGCCCATCGCACCGAGGCCAGCAGCACCGTGCCGCCCGCCTCGGCGGTCGCGGCGCTCGTGACCACGCCGATCGTTTCGCCCGCCGGGTTCGCGATCTCGGCGCCCGGCGCCACCGCCTGCGGCGAGGTCAGATGCAGCAGCACGCGAGGAGGGTGGCCCAGGTTGCGCACGCGAGCCACCGATTCCTGCCCGAGGAAGCACCCTTTCGTGATGTCGATGAGGACTTCGAGGCCCGCTTCGGCCGGGATCGAGGTGCCATCGAAGTCGTGACCCATGCGGGCCCGGCCTTCACGGATGCGCAGAACCTCGACGGCGTCGGCCCCGACAGCCGTGTGATCGGTGAGAGCTCCGAGGTCCGCGCCGGCGCCGACCAGCAAGTCGTGCCCTCTTCCGAGCGTCGAAGGGGCGAACCCCTGCGTGTCCTGGCCGCCCAAGGATGCGAGCCCGCGCTCGGAGGTCATGTCGGCGAGCCTCACATCGGATGAGAGCACGAAGGGAGCGAGCGCCTCCCCGATGTGAACGAGCTGGTCCGAGGCCTGCAAGAGCCAGAAGCCGTTGTCATCGCAGGCCACGTGCACGTCCGCCCTGATGTGTCCGGTGGGGTCGAGCAGCAACGACCGCCTCGCCTGCCCCGGCGTGAGCGACGCGACGTCGGTCGTGACGAGATCGTGCAGCCAGCGCCTCGCGTCGCTTCCCTGCACCTGCACCTTCCGGTATGAGGAGAGATCGACCGCCGCGCGCCCTTCGGCCAGCGCGGCGATCTCCTGGGTGGGTGCGGTGAGCGGTTGCATGACTCTGCCAGGATATCGGCGCCGTGGACGTGCCCCGCACCCTTCTCGTGACCAACGACTTCCCTCCTCGTGTGGGGGGCATCGAGCGGATGCTCGAGGCGCTCGTGGGCGAGCTTCCGGCGGAACGGATCGCGGTGTTCTGCTCAGCGCAGAACGACGCACCGGCGTTCGACGCCGCTGCGCCCTATCGCGTGCTTCGCCAACGAGAACGCTTCCTGTGGCCGACCCCCCAGATGGGTGACCGGGTCGTGGCCGCCGCTCGTGAGACCGGGTCGCAGGTGGTGTTGTTCGGAGCGATGTATCCGCTCGCGATGCTCGGGCCGCGCGTCGCGAAGGCTGGCATCCCGTACCTGTCGGCGGCGCACGGGTTCGAGTACTGGCTATCGATCAGCCCGGGAACCCACGCTGCGACGCGGTACGCGAGCTCGAGAGCCGCTCGTGTCTTCGTCTGCAGCGCGTTCATCGCACGGACGCTGCGGACGGCGGTCCCTCGGCCGGTGCCGGTGTCGGTGCTGCACCTGGGCGCCGATGTCGAGACCTTCCGGCCCGATCTGCCCACCGACGATCTGCGGAAGCGCCACGGTCTCGGTGCACGGCCGCTCGTGGTCTGCGTCAGCCGGTTGGTCATGCGCAAAGGCCAGGACGTGTTGATCCGGGGTATGGAACGGGTCCGTCGACAGGTTCCCGGCGCCACCCTGGTGATCGTTGGCGCCGGCCCCGGCGAGAGGCGGCTTCGGGCGCTGGCGACCGGCGCGCCTGCGGGCTCGGTGGTGTTCGCGGGGCAGGTCTCGGAGGAAGACCTTCCGCGGTACTACGCGCTCGGCGATGTGTTCGCGATGCCGTGTCGCACCCGCCTCGCGGGCCTCGAGGTCGAAGGCTGGGGGAACGTGTTCATCGAGGCCGCGGCGTGCGCGAAGCCCGTGGTCGTCGGAGATTCCGGAGGCGCTCGAGAGGCGCTCGTCGACGGTGAGACCGGCATCCTCGTCAACGGGGCCGACGTGGAAGCGGTTGCCGACGCCGTCGGAAGCTTGCTCTGCGACCCGGACCGGGTCCGGGCCATGGGGCGCGCCGGCCGGGAACGAGTGGTGCGGGAGTTGACGTGGCCGGCGGTCGCGGACACCTTGGCGAGATGGCTGCAGGAAGCCGCGAGCTGACGGGGCTGCTTCGTTCGTCTCGGCGTGAGCCGGGGGTAGGCTGACGCCATGCAGATCGGACCCACGGGCGTCGAGCGACGCTGTCCCGACTGCGGCGCCCTCGCTGCCACCGATGCCGAATGGTGCGGTCAGTGCTTCCGCTCGCTCGTCGAACCGGAACCGGAACCGGAACCGGCGCTGCCGCAGGTCTCCGAGACGCCGGTGCCGGTGACGCTGGGCGCCCCGCCTGCCCCGGTGTGGCCGTGCCAGACGTGCGCCAACGAGAACGCGCTCGAGCTAGACGCCTGCGCCGTGTGCGGCACGACGTTCGCGTCTCTGATGCGGCAAGACGAGGCGCCTCCGCCGGTCGATCCCAAGGATGCCCTCTCGGCATCGCTGCTGTTCCCGGGGCTCGGTCACCGCAAGGCCGGGCGGGGGCTCGACGGCCTGGCCCGTGGCGTGCTGTTCACCGTGCTCGCAGTCATGGCGGGAACCGTGTTCACCTCGGGCATCGGGTCCGGAGCCACGTTCGGCGTGTTCGCGCTCTTCCTCGGGGCGGCACTGCTCGTGTACTTCGGGTCGGCGTTCGAGGCCTATCACATCGCCGGGGGCGGACGGACCCTCGTGTCGTCGCGAACATTGTTGTGGGCCACGGTCGCCGTGATCCTCGCGTCGGTCATGATGCTTGCCCTGAGCGTCGTCACCGTTGCCAAACGCTAGGATTCCACCTCGATGGAACAGGCCGAGGGCTCGATCGTGATCGACGCACCCCTCGAGGACGTGATGGAGGTCGTCGAGGACTTCGAGTCGTACACCGAATGGGCAGATGTCCGTTCGGTCGATGTCCGGCAGCGGGGCGAAGGCGGGCGCGCCACCGAGGTGGCTTTCGAGGTCGACGTGCCGGTGCTGGGCAAGGCCTCGTACACGCTCACCTATCGGTACGCGCCCGGCGACACCGGCTTGTCATGGATCACCTCGGAGGCTCGCGGGGCGATCCGCGATATCAGGGGTGAGTACCTGTTGCACGAGATCTCTGATTCGGAGACGAAGGTGACCTATCGCCTCGGCGTGGAGCTCGGTGTGCTCGTGCCCGGGTTCCTGCGCAGCGAAGGCGCCAAGCGCGTGATCGAGAACGCGCTCGAGAAGCTCAAGCGCCGCGTCGAGATGGGCTGACCCGCACTCGACGGGCAACCGCTGGGCCGCACCGTCTAAGCTGGCGCTCATGCGGGTCGTGCTGTTCACGGGCAAGGGCGGGGTCGGCAAGACGACCGTGGCCGCGGCGACGGCGGTGCGCGCGGCCAACGCGGGCTACCGCACGCTGGTCATGTCGACCGACCCGGCCCACTCGCTCGCTGACTCCTTCGAGGTCGAGATCGAGTCCAAGCCCGCCGAGATCATCCCGAACCTCTGGGCGGTGCAGATCGACGCCCAGGAGCGGCTCGAAGACAACTGGCGCGAGATCCAGGACTACTTCATCCAGCTCATGAACTGGGCGGGCACCGAGACGATCCAGGCCGAAGAGCTCACGGTGATCCCCGGGCTCGACGAGATCTTCGCCCTGATCGACGTGAAGACCCACGTCGAGAGCGGGGCGTACGACATGCTGGTGGTCGACTGTGCACCGACCGCCGAGACCTTGCGGCTGCTCTCGCTGCCCGAGATCATGAACTGGTACATCGAGCGGATCTTCCCGGTGGAGCGGCGCATCGTGAGGACGGTGCGTCCGATGCTGTCGAAGATGACCTCATTGCCCATCGCCGGCGACCAGGTGTTCGCCGCGGTGGAACGTCTGCACCGCAACCTCGATGCCGTGAAGCAGATCCTCACCGACGAGAAGACATCGTCCGTACGTCTCGTCCTGAATCCCGAGAAGATGGTGATCGCCGAGGCGCGCCGCACCTACACCTATCTCGGCCTCTTCGGGTACCGGGTCGACGCGGTGGTCGTGAATCGCATCCTTCCCGACGAGGTGAACGACCCCTATTTCGGCAAGTGGAAGGACATCCAGGCCGAGCACCTCGCCACGGTGCACGAGTCGTTCGAACCCGTGCCGATCCTCGAGGTGCGGCTGTTCGACCGCGAGATGGTGGGCGTGCAACTGCTCGGCGAGATGGGCACCGAGGTGTACGGCGAGCGCGACGTCACCGCTGTGCTGTACCACGATGATCCGATCCGGGTGCGCAAGCGCCTGGGCGGTGAGGGTGGCTATGTCTTGTCGATGCGGCTGCCGTTCGTGTCCCGCGACGACATGGACATCCATCGTCGTGGCGAGGAGCTGTACGTACGGGTCGGCTCGTACAAGCGGAACCTGGTTCTGCCCCAGACGCTGAAGCGTCTCGTCGTGCGAGAAGCGAACTTCGCGGGCGACCACCTCGAGATCATGTTCGGGAAGCCGGCCCCGACCGACGAGGAGCAGCCGTCGGGTCCGTGATCGAGCTGGGGCCGGCCATCGGCATCGATGTCGGGGGCACGAAGACCGCCGCCCTGCTGGTCGGTCGCGACGGCACGGTGCTCGCGCGCGATGTGCGTGAGACGCCTGCCGGGGATCAGCAGGCGACGCTCGAGACGATGGTCGAGGCGGCCCGAGCGGTCGCCACCCCTGAGGTGGTCGGCGTGGGGATCGCGGCGGCCGGCATGGTCGATCTCGACGGGCTCATGCGGTACGCGCCGAACCTCGCCTTGCGCGACGCACCTCTGGTCTCGCACGTGGGCGGCGCGCTCGGGCTGTTCGCCGTGGCCGACAACGACGCGAACGCTGCCGCTTGGGGCGAGTACCGCCATGGCGCCGGCCGGGGGTCGAGGCACCTGCTGATGGTGAGTGTCGGCACCGGCATCGGCGGCGGCATCGTTCTCGACGGACATCTGTATCGGGGCGCGAATGGGTTCGCGGGAGAGATCGGACATGTCGTGGTGGCGCCCGATGGTCCTCTCTGTGGCTGCGGCAACCATGGCTGCTGGGAACAGGTTGCGAGCGGTACCGCGATCACGCGCGCGGGACGACGAGCGGCGGCGCGTCATCCGCACTCGTCACTCGGCGAGCTCGCGGGGGGCGATCCCAGTGGGGTGACCGGGGACATGGTGACCGAGGCGGCGCGCGACGGCGACACGGTCAGCCGGGGCATCCTCGTGGAGGTCGGTTACCGGCTCGGCGTGGGCATCGCGGGGTTCGTGAACGTGCTTGACCCCGACCTCGTCGTCGTCGCCGGCGGGGTGTCGGAGGCCGGCGACCTGTTGCTCGCGCCCGCCCGCGACGCGTTCCGGCGCTCGGTCGAGGGGCGTGGTCATCGACCCGAGGTGCCGATCGTGCAGGCCGCGCTGGGTGGCGACTCCGGTGCGATCGGGGCGGCGGCGCTCGCGTTCGAGCAGGTGGACGAGGCCGCACGATGAAGCTGGGCGTCTCACTCCCGGTGTTCACCGGTGATCCGGCGAGGCCGCTCGCCGTGGCATCGAGGGCACGGGAGCTCGGAATCGACGGCGTCTTCGCGCCCGACCACTTGTTCCCGCCGGTGTTCTACCCGCCGTCGGGCCCAGACCGGCCGGCCCTCGAGGTGTTCTCGGTGCTGTCGGCGGTCGCGGCGCGCGAACCGGACCTGCACGTCGGCACGCTCGTGACCCGTGTATCGCTGCGGGCGCCCGGCATCTTGGCGAAGCAGGCCGCAGCCCTCGACGCCATGTCGCACGGGCGCGCGATCCTCGGCATCGGCACGGGCGACCGCGCCTCGGCCGAGGAGCACGAGCGGTTCGGCTTCCCGTACCCGCCGGCGAGCGATCGGATCGCCGCACTCGAGGAGACCGCTCAGGCGCTGCGCGCGCTGTTCGGAGAGCGCACGTGGCCTGGCGGGAAGCACGTGCCGGCGATGCGCGGTCCGCTCTTGCCTCCGGGCGAGCCTGCGATCTGGGTCGGAGGTCTCTCCGATGCCGTGCTCGCGGTAGCTGCCCGGGTCGCAGACGCTTGGAACGGGTGGGGGCTCGACGCCGAGGCTTTCTCGGCGCGCGCGTCGACGCTTCACGAGCTCGCCGGCGGCCGAGCGGTCTCGCCGACGTGGGCCGGCATCGCGCTGGTGGGCGAAGATCGCGCCGACCTCGACCGGTTGCTCGGCGAGCGCGCGGATCGAGGGCTCCCGCTCGAGGGCGTGTGGAGCGGCACCGCAGACGAGTGGGCCAGATTCACCGATGAGCTGCGCGAGGCTGGCGCGAGCTGGTGCGTCGTGTTGCCGGCAGGTCCGCCCGACCGGCTCGACGTCATCGCGGCGGCCACGCCCCGATGACCGAGCCCCGACGTACAGCCCCCCGATGAACAGCGGCGAGCTCAAGCGCGCGAAGCGCGATGTTCGCCGCAGCGTGCTGGCGCTGCGCGACGCTCTTCCCGTCGCTGAGCGTGGCCGTCTGACGCAGGCGATCACCGAGCGCTTCCTCGCGTTGCCGGAGGTAGCTCGCGCGCAGACCGTGATGGCGTTCTGCTCGTTCGGATCTGAGGTGTCGACGGCGCCGCTCATCGCTGGACTGCACGAGCGCGGCGTGCAGGTCGCGCTGCCGCGTATCGTCGAGGGTGACCTCGAAGCGAGGTCCTATCGCCCCGGCGACGCGGTGACCAGCACGACCTTCGGTGCGTTCGAGCCGGCGGAGGGCACGCCGGTCGACCCAGCCGGTATCGACGTGATCGTGGTGCCCGCTGTCGCGTTCGACCGCGAAGGCAGGCGGGTGGGGTACGGAGGTGGCTTCTACGACCGGTTCCTGCCGCGGACCCGTCGCGATGCGACCCGCGGCGGCATCGGATACGACGCGCAGCTGGCGGCGCCAGGGCTGTCGCTCCCGGCTGGTGACTTCGATCTGCGCGTCGACCTGGTGGTCACCGAGATCGAGACGCTCAGATTCCGAACGAGGGACTGATATCGAGGTCTTCCGCTCGTTTCGACTTGAACAACCGTTCAATCGTCTGATAGAACCCCGGGCAGAGGTCGCTTGGTGCCGGCCACGGTGAGGAGACAGGGTTGGGGCAGAGCAGACAAACGGCGTTCCACGAGATCACGTCGACCAAGGCGGCAGGCTTCATGGAGGAAGCCGGTTGGCTCTGGGTCACGAACTACGGCGACGTCGACGCGGAGTACCGCGCCGTGCGAGAGGGCGTCGGCATGTGGGATCTCTCGCCGCTGAACAAGTGGGAGCTCCGGGGTGCGGAGGCGTTGGAGGCGGCGCAGCGCGTGCACACGAACGATGTGCTCGGCATGCGCGACGGCCAGGTTCGCTACGGTGCCTTCGTCGACGAGGACGGCTTCGTCGTCGACGACGGCACCGTCTTCCGTCACTCGGCCGAGCACCTGTGGGTGTGCACGAACGGCTTCGACCACTCCGGCTACTTCGCCGACGCCACGAAGGGCCTCGAGGTCGAGATCGCCTACATCGCGCCGGAGCTTCCGAGCCTGCAGATCCAGGGTCCACGGAGCCGTGACCTGGTGCGCTCGATCGTCTCGGGCGCCGATGTCGATGCGCTGCGCTATTTCACGTTCCTGCCCGAGCCGGTGACGGTCGGCGGCGCGCCGGCATGGCTGTCGCGCACCGGATTCTCGGGCGAGCTCGGCTATGAGCTGTTCCTGCGTCCAGAGCACGCCGCCGCCATCTGGGAAGCCGTCGAGGGCGCTGGTGCCACGCCATACGGCGTCGACATCATCGAGCCGGTGCGCGTGGAGACCGGCATGGTCGTGACCGACTACGACTACGAGCCCCACCAGCGCACTCCCTTCGACCTCGGCCTCGACCGCGTCGTCGCGCTCGACGGCGAGGGTGAGTTCATGGGCAAGGACCAGCTCCGGGCGCTGGCGGCCGACCCCCCGAACCGGTTCGTCACCATCCGGCTCGAGGGTGACGTCCTTCCGGAGTACGGCGCGGCCGTGGCGGCCGGGGACGACGAGGCCGGGGTGCTGACGAGCCCGGCGACGAGCCCGGCTCTCGGGTCGCTCGGCCTCGCGATCCTTCGCACCGACGTCGCGACGCCTGGCACCGAGGTGCAGGTCGCGATGCCCGACGGCTCGACGATCGGCGGCACGGTCGACGTGCTCGCCGTGTTGGACCCGAAGAAGGAGCGCCCGCGCGCCTGATCGCGCTCGGGTGAGATCGAGCACGCACGACCGACCGCACGAGGAGGAGACCGCATGACCGAGGACAAGCGTTCGCCGCTGCACGACTGGCACGTCGAGCACGAGGCGGAGGTCGTCTGGGAGGACGGCTACCCCTGGGCGATGCACGAGGGCGCCGATCCGATGGCCGAGTACGAGGCGGTGAGGACCGCGGCCGGCGTCTGGGATCTGTATTCGACCTGCAAGTACGAGGCGACCGGACCCGAGGCAGCCCGCCTGATCCAGCGCCGCTTCACGAACAGCCTCGACGGCATGACCGACGGCTCTGTGCGCTACGGCGCGTTCGTGAACGCCGATGGGCTGATGATCGACGACGGCAACGTATACAAGCTCGCCGATGACCACTTCCTGGTGATGATCAACACCGCCGGCATCGAGGACTGGTTCCGCGAGACCGCAGATGGGCTCGACGCACAGATCGAGCACAAGACCGACGACTACGCCATGATCGCAGTGCAAGGGCCCACCTCGCAGCAGACGTTGCAGGGGCTCACTGAGCGCGACCTGGGCGAGCTGGGGTACTTCCGCTTCTGGCCCGAGAAGACGACGGTGGCCGGCGTCGAGGCGTGGGTGCTACGCACGGGGTTCAGCGGTGAGAAGGGCTACGAGATCGTGATGGCGCCGGGCGATGCCCGAGCGGCCTGGGACGCGCTCATCGACGCGGGGGCGACCCCGTTCGGGCTCACCGCGATCGACCTCGCTCGCACCGAGGTCGGCCTGATCATCATCGCGGTCGACTACAACCCCGGCGAGACCTCTCCGTGGGACCTGTCGATGGATCGATTCATCAAGGCGGGCACGGAGTGCGTCGGGGCCGACGCGCTCGCCGAGCGCGGCGCGAATCCGCCCAAGCGTTTCAAGACCCTGCAGATCGATGGCGACCTGATGCCGGACTACGGCGCGGTCGTCACGAAGGACGGACGCGAGGTGGGCATCGTGACCTCGCCGGCGAAGTCGCCTCGGCTCGGCACCATCGGGCTCGCGATCCTCGACGCCGACGCCGCCGATGACGGCGGGAAGGTCGAGGTGGCCGTCGAAGGCGGCACGGCGTCCGCGACCGTCGAGGTGCTCTCGCTGCTCGACCCGAACAAGACGCGCCCTCGCGGATAGCTCCACCTATGCTGGCACCGTGCGCGATGACGAGCTCTACGGCGTGGTGCCGAACTTCAGCGAGGGCCGACGGCCCGATGTGATCGAAGCGATCGTCGGGGCGTTGCACGTGCCCGGCGCTCGCGTCGTGTACGCCGAAGCCGACCCCGACCACAACCGGCTCGATACGACCGTGTTGGGCGGCGCCGGTGCCGTGCGTGCGAGCGCCCTCGCCGGCGCCGCCGTCGCGGTGGAGCTCATCGACATGCGCGAGCATGAGGGTGGACATCCGCGCATGGGCGCCGCCGACGTGATCCCCTTCATGCCGGTGCGCGGCGTCACGATCGACGACTGCGTCGTCCTTGCGCGCGAGCTCGCTCGCGAGCTGGCGACCGAGCTCGGCCTTCCCGTATACCTCTACGACCGGGCCGCGCTCGTGCCCGAACGGGCCTCGCTCGCCGACGTTCGGCGCGGTGAGTACGAGGGGTTGCGCCAAGCGGTCGTGCGCGGGGAACGCCTTCCCGACTTCGGACCGCATGAGATCGGTCGAGCCGGCGCCACCGCGGTCGGCGCTCGAAAGCCGCTCGTCGCGTTCAACGTGTACCTCGATGGCCCCGACGAAGCCGCCGCGAAGGAGATCGCGAAGATGCTCCGCGAGTCGAGCGGCGGGTTGCCCGCGGTGCGCGCGATCGGATTCGCGGTGCCCGAGCGTGGGGGGGTGGTCACGGTCTCGATGAACCTCGTCGACCATGAGGTGACAGGACTGCGCACGGCGTTCGG
>Ga0180121_10000037_pt1 | contig 40514 bp, 43 predicted proteins | sample AntDrymUQ5402106_2_FD_129676 | JGI IMG/M metagenome (GOLD analysis project Ga0180121, IMG submission 129676) | Polar desert sand microbial communities from Dry Valleys, Antarctica - metaG UQ540 (21.06) (version 2) (version 2) | ecosystem: Environmental > Terrestrial > Soil > Desert | place...
ATTCCCGCTCCTCAAGCTCCTCGCAGCCGGGTCAGCAGTCCTCCACTCGGCGGCTCGCGGGGATCGGTCGGTGGTCGCCGCGGGTCGGGCTCGCGGGGCAAAGTCTCGGGATCGCGGAGGCGGGGGTGACACCCCTAATCTCGACGAGCTACAACTGCGAAAGGGACGATTGATGCTGACTCGCATCTGGAATTACTTGAAGACGCTGTTCGGGATGGCGGCCGAGCGGGCGATGGACCCCGCAGTCGAGATCGAGCAGGCCATCAACGAGGCCAAGGCCAGGAATCAGCTGTTGCGCAATCAGGCCGCCAAGGTGATTGCCCATCGCACCCAGATCGAAGCCAAGATCGAGGACTCCGCCAAGGACGTCGGCGAGGCACGCGAGACCGCCAAGCAGGCACTGTTGAAGGCTGACGCGGCCAAGACCGCGGGCGACACGGCTGCGCAGAGCAAATGGACGACAGCGGCGCAAGCGATCGCTCTCAAGCTGCAGGCGTCCGAGTCCAATTTGAGCGGACTCAAAGAGCAGTATGAGATTGCAATCACCCAGGCCGACTCCGCCAAGGGCGCGGTGACTCAAAACGCAATGCGTCTGCAGGAGCTGGCTGCCAAGCGCATGCAACTGGTGGGACAGCTCGAGCAGGCCCGGATGCAGGAAGCCGTCAACAGCGCGGTCGAGTCGATCTCGACGTCGATGGAAACCGAAGCTCCGAGCCTCGACAGGGTCGAGGAGAAGATCCAGCGGCGATTGTCGGAAGCACAGGCCCATGCCGAGCTGCGCGAGGCCACGCCCGAAGGTGCGGAGACCGAGCTGCGAGAGGCGGTTTCGATGGCCCAAGCCGACGCCCGGCTCGAGGAACTGAAGAAAGAGCTTGGCCTCGCCTGACTCCGCGCTGATTGAAAAGCCGGAGACCGCCGCCGCCGATCCCCGTCCCAAACGGTCCGCGGCGGCTCTGATCGGGCGGCTGGGAGCGCTGGGTGCCCTGGGGACCGTCTTGTTGGGCTACCTCGGCACTATCCCTGAGGTAATCGAGCCCGAAGTGGGCCGGCTCGTCTTCGTCCACGTGCCTCCATGGGTGCAAGTGGTTTTCTATGTGACCACCGCCGCCTTCATCGCCCTGGCTGGCGCCCTTTTTGCGATGCGGGCACGCTCCTGGGACCGAGGCCAGCCCGATCGACGTTGGGGGCGCTTCGGCGAACGGATGCGACAGCTCTTCAGGGGAGTGTCAATGCAAACCCTCCTCCGCGACCGAGCGGCGGGTCTGATGCACTCGATGATCTACTTCGGTTTCCTAATCCTGTTTGCCGGGACAGTGACTTTGGAGATCGACCACCTGGCACCCAACAACCTCAAGTTTCTCGAGGGCGGCGTCTACCTCGGCTACTCGTTGATCCTCGACCTCGCCTCGCTCATGTTCCTGGGCGGCCTGGCCTGGGCCGTGTTTCGTCGATATCTACAGAGGCCGTGGCGGATTCGATCAAAGACCAAGCCCGAGGACGGCTGGATCCTCCTAACCTTGGCGCTTACCGGAATTTCGGGTCTGGTGGTCGAGGCCGCTCGCATCTCGCTCGAAGCAAGACCCGCGTTTGAGCGATGGTCGATTGTTGGCTATCCGTTGTCGTTCTTGGTGCCGACCTCGACTGCTGACACCGTGCACCTCAGCTCTTGGATCCTGCATGCGGCCGCCTTCCTCGCGTTCTTGGTGGTCCTGCCAACAACCAAGCTCCGTCACATGCTGACCAGCCCCACCAACATGTTTCTCTCACCGCGGGAGCGGCCCAAGGGAGCGATGCGGGCGGTGGTGAACCTAGCCGAAGTCGAAGACATCGACACGATCGGCGCCTCGGTGGTGAGCGACTTCACCTGGAAGCAGCTCTTCGACACCGACGCTTGCACCATTTGCGGACGCTGCACCTCGGTGTGCCCGGCCAACATCACCGGCAAGCCACTCGACCCACGGGAGATGGTCCTCAAAGTGGGCGAGGTGGCGGCGATTACGGCTGGAGTTTCGCCCCCGGTCGGAATCGTCGAAGGGATCGAAATCGACGGGGCAAGCGTGCTGCAAAGGGTGCGGCCCGAGGAGGTTTGGTCGTGCACCTCCTGTCGGGCTTGCGATGAGATCTGTCCGGTCAACATCGAGATCCTCGACGGCATTCTCGATATCCGTCGCTACCTCACGATGATGGAATCCTCTTTCCCCAACGAGCTCTCCAAGGCATTCGTGGCGATGGAGAACCAAGGGAATCCTTGGGGCATAAGCCGCGAGAGGCGCTCGGCATGGACAGAAAAACTCGACTTCCCAGTTCCGGTGCTTGGAGTGGACACCTACCACGCCGAATACCTCTGGTTCGTGGGTTGCGCCGGATCTTTCGATGACCGCAACACTGCAGTCTCGGTGGCGTTGGCCAAGCTTTTGCACGAGGCGGGGATCGATTTTGCGATCCTCGGGACCCGGGAGAATTGCAACGGGGATCCCGCTCGCCGCGCCGGGAACGAGTATCTCTGGCAGCAGCTCGCCACCGCCAACATCGAGACGTTCTCGGAGCTCTCTGTCCAGAAGATCATCACCCAATGCCCGCATTGCTTCAACACCTTCGCCAACGAGTATCCGCAGATGGGGGGCGAGTACGAGGTCGTGCACCATTCTCAACTGTTGGCCGAGCTGTTGACCAAGAAAGCCGTGTCCTCTCGCGGTGGTAGTGAGGGCAGGACCGTCACCTATCACGACCCCTGTTTCCTCGGTCGGCACAACGATGTCTATCTCGCCCCCCGCGAGGTGGCAGCCGCCGCCGGTGGCGAGCTGGTGGAGATGCCCCGACACGGGAACCGGGCCCTGTGTTGTGGAGCGGGCGGGGCGCGCTTTTGGATGGAGGAGCACACCGGCAAGAAGGTCAACATCGAAAGGGCGGAAGAGGCCCTGGCAACGGGTGCCAGCGAGATCGCAGTCGCCTGTCCGTTTTGCTACGTGATGCTCGACGACGGGATCAAGGAACTAGGCAAGGGCGATGAGGTGAGGGTCCGCGACCTGGCGATGATGCTCTTGGAAGAGCCTGACTAGTCCACCTGCACCAATCTCCAAGATAGCCCTGGCAGACCCGGCAGCCGACCTTAGATTGACCCTGGGAGTTGGAAACTACATGGGAGGTTGGGGCGAAATGGCAGATAATCCAGTTTGTGCGCAGAACAGCCACAGCTACGTGGCGAAGGGAATGCGCCTACGGTGCACAAAGTGTGGTGCGATCCAAATCGATCTGAGAGCCGCTCAATCGAAAGCCGAACAAGCGAGGCGAATGTTCCGCTCGCGCCGGCCGACCCTGTTCTCGCTGACGAATCCGGATTTCCAGCCGGACACGGGGCCAAGGCCACAGATTCGCCGTCCCCGCCACCGACGGAGATAGAAGCCCTCTAGCTAGACCAGCCAAGTCTCATCAAGCCCCGGCAGTTAGGTTGCCTGCTATGGGTCGAACCCGGCTCGCGGTCGTGATCATCTTTTTGACTGGGTGCACGGCCGGGACGACACCGGCTTCTACGACCACGACGCCAGCCACAACCACGACCGCCGCGCCGGCCGATGTCGCAGGAGCCGTAGCCGCTTTCCAAGCGTGCATGTCGGGGGCCGGCTTCCCGCTGGCCGAGGTGCCGCTCGACCCGAGCGGACGGCCCGACCTTTCCGCCTTGATCAGCGACACCGCGACCACTGTTGAGTTCCGGGAAGCGCTCTCATATTGCGCCCCGCTCTTGGGGTCCTTTCTCGCCCTGGATCAGAGACCTGGTTTGGCGGCCCTGGTGCGAGATCAGCTGGTGCGTTACGCACAATGCATGCGAGCCAGTGGAGTAGAGGATTTCCCAGATCCACTGATTGAGTTCGAGGGAAATAGCTCGCCCTTTCCACCCGAGCAAATTCCGCTCGACGATCCTGAGTTCCGCGATGCCGTCGAAGCATGTGCCTCGGCGATAGCCGTGTCCTAACCAGCAAGAATGAGTTGATGCGCATTGGGTTTCAGGGGGAGGAGTACTCATACTCCGATCAGGCATCGATGGAGCTCTATCCCGGCGAAGAACGCGAGGGTTACGGCACCTTTGTGGCAGCGTTCGAGGCTTTGCGCGACCGTGAGGTCGACCGTTTGGTGGTGCCGATCGAGAACTCGACGACCGGCAGCGTGCTCCCGGTCCTTGATCGTCTCGGACAAGACCATTTCGGGGAGAACCAGATCGTGGCCGAGCATCTGGTCGAAGTGCGACACGCCCTCCTTGCTCATCACGGCAGCTCGCTCGAGGACCTCGAGCGAGTCCATTCTCACCCCGAAGCGCTTTCTCAAGCTGAGGCGATTCTCACCCACTGGGGGTGGGAATCGGTTCCCACCCACGACACCGCCGGCGCCGTGCGTCTGGTAGCTGAATCCGGCGTCCGCTCCGACGCTGCGCTCGGCCCCGAGCGGGCGGCCGCACCGTTTGGCCTTTCCATCTTGTTACGCGACGTTGTCGACCGACCGCACAACACCACGAGGTTTGTGGTGTTGGCCGCGGATGTGACCGAGATCGAGCCAGATGCCGACAAGACCACAGTTGCGTTCACGACCAGCCATACCCCCGGCGCTCTCGCCCTCGCGCTCACCGAGCTCGGGTTGCGCGGTGCCAACCTCACCCGGATCGAGTCGCGGCCCACCGAGGCGGCTTGGCGCTACCGAATGTTCGTCGACCTCACCCACCCACCCGGGCCTGCGGGGGTGAAGGTCCTGTTCGACCCGGTCCCTTCGTCGCTGGCCGATCTTCAGTTCCTCGGCACCTACAGGTCGGTTCTGCGCTGACCGGACATACCATCCTCGCCATGGTCACCACGCGCCCAATCGAGCGACCGGTCACCGATACACGGGTCGAGGAGGATTTGCCGTGGCAGGTCGTGGTGTGGAACGACCCGGTCAATCTGATGGATTACGTCGTGTGGGTGTTGCGCCGGCTCTTTGGTCATTCCCTGGCAGAAGCGACGCGGCTGATGCTGGCTGTGCACAACGAAGGGCGGGCAACCGTTAATCAGGGACCTCGCGAGCAGGCGGAGATGGATGCCTACCGTCTCCATCAACACGGGCTCTGGGCCACGATCGAGAAATGATCCCGTTCCTGCCCGTGCCCGACGGCATCTTGGTCACGCTCACACCCGACGACCTCGATTTGCTCAATCAGCTTCCCGAGTTTCTCGGCACCCTCGGTTCACCTGCAGAGGATCCCGGCGCCGCCCGGTTGCATTCGCCGGTATACCTCGACGACATCCAGGCATCCGACGAGTGGTGGCGGCTCATGTCGGAGGAGTTCTTGCAATCGCGCACGGCCGACCGCTCGGCGTTCGCCATGATCCTGGAGTCGGCCGGCGCGGGCACCGTTGCCTCGCTCGCCGAAGCCGAAGCGTTGCTCCGGGTGCTCAACGAAGCTCGGTTGGCACTAGCCGCTCGGCTGGGCGTCCGCGAGGAAGGCGACATGGAGCTGCTCGACTCCGAGGATCAGGCTGCTCTGGACTATCTCGCGGGAATGCAGCAGTTGCTGGTTGTGGCGCTGATCGGCGAAGAGTTGGAGTTTCAGATTGATCCAACCAGTGACCATTGAGGTCACAACTGCCGCAATGGCTCATGGCGGGAAGGCGGTGGCGAGACATGAGGGCCAAGTCCTATTCGTCACTGGCGCATATCCGCACGAAGTCGTCCAGGCCGAAGTCACCGAAGCGAAGAAGCGCCACTCCTTCGCTCGAGCGCTTGCCATCGTCGAGCCGTCTCCCCATCGTCGGGCGGCGCCGTGTCCACACTTTGGCCCCTGCGGGGGATGTCAATGGCAGTCGGCCGAACCGGGCGCGCAAGCAGAATGGAAGCGCGAGATCGTGGCCGACCAACTGCGGTTTGTGGGCAAGCTCAGAAATGTCGAGGTACGTCCGACAATTAGTCCGGGACCGGAATTCGGCTACCGCAACCGGATGGACTTTGCCCTCGTCGGGGGTCAGCCCGCTCTCCATCGTGAGGAAAGCCAAGAGTTGGTCGAGCTCAGCGTCTGTCTCCTTTTGGTCGCACCACTGTTCCAACTGTTCGTCGATCTGCCGATTCGGCCCCTGGCCGAGCGAGTCACCTTGCGGGCCGGCGTTGCAACCGGGGAGACCGCGGTGCTGTTCGACGACGAACATGGGGTGATTCACGAAGAAGTCGCCGGCCACACCTTCCGGGTAACCGACCGGGCATTCTTCCAAGCCAACACCGCCGGGGCCGAAGAGCTGGTGCGCCTGGTGACCGAGGTGCTTGCGCCTGGCCCGAACGATCGGTTGCTCGATGGGTATGCGGGCGGAGGCCTCTTTGCGGCGACGGTTGGCGCTGGCTGTCGAGAAGTGGTGGCGGTGGAATCCGATCCGGTGGCCGTCGCTGACTTGAAAGCCAACGCCGACTCGGTTCCGGTGAGGGCGAAATTCGAAAGCAGCCGGCCGCGGCTCCCTCGCAGCTGGGACTTGGCTGTGGTCGATCCGCCCCGAGCGGGGCTAGGCAGGGAAGGCGTCGAGACCGTGGTCGCCGGTCACCCGCGGACTGTCGCGCTCGTCGCCTGTGACCCGGCTTCCTTCGCTCGTGACGCCGCGCTCTTCACCAACGCTGGTTACCGGCTCGAGTATGCGCAACCGGTCGACATGTTCCCGCAGACCTTCCACATCGAGATTGTTGGTGCCTTCAGCCGCTGAAGCTCACTGCACGCAGAACCAGTTGCCCTCGGGATCGTGCAGCTCGATCCAGATCTCCCCGGCCATGCCGGTTGCTTCGCGTTGATAGGTCGCACCCAACGCCTCCAGCCGGATGCGCTCGTCGGCTAGCCGCCGCCGGCGCTCGTCGTCGTCGATCGGCTTGCCTTCGCGGCCGACCGAATTGACATCGATATGCACCCGCTGATTCGGGGTTCCGCCGTCGTACCGCTCGAAGAGGATCCGGGGACCGGTGCCATCAGGGTCGACGACGGCCGAGACGTCGTTCCTTCTGTCTGCAGGGATCCCGACCGCTTCGGCGAACGCGTCCCATGACTCGAAGCCTTCGGGTGGGGGTTGGACGATGTAGCCGAGGGCCGTAGCCCAAAACTCGGCGAGACGATTGGGATCCTCACAGGCGACGACGACCTGAATTGAGTGGGACATAGGACCTCCTGCCTATCGTGAGCTTATGGATTTCGGCGTCGTGTTGCAGACCAACCCTCCGGCGCGCGACGTGATCAATCGGGCTGTCGCCGCCGAGGGATTGGGCTTCGACTACGTTTGGACATTCGACTCTCACGTCCTCTGGCAGGAGCCATTCGTGATCTTCAGCCAGATCCTGGATCGGACCGAAAGGTTGATCGTCGGCCCAATGGTCACCAATCCGGGGACGCGCGATTGGACCGTCCTCGCCTCGCTGTTTGCGACATTGAAGGACATGTACGGACCGCGCCTGGTGTGCGGGATGGGGCGGGGCGATTCCGCGCTGCGCTACATCGGCCGGACTCCGACCACGCTCGAAACCACCGCAACCGCGACCAGGGTCATCAAAGATCTGGTGGCGGGGCGAACGGTGACTTACAACGACAAGGAGTTGACTATTCCTTGGATCTCCGAGGAGTGGGACCTGCCCGTGTGGATGGCTGCTTATGGGCCGAAGGCGCTGGCATCGACCGGCACCCACTACGACGGCTACATCCTCCAATTGGGCGATCCCCAGATCGTCGAATGGACCGTCGGTGTGGTTCGGGAGGCCGCGGCGGCGGCGGGCCGCGATCCTGATTCTTTGACAATATGTGTCGCGGCCCCCGCTTATGTGGGTGACGATCTCGCCCACCAACGCGACCAGGTGCGCTGGTTCGGGGGAATGGTCGGCAACCACGTGGCCGACCTCGTCAACCGTTACGGCGCGACATCAACCGCGGTTCCGCAGGCTTTGACCGATTACATCAAAGCGCGCGAGGGCTACGACTACGACCACCATGGCAAGGCTGGCAACCCCTCAACCGACTTTGTCCCCGACGAGATCATCGAACGCTTCTGCCTACTGGGGCCGGTGGAATCCCACCTCGAACGGCTCCGCGAGCTCGCGGACCTCGGCGTTGACCAATTCGCGATTTACCTGATGCACGACCAGATGGACGAAACCCTCTCCGCCTACGGCACCCAGGTGATCCCGGCGTTCAAGGCCGCCACGCGAACCTAAGGTTTGCGTGGTGGCCTAGCCACCAAAATCGCCTTACGTTCGGGCTTAGCGGCCGTGTTGTGGGAAGCCCAGGTCGACGCCGCGGTGCATCGGGTCGGGCCAACGGGAGATGACCACCTTCTGGCGGGTGTAAAAACGGATGCCTTCGGGGCCGTAGATGGCATTCGAACCGAAGATCGAGGACTTCCAGCCGCCGAATGAGTAGAAGGCGAGCGGCACCGGGATCGGGACGTTCACGCCCACCATCCCCACTTGAATCTCCGACTGGAACTTTCGGGCCGCGCCACCATCGTTGGTGAAGAGGGCCGTGCCGTTGGCAAACGGCGAGGCATTGATCAAATCGATCGCGTCCTGGTAGTGCGCGACCCTCACCACCGATAGCACCGGCCCAAAGATCTCGTCGTCATAGATCTTCATTCCCGGTTCGACCCGATCAAAAAGCGTAGGGGCGACGTAGAAGCCGTCTTCGAATCCGTCGGGCGCGAAGCCGCGGCCGTCGACCACCAGGTCGGCGCCTTGGTCGACGCCGGAGTCGATGTAACCGACGACCTTGTCCCGGTGCTCGGGGGTGACGAGAGGGCCCATCTCCGAGTCCGGATCGTCACCCGGCCCCGTGCGAAGCTTGGCGATCCGCGCCTTCACTTGCGGAATCAAACGATCAGCCGCGTCTCCGACGGCCACCACCACCGAGATCGCCATGCAGCGTTCGCCGGCCGAGCCGTACCCGGCGGAGACGGCAGCATCGGCGGAGAGCTCCATGTCGGCGTCGGGGAGCACCACCATGTGGTTTTTGGCGCCGCCCAGAGCCTGCACGCGCTTTCCGGCCCGGGTCCCGTTCTCGTAGATGTAACGGGCGATGGGCGTCGAACCGACGAAAGAGACGGCAGCGATATCGGGGTGCTCGAGGATGCGATCGACCGCCACCTTGTCGCCGTGGACGACATTGAGGACGCCGGGCGGCAGGCCGGCTTCCTTCAGCAACTCGGCGCACAGCATCGAAGGCGAGGGGTCTTTCTCCGACGGCTTGAGCACGAAAGTGTTGCCGCAGGCAATCGCCAATGGGAACATCCACATCGGAACCATTGCCGGAAAGTTGAAAGGCGTGATCCCGGCCACGACGCCTAGGGGCTGTCGCATGGTGAAGGTGTCGACGCCGGTTGACACCTGCTCGGAGAACTCGCCCTTCAGCAAATGGGTGATGTTGCAAGCGAACTCGACTACCTCGAGCCCGCGCTGCACTTCGCCCAGGGCATCGGAGTGGGTTTTGCCATGCTCGGCGGTAATGAGCTTGGCGATCTCGTGGCTATTGTCCACGACCAGTTCGCGAAAGGCGAACATCACGTTTTGACGACGGGTTACCGGTGTCTCCCGCCATTCGTCATAGGCAGCCAGAGCCGCTTCCACCGCCGAATCCACGTCATCCGCGGTTCCGAGGACCACCTCGTCGGCAACCGCTCCGGTGGCCGGGTTGTAAATCGGTCCGGTTCGAACGGGCTTCTGTTCCCAAAGCTGGCCGTTGATCCAGTGATTGATCATTTCTCTTCTCCCAAAAAGGAGTCTAAGCCGGTGGCGCAAGTGGCCCACCGGGCCTTTAACCTCGCGTCACCCGGACTGGAAAGGCCATGCGCAAGATCTCGAAGTTCATCGTTCTCGTCACGTTCCTGGTGACCGCCTGCGGACAGGCAGCCACGACCACCACAGCTCCTAGCACCAATACGACTGACGACGTCACCGTCACTGCCGCGCCCGTCACCACTGAGGAGACCGCGCCGGAGGGGCTCGTGGAGACGATCCAGGAGCTTCCCTCAGCGACCATCCAGATCGTCTCGATCGGGACGTTCGTCACTCCCGACTTCGGATCCTTTGAATCCGGCGGCGCCGGCTCGGGTTTCATCATCGATCCGAGCGGGGTCGCGGTCACCAACAGCCACGTCGTTAGCGGCGCCGGGTTGATCGAGGTGCACATCGGCGGCAGCGACGACCCCATCAACGCCCGCATCCTGGGAGTGTCCGAATGTAACGATCTGGCGGTGATCGATCTCGAGGGCGATGGCTACAACTATCTCGAGTGGTATGACGGGGATATCTTCTCGGGTCTTCCCGTGCAGGCCGCGGGCTATCCGCTCGGTGCTCCCGAGTTCGCGTTGACTCAGGGAATCATCTCGAAGGGTGAGACTCCAGGTGACACCGACTGGGCCTCGGTCGAAGCGATCCTCGAGCACGATGCCCGTATCCGGGGCGGCAACTCCGGCGGTCCCCTTGTCACTGAGGAGATGCAGGTCGTCGGGGTCAACTACGCCGGTCGTGACGACACCGATCAGAACTACGCGATCAGCGTCTCCGAGGCGCGACCGATCGTCGAGCAGCTCCGGGGGGGTGTCGATGTCGACTCGGTTGGGATCAACGGCTACGCAATATTCGCCGAAGACGGGACGAGCGGGGTATGGGTCGAAACCGTGCAGGCAGGTTCGGCCGCCGACCAGGTGGGGATTACAGGTGGTGACATCGTCACTCGTATGGCCGGAGTGTCGGTTGGATTCGATGGAACCCTGGCCGATTTCTGCGACGTCATCCGCACACAAGGCGGGGACGCGCCGATCGATGTCGAGGTTCTGCGATATGGCACCAGCCAGGTGTTGCGGGGCCAGCTCAATGGCGAGGCTTTGGCCGAGGCTTTCTCCTTTGCCGAGGAGCTCGGAGAAGAGGCCACGGTCGAAGAAGATGTCGGCACACAGGGTTACGCCGAGTATGTGGTGATCAGCGATGACACCGGCGCCATGTCAGTGGAGGTGCCGGCAGAGTGGGCCGAGGTAGATGGAGCTTCCTACCAGGACGAAGAGGGCCGTTCGATCACCGATGTGAGGGCATCGTCTGATCTCACCGCGTTCCTCGAAACCTGGACTACTCCCGGGATGATCTTCAGTGCCTCCTCCGACTGGGCCGCGACCACCACCGAAGAGGAGCTGCTCGACCGCTCAAAGGCGGATTGGGAACAGCAATGTGAATACATCGGTCGCGAGCCTTACGAAGACCCGCTCTACGCCGGGTTCTACGACACGTATGTGAACTGCGGTGACACTGCTGCTACCTATGTCGTCGTCGCCACCCGGCCGTTGGAAGGCAACTTCATCGTCCTCGTCGATATCCAGGCCAACACCGACCGCGACTTCGAAGCCCTCGACCGCATCCTGGCCAGCTTCTACGTCTCCGGCGACGTCTAACCCCGCACGACATCGTTCTACGCGCCCAAACCGGCAGGAATCCTGCAGGTTTGGGCGCGTCGAACGATGTCGCGAAATTCGAACTACTTCCACTGAGGGCAAATTTCCTACACGCTTGAGGTCTGAAGTACAACGCGATCATCAGAGACCTCGCCCGGAGGCAACAGCAACTTGTTGCCAAGCGCCAGCTGAATGACGCCGGACTCGACCATCGGGCGATCAACAGCCGAGTTCACTCAGGCATGCTGGAGCCGGTGACCGAGCGCGTTCTCCGGCTGGCCGGTGCCGCCGGCAGCGAGGCTCAAGAGCTCATGACCGCTGTCTTGCACGTCGGCCCCGACACCTACATCTCACACGAAACGGCCGCAGCGTGGTGGGGCATCTCAGGATTTCGCTCAAAGAGAATTCACGTTGCGATGGAGCGCGTCTACAGAGTGAGAAACGAGGAACAAGTAATCATCCACCATTCGACGGTCATACCAGAGTGGTGCAGGAAGTTCCATCGCGGCATCCCGGTCGTCTCGCCGGGCCTCGCCATCTATCAGATCGCCGGAACGATGTCACAGGAACGGACCGCTCGTGCCCTCGACACCGCCTGGTCCCTGCGGCTAGTCGATGGACGGTCGATTGACATCCTCCTCGATCGACTCGGTCGATCCGGTCGTAACGGAACGGTCCTCATGCGGAGGCTACGCGAACAGCGCTCAGGCGACTGGACGCCGCCAGCTTCAAACCTCGAGTCTCGCTTCGATCAGATCGCCACCGCCAATGGGTTTCGTTTCCGTCGGCAAGTCGACATTGGTGAAGAGGAATGGAGTGGCCGAGTCGATTTCCTCGCCGACGACTGCCCGCTGATTGTCGAAATCCTTAGCGAGCGCTACCACACCTCGCTGACGGATCGCGAGGCTGACGTCAGCCGCCGAGCTCGCCACACCGCGATGGGATTCCTCGTAGTCGAGGTCTGGGACTACGAGATCTTCCGCACGCCATGGGTTGTCGTGAGCAGAGTCCGCGAAGCGCGCCAGTCGGTAACGAAGCGTTCTACGCGCCGAAACCGACAGGTTTCATGACGGTTTCGCTGATAAAAACGACGGTTACGCGGTCCCTAGCGGGCGGCGCCCTCCATGGAAGCGGTGAGTTTGGAGAGGTCGACGTTGTAGAGGACGCAAATCAGCTCCCGGTCGCCGTCGGCCCAGCTGTCCTCGGACGGGTAGATCGAAAACACTTCCAACGCTGAGCTGAAATAGTCGATGCCCACGTACGCCTCGAACTGCTCGATGCAGACGTTGGTGCCGATGTCACTTATCTCCTCCGGACCGGGGTACACATCGGTCTCGGTGTAGTCGATCAGCGCAAAGACCTCGTTGTCATGGGGCTCAGAGCAGTCAACCTCGGGCACTGAGGAGATCTCCTCAGCCTCCTGGTCGTCAAAGCAGGTGCCGACGGGCAGCGAAAAGACCCTCTGCCCTCCACAGGCAGCGGCAACGACGAGTAGAACAACGAGGACGAGGCGGCGCATGGGTTGCCCTCCGGTTAGACGAGGTACTGGTTGAGGTCCCGGGGAAGGTAGCGGCCGTCGCCCTTCTTCCCGAGGTATTGGTTGTCGGCGATGATCACCTTCCCTCGAGAAAGGACGGTGTCCACCCCGCCAGATACTTCGAACCCTTCGTAACAGGAGTAGTCGGTTCGCATGTGGTGGGTTTTGGCCGACAGTGTGTGCCGCTTCTCCGGGTCAAAAATCACGATGTCGGCGTCCGACCCCACCGCGATCGTGCCTTTTTGCGGATAGAGGCCAAACATCCGGGCGGGAGTTGTCGAACAAATCTCGACCCATCGCTCCAACGTCAGCCGCTCCTCGGCCACCGCACCGTGATACATGAGCTCGACGCGATGCTCCACTCCCGGAAGCCCGTTGGGAATCTTCGAGAAGTCCCCTTCACCGAGACGCTTTTGGCGGCCCAGCTCGGGATGGTCCTCGAAACAGAAAGGGCAGTGATCAGTCGAAACCACCTGCAGGTCATTCGTAGCAAGGCCCGACCACAGCGCCTCCTGATGACCCTCGGCCCGGTCGCGTAGCGGCGGCGAGCAAACGTACTTCGCCCCTTCGAACCCATTGCCGAGATCGTCGAGGCTCAGGAACAAATATTGGGGGCAGGTTTCTGCGAACACGTTGAGCCCTTCGTCGCGAGCGTTCGTGACTTCGGTAAGGGCCTCGAGCGCGGACAGGTGAACGATGTACAACGGGCACCCGGCAAGCTCGGCCAGCCTGATCGCTCGATGCGTGGCTTCGCCCTCGAGAATCGACTTGCGGACAACACCGTGATAGAGGGGGTCGGTTTCGCCGCGCGCTAAAGCCTGCGCGATAAGGACATCGATGGCAATCCCGTTTTCCGCATGCATCATGATCGTGGCGCCGTTCTCCGATGCTTTCTGCATGGCCTGGAAGATCTCGCCGTCGGTCGAATAGAAGACCCCGGGATAGGCCATGAACATCTTGAACGACGTGACCCCTTCACCCATCGCGATGTCCATCTCCTTCAGGGATTGCTCGTGGACATCGCCGACGATGAGGTGGAAGCCGTAGTCAATGGCACAGTTGCTATCCGCTTTCGCTCGCCACGCCTCGTACCCGTCCATTAGCCCTTGCCCTTTGGCCTGGACCGCGAAGTCGATGATCGTGGTTGTCCCGCCCCAGGCCGCGGCGAGTGTTCCGGTTTCGAAGGAATCCGACGAAAATGTTCCCCCGAAGGGCAGCTCCATGTGGGTGTGGACGTCGAGCCCACCCGGCACCACGTACTTGCCCGCTGCGTCGATGGCTTCGGCGCCCTCGATCGCGGTCCCGGGCGCGAGCAGGGCGGTGACCTTTTCGCCTTCAATCAGGACATCGGCTTCCTGGCGGCCGGCGTGGGTAATGACAGTCCCGTTTGTTATGAGAATTCTCATGACTGACCTCCGTTGTTCGCAAAATGGTTGGTGTAGTCCTTTTGAGCAGCCAGGACCACTTCGGCGGCTCGTTCTGAGTCGTATCGCTCTTGGATCGTGAGTACGTCGGGCTGGCCCGGCAGCTGCTTGTAGCTCTCGAAATAGTGGGCAAGGCGGTCTATCAAAGCCAGAGGAATCTGGTCGAGCTCGGTGACCTCGCCCCAGACCGGGTCGCGCGCGAGGACGGCGATGATCTTGTCGTCGGCCTCACCGTGGTCGAGGATCTGGAGCCCGCCCACGACCCGCGCAGTAAGAAGAATGTCTGCCCGATTGATAGGGCGCTCGGAGATCACGCAGATGTCGAGCGGATCGCCGTCACCACCCTGGGCGCCGGGGCAAAGGGCAGCGACCTGCTCGGCGCAATACGTTTGCGGGATGAATCCATAAAGGGTGGGGGGTGACGACGAGGTCTGTTGGGGACGATCCACCTTGAGATAGCCGGAGGGCTTGTCGACTTCATATTTGATGACATCAAACGGGGTGATCTCGACATAGGCGGTGACTAGGAGGGGCGGTTCCGGGCCTGAAACCAATCCGTGCCATGGATGCGGGCGCCACTCGGTGAACATCCGCCCAACCTAGTGGCCCGCTCGCCGCGGGGTCGTATTGGCCCGCCATCACTGGCGGCTTGATAATCTAAGACCTCGCGTGATATAAAATCTATTGCACGTCGTATCAAATTCAAAAGGAGGTAGATAGTGACAGTCCGCTTCTTCGAACCACTTAATGAATTCGATCGTATGTTCGATCGTCTGGCGCCTACCGCCGCAGGCTCGATGCCTATGGACATCTTCGAGAAGGACGGGACCTATCACGCTCGCTTCGATCTTCCCGGTGTCGATCCCGAAACGGTAGAGCTCACGGTGGAGAATTCCATTTTGACTGTCACCGTCGAGCGACCCGTGGAGGACACCGAAGGTGCCAACTGGCTCATGCGCGAGCGCCCCGCCGGCCGTCACAGTCGGCAGATTCGTCTTGGTCCCCTGGTGGATACCGGAAATGTTGATGCTGCCTACGACCGCGGCGTTTTGACGGTGACCCTCCCCATGCGGGAGGAAGCCAAGCCACAACGGATCGCGATCAAGTCAACGATGAGTCTTCCGGAGTAACCCTTCGGGGGGCGACTTTATTGGACAGAAGTGAAGAGCGGCCGGCCCTCGGGCGGCCGCTCTCCTTTTTTGTCTTGCCGGGGGCCCGGTACCAGGAGATAACTCGGGCGTAACCCTCCGGCTGGCGGCGCAGTCGTTCGGGGAGCGTTAACTTTCGGTCTGTCCGTGTCCTAAGGAGGCACTTCTGAAGAAAACAATCGCTCTGCTCTTCATCCTCGGGTTGCTGGTGGCCGCCTGTGGTGGAGACTCGACAGCAACGACAACCGATACTGGAACGGCCACCACCGCAGACGGCGGGACCGCAACCACCGTGGCAGAAGGGATGGAGGGCCTAATCGCCGCCGCCCAGGAGGAGGGCACGCTCACAACGATTGCCCTCCCTCATGACTGGTGCAACTACGGAGGCGTCATCGAAGGCTTCAAGGCCAAGTACGGTCTCGATGTCAACGAGCTGGCGCCAGACGCGGGTTCGGCCGACGAGCTCGAAGCGATCCGTGCCAACCAGGGCTCGACCGGTCCCCAAGCCCCCGATGTCGTCGATGTCGGCCTGGCGTTTGGTCCCGAAGCGAAGGACGAGGGCCTTCTCCAGGCGTACAAGGTGTCGACTTGGGACTCGATCCCAGACGATGCGAAAGATCCTGACGGCTTTTGGTACGGCGACTACTACGGCGTCTTGGCGTTCGAAGTCAACGCCGACGTGGTCGAAAACGTCCCTACGCAATGGTCCGATTTGCTCGACCCGCAGTACGAGGGTCAAATTGCGTTGGCCGGAGATCCCCGGGTTTCCAACCAAGCGATCTTCTCGGTGTTTGCCGCAGCGCTGGCCAACGGTGGCACGCTCGACGATGCCCAGGCTGGGCTCGATTTCTTCGCCGAGCTGAATGAGTCGGGCAACCTGGTGCCGGTGATCGCCGAATCTGGAACGGTGGCCTCGGGTGAGACCCCGATCACGATTCGTTGGACCTACAACGCCCTCGCCAACCGTGATGCCAACTCCGATCTGGCCGACATCCAGGTCGTGATTCCGGAAGACGGTCGCTACGCCGGTGTCTACGTTCAGGGAATAAGCGCCTACGCCCCCCATCCCAATGCAGCCAAGCTCTGGATGGAATACCTCTATTCCGATGAGGGCCAGACCCTCTGGCTCCAGGGCTACTGCAACCCGATCCGCTATGAGGACATGTTGTCCCGCGATGTGATCCCCGCCGATCTGGCGGCCGCACTGCCCGACAGCACGGGAGCAGTGTTCCCCTCCCTCGAGCAGATCACTGCCGCGTCAGAGCTCATCACGACCCAGTGGGACACCGTGGTGGGTGCCAACGTCGGTGGTGGATGACCGCAGTTAGCGAAACAATAAGAGGGGCCCGTCGGTGACGGGCCCCTCTGTCGCTGCGAAGCGAAGACGGTCCTGGAACTGGGTGGGTCTGCTGCCGTTCTTCGTATTTGCCAGCGCGTTCCTGTTGGGGCCGGCGGCAATCCTTTTATATCGGAGCTTTGTCGGACCGGACTCGGAACTCACCCTCGCCAACTATCAGGGACTGGTTGACGACCAGGTCGTCGAGTCGTACTGGCTCTCGGTCCGGATCAGCCTGATGACCGCGGTCATCGGCGGCATCTTCGGATTCCTCCTCGCCTGGGCCGTTATCTACGGCGGCCTGCCCCGCGTGTTCCGCTCCTTGCTGACAACGTTTTCGGGAGTGGCTTCCAACTTCGCCGGCGTGCCCCTGGCCGCAGCTTTCATCTTCACGCTCGGCCGCATCGGGATAGTCACAGCGCTCTTCAACTTCGTCGGCTTCGACCTCTACGACAACGACTTCACGCTCTACAACTTCTGGGGACTCTCGGTCGTGTACATGTTCTTCCAGTTCCCGCTGATGGTCCTCACCATCACTCCGGCGCTGGAGGGACTGAAAAAGGAGTGGAAGGAAGCTTCGGAGAACCTCGGGGCCAGCGGTTGGCAGTATTGGCGGCACGTCGGCCTCCCCGTGCTCATGCCTTCGATCCTTGGCACGATCATTCTTCTCTTTGGCAACGCATTCGGTGCACATGCCACCGCTTATGCCCTGACGGGCGGCAACCTGCGTTTGGCCACGATCTTGATCGGATCTCAGATCTCGGGAGATGTCCTCAACAACCCCGGCCTCGGTTACGCGGTGGCGATGGGGATGGTGGCGATCATGGCGTTCTCGATCATCGTGTACACCGTCCTGCAGCGGCGTTCGGAAAAGTGGCTGGCATGAGCGCGATCAGTGCCACCGCAGTTGCCGAAGCACCCCCCACCCCCGAACCGGCGATCCGGGCGGGGTCGGGCAGCAAAGTCCTGGCTTGGATGGTCGTTTTCGGGGGACTGATCTATTTCTTCACCCCGCTGGTCGCCACCGGCCAACGCTCCTTCTTCGCCATTAGGGACACCTTTGGCTTCGAGGCGTATCGGCGAATCCTCACCGATCCCACTTTTATCGATACGTTCACTCTCTCGGTGGTGAACGCTGTCCTCACCATCGTCCTGTCGCTGATCGTCATCGTCCCCACCGCATATTGGGTGGCGCTGAAGATGCCACGCCTTCGCTCAGTGATCGAGTTCATCACATTGCTGCCGTTTGTCATTCCAGCCGTGGTGCTCGTGTTCGGGCTCTTGCGCATGTATGGCCCGCCGCCGCTGTCCCTACTCAATAGTTCGACATCGACCAGAGTCATTCTGATTTGTGCCTATGCCGCGCTGTCGTTCCCGTACATGTACAGGGCGGTCGACAATGGCTTGCGGGCAATCAACATTCGCACCCTGACCGAAGCCGCCCAGAGCCTGGGGGCGACGTGGCCCACGATCATCTGGCGGGTCATCTTCCCGAACTTGAAGGTTGCCCTCCTCTCGGGAGCGCTGCTCACCTTTGCCATCGTCATCGGCGAGTTGACCATCGCTCTCTATCTCGGCCAGCACACCTTCGGCCCCTATATGGCCGACCTGGTCCGCAACAAGGTGTCCGAGCCGGCGGCACTTACCGTCCTCAGTTTCGCCTTCACCTGGATAGCGATGGGGATCATCTCCTATCTAACGCGCCGCCAACCGAGCTCCAAGAAAAGAGGAAAGCGCTGATGTCGTTTCTGGTCCTCGATCGGGTGCGCAAGGACTTCGCGGGGAAAGCCGCGGTGGAGGACTTCAATCTCGAGGTTGACGCCGGCGAGTTTGTCGCGTTCCTCGGACCCTCTGGCTGTGGCAAGACCACCACCTTGCGGATGATTGCCGGGTTCGAGAGGCCCACAAACGGCCGGATCAGCATCGGCGGCCGGGATATCACCAACGCCCGGCCCAACGAGCGCAACGTGGGGATGGTGTTCCAGTCCTACGCGCTGTTCCCCAACATGACGGTGGGCCAGAACGTCGGCTTCGGGCTCAAACTGAAGAATGTCGCTCGGGAGGAAACGCACAGTCGGGTCGCCGAATTGCTCGAGTTGATTCATCTCCCCGACAAGGACGACTCGTATCCGCATGAGCTGTCGGGTGGTCAGCAACAGCGTGTCGCGTTGGCCCGAGCTCTAGCCATCCGGCCCCAGGTCCTGCTTCTGGACGAGCCGCTGTCGGCGCTCGATGCCAAGATCCGTGACGAGCTCCGCACCGAGATCCGGAGGATCCAGCGTCAGCTCAGCATCACCACCATCTACGTCACACATGACCAGGAGGAGGCGATGGCGCTCTCCGACCGGGTCGTGGTGATGAGCCGGGGCGTGATGGAACAGGTCGGTCCGCCATTCCAGATCTACAACTATCCGGAGACCAGATTCGTGGCTTCCTTCGTCGGCAAGCTCAATCAGATTTCGGGCAGCGTCATCGACGCCAAGACTGTCCAATGCGACGACGACCGTCTGCAAACTACGACCCCGATCGAGGAGAGCCCCGGCACCGCCGTCAACGTAATGGTGCGGCCCGAAGAGCTTGATCTGGGCGCGGGAGAGGAGAATCAGCTCAACGGCGTCGTCGAGTCGGTGAACTTCCTGGGGGCGATCGTGCGAGTCCGCATCACTCGCGGCGAGCAGATGATCACCGCCGATCTCTTCAACGAACGCCTGCTCGAGCTCCCGGAGGTAGGCGACAACGTCACGATCTCGTTTCCGGCCCACGCCTGCTGGGTGATGAAGGCGAACTGAGTGAACCTCCCCCCGGTCCTGGGCGCGGCGACATCGGCGTTTCAGATCGAGGGTGGCCGTGAGGACGGGAAAGGCCAGTCGATCTGGGACACGTTCTCGGACGAGGGCCGATTGGCCGATCGCGGCGACACCGCCTGCGATCACTACCACCGATACCAGGAAGACGTGGATCTATTGAAGGGTTTCGACGCCTACCGGATGTCGATCGCCTGGACCCGCGTGCTGCCCGAGGGGACTGGCGAGGTTAACCAGAAGGGACTCGACTTCTACCGGCGGCTCATCGACGAGTTGCTCGACTCTGGGGTTGATCCGTGGGTGACGCTTTTTCATTGGGACCTCCCGCAGGCGTTGCAGGACCGGGGTGGCTGGGCAAACCGGGAAACGGTCGATGCCTTCGTGCGTTACGCCGAGGTCGTGGTCGAAGCGCTCGGCGACCGAGTCAAGAATTGGATCAGCCACAACGAGCCCTGGGTCTACGCGACTCTGGGCCATATCGAAGGCGTTTTTGCCCCCGGGATCACCGATTGGCAAACGGGTCTGGCGGTCGCGCACCACGTTCTGCTCTCGCATGGAAAGGCGGTGCCGGTGCTCAAAGAGAGGGGCGGCTCGGTGGGGCCGGCCCTTGACTGTCGACCGAGCCGGCCCGCGACTCCTGACGACGAAGCGGCCAACACGCACTTCGACGGCTTTCGCAACCGCTGGTACTTCGATCCGGTCTTCGGCAAGGGCTATCCCGCCGACATCGAGGAGACCTACCGCGAGCTTGGTCGTTGGGACGGAAGCCTCGTCCAGGCGGGCGACCTCGACACCATCGCCACCCCGATCGACTTCCTAGGAATCAACTACTACACCAGCATCGAGATCCGTGCCGGCTCTGAGGAGAGTGAGGTCGGCAAGGTTGCGCCTGGACCCGGCCCTCCGCCGGGCTATACCGAGATGGGATGGGAGATAACCCCTGCGGCATTGACCGAGTTCCTTCAGCGAGTCGATCGCGAGTACTCACCAGCCTCGATCGTCATCACCGAAAACGGAGCTTCCTACTCCGATGGGGTCGAGGATCAGCGCCGCATCGACTACTTGCAGCAGCACCTTGACGCGGTGTCCGTGGCACGCGACTCGGGCGTGCCGGTCGACGGCTACTTCGTCTGGTCGTTGATGGACAACCTCGAGTGGGTGTCGGGTTTCACCCAGCGGTTCGGGTTGATCGACGTTGATTTCGACACCCAGGTCCGCTCCCCCAAGGCTTCCTATCACTGGTACCGCAATCTGATCGCGAACCGGTGATGCCCTAACCCTCTACGCGTTCCACCGCTCGAGCCAGCTTTTCGTAGCCTTCGTCGGCTTCGGATTCGGTGAGGGAGAGCGGCGGGGCGATACGGAGGGTGTTGCCATAAAGGCCGCCCTTGCCGATCAAGAGACCCTCCTTCTTGGCCGCTTCCATCACGGCCGCAGCGGCGGCCGGATCGGGGTCGAGGCCACCCTTGCGGACCAGCTCGACGCCGAGCATCAATCCCTTGCCGCGCACCTCGCCAATGATGTCGCTCCGTTCGGCCAGACCGTCGAGGTTGGACTTAAGGCGGTTGCCAACCTTGTAGGCATTGGTTTGCAAATCGTGTTCGAGCAGATAGTCGAGGTTGGCCAAGCCGGCCGCGGTCGAAAGGGGATTGCCACCAAAGGTCGAGATCGAGTTTGCGGGAAGCGAGTCCATCAACTCCGCGGAGGCGATCACTCCGGCGAGGGCGATCCCGTTGCCAAGGCCCTTAGCAAAGGTGATCAGGTCGGGGACGATCCCGTGCGCCTGGTAACCCCAAAAATGCTCGCCGGTTCGACCCCAGCCGGTCTGAACTTCATCGGAGATGAAAAGGATTTCGTACCGTTCGAGCACCTCCTTGAAAGCCGCGAAGAACCCGTCTGGTGGGGTGGCGAACCCGCCGACCCCTTGGATCGGCTCGGCGATCATGCAGGCAACATCGCCGGCCGTCGCAATCTCGATCATGTTCTCGAGGTCGGCCCTGCAGGCCTTGATGAACTCGTCGTCGGACAGATGCCCAAACGGGCTGCGGAGCTTGTAAGGACCCTGCACATATGTGACATTGAACGGCGAGTTGGCGGTGGCCGACCAATTTCTTTGTCCGGTGATCGCCACCGTCGAGTGCGACTTCCCGTGATAGCTCCCGCGAACCGCGAGCACCTGGTTCGACTTGCGAAACTGGGTGGCAATCATCAACGCGGCGTCGTTCGCTTCCGTGCCCGAATTGGTGAAGAACACCTTGGCATTCGGGATCCCGGAAAGTGCCGCGATCTTTTCCGCGAGCTCGATCTGGTTCTCGATCAGATAGAGGGTCGAGCTGTGCAGCATCTTGCCGGCTTGCTCCTGAATCGCCGCCACGACTTCGGGGACGTTGTAACCGGTCATCGTCGTGAGGATGCCGCCAAAGAAGTCGAGGTATTCGTTGCCTTCGGCGTCGGTGACATGCCGTCCGTCGCCGCTCACCAGTGAAATTGGCTCCTGGTAGTAGAGCACCATCCATGTCGGCAAAACCTTTTGGTGACGGGCGTAGAGGTCGGCGTGTGCACCCATGATTGGCTCGCAGGCTAGTGAGACGGGACATACAGTGAGCATGTGACGAGGCGGGTCTGGCTGGGATCGATCTTGCTGCTGACCGTATTCGCCTGCGGCCCGTCGGCAGCCACCACGACTGTTTCCACCACGACTCCCTTGCCGGAGCCCACCACCTCGATCGCTGCTACCACATCGACAGATGCACTCGAGCCCGCTCCTTGGGCGGATGCCTTTCTTGCCGCAAATGCAGCACCGCCGATCCTCATCGACCAATGGGTCAGGGCCGACAATCGCTCGACTTGCTCAATGCTTGCTCCGGAGGGCGGGGTCGAAGGAGCGACCCCGCGGGCTGCCAATTTTGCCGGCGGCTGGGCGGTGGCCTGGGATGCAACCGACGGTCCGGGGATGGCCGCCGATGGCAGCTACTGCGAGGATTGTGGTCGCTCAGCGGTGGGTGTCGCGGGGACCGGGGTCGGCGCGCAAGAGGCGGTGATTCGATCCTGGCCGAACGTGATCGCGTACGCCGACGGCAGTCTCGTCGGTTACGGAGCCGAGGGCTCGATCGGAGCTGAGATTGTGGTCGATGATCCTTTCACCAGCAGCGCGGACTCGCCAACGCAGCTTGCCTACATCGCGATCGCGCCTAACGACTGCCTGTACAACGTCTGGTCGCGACGGAGTGAATCCGAATTGCTCGACGTGATCGATCGCCTTCGTTTCGTCGAAGCGCCCTAGTCCCCGTTCGCGACATGTTCGGCCCCGTCGCGGCTCAGCGCTTGGAAGGTGGTTTTCTGCTGGCGCTGGCTCTATATGGGTTTTCTCAGAGTGGATGGTCGTGGTGGTGGTTCGCTCTCCTCTTCCTGGTACCCGACGTGTCGATGGGTGGCTACCTCCTCAACCCCGCCGTCGGCGCCACGGCCTACAACGTGGGTCACACCTTTTTCGGCCCGGGTCTGGTAATGGGCTGGTATCTACTAGGCGGGCCACTTAGCGCACTTGCCGTTGGCTCGATTTGGCTCGCGCACATCGGCGGCGACCGCTTGCTGGGCTATGGGCTCAAGTACGGCGACGATTTCAGCAATACTCACTTGGGAGTGATCGGCCGAGGTAGATCCCGGGGTTTGTGAAACCGCTTCGGCTCGACCGCGATGAAGCCCGCCATATCGCCGTCCGCGCCCAGCTGCTCGACGGCGAGCGCCCGACTGACCTGCTCACGGTCGTTCAGCGATTGACTTTTCTGCAGATCGATCCCACCGCGGCTATCGCCCCCAACGCTGATCTCGTTGCGTGGAGCCGGCTCGGGGACAACTATCAGCCGAGCCACCTCCAAGCGGCGTTGGAGCGCGATCGCACCCTGTTCGAGCACCGCGCCATGATCCGCCCGATGGCCGACCTGGCCCTCTATCGCGCCCAAATGGAGCACTGGCCGGGCGAAGATCGGCCGAAGGCGCGCGATTGGCTCCGGGCGAACGACGGCTTTCGTCGTTTTGTGCTCGCCTTGCTCCGAGAGTCCGGGCCCCTCCTGTCATGTGACATACCCGACCGCAGCCAGGTGCCGTGGCCGTCAACTGGCTGGACCAACAACCGCAACGCCACTCAAATGCTCGAGATTCTGGCGGCGCGGGGAGAGATCGCCATCGCCGGGCGTCGCGGCCGGCATCGGTTCTGGGACCTGGCCGAGAGGGTCTATTCGACGGACGTTCCAACCCGCCCGCCGGCTGAGGCGAGCGCGATGCGGAATGAACGGCTCCTGGCGTCATTGGGGATTGCTCGGGCCGGGGTGGTGGGAGGTGCCGGCGAGCAGGCCGAGGTGGACGGAACCGCCGGGATTTGGCAGGTGGACGCGGGTGCTCTCGGCCAGCCCTTCGTTGGCCGCACGGCCCTGCTGTCGCCATTCGATCGTCTAGTCCACGATCGGGTGCGAGCGCAAGAGCTTTTCGATTTCGATTATGTGCTGGAGATGTACAAGCCGAAGGCGCAGCGCCGCTGGGGCTATTTCGCGCTGCCGGTGCTCCACCACGATCGGCTTGTCGGCAAGCTCGACGCCACCGCCGATCGAAAGGCTGGAGTGCTCCGCGTGCATGCTCTCCACCAGGACGTCCGCTTCACCAAACCTATGACCTCGGCCGTGCAGGCCGAGATCGAAGCGCTGGCGCGCTGGCTGGGGCTGTCGGTTGCGGGCCCTTGATTACGGCGCGACGAGGTCTCCGTAGGCGTCAGGGCGGCGATCGCGGTAGAAGGCCCAGGTCTTGCGAACTTCCTCGACCATGTCGAGATCGAGGTCGCGGATCACAAGTTCCTCTTCCTTGTCTGAGGCGGCGGCGCCGATCAACTGGCCGCGGGGGTCGACAAAGTACGACGAGCCGTAAAAGTCGTTGTCCCCATAGGGTTCTTTACCCACCCGGTTGATTGCTCCGATGAAGTACTCGTTGGCGACGGCGGCGGCAGGCTGCTCCAGGTTCCAAAGGTACATCGACAGACCACGGCTGGTGGCGGAGGGGTTGAAGACGATCTTCGCTCCCTTCAGCCCGAGGGCCCGCCATCCTTCAGGGAAATGGCGGTCGTAACAGATGTAGACGCCGATGCGGCCGACCCTGGTATCGAAGATCGGGTAGCCGGTGTTGCCGGGACGAAAGTAGAACTTTTCCCAGAACCCCTTGACGTGGGGGATGTGGGTCTTGCGGTACTTACCGAGGTAGGTGCCGTCGGCGTCGATCACCGCAGCGGTGTTGTAGTAGAAGCCGTCTTGCTCCTTCTCGAACATCGGTAGGACGAGCACCATGCCGGTCTCCTTGGCGAGGTCGATCATCGCCTGGGTGGTCGGCCCGTCGGGGATCGGCTCGGCGTCGTCGAAATGCTCGTTCTCCTGCACCTGGCAAAAGTAGGCGCTGTAGAAGACCTCTTGGAAACACATCACCTGCGCGCCTTGCTCGGCAGCCTGGCGGGCATAGTCGGCGTGCTTTTTGATCATCGACTCTTTGTCGCCGGTCCATTCGGTCTGGACCAGGGCGGCCCTCACAACGTTGGCCACTCCGTGCCTCCTTTCTCTGTTCTCCGGGCGTAGACAGGGCGGAATCCGCCCTGTCTACGTGATAAAAACGATTCCTACTCCCCACCTTCGGTCAATGTAGCTTTCCGGCGCCGACGTCAGTCAGCCCGCGGACCAAGTTGATCATGATCGGGAAGAAGACCATCACCCCCACGACGGACATCTTGGCGACCGGGTTCGTGATCCCAAACCATTGGTTGGTGATCGGCGCGAGGGCGATGATCGGAGCCGAGCCGGCGGCAATGGCAAAAGGAAGGGCTCCAGCCCGGATCAGTGACCAACGCGCTACGGCGAATCCGGCCAGCACCGCCAGAGCCGTGCCTCCGAGCAGGCCACCTAGCGCCTCTCGCAACGTGAAAAGGCCGGCCGGCCAGATCACGGCCCACTCGCTCTGCACCGAGGCAATGATGCGCGAGGGTGGCGGTAGCAGGAAGCCCTTAATGCCAGCCGCGTTGACCCCAACTTCCCAGACAACCAGAATCGCCACGAACACCAAGGCCGGGGGCAAATAGCGGCGTGTCACTCCTCCGCTCCTCGCAGCATCTCTCGCACGTCAACCAGCTTCTCGAAGAAACGCGGCTCCTCCCGAGTCTCGAACTGCCGGGGTTGCGGTAGGTCGATCTCTACGACTCCGACGATCCGACCCGGCCGGGGCGACATCACCACGACCCGGGTGGACAGGAAGACTGCCTCTGGAATCGAGTGCGTCACAAAGATGACGGTGTTGGCCGTCTGTTGCCAAATCCGCATCAGCTCCATCTGCATGCGCTCGCGGGTCATCTCGTCGAGGGCGCCGAAGGGTTCGTCCATCAACAGCAGCTCCGGTTGCAGCGTCAACGCCCGCGCGATGGCGACGCGCTGTTGCATTCCCCCCGAAAGCTGCCAGGGAAAGTGGTCGGCAAACTCGTTGAGCTCGACCAGGTCGAGCATCTCCCGCGCCCGTCGTTCCCGCTCGGCGGGTGCCCGCCCGGCCACCTCGAGCGGAAGCTCAATGTTGGCCAGGACTCGCCGCCAATCGAGGAGAGTCGCCTGTTGGAAGACCATTCCATAGTCGCGGTCTCGTCTGGCTTCGGCCGGGGTCTTGCCGTTGACCACTACCTCGCCGGTGGTGGGCGGAAGCAGGTCTCCAATGATGCGAAGCAGCGTGGACTTTCCGCATCCCGAAGGTCCCAGCAACGAGACGAACTCACCAGAGGCAACCTCAATATCGATTCCCCGCAAGGCGACCGTGTCTGCGCCCTTACGGCTGGGAAACACTTTGTCGACCCCCTTGATCGTGACGACCGTCGTCAAGATTGCACTCGACGTGCCGGCGGGATCACGAGCCGCTCGACGAGACCGACCAAAGCGACAAAAACAACACCGAGGAGAACCGAGAAGAGCACCGCGGCAAAGAGCTTCTCGGGGCCGCTGCCGTAGTAATAGGAGAAAGTGAGAAGCTGGCGTCCGAGACCGTCGGGCAGCCCGCTCGGTAATTCTCCGACCAGGGTTCCGATGATGCTGGCACCCGCGGCCACCTTAAGGGCCGTGAAGAGGTACGGGAGAGATGCGGGGATCCGGAGTTTGCGGAGCTCTTGGGTGGGTGAGGCCGCAAATGACTTCAACATCTCCACAGAGGTCGGTGACGGGGAGCGCAAACCGCGCACGGTGTTGACGGTCACCGGGAAGAACGAGAGGAGGGCGGCGATCACTGCGACGGCAATCCACAGCGGAAGGCGGTATCTGCCGGCCCAGAGAACGACCATCGGTGCGATCGCCAGGAGCGGGATGAGTTGGCTGGCGATTACCCACGGCATCAGCCCGCGTTCAACCAGCGGCGAACGGACAAAGGCGAGCCCGAGAAGGACCCCGATGGTGCTTCCGGCGGCGAAACCCGCCAGCGCCTCGCGGAAGGTGACCAACGACGCCCGGGCGAGCACCAAGCCCAGCGGTTCGTCGCTTCCTCGCTGGGCAGGAGCCAGGATCGAACCCACGATTTCCCATATATGGGGAAGCGACCTGTCGTCGGTCCGTATCGGCAAGTTGACGTCGGTGAAGGGAATCGTGCCTCCGGTCGATTGGCCGAGCAATTTGTAACCCTCCCAAAGACCAAGCAGTGCCACAAGAATCAAAAGAAACCCAACGAAGGGACGGAGAGCCGGGGCAGGAGGGGATGCTGGGGTTGGGACCATCGCAGTAGCAAAAACGATAGTTAGTACCTACTCGGGCCGACTGCAGGCATGCCCTTCGTGATACCTTCGACACAACCCCAGCGAGGAAGGCCAATTGCAGGTATCAATGACGGTCAACGACCGGTCCGTGAGCGGGGATATTGACCCGCGAACATTGCTCGTTCATTTCATCCGGGAGAATTTGAACCTCACCGGGACGCACATCGGCTGTGAGACGAGCTACTGCGGCGCCTGTACGGTGATGTTCGATGGGCGGACCGTGAAGTCCTGCACCGTGCTTGCCGTTGCGGCCGACGGGGCCACGATCACCACGATCGAAGGACTCGCGAAAAACGGCCAGCTCCACGCTGTCCAAGAGGGTTTTTGGGAGCGCCACGGCTTGCAATGCGGCTTCTGCACACCGGGCATGATCATGGCGGCGGTGGGGCTCCTCGAGGAGAACAACAACCCCAGCGAGGACGAGATCCGCCACGGCATCGAAGGCAATCTCTGCCGCTGCACGGGGTATCACAACATCGTCAAGGCGATCGAATACGCCGGCGCCAAGTTGCGGGGTGAAGAGCCACCACCTGCCGAATGGGAGGTGTCGGCATGAGCACGACCAGTGTTCTCGGTGGATCGGTTCGACGTCGGGAAGATCCGGCCCTTATTCGCGGCAAAGGCCGTTATGTCGACGACATCAAGCTCGCCGGCACAGCCCACGTCGCGTTTGTTCGCAGTCCCTTTGCCCACGCCAAGATCAATTCCATAGAGTCCTCGGCGGCGATCGAGATGGAGGGCGTCATCGCGATTTACACGGCCGACGACGTCCGTCATCTCGGTCTCCTGCTGGCCCAAGTGGCGATCGGCAAACTTCGCCCCCTCCTCGCCGATGGGGTGGTGAAGCACGCCGGTGAAGCGGTGGCGATGGTGGTCGCCGAGAACCGGTACCTCGCCCAGGACGCGGCTGACGCCGTCGAGGTCGACTACGAACCGATGAAGGCGATCGTTGACCCCAAGGAAGCGGCTTCGGACAAGGCGAAGGTGCACGACGAGCTCGAGTCGAACATTCTCATCACCTGGGAAGCGGGACCCTGGGGGAATGAGGAAGGCATCGCGGCGACGAAGGAGAAAATCGCCGAAGCGAAGAAGCGCGATGACATCGTCACCGTCAGCATGGAGATGAAGAACCAGCGGCTGCTCCCGACTGCGATCGAGCCCCGAGCCGTGATCGCCGATTGGAACGACGGCTACGGGCGCATGACGGTCTACTCCTCCACGCAGATCCCGCACGCCCTTGCGGGAGCGATCGCCAAGACGTTCGGGCTTGCGGTCAATGCCGTCGACGTCATCGCTCCCGAAGTCGGGGGCGGTTTCGGCGCCAAGCTGAACGTATATGCCGATGAAATGCTCGTGTCATTCGCCTCGATGCAGTTGGGGCGGCCGGTCAAGTACACGGAATCGCGCCGGGAATCGCCCTACAACACCATCCAGGGTCGGGGTTGGGTGGCAACCGCCACCATCACCGGCACCAAGGACGGGGAGGTGCTCGCCTTCGAGCTCGACGGCCTGGCCGACATGGGTGCCTACACCCAGAACTTCACCGTCGCCATTCCGTTCTTGGGCACGTTTGTCGGTTCGGGGCAATACAAGTTCCCTACCCATTGGAAGATTGGCTGTGTCACCACTCACACGATGACCACCGATGCATATCGGGGAGCAGGGCGGCCAGAAGCCATCTACTACCTCGAACGAATTCTCGACGCCTACGCCCGCGAGATCGAAATGGACCTGGCCGAGGTCAAGTTGAAGAACTTCATCCCCGAGTCCGACTTTCCGGGCGCTGTAGCGCCGATCGGGTTCCAGTTCGACACCGGCGCGTATCAAACGAATCTCAAAGCTCTGACCGATTCGGCGGAATATTCCGATCTCAAATCGCTGCGCGATAAGGCGAGGGCCGAGGGCCGCCACGTCGGGCTCGGCCTGTCGAGCTACGTCGAGGTTTGTGGGTTTGGTCCGTCAGCCCTCTCCGGACTGGGATTCTCCTGGACGACCTACGGTCTGCCATCGGCGTTTTCCGGGTCGGGACTGGTTCGCATCAATGGGGATGCGAGTGTGACGGTCATCATCGGGACCGGACCATCGGGGCAGGGTCATGAGACCACCTGGGCGCAACTAGTGGCCGGCCAGTTGGGAATCGACTACGAGAAGGTACGGGTAACCCATGGGAACACCGCCGAGTCGCCGATGGGAATCGGCACCTTTGGGTCTCGCTCGGCCGCCGTCGACGGAGCCGCCTCCTACGAGGCGGCGCTAAAGGTCAAGGCCAAAGCCGCTCAGATCGCCGCGCATATTCTCGAAGCCTCAGCCGACGACATCGAGTTCAGCGACGGCTCCGCCCATGTCGTCGGGTCGCCTGACAAGTCGGTTTCATGGGAAGACATCGTCACCAGTGCCTATCACCCTCACATGCTGCCGGAGGGAATGGAGGGCGGTCTCGAGGCACATTCGGTGTTCAGTCCGGCCAATGCCACCTGGCCCTTTGGGGCTCACGCGGCGCTGGTTGAGGTAGACCCGGAGACGGGTTTCACCCAACTGCTCCGCTACATCACGATGGACGACTGCGGCAACGTCATCAGCCCGATGATCGTTGATGGTCAGATCCATGGCGGCCTCGCGCAAGGGATCAGTCAGGCGATGTTCGAGGACGCGATCTATGACGAGGAGGGCAACCTGCTCACGAGTTCGCTTGTGGACTATCCGCTGCCGACCGCTCAGGACCTGCCCAGCTTCAATCTCAGCCGAACGGTGACGCCGAGCGATGTCAATCCTTTGGGAGTGAAAGGCATCGGCGAGGCGGGCACGATCGGTTCGGCGCAGACGGTTGTCAACGCGGCGGTCGATGCGCTCTATGACCTCGGAGTTCGCCACATCGACATGCCGTTGCGGTCGCGACGGGTTTGGCAGGCAATTCAGGACGCAAGGAGCTAACCGTGTTCCCAAGAAAATTCGACTATGTGGCGCCCTCTTCCTTGGACGAGGCGGTGGACGCACTCAAGGGCGCTGGGTTTGCCAAGGTCATGTCGGGAGGAATGAGCCTCTTGCCGCTGATGAAGCTCCGGCTGGTGTCTCCGGAACTAGTGGTGGACATCGGCCGGATCCCGGGCCTCGATCAGATCTCCGAGGAGGGCGACGTGCTCACCATCGGAGCCCTGGTGCGCCACTACCAGACGGCTGGCTCAGAAAAGGTGCCTGCGGCGCTCGCGGCAGCGGCTGCCTACACCGGCGACGTCCAAGTGCGAAACCGGGGAACTACGGTCGGTGCTGTGGTCCACGGGGACTTGGCCGCCGATCAGCCGGCCGCGGTCCTGGCATTGGGCGGAGTCATAGTCGTGCAAGGGCCGAACGGTGTGCGCGAGATCCCCGCGACGGACTTCTTTGTCGACACTCTGACAACCGCAATCGAGCCAGACGAGGTCGCGACGGCGATCAAGGTGCCCAGAGGCGGGTCCTCGGCATACGACAAGCTCGGGCGACGCGGCGGTCACACCGACTACGCCGTTGCCGGCGCCGCCGCCTGGGTCAAGAAGGACAACGGCAATATCACTGAGTGCCGCGTTGCCCTCACTGGTGTTGCCGGGCGGCCAACTTTGGCCGAGGGAACGGCCGAAGCGATGGTCGGCACCGATGGCTCGGCAGAGGCGATCGCAGAGGCGGCGAGCAAGGCCGCCGACGGCGTCTCGGTTCTCGAGGACTTGTACGGCTCCGAGGAATACAAGGCTCACCTCGCCACGGTCTACGCCAAACGGGCGCTGACCCTTGCGCTGAACGAATAGCCGGCTTCCGGCAGGGGAGACCCCGGCGTAGAATTCGGGCTTCTTGCTCTCCGTCGACGCTGTTATCTCCGCATTCGCGCAACACGGGTATGTGGCTGATCGTGGCTTGGCGGTCACCACCCACCTGGCGCTGCAACTTGGCCGCCCCCTGTTCCTCGAAGGCGAGGCCGGGGTGGGCAAGACCGAGGTCGCCAAGACCCTCTCCACGATCCTCGACTCCGAGCTGATCCGCCTCCAGTGCTATGAGGGGCTCGACGCCAGCCAGGCTCTCTACGAGTGGGACTACGCCCGCCAGATGCTCGCCATCCGGATGATCGAGGCAACCGGGAAGGGCACCGAAGCCGACGTTTCCGACATCATGAGCCGGGAGTTTTTACGGCCTCGTCCGCTGCTGAAGGCCGTCGAGGCGGCGGCGGCGGGTGAGCGGCCGGTGCTCTTGATCGACGAGCTGGATCGCGCCGACGAGGAGTTCGAAGCCTATCTGCTTGAGCTGCTGTCCGACTTCCAGGTCACCCTTCCCGAGATTGGCACGATCCGCTCTGATGAGCCGCCCGTGGTGGTGATCACCTCCAATCGAACGCGTGAGATTCACGACGCGTTGAAACGTCGCTGCCTCTACCACTGGCTCGACTACCCATCGGTGGAACGGGAGGTCGAGATCCTGCGCCTTCGGATGCCGGGCGTCGACGGCATCTTGGCGCGTCAGCTCGCCCTGGCTATGGCCGACCTGCGCTCGCTTGACCTGTTCAAACCGCCAGGCGTCGCCGAGACTCTCGATTGGGCGGCGGCGCTTAAGTTGCTCAATGCCGACCAACTCGAGCCGATAGTCATCGATGAGACCTTGGGGGCGATCCTCAAGTATCGAGAGGACATCGACCGGGTCCGTGATCATGGTTTGGAGTCGCTGATCCATTCGTGAAAACCCTCCTCTTTACTTTGTCGATTTCCTTGGTGGCGTCGTTGCCGGGCGTGGTCACGCCACCGATCGTCAGCTCAACCTCGCTCAGCGTCGAAGTCCGCCAAAGCGGCGGGTTGACCGCCGACACGATCGCCCGAGTGCGGAGCGCGGCCGCGATGAGCGGCTCGGCGGTCACTGAGCTCCACCGGGTGACGTTGCGACTGATGGCGGTTCGCCGCGCCGAAGTGATAGTGCAAGCCCCCCCGGATGGATTTGGCTACCCGCTCCTGGCCTCGGCGATGGACTCATTCCCACCCCTGCTCGCTCCTGAGATCCGCAGCGTTTTGGGTGGGGGCCAAGTTGTGATGGGGGCATTGACCGCCGCTTTGCGGGGTGCCCAAGTGGGGGATTTCGTCACCCTGGAATCACCTTCGGGCGGGCTAGTCGAGCTGGCGATTGGAGCGATTGTCCCCGACGAGCTCATCTATTGGTCCGAGGTGCTGGTCGATCGCCCGACAGGAGCACAGCTCGGGATCGATCGTCCTTTCGCGTTGTTTCTCTGGGGAGGGGACCCGGTCCGCACCGAGGAAGCACTTGGAGCGAGTCAGCTCGATATGTCGGTGCGGGTGGTTGGTCCCAATACCGCACCTCTGACCGACCCGGTGCTCCCGGCCGCTTTCGTGAAACAGCGTTTCGGCGAGTTCGCCATGCGTTCGGTCGGCGGCGACGAAGTCGAAGTCGACCCGATCTGGATGGAAGCCAACATCGTCGCGGTCGATCTCGCCCCTCTGGGGACGTTCGAATGTCATCGTTTGCTGGTTCCCTATCTCAGGGGCGTGGTCGATGACCTTGCTCGCGAGCAGTTGCTCGACCAGTTGGACCCGGCTGATTTTCAACTAGCAGGTGGCTGTTTCAACGCCCGGCTCAACCGAGGATCCGACCCGGGCTTCTCGGTTTCACGCCATGCCTGGGGCATTGCCATCGATATCAATCCCACCGGCAACGCGTTTGGCGCCCCGCCCTCGTTGTCGCCGGAGGTAGTCGAGGTGTTCCGTCGGTGGGGGTTCTCCTGGGGAGGAACGTGGCACGTGCCCGACGGCATGCATTTCGAATGGCGGCAGCTGCCAACGGAATACACGACAACCTGCGCCAATTTGTCGCTTGCCCCGCTCTTTGCCGGAGGTCTTTGGTACCTCCGACCGGCCAGCGCTGACTGTTAGGCAACGATCCACGAGCCGGCCAGGCAGCCTCGGGACGCTGGTGGGCTTCTTTCATCGATTGCGCCAGGCCGGCCTACCGATCGCGGCCGGAGCCAGCGGGGAGATGATGCGAGCGGTGGAGGTCATCGGCCTGGCGCCGCCGGGAGACGTGTTCTACGCCTTGCGAGCGCTGTGCTGCACCTCTGTGGAGCAATACGACCGCTTCGCCGCGGTTTTTGTCGATTACTTCCGCCAGCGGATTCCAGCCGGCCTCGTCGCTACCCAGCCTCGTACCCGGGAATGGACGATCAGCGGCGAAGAAGAAGGGGAAGGGGGAGGGGGAGAGTCGGTGCGTGCCGCCCGGGGGGCGAGCGACACGGAACGGCTGCGGCTAAAGGACTTCGCCACCCTCACCACCGCTGAGGCGGCGGCGGTGCGGTCGCAAATCGAGGCCATGGCTTGGTCCCTGGCCCGGGCTCGCAGCCGCCGCCATCGCTCGGCGAGGAGGCCGGGACGACCCGACTTGCGCCGAACCCTGCGTGGGTCAGTCTCGCCGGAAGCCGACATGGTTCGGCTGGCCTATCAGGTACGTAAGGAGCGGCAGCGGCCGCTTCTGTTCATTGCCGACGTTTCGGGCTCGATGGAGCGTTACTCGGAGATGCTTCTCTATTTTGCCCACGCCGCTCGGGATCGGCTTGGCCGAATGGAGGCGTTTGTCTTCGCCACCCACCTCACTCGCATTACTCGCCAACTCGAACGCCGCGACCCTTCGCAGGCTATTGCCCAGGTCTCGCGAGCGGTGACCGATTGGTCGAGCGGTACCCGGATCGGCGAGGCGATCGCCACTTTCAATCGCGACTGGGCGCGTCGAGTTGGAAGAGGGGGACCGATCGCGATCATCGTCTCCGATGGTTGGGACCGCGGGGATCCAGCGGTGCTCGCCGACGAGATGGCCCGTCTCCGCCGAAGTGTTCATCGAGTGATCTGGCTGAACCCGCTCTCGGGCCGCGAGGGTTATCAGCCTTTGACCCGGGGCATGCAGGCGGCATTGCCCTACGTCGATGATTTCCTTCCCGTCGGAAATTTGGCCAATCTGGAGAAAGTGGTGCAAGTGCTCGACTCGATTCCTGTGCGGGCGAGGTCGTGAAGACCGAGCTCGCCTGGCGTCGTCGCTGGATCGCCGAGGGCAAGCAAGTGGGTGTGGCGACCGTGGCCCGAGTCTCCGGCTCAGCCCCTCGGCCGATCGGTTCCCGATTCATGATGACTTCGGCCGGGGATATGGAAGGCTCGGTCTCCGGCGGCTGTGTCGAGAACGACGTTTTTGTGCGACTGGAATCTGTGTTGAGCAATGGCCGGCCGGAGCTCGTCGGTTATGGCATCGCCGACGAGGAGGCCTTCGCTGTCGGCTTGGCCTGCGGCGGCCGCATCGAGGTGTACCTCGAGGATCAGACCAAAAGCGACGTGCTCGACGCAATCGAGGATCTGATCGAACGGGAGGGACTCGGAACGCTGGCCTTGGTGGTGGGAGGCCCCGATGTGGGCTCCTCGGCCGTGCTCGAAGATGGGCAAGTGCTGCTTGGCGAGCTGCCGGTGGCAGTGGTTCCCGACGTCCTGGCGGACGCCGCCGTCCTCAATGACAGGGGCGAGAGCCTCACGCTCGAGTACGGCGAGCACGAGGTCTACCTGGAAACCGTGGCGCCGCCGAACCGCCTCGTCATCTTTGGAGCGGTGCACATCGGTCAGGAACTGGCCCAGGTCGCTCACCAGCTCGGGTATCACGTGACCGTCTCTGATGCCCGTCCGGCCTTCCTCACCGAGGAGCGCTTTCCGACCGCCGACCGGCTGGTCCCGGGCTGGCCCGATCAGGTCGATATCGAGTTCGATCGCAACACCGCGGTGGTTGTGCTGAGCCACGACGCCCGGTTCGAGGACCCGCTCTGGCCCAGTTTGCTGACGAGCCAGGCCCCTTATATCGGCGCGATGGGCAGCAAGGGCACCGCCGACAAACGATCCCAACGCCTTATGAAGGACGGCTATTCGACCGACGACGTGGCGCGGATCCACGGGCCGATCGGGCTGAGCATCGGCGCCGATACCCCGGCTGAGGTCGCGGTCGCGATCATGGCCGAGATCGTGTCGGTGCGGCGCTCCCCTCGACCGGCGCTCCGCGGCATTGCCCGCCGGCTTCCAGGCAACTAGTGCCGGAGCAACATCCAATCGCGGCGTTGGTGCTGGCCGCGGGAGGCTCAGCCCGACTCGGTCGTCCCAAGCAGCTCGAACCGTGGGGGGAAACGACGCTGCTCGACGTTGTCCTGCGCCAGGTTGAGAAAGGCCCTTTCGATGAGCGGTTTGTAGTGATCGGGGCGGCGCTTGATCAAATCCTGGACGCTGTGGGGCTGGAAGGGTGGACGGTGGTAGAGAATCCGGAATGGGCAGACGGCCTGGCGTCTTCATTGCGGGTCGGTGTCGACGCAGTGTTGCGGTTGACACGCGCCGATTCCCTGGCAATTTTTCTCGGCGATCAACCAGATGTCGACGAGTCGGTGTTGACGGCTCTGCTGGCTGCCCACAAGAAGAGCCCGCGGCACGTGGTCGTTCCCAAGTATCGATACGAGTGGGGTAATCCAGTGATCGTCGGCAAACCACTTTGGCCGCGCCTGATGAGCATTGAAGGTGACTCAGGCGCGATGCAATTGTTCAAGGCTCATCCCGAGTGGGTGGAGGAAGTTTGGTTCGAAGCGCGTTTGCCGCGAGACGTCGATACAGAACGCGACATTGAGGACCTCCGGCCAAAGCACCGATGACATTGCTTCGGTAGAGTCGCCGCTCGCTGGTGATTGCAAAGGAGCTCTGTGGCGCGAATCGATGAGATTGCTGGCATCGACCCGAAGGACGCTACCAAGTTGCGCAAGGCTGGCATCAGGACGACGGAGGCGATGCTTCGCCGAGCCGCTACCAGAGCCGGGCGTGACGCCTTGGCGCTCGAGATGGGTTTCGACTCTGAAGTCGTGTTGCGCTGGGCACAGCGGGCCGACGTGATGAGGGTGAAGGGGATCGGTTCGGAGTATGCGTTGTTACTAGAGATGTGCGGCGTGTCGACGATAAAAGATCTTCGTCGCCGCAACGCCACTTCCCTCGCCACCAAGCTGGTCCATCTCAACGGGCGCAAGGCGACTGTGAAGCGCCTGCCAACTGAATCAATGGTCAGCGGTTGGATCGACGCCTCTGCGCTGGTCGAGCCGATCGTCAAATAGACAACGATCCCAGAGCGCCGGGCTGGCGCCCGGCCTTCAGATGCCAGACATCAGACCGGAATCTGACATCTGGCATCTGGAATCTGCCCTACGACGCTTTGACGGTGACTTTCTTCGCCGCAGGTCGACGAGCCGTCGTCTTCTTCGCTGGCGCTTTCTTGACCGTGACAGTCGTCTTGGCGGCGGGCGCCTTCTTGGCGACAGTCTTTCGGGTCGTCTTCTTGGCAGCGGGCTTACGCGCTGCCGGCTTCTTAGCCGGAATGGTCTCGAACTTCACGCCGTCCGTCGAGGCTTCAACCTTGACGGTGGGAAGCTTCTCGGGGCGGAAAGAGGTACGCCACGTGGCAAGAAGGTCTTCGAGCTGGTCGCGGAGCTTGTTCACCTGGGTGCTGACCTGGTCGAAGTCGACTCGCGAGGCGATGTCATCGACGACCTTGGCGTCGGTGAGCTTTCCCAGTAGCTTTTCGCCTTCTGTGGCCCACGTGTTGAAACGCTTGGCTGTGGTCTTGCTGAAGCTCGAGGCTTCCTTGCCAAGGCGGGTGCGGATCTCTTCGACCTGCTCTCCCACCTTGCGGGCGCCAACTACCGGGGCGCCAACGGCTGCATAGAGGGCTTTGGGAGCCTTCATTTCGGTTCTCCTTTGTAGACGAGCGTGCGGTACAAATCAGCCAGGACTCGCTTCTGGCTCGGGCTCAGGGCCTGATCGGCATCGATCGCGTCGATAACGTCAGGCGGTCTCGGCCCCTCTTCGATCAACCCTGCCCGGGAGTAGAGACTCTCGGCGGAGATTGAAAGGGCGCGGGAAAGCCTCTTAAGAATTTCGGCCGAAGGCTTGCGCAGCCCTCTTTCGATCTGGCTCAAGTAGGGGTTCGACACCCCGGCCCGGTCGGCCAGGCGACGAAGAGAGAGATCGGCCCTCTCCCGCTGCAAACGAATGAACTCACCGACATGGCCGGTAAGACCTTCGGGAGCGGTTTCCGTTTCCGATGCCTGCTTGCTCGCACTCACAAACTGCATTATATAGCAAGCGCTAGCAATTGCAAGCAGAACGCATGCGGACAGAATTATGCAAGCGAGCTCCCCACCAAACGGCCGACCAGGTAGGCGATGAGGCCACCGATGCCGGCGATCAGCAGGTTCTCTGCCCCAGCCCTGACTGCATTGGTGCGAGTTACCCGCGTCTTGATTGCCCCGACCGCAAAGAGTGCGGCACTGGTGAGGATGACGGCGATCATCAGGGCCATCGAGACCGTCAAAGGGAAAACAAACGGCACGACGGAAGCGGTGGCACCGGCCAGAAACAGCCCGCCGGAGGTCAGCATGGCAACCGCCGGACGTCGTCGCTCGGTCTTGACCATTCCGAACTCGAGCACCTTCATAGAGTTGAGCAGCACCTTGTCGGTGCGACTGAGGGCGGCCACAGCTGGCTCGATGTCGTCGGGATCGACGCCGAGATCATTCAGCATCTCAAATAGCTGGTCGACCTCTTGGCGTCGGAAGTGCTCGATGTGCTCTTTTTCCAGCTCTACCTCGGACTCGAACACTTCGTCTTGTGACTTGGTGGCCAGGTATTCACCCGTTCCCATCGAAACGGCTCCAGCCAGGGCTCCGGCGATCCCGGTGAGAAGTATCTGAGAACGCGTTAGTCCTCCCCCCGCCACTCCAACGATCAGCAACGCCATCGACACCAGACCGTCATTGATCCCGAGCACGGCATCGCGCCAGTAGGAACGAGATTGGCCGATATGGGGCTTGTAAACAACTGGATCCATGCCGTCAAAAATAGCCAGGCGGCCTCTCACTACCATCGAGGGGCCCACCTCCCCCTGTGTCATCGATGATCATCGTTATGCGCCCCCAGGCCTCCAAGGATGAGATCGACGCGGTCGTCGACCGTCTAGCCGAGATCGGCTGCGAAGCCCACGTCTCCGCTGGACAAACGCGGACGGTGATTGGGGCCGTCGGTGACCATCTTGTGATCCAAACCCTGCCATGGGAGGCGATGGCCGGAGTCGAGCGGGCCGTGCCGGTGTTGAAATCGTTTCGATTCGTGTCCCGCGACTTTCAGGCCGAGGACACCGTCATCGACGTCGACGGGACATCGATCGGCGGAGGTTCCTTCACGGTGGTTGCCGGTCCCTGCGCCGTGGAGTCCTCCGACCAGCTAATGCGGACCGCCGAGGCCGTGAAAAAGGCAGGAGCGCGGATTCTGCGGGGCGACGCCTTCAAACCGCGTACCTCGCCGTATGCCTTCCAGGGGTTGGGCGAGGAGGGTCTCCAGTTGCTGGCCGAGGCGCGAGAAGAGTTCGAGCTGCCGTTCGTGGCAGAAGTGTTGGACTCGCGCGACGTCGCCTTGGTCTCGTCGTATGCGGACATCCTCCGGATCGGCACCCGCAACATGTCGAACTACACCCTGTTGGCCGAGGTCGGTCGCCAGCCCAAGCCCGTGATGCTGAAGCGGGGCTTCACCGCCACTCTCGAAGAGTGGCTCAACGCCGCCGAATACGTCTACAAGGAAGGGAACCATCAAATCTTCCTCGTCGAACGCGGCATCAGGACCTTTGAGACCGCGTCCCGCAACACCCTCGACATCACGGCCGTGCCGCTGATCAAGGGGATGTCTCACCTCCCGATCATGGTCGACCCCTCTCACTCCGGGGGAAGGCGCGAACTGGTCGCCCCTTTGGCGAGGGCGGCCATTGGGGTCGGCGCCGACGGGATCATGGTCGATGTTCACCCCAGCCCCGACACCGCCAAAGTCGATGGTGCGCAAGCGCTGCTCCCTTCCGAGTTCGCCGAGCTGATGGACTCGATCAGGTCGATGGCGAGTGTCCTCGGCTACCACCTCTAGCCGAGTGGCGACTGCCGCGATTTTGGGGACGGGGCTGATCGGGTCGTCAATCGGAATCGGCCTCCGGAACGCCGGCTGGTTGGTTGTCGGCTGGGATCCGGATCCGGCGGCGTTGGCGGGAGCCGCACGTGTCGGAGCGATCGACCGAGCCGCCGCTGACCCAACTGAAGCCATGATGGCCGCGGATTTGGTAGTTCTTGCCGGGCCCCCAACTGCCATCGAAGCCGAGCTGCAAACGATCGACACCGATGCCCTGGTCACGGATGTCGCCGGGGTCAAGGAGCCGATGGTGACAGCGGGACGGCGGCTCCCGCGGTTCGTCGGCGGTCACCCGATGGCTGGACGGGAAACCTCGGGACCCGCCGGCGCCTCCGGCGCGCTGTTTCGGGGAGCCACCTGGGTGCTCTCCACAGATGGGGTCCAGGCCGACGATCTTGCGCAGATGGTCGAAATCGTCTCCTCGCTCGGAGCGATCGCAGTGCCGATGGCTGCGGCGGTTCATGACGAGGCAGTGGCGGCGATCAGCCATCTCCCCCAGGTGGTGGCCTGGGCGCTCGTCAACCGGGTGGCGAGGGACCAATCAGCGCTCGATCTCGCTGCCGGTGGTTTTCGCGATCTCACTCGGATCGCCCTCTCCGGCTCGTCCTGGTGGCCGGAAGTACTCACTGAAAACCGTAAAGCATTGGCTGTGTTGCTGCGCCGGCTGAGCGGAGACTTGGAAACCTGGGCCGACCTGGTCGATCAAGCCGACCTCGAACAGATCGGCGCTTCGATGCTTTCAGCTCGTGCCGCCCGGGGTTCGCTGACGGCACCGGTGGCGTCGGTAGGGGTCATCCTCGAAGACCAACCGGGCGAGATTGCCCGTGTCGGCCATGCGCTGGAGGTTTCTGGTGTCGACCTGCGCGACCTTCAGCTACGCCATGCAACCCACGGCGGCGGCGGCGTCCTCACTCTCTCCGTGCGGGCCGCCGAAGCCGCGGTCCTCTCCGACACGCTGCGCGCGGAAGGCTTCCGCCTCCTTTAATCGTTCTGTGGGCTGGCATCCGTGTCCAACACCGCTGCGAACCCA
>Ga0180121_10000039_pt1 | contig 40254 bp, 38 predicted proteins | sample AntDrymUQ5402106_2_FD_129676 | JGI IMG/M metagenome (GOLD analysis project Ga0180121, IMG submission 129676) | Polar desert sand microbial communities from Dry Valleys, Antarctica - metaG UQ540 (21.06) (version 2) (version 2) | ecosystem: Environmental > Terrestrial > Soil > Desert | place...
TGCAGTCTAAATTATACCATAATATTTTTTACAAAATTCCTGTTTCCGGTGAACCAATACATATTCATAAATTGAATCTGGAACATTATTCTTATTAATAAATTCTGCCAAAATTATTATCGGCTCAAATTTTTTAAAAATATTTTTAGATAGTTTAATGGAAAATTCATTTTTTGTATTTTGTAAATAACTATTACCGGAAGAATTCGTATTTGTCACAGTATGTGGAGAGTCTTCAAAGTCTGCATTTCTCAATTTCATACTATCTCTAGGGCAAATATAAAAAGCCATTCTTTCATCCGAAATTTCATTGTGCAAATTTGTATTTAAGTTACTATTTAAAACACATTTCGTAGGAGTGTTACCGTTATGACCATCGTGATAAGTACTACCAAGTTTCCCAATTTGATGACATAATTCATGATCAATCACCGCATTAATATAGCTCTTTCTTTGATTATCATGCTCCTGCTCTTTTGAGATTTCACATTCTATTATTTCCAAAATTTCTCCCGAAGGAACAGATCTTTTTGTACTATTTGAAGAAGCTCTTTCAATTAAATTATTAGAAAGTTTATTTTTTAAAATAATTATATTGACATGTGAACTACCGTATTCTACTAAATATTTTCCTAAATTCAGTTCTTTATAATATTTAAAGGATTTTTCAAGGCCCTTTAACTCTTCTATTTTTAAATATATGATATTTTCAATACTTAATTTTGGCGCAGGGATTAAAACTTGGTTACTTCGGTTTACAAGATTATCGCTAAATGAATTATAAAGAACCTGACTTTTTAATTCTGATATTATCATCACGAACAGTACTAATATAAGATATGCTCTCATTTTCATTAGATACTTTATTTATTTAAACCAAAATTTTTCGTGGTTGATGTTTTGTTTAATATACCTATCTATCATTTTATTAAGATTTTCATTATAGCCATATTTTGATTTTAATTCTTCCAACTTTTGTGATATCTCTGTATTATTATCAAGATAACTTTTTAAATGAGCTTTATATGAGGTTATCATGAATTCTGTGATAGATCTATTTGAATTTTTGATCATGTAGTTGTCAAAATTTTTTATACAAGTCGAAGAATCTCCATATATAGTCAGACTTCTTAATAGACGATCATAAATTTGTGGAGTAAACCTTGAATCCGGATACTTATTTACCATATCTATTGCTAAGGAATCTATTACTCTTCTGCTTATTTGAATATTCTCTCTAATTAAATAATCTTTCTTCATAAAATCAAACATTTCTTTTTCAATTCCATCCGGTTTCTTAATTGGTATTGTAATCTCATTTGAAGTCAAATCTTCGTAGTGAGCTACAATTTTATATTCTTTTGATGATTTAAGTGTTACAGAAGGATACCAACTTAAATTTTCATTACTTTCTACAGAATCGCCCGAACTTAACAATAGTGAGTCACCACCAGGTAAAGGTTCAGACACTAACATACTTCTTAGAATATTTCCTTCATCATCTTTTATGTCAAAACTTGAACCACCACCAAGTGAAAGTTCACTGTGTAAATAAAAATCATTTCCTGATCTATTAATTATTTTTAATTTTAACCATATCAGTTCTCCTTCTAAATATTCGTTGTATTCGGAGGAAATAATGAAATTTACTTTATTTGGATTTAAATCACCTTTCAAATAATTATTAACAGTAAAAAATAGAATAAACGTAAAGAGCACAATTATAACAATAATGCAAATTGTGGTAAATCCTCTTATATTTTTAAACTGGAATTTAAGCATACTAAAAAATTTAATAAAATATTTATTGACACCCATTAGGAAAAACTAAATAAGTCTTAATATAATTTTTTAAACTATCACTTATAATTTTTTTGTGTACATAACAAAAGTGTGGAGGATAATAAAACTCCTCATCCTCAAAGAATTGTCCAGGTTTCATTACACAGTAGTTATCAAAATCTCCACTTTCGTCTTTATGGCATATATGAACATGGTTATACAAATTTTGACTCGCTTCTATCAATCCCCTGAATGTGTAATTTCGTGTTCCGTGGAAAACATTTTAAATTTATTTCTAAGTTCAACTGGTTCATTGGAAAAGTTTGTTTCAATTTTCAGAAAAATTTCTTAATGTATCATTATCTTGAGAAACAGCGAAATAATATCTTATCGTAAAACCATAAGTGTTAGTTGGTGAATTATCAGCATCTCCTACACCAACGATTCTTCATTTACAAACGAATCAAAATTTTTCATTTGAAATGAATAAAAATTATTATTATCCATAAAAACATCATATTCAATAGTCCCTAAAATTTCGTTATCAGGAACTAAATTTTTATTTTTATTGATTATTGAATTGTTAATTAGACCAGGGTTATTATGCTTTAAAAATTTTAAATATAATTTTTCATGATCATAATAGACGACATATTGCCCTACTGATAATTCTTTATGAAATTTAAAATGAGTGCCTAATTTTTGTAATTCAATAATTTTGTTATGCATTAAATCTTCAACTCTAGCTGTTGGTGCAGATTGAATAATAAAAGCATTTTTATTAAGTGAAAAATTATCTAAGAATGAATTGTATGCATTCTCAAATATTGATTGACTAAATAAATTCGCACAACACACAAAAGATAAAAAATTAAATAATATTCTTGTTTTCAAGGATTTCTAAATTTTATGATTAACAAATAAACTTAATATTTTGTCCAACCAATGTGTATTTGGCACTTTACTCTATGTCAACTCTTAATTCAGAAAATTTACTGGTTTTCGAGTTTAACTAAAAATAAAACAGGATTACTTACTTCACCTGCATTTGTTTTATTTGGTGTAATAATTCTCTTAACTTCATTGGATTTTATTCCAATCAGAAAGATGTTCCCATTTTTGTCAACATAAACATTTCTTGGTCCAATACAAACCAGCTTTTCATCAAACAGACTTTCAATGCTAATTCTGTCGTATGTATACTTATTATACATTTCCAAATTTACTGCAATAATGTCTTGTGAAATAGGACCAACATAAGATTCTTTGTAAGATTCATCAAATTTATAAACCAATATTTCTTTAGGGTCAATATATCTTCCACTAGCATTATGTAATAAATTGTAATCTCCATTCCCCCAACCGATACCATAATAGATTCCTTTTTCATTGGATATACTCCGTTTATATGTTTCAGCTTGAGCCATTTCTTTTTCTGAAGTTGGAGGAAGAATATTGGTTTCAAGTAATATTCGGTCGCTTCGGCCAATCCTTCTTGAGGTTTTTTCATTAACACTTATTAAGTAAATTTGATAATCTGTATCAGAATAATTTCTATTGAAAAAAAGATACAAACCATCTTCATTCCAAGAATAATAATCCAAGTTTAAATTTTCATCAGGAATATCAAGTGTTAACACAGAAACACCTAAACTATCAAATACCTGAATTTTTCCTTGAGTTAGCAAATAAATGTTTTCATTGTTATCGACATGCAAAATTGGGGGAACTTTATACCATTGACCAACAGTGGGACTAAAAGGAGATGGTCCACTGACTATTAATTTTTGCAATCCATCATCAATGTCAATTTGATCACCTTCATTTTTATTTGATAAATTGATTTCAAATAATTTTTTTATTTTATAATGTTGAACAATTTCGACATCTGTATTTGAAAGTGAATAAATGCTTATGAAAATCATTACTGTGCAAAGAATAGACACTACAATATTTGAGCTAAAATTCTTCATTTTTTAAAAATATTTTAATTTATAATAATATCTAATTTATTATTCTAACGATTCTTATATTCTCTTGACCCCATTGATCATACTCTGGTAACCAAAAACCACTTGGTGGGCTATGAAACAAACCACTTTGAGTACTATTTGTTGTCAAATGAAAAACCCATAATTTCTTACTCGGTACCCGTTGCGGTACAACCGGATATCTTTTTCTTGCCGACGTTTATAGCATTTTCTGCCTATAAATATTTTTAATTCTTCCTCTAACATTGTTTCCAGCATTCCAGTTAAAAATCTTCTGATTTCTAATTCTATTTTCTCCTTAATTAGTATTTGATTGTTTACTAAAACTTCATTACTTTTGTTTGCTAAAAATTGCATTACGCCTCCTTTTAAAGTTTTAATGGTCAATTAAATTTACTTTTTTGGGAGGCTTTTTTATTCCCAATTTTATTTACACCCTTTTTTTAAACGCTTACTCAATAATCCAAAGAAATCCAAAGAATTCACAGCTTGCTTTAAACGTCACTCTTACATAAGAGTAATCGTATTTGTTGTTATTGATTTATGACCTGCGATTTCCTTTGCAATGTTTAAGGAACATTATTTTTTATCAATTCCGTAATTGAAGTATGGCGAAGTGATCTTGCTGTTTCAAAATTTCGCCTTGTAAAACGTCTAAAACATTTGAAGATAAAATAGATCATTAGCACGATTAAGTGAAACTCTCTCAACTACGTTTTCAGAAATCCTATTTCTTAAAAATATAATATTAACCAGACTATTATCATATTCAATTAAGTATTTATATACCAAAATGTTCCGCAATATATTTCTGTGCATTTCTCAAACAATTTCTTTTCGATTGAATTTTCGTTTTTAATAAATTAGTTTGCATAAAAAATTTTATGAGCATAACAAATGTAAACGAAAACAAAAGAAATTATACACCCCTTGCAATAATTCTAGCTCTGGGTTTTATAATCGGAGCATTTATCATTTCTTCAACATGGAAATATGTTTCAAGAAGTAGTGTGACTGTAACTGTTACTGGCTCTGCATCTAAAGATATTAAATCCGATTATGCAATCTGGAGAGGATCATTTTCCAGTGAATCCAGTTTACTTCAGGATGCTTATTCAAAATTGAAAGATAATAATCTGAAAGTAAATAATTATCTACTAAAAGGATTTCCACAGGATAAAATTGTAATGTCAGCTATCAACACAACAACCATGTACGTTAATAATTCTCAGGGTTATCCAACAAATCAAATTTCCGGTTATCGTTTATCACAAGACGTTTCAATTGAATCCAATGATGTTGACAAGATCGATAAGCTTTCTCGCCAAGCCACTGAACTCATTAATGAAGGAATTGAAATTAATTCTCTTCCTCCTGAATTTTTATATACAAAGATCGGTAATTTAAAAGTTGAAATGATCGGATTGGCTGCTCAGGACGCTAAACAACGAGCCGAGCAAATTGCTAACAGCACTGACAATTCAATCGGAGAAGTTCGCTCTTCCAAAATGGGTGTAATACAAATCAATGCTAAAAACTCAACAGAAGTTTCCGATTACGGAATGAACAATACTTCATCTATCGATAAGACGATTACTGTAGTTGTCAATATGAGTTTTTCTATTAAGTAAAAGCTTTGCCACTAATTTCACTAATTTGGACGAATTACCAGCAATTTTTTTTACAGAGTTTAAATAGCAAATTATAATTTTTTGCGAATTGCTAATGGATGAAATTGTATATAAGGAAGAATCATATAAGATCATAGGCGCTTGTATGGAAGTGTATAATAAATTAGGAAGGGGGTTTTTAGAAGTATCTAAAGTTGGAAATAATAATAACTTTTGGGGAAGATTCATTGAAGTATAAAAGAGTTTTGTTATAATTCGAATAAATTTGTGAAATTCGTGACAAAGATTTTGTAAACCTTCAAAATCCGGCAACAGGGTAGTTGAATTAAAGATAATCCGGTTCAATCAGTAAGCAAGATTTTTCAAAAACCCATACTGAACATTGGATTATTTATTCTTTCATTCATATCCCGTTCATAAAAATCTTTTTTATCCGGCACGTTTTCCATCAGGTAGCCGTAATACATTTTATAATATTCTTTTTGTGCATTCTTGTCACCTCTTGCCTTTAGCTTTGCAGAAAATGCATATTCCTCAGCAAGATGGTTTATCACATAATACTCCATTGCTCTTATCCTGTCATCCGGCTGATAAGTGTTAACCGAACCGCAGCTGTCGCATTTTAAATTTATAGCGATGAATGAAAAAATTTTTATCGGTAGCTCGGCAGCGCATTGAGTACATTTATGAAGTTTATTGGTATCAATGTGTTTTTGTACGTTATCCATTATCTTCCTTGCCGCCCTTGCATAAGTGCTCACTTCAAATTTCTGAAACTCGATTGCGAGCCAATTTTTAAATTCATCCACTTTGGCCTGTTGTTGACTGATAAGATTCCATGAGACACCGAGTTTGCCCATTTCATTTTGCATTTTAGCCCAGCCGTCGTCTGCTTTTTTTGAAAGCTGCTGTACTGTCTGGTCATTAAGGCCGTTCTTTATATTGTGAATGATTACTGTGTCGAATTGGATATTGTCTATCACATTATTCAAAGGCGCTTCCGACTGTTTGAGCACTTCATAATAGCGGTCTTTGAGTTTTGAAATATAATTATCCCATCTTGTTACAAGCAGCTGAAATTCGGGAGAAGATGTATCGTTACTACCGAATATTGATGATAGAAGGCTCATAAGTTTTATTTATTAGTTTCAAAAAGTTTGCTCCCGCAAAAAAGGCAAACATCATATTGCATCTCTTCAAGCCTTGGAGCTCCGCAGTTTTTACATTTCATAGTGTGATGCTTTTCTTTCTGCATCCCGGCCGAATATTTATAAAGGCTCGATGAAGCGTTTCCAAAAATATCGCTCATACCCAAAAAAGGTTTTATCTTCTGATAATATTCTTTTACTTTCGATTCCATATCAAATCTATTCAAAGCATCTGTTAACTCCGGATCTCCTTTAGCTGAATGCTTTGCAATAATTTTTTCATAAACTCTTCTGAGTTCAATGGGAAACGCTCCTTTTGCGATCTTCATTTCTGAATTGAGAAGAGATTGTTTATCCTGTGTTGGGAGAGGAGTTACATCATACGAAGAAAGAAATTTATTCCAGTTATCATCGCCGCCTTTTTCCGAATGCCAGGCAAAATGGAATGCTTTTTCTATTTCAGAATTGAACTCGGATATATTTTTATTTTCTGCCATTTTCTTAAAATTCAATATCGCCGTGAGAACCTTCACCTTTCATGCTTTCATATTTTTTTCTGTACTCTGAGTCGAGCTGAGCCATTTTAGCTGCAAGTGAAAAATCAGACATCATTTTTCCGGTCCAGTATGAACTAACATTTGAATAGTCTGCAACAGTCATTCCGAAATCTTTTAAAACATCCTGTGCATCTCTGCCTTGCTTTCCAAGAACATCCTGAGCAATCATCGATTCAACAAATTTTTCAAAAGGAATCGATTCAGGAGAGATTTGCGAACCGCTGCCTAGATTTCCTGATGCATTTGTATTGAATGCAGCGGCATATTTTGTAGTAATTGTAAACGATGTATCGTTCTTCATTCGCGTAAGCCATTCGTTATTTACGCGATCCCATTTCGGCATATCGGCGCCGATGGTTTTAATTGCTTCTTCAGTGGAAGTTCCGGAAGCCAGCATTGCATTTACTTTTGCCCATTGTTCAAGAGTAATTTCTTCTACAGGGTCTAAATTTGCCATAGTTTTTTTATTTTAAATTTATCCGCAATATAACAATATCAGATTTCTTTTTCTAAGAAAATATTTTATACTTAATATAAAAATTCTCACATCCGTCCAAAATATAGGAAAAGCTTAGCCACGAATTTCACCTGCCTGCAGCAGGCAGGCGAATTGTCACGAATTAAAAAACATTATCGCGAATTTGTCTACTTAAATAACTAAAATATTATTTGGACAACAGAACGAAAAATAAAATTGCAATTGCAGGGGTAGTTTTAAAAAGTTAAATAATTCAATGAAAACATTTCAAAACAGCTAAAATATTGATACTGCTTGAGAAGAGGAAATTTTATTTAAAATTAAAATTATTAGAAAAAATATTTTTGTTTTCATAATACTTCCTTCATAATTGTTCAAAAATTTTAATTAAAAAATTTATGGTCTGATTAATGTGACATAATTGAAACCATTGTTATCCCCGATTGCATGATCACTTCCGTCCACAAAGTTATCTCCATTTAAATCTGTAGGAATTCTAACACCCGTTACAAAGTTAGCTGCGTCAGTATGTATCCTGATTAAATCAGAACCATCTACGATTCCATCCTGATTTATATCCCCGCTGTACATACAATATTTACTTCCCTTCAATTTCATATTATTTCCAAACGCCTGTGAAGCTGCAGTTGTGAAATTATACGTATTAGTATCTGTAGTAATTAAGGGTTGTCCGCTTGCTTTGCTCCATGTCTCAATTGAATTAAAATGTTTTACTGCAATGTAGTATGTTCCCGATGAAGCATTATTGAAAATAAATTTATTTGTAAAAGTAACTGAATCTATCACACCATTTGCAGAATCGACTGTGTTATAAGGAGAAGTAACGTTTCGCAAATAAGTTCTTATAGTATCACGCCGTGACATGAGATTAAATAATGGAAAATATAAACCTTCGGGTAGGACACTCAGTTTTAAAATCAATGGTGGTATTGTTCGGAAATTCCAAACATCAGAATAAAAATAATTTCCTGTAGAATCTTTTCCCCTAACCTTCCAAAAATATTTTATATCACGATTTAATCCTGAAAGAGTTTTTATTGTATCTGTTAGTGTAGAATCGTTATAAAAGAAACTATTAAACAACGAATCTGAAGAAACCTGAAGTCTGTAACTAATAGCATTAGTTTTTTTATTCCAGATGAAATTAATTGAAAGAGGATTGTTGATAGAATTATTCAATGGATTAATTAAACTAACAGTTTCAATTGTACCTAGAGGCGAAGGTATTCCAGTCGAGTCAATCGTATGTGTTTCTGGAGTTGTAATGTCTGTGTCAACATTATTTATGTAAGCAAATAGTTTAGTTGTAAATACTACTATAGGTGGATTCCGAAATGCCATCGATAAATATGTTTGGTTGAAACTTCCTGTTCTGCTCCATAATCTCATTCTTACCATTAAAAGATTTGTTGCTCCAGTAATATCTAAACCCGGTGTTCCCTGAAATGCATTTATTGCCGTTCGCATTAGAGTTGCTGATGGATTTGATGCAGTTCCTATTCCAGGACTTCTTGGCTGATATGGAACTGGTAATTGAGATTCTATGATTGAATATTTCAAACAACTTGTATCGGTTACAGTACAACTTACAATTCCCGGATTAAATGAAAACGTAAACCTATCACCAGCAAGTCCAAAATGTGTTGGCGCATTGGTATGAGTTAAATAAATTCCAAATTCAATCGCATCATTAGGAGTATTTATAGATACAAGTTTCATACTATCTACTTTCAAAGTGTAAGTAGGAGTTTGCGATAAGGAGATTTTATTTATTATTAAAAATAAAACTATAAGAAATAAATTTTTTATTTTCATAATGTTTAAGAATTTCAATTTAAAAATTTATGGAGTAATTTTAATTATATAATTAAAAGCATTATTATCTCCGATTAATAAATCCGAGCCGTCGACAATATTATCTCCATTTAGATCTGTAGGAATTCTAACACCTGTTACAAAGTTAACTGCATCCGTGCGTATCCTCATTAAATCAGAACCATCTACAATCCCGTCCTGATCAATATCTCCGCTGAAAACACAATACTTGTTTCCCTTCAGCTTCAGATTATTTCCGTATGCCTGAGTGTCAGCAGTAGTGAAATTAAAAATGGTTGTATCACCTAACGTAAATATTTCTCCGCCGCTCCTACTCCACGTCTCGATTGAATTAAAATGATTCACCTGTATGTAGTATGTTCCTGAAGGCGCATTGTTGAAAATAAATTTCTTTGTAAAAGTTATTGAGTCAATTACTCCTTTTGCAGAATCGACAATTCCGTACGGTGATGATACATTTCGAAGATATACTGCAACGATATCCCTTCGTGACAAAAGATTGGATTCCGGCGAGTATAACCCTTCCGGTAAAACACTCAGTTTCAAAATTTGATGAGCAGGCGCCGGATAGCATGTCGAATCTATGGTGTGTGTAGAAGGTGTCGTGATGTCAGTAGGGACACCAGCTACGTATGCAAAAAATTTCGTCGCAAATGTAACTATTGGTGGATTTCTCCAAGCCAAATTCAATCCTGATAAACTCCTTGAAGAACATCCAACATTGTTAAATGATCCTGCCAAATTTGTTAATCTCATTCTTACTACTAACAGATTTGTTGAGCCCGTAATATTCAGACCAAGCCCCTGAAATCCATTGATAGCCAATCTCAAAATTGTTGCCGACGGGCTTGTAGCAGTGGATACAGTCGGATTTCTTGGTTGAAGAGGAAGTGGTAATTGCGAACCTATAATTCGATACTTCACACAATTTGATGTGTCATTCAATGGACACCCGTGCAGAATTTCCGGATTGAATGAAAAGAAAAGCTGCTCCCCCGAAAGAATAAAAGGTGTCGGAGCATTAGTATGAGTCAGATAAACTCCGAATTCAATAGCATCGTCAGGAGAATTTATAGATACAAGTCTCATACTATCTACTTTCAATGTATAAGTAGGATTTTGTGCAAGGATAATTTTGCCGGTAAATAAAAATATTGTTATGAGAAAAAATAATTTTGTTTTCATGATACTTCCTTCGGTTTAGTTTTATTTAAACCACAAAAGACACTAAAGACACAAAGAGCATAAAATAGTCTTTGGAAATATAATCCAAAAAGCTTTATTAAATAATTCAAAAATCTAAAATCCCAAAGCCAATGTCATAAATCCTAAATAATGGACTTACAAAACCATTTTCTCCGTTCAAGCTTGGATTTGTGACCTTAGAGAATTTGAAGTTATGAATTGAGATTTCCAATTTTCTAATTCCTCATTAGTCAACTCAAACATAAAATCTCAAGATACCTTTTGATGTTTCTTCTTACGGCTTGCTTTAGAACTTTTGTGTCAATCTCATACATTGATGTAATATCCTTGTCTAGAATAACTTTCTCTCCTCTAATAAAGTAAATTATTGAGGTAATTGAATCCTCATTAAAATTTTTTATTTGCTTCATACTTTTTATAGGTTAAAATAATTTTTAAAATAAACCGGGTTAACCTTTTTGTCTGTGCAATTTTTCAGGTTAAATGAAATTATACATAATTTTTCTCAATCCGATTATACATTTTAGAATGTTTTAACACGGCAATTTAGTTTATGCCGGGTCTCTCAGCCGTAGGGGGGATCCGGCAAAAATTAAAATTTTTTTTAAGGTAAAGAGTTTTTTCGCTGAAAGTATAGTCAAGTCCATTGAATACATTTTTATTTAAAAGTAATTTCGTTTTATGGAAAATATAGTAGCAATAATAGGCAGGCCGAATACCGGTAAATCAACACTTTTCAACCGTCTAGTGGGAAAGCAAGTGGCTATAGTCCACTCGACAAGCGGCGTCACCCGCGACAGAAATTACGGAGAGGTCGAATGGACGGGGAAGAAGTTTTTTCTAATTGATACAGGAGGTTTTGTTCCGGACTCAGAAGAAAAATTTGAAAAAGCAATCCGCACACAGGTGCGACATGCGATCGAAGAGGCTGACGAAATCCTCTTTGTCGTAGATGCAAAGAATGGACTTCATCCTGTAGATAAAGAAGTGGCGGAAATGCTGAGAAAATATTCTAAGGACAAGAAAATAATTCTGGTTGCAAATAAGATCGATACGGTAGAAAAGGAGCCGAATCTGCTTGAATTTTATTCATTGGGGCTCGGTGAACCTTTTCCTTTGTCAGCGATAAATGGTTTTAATGCGGGCGACTTATTGGACGAGATCACAAAAGATATTGAGCCATTTGATGAAAATGCTAAAGATGACAAAATAAAATTTGCAATTATAGGAAAACCTAATGCAGGTAAATCCTCCATTACAAATGCTCTGCTAAATGAGGAAAGGCATATGGTCACGGAAGTACCGGGAACGACTCGTGATACAATCGATTCAACTATTAAATATTTCGGCGAGGAGATAATTCTAATTGACACTGCAGGACTTCGAAGAAAGGCTAAGATTAAAGAATCGATAGAGTTTTATTCCACTATAAGAACTTACAAAGCCATTGAGAGATGCAATGTTGCTCTACTTGTTATAGATGCAGCTGAACTACTTTTACAGCTTAGTAAATCATCAGACATCAAGCTTGCAACTTTTAAACTAGATCAACAGGATGTCAGTATTATAGATGATGTGATTAAATATAAAAAAGGTTTACTCATCGTCGTCAACAAATGGGATCTCATTGAAAAAGATTCTAATACGGCAAAGTTAGTAGAACAAAAGATCACAGAACATCTTAAGAGTTATAATTTTTTGAAATTCATTTTTATATCTGCTTTAACAAAGCAGAGAATTCATAAAGTAATAGTAGAAGCGAAAGCTGTGTATGATGAACGGTCGAAGAAGATAAAGACCAGTGAATTGAATGATTTGATACAGCAGGAGATACGACTGACACCGCCGGCGTCTCTGCATGGTAAAGAAATTAAAATAAATTATATAACTCAGCTGCGGGAGTCTCCGCCTGTATTTGCTTTCTTTGTAAATGATCCGAAAGGCATTGCTGACAATTATAAAAGATTTCTTGAAAAAAAGATCCGTGAGAGATTCGGATATAAAGGGGTTCCTATAGAATTGGTATTTAAGAAAAAGAATTAGACAATTACAATTAGAATGATATTTTATTTTTTTGTCAAAAATTTTTAATTGTTTAATTTACTTTGGAAAATTTTTAAAGACATTAAAAATAAGATTATTTTAATTCTAAATTAATTGAGCTAATGATATCAGAAATCTTTACAGCCACTACATACGGCGTAGATGCATTTATCGTCAGAGTAGAATCACACATTGACAATGCATTATTTTCTTTTGCGATAGTAGGGCTTCCTGACAGCACTGTCAAAGAGTCGAAAGAAAGAGTTGCTGCCGCAATAAAAAATTCACTGTTTCATTTCCCTGTCAGAAGATATACAGTAAATCTCTCGCCTGCCGACATTAAAAAAGAAGGTTCAGGCTTTGACCTGCCGATAGCGATCGGAATTATCTGTGAAACTTCCCAAGTATCACCTTCAAAGGTTAAAGATTACATTTTTATCGGAGAGCTTTCATTGGACGGGAAGCTTAGGCCAGTAACGGGAGTTTTGCCAATTGTCATTGAAGGAAAAAAAAATAATTTCAAAGGAATAATTCTGCCTCTTGAAAATGCAAAAGAAGCTGCGATAATTGAAGGCATTGATGTTTATCCGTTCGAATGCCTGATAGAAGTTATTGATTTTTTAAATGGCGATGTTTCTCCACAGCCGTTCAAAGTGAATGTTAAAGAATTATTTGAACAGGAAAAAAATTATCTCGTTGATTTTGCAGATGTAAAAGGGCAGTCAGAAGTGAAGCGCGCAATGGAAGTAGCGGCTGCAGGATCCCATAATATAATAATGATCGGACTTCCGGGTTCTGGAAAAACTATGCTTGCAAAAAGATTACCGACTATTCTTCCTCCGCTGACTTTGGACGAAGCGCTTGAAACGACAAAGATTCATTCCATTGCCGGGATTCTTCCCGGAAATACTGCAATAATATCTACAAGACCATATAGGTCTCCGCATCATACTGCAAGCGATGTTTCGTTGGTCGGCGGGGGACCAAATGCAAAGCCAGGTGAAATATCATTCGCACATAACGGTGTTTTGTTTTTGGATGAGTTGACTGAATTTAAAAAGAATGTTCTTGAAGTTATGAGACAACCTCTCGAAGATAGAATGGTTACAATATCGCGTTCAAAAATTACCGTCCAGTATCCATGTAACTTCATGCTTGTTGCAGCAATGAATCCCACGCCAGCAGGAACACAAAAGGAGGCTTCATTATATTCCGATTTCGAAGTTCAAAAATTTTTATCGAAAATATCGGGTCCTATACTGGACAGAATAGATTTGCACATTCATGTTAATCCTGTTAAGTATCAGGAACTTTCCAGTAAAACAGATTCCGAAAAATCAGAAAAAGTGAGGTCGAGAGTTGTAAGAGCCCGAGAGAAGCAGCTTTGCAGATTTAAAAACAGAAAAGGAATTTACGCTAACTCAAGCATGGCTTCCAAAGAAATAAAAGAATTTTGCAAAATCGATGCTGATTGTGAGAATCTAATGAAGATGGCAATCACAAAACTCGGGTTATCCGCAAGAGCTTATGACCGGATTTTGAAAGTCAGCAGAACCATTGCAGATCTCTCCGGTGAAGAAGATATTAATTCCGCACATATCAGTGAAGCAATTCAGTATAGGAGCTTAGACAGGACGAGCTGGATGTAGCTCATATTCACTTATTCTATCAAGCTCAACCATTGCCCTTCCGTCTTCTGATTTACCGTAAACATTAGTAAACTTAGCCCCCCACACAACTTCATCGAATCTGTAAGAATACCGGGAGTTTACATACTGAGCAAAGGTATCATCAAATCCTTTTAACAAAACAAGAAATTCTACATCGGTCTCCTCAAGTTCTGTTTCGGAAATTCCAAATAAAGGGCTTTCTTCATTGATCACGTGATTCACGGTCCATGTTGCGCTGAAAAAACTGATTTTTTTATATTCCAATCTCAGATTGAAAAATTTCCTAGAATCATTTTCGATCTTCGAGAGTATAACTTCGGTTTCTACATCTACCATATTGTGATCATTCCTCATATTTGCAATTCTGAATTGAAACGCCTTCGTATCTTTGAAGGGAGCAATGAGCGCTTTATTGCTGTAAATTATTTTTGCTACCGGTCTTGAGAATCTTCCGTAAAGAAGACCTGTTGCAATTGCCAGTGAAAGGAGCCCTGTAAGTGATTCGATAGAAGAAATAACATTTGAATAAATTCCAACGGGATTTATTCTTCCGTAGCCGACAGTTGTAAATGTCTGCGTACTGAAAAAGAATTCATTTAAAAATCTGTCAAATGTGTTAGTAGTTTCTATGCCTTCAAAATTTTCCTCTCCTCCAGCCAGGTATAGCAGGGCAAAACCTATATTTATTATTATGTACGAAATTAAGATCAACGCGCAAAATTTTTTCCAGGATATTGAAATTAAGTAGTGATATATGCTGAAAGATTTTAAAAACGGCAGTCCCTTTCTTTCAATATTAAACCTGCCTTCCTTAGTTACTATGCGCTGGCTCGAATCAATTACCCGTGAACCCAGGCCAAGATCATTGACTTCTTTTGCATTTATTGATTTATTTGTTTTTGAGTTCAACTCCATTGTAATTTCATTTTATTTTTTCTAATAATTCTATTTTGTTACCGAATGGATCTTTGAACGAAAATCTCTTTATTCCCGGAATAGATATCTCTTCTTTTATTAAAATATTTTTTTCTTTTAAATATTTTTTAACCAAATCTAAATATTCCACTTCAAATGCAGGGTGCCTCTTCGAATAGTTTTCTTTGTCTTCCATTCCGATATGAATCTGAATGTCTCCCATCTCATACCATATTCCTCCGTTTGGTTTTAAAGAATCCGGTTTTTCTATTTCCTTCAGTCCAAGTATATCTGTATAAAATTTTCTCGCATCATCTTCTTTTCCTCTCGGAATACAGATCTGAATATGGTCGATCCTTTTAAAATCTATCTTCAACTTAATTTTTTTCTCCTAAAATGCTTGAAGGAATTATTTTTCGCTTTACTAATTTATACTTTTCGATTGTATTGTTTTGAATATGTTCTATGGCTTCGTCTACCGAATCGGTTAGTAAAAAAAGTTTCAGATCTTCTTCACTTATCGTTTTATTTATTACAAAGTCATCTAATAGTTCAGTAAGATTCTTCCAGTATTCTTTACCTATAATTACAACCGGGAAGTTTGAAATTTTTTTTGTTTGAATCAGGGTAAGGGCTTCGAACAATTCATCCATAGTTCCCGCACCGCCGGGCATCACAACGAAGGCGTAAGAATACTTGATTAATAATGTTTTCCTGACAAAAAAATATTTGAAAGTCACCCACTTATCCATGTATGGATTCGGATCCTGTTCAAATGGAAGTTCAATATTGCATCCAACAGATCTTCCTCCGGCTTCTTTCGCGCCCTTATTGGCAGCTTCCATTATACCGGGACCTCCGCCAGTCATGATAGTAAAGCCGATTTTGCTAAGTCCTTTACCGAGATCATAAGCCATTTCATAAAATTTGTGTTGATGAGGAATTCGTGCAGAGCCAAATACTGTGACACAGGGACCTACAAAATGAAATGCTCGAAATCCTTTTACAAATTCAAACATTACTTCGATCATAAATTTAACTTCTTCTAATCTTGAACGGGGACCTTCAAGAAAATATTTCTCTTCCTGTGATGGTGGAATTTTTTTCGAAACAGTTTCTTTATTTAATTCATTTTCATTTAGAATTATTTTTTTCTCCATAAATGCATTTTGAATAAAATACTCATTTGATAAATTAAGTATAAGTAACAAAATTTATTCGCTATTTCTATTGAAGAATATTACGAATATTTTAGCACAATTAAATTCTAATTTATAAATTATGAATAATCAAAAAAACATACTTACCATCAAAAACTTTGGGGGATACAAAACAGAAATTACTTCGGGAGACAATTCAATAATCGCCGACGAGCCTGTGGAGTCCGGCGGAAATGATATGGGCCTTAATCCCTATGATCTGTTACTTTCTGCATTAGGCTCATGCAAAGCGATTACAATTAGAATGTTTGCTGAAAGGAAAAAATACCCTCTGAAAGATATTATCATAAATCTTTCCCATTATAAAATTCATGCAGAGGATTGCAAAGAATGTGATACTAAAGAAGGTAAGATCGATAGCATAAATGTTGAAATAAAGTTGACCGGGGATTTAACAGAAGATCAGAAAAGGAGTATGCTGGACATCTCAAAAAAATGTCCCGTTCACAGGACCTTGACTTCAGAAATAAAAATTAACACGATGGCTGCAGAATGAAGATTATTATTCTGATAATATATATTCCGCTTCCCGATCCCCTTTTTGAATTTACTAATAATAATGAAAAGTTTTTTAAGGACTAATATGGATATATTAAACAATACACACATTTTAACTCTTCATGGTTATATTTTTATGAGGCAATGCGTTATCCATAATTATATTTTTTTATGAGGAAATCCTAAGCTTGCCTTTTTTATGTTTCTTACATTTTTTATAAATAATATACTTGGTATTTTACTAATTGCTCAAGGATTTAAAAAATACAATTCGTCAATCTGCTATTTATGGATTAAGCCGAATAGCCACTAAATTAGTATCCTTCGTTTTATTGCCTGTCTATTCAGTTTATTTTTCTGTTGAAGAATACGGGATTATTTCAAGAGTTGAAACTTTCTGGCAGATACTGTTTGCAATATTCTCGTTCGGTCTTGAAACCGGACTTATTCGCTGGTATTATAAAATCAGTGATACGGACGAAAGAAAGAAATTTCTATTTTCTGCAAGTGTTTTTTTAGTTCTTATAAATCTTGTTTTCATTCTAATATTTTTTTTCACAGCCGGTATTTTTTCTGAATTAATTTTTCTTACCGTTCAATACTCCAGCCTGATTTTTTATGCATGTTTAATAGCTGTCATGGAAGCATTTGTTTTTATTTTTTTCCTTCTGTTGAGGGTGAACGAAAAAGCTTTCCGCTATACATTATTTTCAGTTTTGATAGCACTGTTTAATCTATTAATTCAGATATTTTATATCTTCTATACTGACAATAAACTCAACGGAATTTTTATTGCAAGAATTATTTCACCGGCAATTATACTGGTAATGATTTTTCCTTATTATGTAAGATATTTGAAATTTGGTTTTGATATCAGAGGACTGAAAGAACTCATAATATTTTCTTTACCTATAATGATGGCTGGAGTCTTTGGTATTTTATTGAACCAATCAGACCGCTACGTACTCGGGTATTTGAGCACTCCTTCTGATGTTGGATTATACAGCCTAGCTTTTAATATCTGTGGCTTGTTGAATTTTTTTATTATTGCCCCGTTTGCACTGGCTTTTTCTGTATCATCATGGAAGAAATATAATACTGAAAATGCATTAAGATTTTATACAAAAAATATTACTTATTTATTTTTCGCTGTCACATATCTGGCTTTGGCTCTCTCCTTATCAATTCCAAATTTAATAAAAATTTTTACTTTGAATAAGGGTTATTGGCTCGCAAAAGACATAGTTCCATGGCTTGCAATAGCAATGCCCTTTTATGGAATTTCAATTATAGGATTTTTTAGTTTTTATGTGGCAAAAAAAACATACTATATACTATATTTTTCCATTATATGCGTTTCTGTGAAAATAATTCTCGATATAATCTTAATTCCTATGTTTCAGGTGTATGGAGCTGCGGTAGCAAATTTTATTTCATTTGTTTTGATTTGTATTCTGAATTATAAATTTTCAAAAAGACATTATTTTTTTAACTACGAATGGGTAAAATTATTTCAAATGGTCTTTGTATATGTATTGCTTGTATTCCCGTTCTTTTATCTGCAGCTCTTTGAGCTGACATTTCTTAACGTATTTCTAAAATGCTTAGCACTATTGGCATTTCCCTTTATATTATTCATTTTGAATTTTTATGAACCTGTTGAATTGGAAAGGTTAAAAGGATTTTTCAGAAAATATCTTAAGCTTTACAGAAGTTAACTGATATTATGCGGTCAACGTCTTCTATTTATGCCTGTTCAACTGTTCATTAAGAAGTATCATGGATTTGCACTATTCTTTCATTTCATTAGTCATATGAAAGTGATATTTTGGTAATTCAAATTGAAAAACTACCCCTTTTAAAATTTATAACATGTTTAGTATAAACAAATGAAAGTAGTCATTCTTTGCGGAGGTTTGGGAACTCGTCTTAAAGAAGAAACAGAGTTTAAGCCTAAACCTATGGTTGAAATTGCAGGTAGACCGATATTATGGCATATTATGAAAACATATAGCCATTACGGCTTTAATAAATTTGTTCTCTGCTTAGGATACAGAGGTGATTCAATTAAAGATTATTTTTGTAATTACGAATCGCGGAATAATGATTTTACGCTTAAACTTGGAACAAACGAAATCACAGTTCACAACCAGCATACTGAGTCAGGATGGGAGATAACATTTGCCGATACAGGCTTGAATTCAATGACCGGCGCCAGAGTTAAAAAAATTATGAAGTATATTGATGAAGATCTTTTTATGTTGACATACGGCGACGGGGTCAGCAATATCGATATTAAAAAATTATTAGAATTTCATAAATCACAGGGAAAAATTGCCACTATTACAGGTGTTTTGCCTCCTTCAAGATTTGGTGAGATATTGGAAAATAAGGGAATTGTAAAAAATTTTAATGAAAAACCCCAGGTCCATTCCGGAAGCTTGATAAGCGGGGGATACTTTGTTTTTAACAGAAATATATTTGATTTCTTATCTGATTCGCATGATTGTATTTTAGAACGTCAGCCAATGGAAAATCTGGTAAAGGAAAATCAACTTTGTGTTTATAAGCACGAAGGATTTTGGCAATGTATGGATACATTCAGGGATTTTGAGTATTTGAATAATCTTTGGAGAGAGGGAAATGCTACTTGGAAAATATGGACATAAATAAATTTATTGAGAAAACTTATAAAGGAAGAAAAGTTTTTATAACAGGTCATACCGGTTTTAAAGGATCCTGGCTGACACTCTGGCTTCAAATTCTCGGAGCAAAGATTAAAGGGTACTCTCTTCAGCCGGAAGGAAACAAATCGCTGTACTTAAGCCTGGAAAAAAATATAGAATGTGAGTCTGTAATTTCAGATATAAGAAACAAAAAAAAGCTGGAATCAGAAATATTAAATTTCAAACCCGATTTTATTTTTCATCTTGCTGCAAAATCATTAGTTCGCTATTCTTATTTACATCCTCTTGAAACTATAGAAACAAATGTTAACGGAACTGCTAATATCCTTAGCAGTCTTTCAAAGTTAAAGAATTTTTGCAATGTTGTAATTATTACTACGGATAAAGTTTATGAAAATAAAGAATGGATCTATCCATATAGAGAAGTTGACGCACTCGGAGGATATGATCCTTACAGCGCCAGTAAAGCTTGTGCGGAAATCATAACAAGCTCGATGAGAAGTTCTTTCTTCAATATGAAAAATTTTAAATCTCATCAGAAAGCAATTTCCACCGCCAGAGCCGGTAATGTCATTGGAGGTGGAGATTATTCAACTGACCGGATTATTCCCGATATCATAAGAGCTTTTAAAAAAAATACACCTGTTGTTTTAAGAAACCCCGAATCGACACGTCCGTGGCAATATGTTTTGGATCCTCTCCACGGATATTTATTGCTGTCAGCAAAAATGAATGAAGAACCGGAAAAATATTCCGGAGCTTATAATTTCGGCCCATTATCAGATGACAATTTAAAAGTGAAAGAGCTTGTAAAAATTGCTATACGGTATTGGGGTAAAGGGAGCTTTAAATTAAAAAAAAACAGAAATGAACCCCATGAAGCAGAACTATTGAAACTTGATATCACCAAAGCAAAAGAAAATTTAAACTGGATACCTGTTTTAAACTCAAGTGAATCAATTTCAGAAACTATTAATTGGTATAAAGATTCGGAAAAAAAGACGACAAATATTTTTAGCTTAACTGAAAAATATCTTAACGATTTTATAAATAAGATTGGAAAAAGAGAATAGAAAAGTAACAAGAAAAAAAATATCCGGGTGCAGAATTTGTAAAAGTGATAATTTTATTGAAGTAATAAAATTAGAAAACATGCCTTTTACGGATGAGTTTATAAAAAAAGAAAATTTTGGTAAGGAATATGTTCAGAACATCGAGATAGCCGTTTGCAGAAACTGCGGTAGTACTCAAAATCTTTACGATACCGATATGAAAGAATATTACAGTGAATACACTTACAGTGTTCAGTCCTCAGGTTTTGCAATTAATTTTATGAGAATTCTAGCCGAAAGAATCAACAAGGATTATTTTAAAGGAAAGAAAGATCTAAAAATAATTGAGATTGGTTCAGGAACAGGCGAACAGCTGCTTGAATTCAAAAAATTAGGCTATGATATATTAGGAGTAGAGCCGTCAGAGCAGCTATCAGAATATGCTAATGATACGGGAGTTAAAACAATAACAGCATTCTTTGATGAAAACATTTTTGACAAGATAAACGAAGATTTTAAGAAAGTTGATGCCGTCATCACCAGTTATACGTTCGATCATATTCCATATCCTACAGAAGCGCTTCAGGTTATCAGGAAAATATTAAAGGATGACGGAGCGCTGATTATAGAAGTCCACGATCTCGCATTAATTGAAAAGAGAAATGAGTTTTGTTTGTTCGAACATGAGCATTATACTTATCTCAACGAAGAAACAATAACATCATTATTAAATGCAAATGGGTTTGAAGTATTGACATTCGATATACTGAACTCTTCAGAAAAACGAGCCAACTCATTATTGGTGGTTGCTAAAAAAAATGAGGAGGAAAAAGATTTTGATATTAATGTTGATAACGAAATTGAGAAATTAAAAGATCTGAATCTAAATATACAAGCTTCGATAAAAAAAATTGATGAATGGATTTTTTCTAACAAAAATTTAAACATTGTTGCTTACGGGGCAGGCGGAAGAGGAGTGATGACAATTGCAGCTCTGAAAAATTCCGGGTTAATTAAATATATGGTAGACAAAAATCCTAAATCAAAAGATATTTTTGCCCCCAAAACACACATTCCGGTTTATGATATCGAAATGCTAAATTTTAAAAGAGCTGATAAAATTATAGTGTTTAGTTTCGGATACTATAATGAAATTGTCAAAGAACTTGGGGAGAAATTCGGGTATTCATCTGAACAGTTTGTTTCTCTTTTAGAATTACTAAAAACCTGATATGGAACATATTGTAATTCACGGTGTGACGAGTTTTTTAGGAAAGCATTTAATCAATAAGTTAATAGAAGATAAAAAACCTGTGATAGTTATTGCCCGTGAAAGTTCTGACATCGGACAATATGAAAATTTAAGTTCGGTAGAGTTATTAAAATACAAATCTTCAATTGAAGAAATTCCAGAAAGCAAGAAGATACTTCCCGCAAATACTGTTTTTTATGAATTTTCCTGGTTTGGTGTCTTCGGCGAATATAGAAACTTTCCGGAGCAATTGACAATTAATATTCCATTGATTATTTCATCATTAAAATTTGCAAAAGTAATTAATGCAAGACATTGGATCGGCATTGGTTCACAGGCGGAATACGGTAATCTGAATAAAAAAATTTCAGAAGACGATACTTGTAATCCGACCACATTGTACGGAAAGTCCAAATTAATTTGCTCTCAAATTTCAAAAGATCTTTGTAAAGAGTACGGCATCGAACACACATGGCTTAGATTGTTTTCCGTCTTCGGCCCGGGAGATAGCAATAACTGGCTTATACCATATCTTATAAAAGATATGTTCAATGACAAACCAATAAATGCAACTAAAGGAGAGCAGTGCTGGGATTATCTTTATGTGGATGATGTAATTGATGTATTGTATAGGCTATTGGATTCGAAAGGATTGGGAATTGTAAACTTGGGATCTGGAAAAAGTATTCAGATAAAATTTCTGATAGAAAAAATTAAAGAGATTATTGATTCCAATTCCGTTTTAAATTTGGGGGCTATTGAATACCGGAATGATCAGGTAATGTTGATGGAGGCAGACATAAAGAAATTATCAACGTTATTAAATTGGAAGCCTAAAGTGGACTTAGAAACAGGATTAAATATGACAATAAAATATTTCAGAGAAAAGGTGAATTAAAATTGAAAGAACTGACAGAATTAGCTAAGGGTGTTCGCCGAGATATTTTATATATGAATCATTATTCTAATGCATCTCATAGCGGGTCGGCATTATCTATAGTTGAGATTCTGATCACACTTTATTTCAGAACACTTAACATTGATCCCAAAAACCCTGCCATGGAAAACAGAGATAAATTTATTTTAAGCAAAGGTCATGCAAGTACTGCTCTTTATGCAGTCCTTGCAGCTAGAGGATTCTTTGATAAAAGTGTTTTAAATAAATTTTATATTGATGACGGGATAATTCCCGGTCATCTTGATATGGAATCTGTTCCGGGTATTGATTGTTCAGCCGGATCTTTAGGGCATGGCTTATCAATTGGAGTTGGAATGGCAATTGCTAATAGATATAAAATGATAAATTCGAAGGTAGTAGTAATGATAAGTGATGGTGAATTAAATGAAGGCTCAATATGGGAGCCTCTTCTTTTAGCTCCCCATCTTAAGCTTGACAAACTTATCGTAATCGTAGATTACAATAAGATACAAAGCTTTGGATTAACTAACGAAGTAATTAACCTTGAACCGTTGAATTCAAAATTAAAATCATTCAACTGGGACGTTATCGAAATTAACGGTCATAATTTTCCCGAAATCGAAAAGGCACTGAATAAGAAAACAGACATTCCGAAGATGATTATAGCACATACCATTAAAGGTAAAGGTGTGAGCTTTATGGAAAATAAACTTGAATGGCATTACCGATCTCCAGATAAAAAGCTGCTGGAACAAGCGCTTGCAGAATTAAATTAAAAATGCGAAAGACATTTATAAACACACTAGTCTCGTTAGCAAGAAAGGATGAAAGAATTTTTCTTATCACACCAGATATCGGATATTCAGTGCTTGAAATTTTTCAGGATGAATTTCCTAGTAGGTATATTAATGTGGGAGTTGCTGAGCAAAATTCCATATCAATTGCCGCAGGAATTGCAATGAGCGGGTTGATCCCTTATGTTTACACCATTAATCCTTTTGTTTGTATGAGACCCTATGAACAAATAAGATTGGATGTAGCATACATGAATAACAATGTTAGAATAGTGGGCGTTGGAGGAGGATTTTCATATGGTGCAGCTGGAGCGACTCATCATACAACCGAAGACATCGCGATAATGCGAGTGCTTCCGAATATGACTGTTATTTGTCCGGGCGATCCATGGGAAGTGGAGCAAGCATTAAAAGAATCCGTGAATTATAAGGGTCCCATTTTTTTAAGGCTCGGAAAACAAGGAGAACCGATAATAAACAAAGAGGACTCTAATTTTAAAATCGGTAAAGCAATAACTATTATTAAAGGTAACGATGCCACTTTAATCAGTACAGGAAATACACTGGAAATTGCCAATGAAGTTACAGAGAAATTAAGAAATAAAAATGTTGATGCTTCGCTGATAAGCATGCACACAATCAAACCTTTTGATGCAGAGCTGATAATAGAAATTTTGCGAAATGGCAAGCCGGTATTTACTATTGAAGAGCATAGCCTTATCGGCGGGTTAGGTTCTGCGGTTGCTGATATAATTGCCGAATCGTCATTCAATCCTGTGTTTAAAAAATTCGGAACAGAAGATAAGTTTTCACATTATGTGGGTGGACATAATTTCATAAGAGAAAAATTTGGTCTGACATCACATAAAATTTCTGAAAGCATTTTAAAAATTGTAAGCAAGATTTATTAAAGCATGACAAAGAAAATAGAAATAAAGAGAAACATTTCCAAAAATGAAATTTCAAGAAGGGATAACTTTTTCAAGATGTTTAAAAATTCTCCGATACCCGATGAGGAATTAATGATGAACTTAGGGTTGTATATTAACCGACAGGCTTTATCGCGAATATTTTTTATGCATGATTTATACAAACGGATCGTCGATGTTCATGGTGTGGTAATGGAATTTGGCTGCAGATGGGGACAGAACCTTACCTTGTTCGAATCGTTCAGAGGAATTTATGAACCGTATAATTATAATAGAAAAATTATCGGTTTTGATACTTTTACGGGATTCCAATCAATAAATAAAAAAGACGGTAGTGCTGCGATTGTCAAAAAAGGAGCTTACACAGTTACTGAAAAATATGAAGAGTATTTATCTGATCTATTACTGAGCCATGAAGAGGAAAGTCCATTATCGCATGTTAAAAAATTTGAACTTGTCAAAGGAGATGCAACAGTTTCAATTAAAAAATATTTAAAAAATAATCCTGAAACGATTGTTGCTTTTGCATATTTTGATTTTGATATTTATTCCCCTACAAAAAAATGTTTACAGGCAATTTTACCTCATCTAACAAAAGGAAGTGTATTAGGTTTTGATGAACTAAACTGGCATGATTATCCCGGCGAAACATTAGCATTAAAAGAAGTTTTGGGTTTGGGAAAATATAAAATTCAACGCTCACCTTTGTGTCCAACTCCCTCATTCATTGTAATAGAATAATTTTAAAATGTCTCAAGGCGAATATTTAGAAAAAATTCTTACAATATCGATTCCTACATGGAACAGAAGTTCTCTATTAAATGAATTGATTAAGCAGCTTGTCCGGCAAATTTCTGAAAACAGACTTGAAAATAAAATCGAAATTTTAATTTCCAATAATGGCTCAAATGATGATACAGGCATTTTAGTAAAGTCTTATCAAAAACATTATATCTTTATTTCGTACAATAATAATGGAGTTAATATTGGGGCAAGAGCAAATGTTTTAAGATCAATGCAGCTTGCAACAGGGAAATTTTTGATGGTTCTTGGTGATGATGACAGAGTGAATGAAAATTGTTTGGCAGGACTTGTAAATTTTTTGGAAACTAATAACGAAACCGGTCTAATAATCGATAGCAGTAAATTCAAAAAAAATCCTGTTGGAAACAAGGTTGTAATAGATTTAAGTACTCTCCTTGTGAATTTCTATTGGCATATTGGTAATGCCGGGGTTTTCATAGTAAGAACCTCATTTATTAAAAACAATCTTCAACGTCACCCTTATGAATATTTTAGTCTCAGCTGGCCTCAAACGCAGCTGCTGATCTTAGGACTTTATCAAAATAAAGATTTAAAATGTTATATCGGAAATTTTGATATAGTTTCCGAAGCAATTCATGGGGAGGTAATGATTTACACTTCATATTATTTATGGAGAACTTTGTATTATGATCTTTTCATGGCAATAGAGTCTATTAAACATGAAATTGACGATCAGTATGTTACAGCTTCAAAAAAATATTTGAGTGATAATATAAAACAGACTTTTTATAATATTTTACAGTGTGGAGTATTTCTAGACGATGAGGAAACCAGACAGAAGACAGCTAGACATATCTCTGAAAATATACACCTCTTTTCCTCTGAAGAAAAATTCTATTTGAAAATCATTAATGCTACATTGAGAATTCCTTCCTCAATTGCTAAACTAATATCCAATACTTTCATTTTTTCAATTCGCGGAAAGAAGGGTATAAATAAGAAAAATGAATTTGTAAAAAGTGAATTGCTGAAGAAGTCTAAAATTAAAAATTCAGATAATTTAGTTGTAAGAGAGTTTCATTTTGAATCATAAATTTCTTAAATTAAATAAGGGAGCATTGCTCCCTTATTTTTAAAAAAAATTTGTACTGATGTTGCAAAATTTATTTTATTAATATCATCCTCTTTATGCTAACAAACTCACCCGCCTCTAATCTGTAGAAATAAGCTCCGCTTGCTAAATTAGCTCCATTAAACTGAACATCATATCTGCCTGCATTCTGTTTTGTATTTACCAGCGTCATGACTTCTTTTCCCAGCATATCGTAAACTTTTAGCCAAACAAAACTTGCCGAAGGCAAATCATAACTTATTTGCGTCGTTGGGTTAAAGGGATTTGGATAGTTCTGTGATAATGAAAATGTCTCTGGTATTGAAGTTAAACCATTACTTATATTTGTCAGCAGGCTAAGTTCGAACTGGACATTTGCCCTGTTATAGCTTTGAGTTAAGGTTGTCGGAGATTGCGTATCACTCTGAGCTCTTCTCGATCTGTAATTTGTAGAAGTGCTTGTATAAGCATATCGGGGGTAAGTATTAATATATTGCTGAAAGTCACGTCCGATCGCAACAATTAGATTCTGACTGCTGCTAAAAGAAAACGGAATTGTCAGTTGAACCTCTACCCAACCCGGAGCTGCAAGGTTGTTAATTGAACCTGAAAAAACTAAAGTCATTCCAGTGGAATCCCAAGTACCAGTTGGAAGTAATTGATCAGGAGTCGATTTAAAAAATATTCTGACATTCTCATTTGTAACTCCAATTACACTATTATTCTGATAAAACTTTATTTTTCTAATCGAACCGTTGGTATTGATTTCCGAACCCAGATAAAGTCCCTGCCATCGGGAATAATTATAAAATCTGTTTAAAGGATACGATTCGTCAGCTGTACCGGTACCAATTGTCACTGTACTAATTGGAAGTCTTCTGATTCTGATATCGAAAGTTTGTGATGAAGCAATTGAATCGTTTAAACTGTAAGCATAAGTTCTCCATTGTCCAGAGATAGAATCATTGTTGCCTGCCCCGAGACTTGCTGCAAGCGAATCCAGTCTTGATCTTCTGATATTTACCAACGTATCGAAGCCGTTATTTTCCGATTGAATGATAGCTTTGATATTCGAAGGTGAACTAAAATTAGGAGTTGCAAAGATCCATTTATACTTTACACCTTGCCCGGATCTTGTCCACGTAGAAACTAAATTAGAATTATCGGTTGGTGTAGTTTGAACTGTTGTTCCGGATAAAGGTGAGATGAGATTAAATGACGTTAAAAGCGGAACGCCTCTTTTTAATGTTATTGCTCTCGGTCCATTGTTTGATTTCAATGAATCATTTACGGGAAGCATTCTGTATGTCCAAACATCCCATTGACCTACTAATGAATCTCCGGTATTGACTCCAAGTCCTGCCAGTATATTATCCAATTGTCCCGAAGTTAATGTCAGAGAGTTTGTTGCCACGGGAATTGAAATTTTTCTCGGAGTGGTAGTTGGATTTCCGAATACAAACCTGTATGTAGCACCCGTTGCTGAAGTATCCCATGTAATAGTATAAATATTTGTACCTGTCGGGAAGGATGTTAAAGTTGTTCCGACATTCGGAGTTCTTAATGAAAATGAATTCAAAACAGGAACGTTTGATATTTTTACTTTTTGAAGCAACTTGTTTACATTTAATCTTCCGTTAGATACTGTAATTCCTGTCAGAGAAGGAATAGTATCAACACTTGAAAGTATAAATTTCTTAAATAAAAGGGCAGCAGAGTCAGGATCATTTTTTACAAGATTTATAAATATGCTGCTTGCTCCTGCGTGCATTAGCCCGACTGCTCCTGCTACCTGAGGTGTGGCCATCGAGGTTCCCGTTAACAGGCCATAACTGCTTGAAGGCACAGTGGAAAGGATTGAAGTCCCAGGAGCGCCGAGATCCATATTGATAGGTCCGAAACCTGCGCCGCTATTTTTTGCATCAGTATTAGTTGTGTTCGTTACTGCAATCATAAAAAGACTGGGGCATGTTGTAGGAATATCTCCCACGATATCAATATTAACATTATTATTCGGACCCGCTCCTGCACTTAGAATCCCTGCTGCACCAAGCGAGTCATAAAATGCACACCATAACGGATAATTTGCAGGCTGACCATTATCAACACCGAAAGATGAATTTGTCGAAACAACAAACGCACCCTGAGTTCCGTTTGTTTGATTATAAATTTTTCTTTGCTTTAGTGCATATCCATAAGCTTTGACAACACTTTGCTCCAGACTTGGAGAACTTCCGTAAACTACTGGCATTGTTTTAACTTTCCAGTTCACACCGGCCACTCCAATACCATTATTGCCTTTTGCGCCCGATATTCCTGCACAGTGCGTTCCATGCTGATTTGCCGGAATAGTTCCGTTATTAGAGGATGCATTCCAGCCGTTTACATCGTCAATGTATCCATTGTTATCATCATCAATACTATTTCCTGGAATTTCTGCCCAGTTTCTCCATGTATCCAGATCCGGATGATCAACCTGCTGTCCTCCGTCAACAATGGCTACAACAATCGTATCTCCGAAGACTGTTGATCCTCCTGCAGAATTTTCCCATGCTTCAGGTCCGTCAATATCCGCATCCGCTGTTCCGCCTGTCTGACCGGTATTATGCTTATCCCATTGCTCCGCGAATCTTGTATCATTAGGTATCACTCTCTCGGTAACGCGATGATTGAACTGAGCGATTGCAACTTTATCATTTCTCATTACTGAAAGTAAAGCGTCCACCGGCTGAGATTTTTTTGTGTCATACTGAAATAAATAAATGTTCATGTCAGGTACTAGAACTTCTTTCACAGCAAGTGAAATGTTATCATAATTCTGAACAAATAAATTTGCGTCTGTATTTGACTTAAACATTACTATAATATCGCCTTCGACATAATCTTTATCTGCATAAAAATTAGAGAGGTCATTCTGGCTTGTAGTTGGATTGTTCAGAGAAAAAAATACTATTCCAATGACAAATATTACAAGCAGCGGGTATAGAGCTTTCATACTATTTTTATTTTTTAGTTATTAAAATGAATCTTATAAGATAACAATAATTATCACAAAAATAACTTACTTTTTTTGTAAAATTGTTAATCATCTACAAATCAACGAGACACAGCCATCATGCTGTTGTAAAAAATAATCCGCACTTACATAAATGCCAAAAAATTTATTTGACCATTTTCTGTGAAAAGGTTCTGTTCTCATTATTAATAACACCGCCCTCGGTTTGCCAGCCATTTTCAATCATGTCATTAACCAGCTTTTGAAGCTCGTCTGTAGAATTTGCAGTTACAGTTGTTGTTACTTTTGACATTTTTTAATCCTCCATTAATTTTAAGTTCATTTATATAAATTGTATTTTGAATAGCTCATTGTTTTTTAATTTTTTTAACTCTACATACTTAAACTAACTCTACACACTTAACTAATCTTCCGCGAGGCGGGCGGGCTTACTTAATCAAAATAATTACCTTAGTTTCGGAAAGTTCCCCGTTTTCAAGTTTATCCGAATGGATCACTATGTGACAATAATATGCCCCCGATGCATATTCAGACGCATCCCATTCCACCTCATAAGTTCCCGGACTTAAACTCGTGTCTAAAATTCTTTGAATCTCTTTCCCGTTAGAATCAAATATTAACAATTTAACATTCGACGATCCTTCATTTAAATTCGTAATGTCAAATTTTATTTTTGTTACCGGGTTAAATGGATTTGGAAAATTATCGTAGAGTTTAAAAGATTCAGGTAAGTCAGAACCTACTTGATGAACATTGGTAATAAAATCCACTATTGCTGTGTACAGACTTAATGAAGTGTTGTCAAGCCTCGTCCAGATCGGCCTTACATTTCCGTTATGGGCAGTTACATTTGTGTAATCCCCAAAGAATATTGAAGAATTCGGAGTAAATGGTGTCGCACTGATTTTAAAATTTGTAAAAGTCTCGCCACCATCCGTCGATTGCGCCATATAAACATCTGTTTGTGTATTTGTATAATTTCTTCTGTCATAGAAAACGAAATATAAATAGCCTGTTGCGCGGTCAATCGTCATCCATGTGAAAAATTGTTGCTTTCCGGCTGGATCATCATTAATTCTCTTAACGCTGCTCCATGTATTTCCTCCGTCAGTAGACTTTATCAGCCATACATCTGTATCGGCCGCTCCGTTTCTCTGATCAGACCAGTTGATATAAATTGTCCCTCGGTTAGGTCCGTTCGAGAGATCGCATGCAGTAATTGGCAGTCCGTTAGCCCTAAAAATTCCCGCAACTGCAAAATCCCATCCTCCCGGTTGGGCTGTTACAAATTTATCTTCATTCATCCAGGTGAATCCTCCGTTTGTAGATTTATCCATGACAATTCCAAGTGGTCCGGACCATGAGACATATATTTCTCCGTTTGGTCCTACGCAAGGAACAGCACCCTCTACCGTGTTGCCGTCATCTACACAATTACCAGCTATCTTATTTATCCTGATTGCGCTGCTCCAGTTTGTCCCTGAATTTGTAGATCTCGAAAATAAAATTACCGAACTGTCGGCTGGAGAAGCGCTCCTATACTGATCAAACTGTGTCCATGTCATATATAAATTATTGTTTGCAGGATCTACACAAAGCCATTCTTTATCCTGCTGCTTGGGTGGAATGTAACCTGTAAATGCTCCATCACTCCAGTTAACGCCTCCGTTTGTGGATTTTTGTACAACTATCCTGTCAATAAAGTAACTACTCGTCAGATTAGTTAAATGTCCGTAATAAAAATGTCCAGCAGTATCCACTACTATTGAAGGGTCTCCCCAAACACTGTATGATGAGGTTAAGATTGATCGGCTCCAGTTATAGCCGCCATTTGAAGAATAGTAATAGAAATTTAAATTTGATCCTGCGGCAAGTTGGTTTGTATTCTTCGGATTAATGCATATTGTTGGTTCGTTAGGCGAGCCAATATTAGTAATCTGCACATTATGATATTGTGCAAGAGTTATTTTTGTAAATACTAAGATAAAAATGGTAATAAAAATATTCATACTAAGTAATTAGCTAAAATTTATAAATAAAATTTTAATTTTCCGAAATCCACTTCTCAAAAATCACTTTCTGCTCATCCGTCTTTTCATCAATCTCAATTATCTTATACTTTGGAAGAGGCTCTAGCAGCTTAACTTTTATATTTTCAATTAAACCCTGCCTGTTTATCATACAATTAATTTCCACGCCAGTCTCGTAATTCTTTAGAAGATTTTTAATAAGCTCTCCATCCATCCTCACACCATCAATTGAAATTAATTCATCGTTAAAATTAAGCCCCGACTCATAAGCAGTACCACCTTTGAATACTTTAGTGATAATAATTTTTCCATTTTCCGTTCTAAATTCAATATCGAGTGACACCTTCAGCGTATCATTTTCATTTGTAAATTTTAAGCCTGCATAGTTAAGATAATCATCTAAAGGAAGCTCATCTGTTCCTTTAATATATTTTTTCCAGAAATCATCTAAATTTTTGCCGCTTACTATTTCGCAAACTTCCTTTACTCTTTCATCAGTATATCCTTTTGAATTATCACGTTTGTAATCTTCATATAACATCCTCAGTGCGTCATCAAGCGATTGTTTAGCTCCGGTAGATTTTATTATTTCCAGATTAAGCATCAAGACAACAAGTGCCCCTTTAGTATAATAGGAAACTTGCGTATTGCTGTAGTTTTCATCTTTCCTGTAAAATTTTATCCATGCATCGTAACTCGACTCCTCAAGTGATTGGTAAAACCTTCCTTCAAATCTCATTATATCATTTACTTCAATGTCGAGAAAATCAAAATATTCTTTATTATTCAGTATTTTGCATCTTCTTAAAATGAGATTATCATAAAAGCTTGTCCACCCTTCCGCAACCCAGAGTCCGCTTGTATAATTTTCATTATCGTAATCAAAGGGTCCGAGCGCTACCGGTCTTATTCTTTTTACATTCCATAAATGAAAAAATTCATGCGAAACAAGTCCAAGAAATTTTTTATATAATTTTTCATCTGTGAAATTCCATCTTCCCATCTGACCAACAAAGGAATTCAAATGCTCAAGGCCGCCCCCGCCTTTTTCAACCAAATGAATTATATAAGTATAATCTTTATAAGGTATCTCTCCTCCAAAAAGTTTTATTTCTTCAAGGGCAATCGTTTTAAAATCTTTTAGGATGGTATCTTCTTTGTAATTGCCCTTCCCTGTAAAACAAATATAATGTTTAATTCCTGTTATATCAAACTCGAGAACATTCTGGTTACCAATCTCAACGGGTGAGTCAATAAAAATGTCGTAATTATCTGCGGAATAAACCGTTTCATTTTCGCGAATCAGACCGGTAGATATTTTTTTCCATTCCGGCGGAAGGTTTATTTTCAAAACACACCTTTTATTTTCAAATCCTTTAACTTTCATAAATATACCAGCACTGCTTAAAAACGCATGATTCGAATTGATTTCGCTGGTCCTTACAGTAGGTTCATTGCAATAAACTTTATACATTAATTTGACATCGCTCTGATTCTTTGTATTAACGCTCCAGGAATTCTTGTTTATCTTTCCGACATTTAATTTTTCACCTTTTGAATTTTCTGCAGTTACGCCCTCGACGTTTTTTGCAAATTCCCTGACAAGATAAGAGCCCGGAGCCCATACAGGCATTGAGAAAACTACAGAATCCTGCGTAATGTCATTTAATGAAATTTCAACTTCACAGTAGTGCGTATATGGTTTTTCAAAAAAAACAGAGTACTTAGTTTTGTTCATCTGATTATTTTTATTATCTGCATAATAGTTATGCAAAATAACCAAACATGATATAAGAAGTGATGTAAAAACTATGATAAAGGGGTCTTTGCAATTTATTAACAAGCTAATTTTGTTTACAGGGTTATATCTTGAAGACCTTTTGAAAACATACTATTGTCAGTTTTTTTTTAAAAGTGACATTACTGTCTAAATTGCTCTCTAGGTATAATAAAATTGAATAAAAATCCCCTTTATAATTCTGGCATAATTAATGAGAAGTATTAAATAAATAAACTTAACACATAATATTATGGAAAAAAGAATTTTCGGAATAATTCTGTTGCTGTTAGGAATTACAGGTTTAATATTAGCAGCTACAAATTTTATGTATGATGGAAGTGGAGAAAAGAACATTAAAGAGATTATAATTTTTGGAATTCTGGGAGTCTTATTCTTTTTTGTCGGTGCCGGAATGATTAGGAGCACGAAGGATAAGCCAACATAATTGCTGATTGACCATTAAGATTTCGATGTTCCGGCAATTTACTTAAAGGATTTGAATAAAAACTTATAAATGCGTAAATTGCATTTCTTCGGAGCGTAGCGTAGCCCGGTATCGCGCCAGTTTTGGGAACTGGAGGCCGCAGGTTCGAATCCTGCCGTTCCGACAAAAAAGTTAAAAGTTAAAGTTTAGAAAGTTAAAAGTACATAGTGTTTTTAAAGTCCTTGAAAATATTCAAGGACTTTTTTGTTTTAAGAATTGTATTTTCATTCTGATAAATCTGAAATAATCACAGCTATCATTTCATCATAGTTTTGTTTTATAAAATTTTTATACGGCCGATCCTATTCATAACAGATCCGGAAAAAATTCATAGTTTTGTTCTGAATTTTGCATCTAAATTTACTATTCTTTACCCACTATTGAAATTTTTTTATTCAGCGGGAAAAAGTATTGAAACTGAGATTTGTGGATTAAAATTTAAGAACCGGCTGGGACTGGCGGCAGGATTTGATAAAAACGGTGTCGCAATTCGATTCTGGGAAAGCCTTGGATTTTCCCATGTTGAAGTCGGCACTGTCACACCTCTTCCTCAATCCGGAAATGAAAAACCCAGAATTTTTCGCTTAAGAAAAGATTTGGCGATTATAAACCGCCTTGGATTCAATAACAGAGGTGCTGAAGAGGTTAAGAAAAATATTCTTGAAGCAAAAAAATATACCGCTAAAGATTTCGTAATTGGTGTGAATATCGGAAAAAACAAAAATACTCCCCTTAAGGATGCGTTAATCGATTACAAAATCTGCTTTGAAAAACTTTACGATGCAGCAGATTATTTTACCATCAATATTTCTTCTCCAAATACGGAAGGTCTTAGAAAACTCCATGAAAATGAACATCTGGATAAACTGCTTTCGGAATTGCAAATTCTGAATCACAATATTTCTAAGTTAAAATCAACAGCTAATAAATGTATATTTCTGAAAATTGCGCCGGACTTAAATCATGAGATGATAGAACTGGTTTACAAGCTTACTGTCAAAAATAAAATCAACGGTATCATAGCTACTAATACAACTGTTGAAAGAAAAGAATTAAGATCCGGTATCGATGAACAGGGCGGTTTGAGCGGGAAGCCTTTGAAATCAATTTCCGGAAAGGTATTAAAAAAACTGAATGAGATGAATAAAAAAAATTCCGAAAAAAACTTAACGCTTATTGGGGTCGGAGGAGTGTTTTCAAAAAAAGATTTCGATGAAAAGATTTATTTCGGTGCATCGCTTGTTCAGGTATATACAGGTTTTATATATGAAGGACCTTCTATAATTAAGAAAGTTTTGTGAAAATTACAGAGTTCACAAAGATAACTTAAACAATTAATTTTTCTGTGATCCCTGCCTCTCGCCGGCAGATCTGTGGCAAAATAAAAAATTAAAATTGAATTCACTAACTGATTCACCGGTAACATTAACCTTGCTTTTCGCAAACGTAGCAATATCGTTATGGGCATTTTACGGAAACCCTCTTTACATGCAAAAATTTTCTGAATGGCCTTATCAGATAGTTAATGAGAAAAAATATTATCAAATCATTAGTTCCGCATTTCTTCATGCTAACTTCATACATCTCTTTTTCAATATGTTTGCCCTGTTTACTTTCGGAACATACTTAGAAGGTTTTTTTGTAGAAAACCTCGGCTCTTTCAGTGGGAGCCTATATTTCTTTCTGATATATTTTATAAGTTTACTTACAGGTTCGTTACTGACAGTAGCGTTTCATTATAAAGATCCAAACTATGTTGCAGTTGGAGCCTCGGGTGCAGTTTCGGGGATTGTCTTTTCATATATAATATTTTTTCCAAAAAGCATGCTGTATGTTTTCTTTGTTCCGATGCCTGCATATCTCTTTGCTTTTCTCTGGATCGGATTTTCAATTTACGGAATGAAAAGTAAACTGGGAAATATCGGGCATGAAGCCCATCTTGGAGGGGCTTTAGGAGGATTGCTGGCAACATTGATTTTAGTGCAGGGTTCTTTCAAAATCCTGTTAAGCCATTTCAATTTATAAATGGAAAATCAAGTTGAAATCTCCTGTCCGTATTGTGGAGAGATAAACATAATTGAAATAGATATAACAGAAGGTCTTTCTCAAACCTTTGTTCAGGATTGTGAAGTTTGTTGCAGGCCTATTCAGCTAAATATAAGTATTGACAAAAATAGTAAGATTAATATTGATGTGAGGAATGAAGAAGGGTTTTGAAATATCAAAAACTTTTCATTTAACTGATAACTTTTTCGAAAACAAATACGTCAAATATACATTACTCAGCTTCTCAAGAGCCGAGTTTGTTTTTAATCTCTCATTCAAATTTTTAAAATCTACCTTGTCTAGCAGCTGATCCTGATTAAAACAGGAAAATACAAACGACTCTTCACCTGTGACCGGATCGACATGTCTTTGCAGACACTGAGCGCAGACTTCCTTCATCATACACTGCATTGTCGAGTTGATACTGCCGATGCCGATATGATCGCTTAAATGATCTTTTAATATTGTGTGTCTGGCTTCCTTAACTGCATTCATCATCCTGTCACTGCCGATTGCAATTATCCTTTTGACTTCATTAAAATTTGCAACTTTGACTCCGAGTTCTCCATCAGCATACGCTTTCATTGCCTGGACAATATTTCCTTTGAAAGTGAGATCTTGTTTTCTTCTCGGACTAATCGTCTCTCCGAAATCATTACTCCAGATCACCTGATCGGTTCCTGCTTCCACTTCATCCATTTTATAAACATCGTCGGAATTTTTGTATCCGGCAAAGTAAATTACTTTGTTATTATTTTTTTTCAATGCTGCAGCGATAGAGAATAGTACTGCATTTCCAAGACCCCCTCCTGCGAGAAGAACAGTTTCTCCTTCAGGAATTTCCGTTGGGTTTCCTGTCGGTCCCATTACTACAACGCGTTCTCCTTTTTTCAAATCGGCAACCAACCTCGATGAAACTCCCATTTCAAGAACTATCAATGAGAGCAAACCCTTTTCTTTATTAGTCCATGCACCTGTCATTGCAAGTCCTTCCATTGTCAGAACTGTTCCATCCGACCGGTGAGAATTCGTTTCATAATTTTGTAGTCTGTAAAATTGTCCAGGATGAAATTTCTCCGCAGCAATCGGTGCTCTGACGATCACTTCGACTATAGTGGGTGTTAACCTTACAACTTCTTCAACAGTTGCAATCAATCCATTATCAAGTTTAGAAATTAAATCTGAAAAAGTTTCTTTTCGCTTTTCAATAGATGACTGATCTCCGTTTAATTGCGAAATATCTTTTGAAAAAACCTCCACAACTTTTTCGTATCCGTCTTTAGCCGAAGCCATTGCTTTTACTACATTACCGGCATACTTAGGGTGATTGTCTCCATAGTAAGATATCAATTTCCCGTTTTTATCATATGATGTAAAAAATCCTACTTCACCTTTAGTAACAGGAGATAAAACATACTTTCCATCTTCAGAAATCTTGATTTTATAAGGTCTGAAAAAATAATCTCTATCATCTAACTGAAACGTCCCCGGAAATTCATTTTCATAAATTATATTTGGCGAAGTTCCTGCTGCTACCATGACTGACTGTGCTTTGAAAGAAACTAGTTGACCTGAACTTGAAAAATTAATCGAATTTGTTTCAGGATCATTTTTGATTCTTTGCAAATCGAAGATAATTTCTTTCACTGCTCCGAATTTATTTCCGATGGCTTCTACCGGAACTAAATTTTCTGCAAAACGAATTCCTTCGTCGAGCGCTGCAATAACTTCTTCATGATTAAGCTTATATGCTGGTGAATCGATCAATCTCTTTCTATATACAATTGTAACCCCACCCCACCCTTTCAGCAATGAAATCACATCGGGCTTCCTGTTTTCATTCTCAGCAGCATGCTTTTCTTTTCTAATTTCTCTCCCGTGATCGATAAAAGTTTTGATAATTGTTTTCTCTTCTTCATCATAATTTTTCCAGAATTCCTCTTCACCATATTCTCCCGTTAACTTTTCATATTTGTCCAAAGTTTTCAACGCCTGTATGGGGTAATATGCAAGGGCTTCGGTCGCAGTATCAATCGCTGTTAAACCGCCCCCGATAACTATCGCGGGTAATTGCATCTGTAGATTGGCTAAATTATTTTCTTTTGCTGCGCCTGTTAATTGAAGCGCCATCAAAAAGTCAGAAGCCTTTCTTATTCCGCGAATCAGATTATTCTTCATATTAATAATAGTCGGCTTCCCTGCGCCGGTTGCAATTGCGATGTGATCAAAGCCGAGATTCCATGCATCGTCGATTGTGAGCGTTCCTCCAAAACGTACACCGTCATACAATCTGAAATTTTCCCGTCGTGAAATATTTATGTAGATCGCCGTTAAGAAATTTTTATCCCAGCGGACAGTAATTCCGTATTCCGAAACTCCTCCGAATCCCTGAAGTATTCTTTCATCCAACTCCTGCTCAACTTCTTCATAAAAATATTTCACCGGCTTTGGAAATTTCACAAATCCTTTTGCATCACTTACTCCTGTGTAGTCCTGGTGAACCTTTTCTATTTTCAATGCATCAATACCAACAACTCCAAATCCTTCATTGAGCAAATAGTGTGAAAGGGTATAGCCCGCCGGCCCCATTCCTACTACCATTATATTCTTTCCGTTGTAAGGCAGTGAATAAGGTCGTTTGATGTTAATTGGATTCCACCTTGTCAGCAAAGAATAAATTTCGTAACCGTAAGGAAGTTTGAAGACGTCGGTAAGCACATTGGTTTCAATTTGCGGAATGTTGACCGGTTCTTGAGTCTGAAATATACATCCCTTCATACAGTCATTACAAATTCTATGTCCAGTACCGGGTACATTAGGATTATCAATCACTACAAGAGAAAGAGAAGCAATCGGAAATCCATGTTTACGGACTGAATGCATTTCTGAAATTTTCTCATTAAGCGGACAGCCGTTAAGTTCGATGCCGAGGGGATTTATTTTTTTATTTCCAAACCTGTCAAGCAAACCCTTTGAGCATGAATCTTTATCCCTGTCATGGCAATACAGGCAGTAATCAACCTGATTAAGGATTTGCCTCTTATCCATTCTGTGATCTGTCAACCTAAATCCAAATCTCGGACGGAGCTGGTCCTGCCGGGCTTCCATGAGTTCAGGCATGTTGGGATTCGGAAGGTCGTATTTTACAAGATGCTCGTAGTTCAGCTTATGCGGCTCAAAGTAAGAAACCCAGTCCTTTGCTTTCTTGTCTGCAAACTTTTTCGCAAAGATCCATTTCTCTAATTCACTTAAAATATATTGAAGAATATTAAGATCTTTTTTTCCATCTTCCGAAAAATCGAGCGTGATTTTATTTCTTGACCGTATTTTCGTTAAGATTTCGTTAGCCCTGTTCTTTACATTATGTGGAATAACAAAATTTTTTGGTGCGAATTTATCGCCTTCATAAAACCAGCGGTAATTTTTTTCAATCTCGGCCAATTCAAGGATAAATTTTGCAGTATGCTTTTCTTCATCGTTCACAAAATCATATTCCGCGAATGCAGTCTTTTTTAACATACTTGCAAACTCATCTAATTTCTCCCAATTTAGTTCTACGAGATTTTCCTTCTTAAATTTTTTATAAACTCTTCTCTGAACAAAATCTTTTTTGAATGTAAGTATGTCTTTTTCATATTCTATTTCTTCGATGAATATTTTTTGTTCATCTTCCAACTGAAAAAGTTCGACTATAAAATCCGAAAGAAAATATGAAGAATCGATAAGTATATTTGAGACTTGCAAATCTGTAAAACCTTCTCCTTTTAAATCTACGTACTTAATAAAATTTTCATATTTATCCTTGTTTTTTAATTCAAAATATTTATAAAAATCTTCCGTGAGAGTTTTTAATTTAATTGGATCATAGAGATCTTCGTATGAGTATCCAAGCTTTGGATTTAAAAATTTATCGTTCGTTTCGATCATTAATTTTTCTTAGTTAGATTGACAATTTACCTCTTATTATTTTATTTATAAATCCAATTAGCTATAAAAACTATACTTATCTCTACATATTCACTCCGCCGCGGCGGATGACTATTCAGGATTACTATTCAAGGATTGACCATTCACTATTGACCACTCACTATATATTCATTCAGTGCTGTCCAAAATGATTTTAAAAGTTACAAATTGTATAAATTATAAGTTGGAATTGACGAATAAATTTTGTTTTGAAAAGAACCCGCCTGTCTGACGCCAGGCAGGCCTATGAAAAATTGCCGTTAAAAATTCCTGATCAATTGCGATAAGCAAGAATTTCCTGTCTGACGAGCCCGACAGTGCTCCAGACTGTCCGAAAACAAACACTACAAATTAGATTTATTCTGATTTATAAGACATTTTAATTTTCAAATTGAGATTTACTATCAGAAGTATTCAGAATTAAAAA
>Ga0180121_10000040_pt1 | contig 40134 bp, 38 predicted proteins | sample AntDrymUQ5402106_2_FD_129676 | JGI IMG/M metagenome (GOLD analysis project Ga0180121, IMG submission 129676) | Polar desert sand microbial communities from Dry Valleys, Antarctica - metaG UQ540 (21.06) (version 2) (version 2) | ecosystem: Environmental > Terrestrial > Soil > Desert | place...
AGGATGATCTCGAGGCCGTCGGCCATCACCTCGGCCGACGCACCACCGCCGATGTCGAGGAAGTTTGCCGGTCTCACCCCACGCTTTCCACGGGTCGCGCATTCCTCGCCGGCGTACGCCACGACGTCGAGCGTGCTCATCACCAGGCCGGCACCGTTGCCGATGATCCCGACCTCGCCGTCGAGCTTGACGTAGTTGAGTTCCTTGGCCTTCGCCTTGGCCTCCAGCGGGTCGGCGCTGTGCTCGTCGACGAGCCCGGCGTGCCCGGGCTGGCGGAAGCCGGCGTTCTCGTCGATCGTGATCTTCCCGTCGAGGGCGACGATGTGCCCGTCGCCTGTCCGCACCAGCGGGTTGACCTCGACCAGGGTCGCGTCCTCCGAGACGAAGACGTCCCAGAGCTTGCGCACCGTCGCGGCCACCTGATCGCGCACGTCCTCGGGGAAGCCACCCTTCTCCGCGATCTCGCGGGCCTTCGCCTCGTCGATGCCCTCGAGCGCGTCGACCGCGACCCGCGCGAGCGCCTCTGGCTTCTCCACCGCGAGCGTCTCGATCTCCACGCCACCCTCCCGCGACGCCATCGCGAGGTACGTGCGGCTGGCCCGGTCGAGCAGGACGGAGAAGTAGTACTCCTCCTCGATCGACGCGGCCGGGGCGATCATCACCCGGTGCACGACGTGGCCCTTGATGTCCATCCCGAGGATGTCCCGGGCCACCTGCTCGGCCTCGTCGGCGGAGGACGCGAGCTTGACGCCGCCGGCCTTGCCGCGGCCGCCCGTCTTGACCTGGGCCTTGACCACGACCTTGCCGCCGCCCTCGGGGAGAAGTCGAACGGCTGCGGCCCGGGCCTGTTGGGGGGTCTCTGCGACCGCGCCGCCGAGCACGGGCACGCCGTGCTTCTCGAACAGGTCTCGCGCCTGGTACTCGAAGAGGTCCACGGACACGGGAGCGTAACCGAGAGCCGCCCTCGGCCGTTGAACCGGGCGAACCCGCCGGGGACGGCGACCGGACCGCTTGTCACGCGCGGGTTCGGGATAGCCCCCGACTCGCCTGAGGAGCCCCCCGTGCGCCGATCCGCCCCCCTTGCCGCTGTTGCGGTCCTCGCTCTGCTCGCGGGTGCCGGTGCGCTCGCGGCGCCGGCAGCAGCCGCCGTGACGAAGACCCCGGTGCAGCTCACCGTCCTCGTCGGGCCGACCGGCACCGAGCCGTGCCTGGTCGATGCCGACCTCTATCTCCCGGACGGTGTCAGCGCTGCCGCCCCGGCACCGGCGATCCTCACGACCAACGGCTTCGGCGGCTCCAAGGACGACCAGTCCGGTGCGGCCCAGGCCTTCGGCCGCGAGGGCTACGTCACCCTGTCGACCCGCGCATCGACGCGCTGATCCCGATCATCACCTGGAACGACCTGTCCTACTCGCTGGCACCCAACAACACGAGCTCCACCAGGGGCGTCACCTAGGCGACCCCCGGCGTGCACAAGAAGCAGTGGACGTCGCTGTTCTTCGGGATCGGCATCGCCGACGGCGTCCAGGGGACCGCCGTCGACCCGAGCCGCAACGTCGGGTGCCCCAACTTCGTGACGCAGGCATGCCTGTCAAAGGCACAGCTCGAGACCCTCGGCTACCCGGACCAGTCGACACTGGACTTCGCCCGGCACGCATCGGTGACCTCCTACCTGGGAGCCGTGAAGGCGCCGACGCTGATCGTGCAGGACCAGAAGGACAGCCCTTCAACCTGCAGGAGGCGGCCGCGACCTACCGCGGACTGCAGGCCCAGTGCACGCCGGTCCAGATGATCTGGCAGTCCTGGGGCCACAGCTCGGTGGTGACCCGGCGCCGGATGAGCTCGACCTGTCCGGGGCCACCGACCTGCGTGCGACCTGTCTCGGCGGGCGTTTCCTCGACTGGTTCGACAGGTACGTGAAGGACGTGGCGACCGTGTCCACCGGGCCCGAGTTCTCCTACTTCCAGGACTGGGTCGGCTGCTCCGGCATCGCCACCCCTGCTTACGCGAGCTCCGACGCCTTCCCCGTCGGGCAGCCGCTCCCGCTCTACCTCTCCGGCGACAAGACCATCGTCACCGCAACGCGTGACGTGCGCAACGGGTCGCAGAGCTACGCCAACGGCCCGGCCGGCTCGCCCACCAGCTACTCCGAGACCTCCTCGCAGGGCGGCAGCAACACCGACCCCATTTCGCCCAGCGACGCCCCCGGCACGTTCGCCGAGTGGCCTCGGCGCCCGTCGGCGACGCGACGGTCGTTGCCGGCGCGCCGACTCTCGAGGTGACGCTCGACTCCCCCGCGGCTGCCGCGACGCAGGCAGGCGGCCCGGCGGGCCAGCTCGTGGTCTTCGCCAAGATCTACGACGTCGCACCGGACGGCAGGCAAGAGCTGCACAACCGTCTCGTCTCGCCGACCCGGGTCGCCGACGTCACCCAGCGGTTCAGCATCGAGCTGCCCGGGGTGGTCCAGCGCTTCGACAAGGGGCACCGCATCAGGGTCGTGCTCACTGCGAGCGACGCGGCATACGCCGGGAACACCGCCGTCCTCCCGGTCACGGTCAGGGCGGTCCGGAAGGACCCGGCGGTTCTCACCCTTCCCGTGGTCTCCGGCCCCGGGCCTGCAGGGCACGCCCGCCACCACGCCGACCAAGAAGCGGGTGCGCTCGCTTGGACGGGCGCCGACGGCGGTCCTCCGCCGCGGTCGCACTGACCGGTCTGCTCCTGCTGGGCCCTCGGTTCTCTGCTCGTGCGGGCGTCCCGCGCCCACTGACCCGGTCGTGACCTGAGAACGGCCCGCTCAGGCGGAGGAGCGCTGGCCGAGGTTCTCGTTCACCCAGCTCACGATCTCACCGGTGGTCGCACCCGGGGTGAACACCTTGGCGACACCGAGTCGGTCGAGCTCGGGCATGTCCGCCGCTGGGACGATGCCGCCGCCGAACACGACGATGTCGGACGCCTCACGCTCGGCGAGCAGCTCGATCACCCGGGCGAAGAGCGTCATGTGGGCGCCGGAGAGCACCGACATGCCGATGGCGTCCGCGTCCTCCTGGATCGCGGTCTCCACGATCTGCTCGGGCGTCTGGTGCAGCCCGGTGTAGATGACCTCGACGCCGGCGTCGCGCAGGGCGCGCGCCACGACCTTCGCGCCGCGGTCGTGCCCGTCGAGCCCGGGCTTCGCGACCACGACGCGCACGGGTCCGCTGGAGGTCACCGGCGCAGCGTAACCGACCGCCGCCTACCCGAGCCGACGCTGCGCGACGGCCACGTCGGCGCTTCCAGGTCCCCGACTCCGGGTAGGGATTGGTTACCGTTTCGTCCGACGTGTCAACAGCGATCCTCCTGGACCGCGGTGGCGACCGATCGAGAGGAGCAGCCGTGCTCAGGCGGATCGGCGCGCTCCGCTCCGGTGCGGCCGGCTGGTTCTCGCCCGCCGCCCTGCGCGGTGCGGCCATCGAGGTCGGCTGGGTCGCCACCCACGCCGCGCTCTACCCGCTGGGGGCGGTGGCCGAGCAGGCCCGTCACACCGGATGCGCAGACGCGGGCCGCCGAGACCTGGCCGGGCTCTCGCCCGTGCAGCGTGGCCTCGTCGTCGGCGACATCGAGGCGGCCGGGACGCCGATCCTGCTGGTGCACGGGATGGTCGACAACCGCTCCGTCTTCGCCCTGCTGCGCCGGGGCCTGCACCGCCGCGGCTTCCACCGGGTGCTCACCCTCAACTACAGCCCGCTGACCCGCGACGTCCGGCTGGCAGCGACCTCGCTGGCCACGAGGGTGGAACAGCTCTGCGAGGAGACGGGTTTCGAGCGCATCCACGTCGTCGGGCACAGCATGGGCGGGCTCATCGCGCGCTACTTCGTCCAGTGCCTCGGCGGCGACTCCCGCGTACACACGCTGGTGACGATGGGTACCCCGCACGCCGGCACCCGCACGGCCTCGCTGGTCCCCTCGACACTGGCCCGTCAGCTGCGACCGGGCAGCGATCTGGTCCGCGAGCTGGCCGCCCCCGCGCCCGGCTGCCGCACGCGCATCCTGTCGGTGTGGAGCGACCTGGACCAGCTGGTGGTGCCCCGGCGCAACGCCCGGGTGGACCACCCCGACCTCGACGCCAGCAACCTGCTCGTCCGCGGCGTCGGGCACATGTCCCTGCCCATCCACCGCCGGGTGGTCCACGAGATCGGGCTGATGCTCGCCCACCTCGACCCGGCCGGCGCCGCGCTCACGGCGCGGGTCACCTCGATCGCGGGCGACGAAGGAGCGCCGGGCGCCGTCGACGACGGAGACGAGCCGTTCGTCCCGATCCGTCCCTGGGGGCAGTTGAACAAGGTCTGAGCAGGTACTCAGTTGTGCCCCACCGTGATCTTGCCGTTATCCTCGCGCGGTCCCCCTGCCCCCGACGACGAGGCGATCCGACCCGTGCCAACTGGCCGCGCCTCCCGCGGACGTCATCGCCGCCAGAAGAACACCGGCGGCCCCGCCTACGTCACCGCCGCGACCCTCGCGGCATTCGCCGTCAGCGGCATGAACGTCCCCAACGCGATCGGTGACGCCCGCCAGGCGGCATCCTCGACACCCGTCGTCAACTCGACCCCGGCCGCCCCCGCGAAGCGCGTGGGGATCTCGGCCGGCGCCCTGCGCAACACCCTCGCCCAGCAGCAGGAGGAGCGGGCGAGCCGCCTACGCCGGGCCCGCGAGGAAGGCGTCCGGCTCGCCCAGAAGGCGGCCGAGAAGGCCCGGCTCGCGGCCGAGGCGGCGCGGCCCAAGTGGGTCGCCCCGCTTCAGGGCTACCGGCTCACGGCCGGCTTCGGCGACTACGGCCTGTGGAGCAGCGCGCACACCGGTCAGGACTTCGCCGCTCCCTCCGGCACCCCGGTGCGCACCGTCGGCGACGGCACGATCGTGTCCACGGGGTACGACGGGGCGTTCGGCAACAAGATCGTCGTCGAGCACGAGGACGGCACCCTGACGTGGTACGCCCACCTGTCGGAGATCCTGCGCACCAGCGGCCCCGTCACGGCCGGCGACCCGATCGGCCGGGTGGGCTCGACCGGCAACTCCACCGGCGACCACCTCCACCTCGAGGTACGCCTCGGCCCCGACAGCCCCGTGCCCCCGCTGACCTGGCTGCGCGATCACGGCGTCGAGGTCTGACATCGCTGGTCACAGCTTGACGACCGGGGCGTAGCGCAGCAGCAGCCGCTTCACCCCGGAGGACCGGAAGTCGATCGCGGCCACCGCGCGTTCCCCGACGCCCTCCATGGCGACCACCGTTCCCATCCCGAACGTGTCGTGGGTGACGCGGTCGCCCGCCTCGAGATGCACCACCACCCGGTTGCCCGGCGAGCTCACCCCGCTGCGGGCCGCCACCGCGGCGATCGCCGGCACGTGGGTGACCGACGACTCCTCGCGGCGCCAGTCGAGCAGCTCGGAGGGGATCTCCTCGAGGAAGCGCGAGGGCGGGTTGTGCTGCGGCGCACCCCAGGCGCTGCGGACGGCCGAGCGGCTGAGGTAGAGCCGCTGCTGGGCGCGGGTGACGCCGACGTAGGCGAGGCGGCGCTCCTCCTCGAGCTCGGTGGGGTCGCCGAGGGAACGCAGGTGGGGGAAGACCCCGTCCTCGAGCCCGGTCAGGAACACGACCGGGAACTCGAGGCCCTTGGCAGTGTGCAGGGTCATCAGTGTCACCACGCCACCGGGCGCCCCGCCACCGTCCTCGCCCTCGACCGGCTCGTCGGGGATCTGGTCGGAGTCCGCGACCAGAGCGACCTGCTCGAGGAAGTCGGTGAGGGTGCCGCCACCATCGGCAGCACCGGCGCCCCCGCTTGCCTCCTCGAACTCCCGGGCGACCGCGACGAGCTCCTGGAGGTTCTCCAGCCGGGTCTGGTCCTGCGGGTCGGCCGAGCCGGCCAGCGCCCCGGCGTACCCCGTGCGTTCGAGCACCGCCTCGAGCACCGTCGCCGGGCCGGTGCCCGCCTCGACGAGGGTGCGCAGGTCGTCGACGAGCTGCCGGAAGCCCTGCACCGCGGCCAGCGAGCGGGCCGCGAGGCCGTAGGCGTCCTCGCAGCGCCGCAGGGCCTGGGCAAAGGACACGTTCTCGCGCTGGGACAGCGCCTCCAGGCAGGCCTCGGCCCGGTCACCGATGCCGCGCTTGGGGACATTGAGGACCCGGCGCACCGACACGGTGTCCTCGGGGTTGGCCAGCAGCCGGAGGTAGGCCAGCGCGTCGCGCACCTCGCGCCGCTCGTAGAAGCGCACTCCGCCCACGACCTTGTAAGGCAGGCCGACGCGGATGAACACCTCCTCGAAGACCCGGGACTGTGCGTTCGTCCGGTAGAACACCGCCATCTTCGAGGGGCTCAGGCCCTCCTCGTCGGTGAGCCGGTCGACCTCGGCCGCGACGAAGGACGCCTCGTCGTGCTCGTTGTCCGCGACGTAGCCGACGACCTTGTCCCCCTCGCCCGCGTCGGACCACAGGTTCTTGGCCTTGCGACCCTGGTTGCGGGAGATGACCGCGTTGGCCGCCGACAGGATCGTCTGGGTGGAGCGGTAGTTCTGCTCGAGCAGGATCGTGCGGGCGTCGGGATAGTCCTGCTCGAACGCGAGGATGTTGCGGATCGTCGCGCCCCGGAACGCGTAGATCGACTGGTCGGCGTCACCGACGACGCACAGCTCCCCGGCAGGTGTGGCGCCGGGTTCGTAGCTGCTCGCGCCGACGAGCTCCTTCACCAGCACGTACTGCGCGTGGTTGGTGTCCTGGTACTCGTCGACGAGGACGTGGCGGAACCGGCGGCGGTAGTGCTCGGCCACGTCGGGGAAGACCTGCAGCACGTTGACGGCGGTCATGATGAGGTCGTCGAAGTCCAGCGCGTTGGCCTCGCGCAGCCGGCGCTGGTAGAGCGCGTACGCCTCGGCGAGGATCTTCTCGATGTGCGTCTCGGCGCGACCGGCAAACGTCTCGTGGTCGACGAGCTCGTTCTTGAGGTTGCTGACCTGCGCCGAGAACGACCGCGGGTTGTACCTCTTGGGGTCGAGGTCCATCTCGCGGCACACCAGCGTCATCAGCCGTTGCGAGTCGGCCGCGTCGTAGATGGAGAAGCTCGAGCTCAGACCGACGTGCTTGGCCTCCCGGCGCAGGATGCGCACGCAGGCGGAGTGGAACGTGCTGACCCACATGACCTTGGCGCGGTTTCCGACGAGGGCGGCGACGCGCTCCTTCATCTCCCCGGCAGCCTTGTTGGTGAACGTGATCGCGAGCACCGAGCCCGGGTGGACCTTGCGGGCACGCAGCAGGTGGGCGATGCGGTGGGTGAGGACCCGCGTCTTGCCCGACCCGGCGCCGGCGACGATCAGCAGGGGCGAGCCCTCGTGCACGACGGCGGCGCGCTGCTGGTCGTTGAGCCCCTCGAGCAGCTCCGCCGGGTCGGCCGTCCGCGGCGCCCTCGCCAACCCGGGCGGGTCAGGCAGCAGGGCGCCGGTGCCGAGCGGGAAGGAATCGTCGAAGAGGGTGCTCATCTCCTCCTGAGTCTATGCGGGGGGTAGGACGGGATAGCCGACGGAATAGCCGGTCACGTCCACGGCCAGGTGGCCCATGCCGCCGGCGAGCTCGAGGCTCACCAGGCCGTCCGGGCCGACCGGGACGGTGACGTCTGCCGCAGACACCAGACCCTTGTCGACGGTCAGCAGGGCATCGAACGGGAGGGCTGTACCGGCCGTCCACACACGGACCTCGGCGAGCGCGTCGGGCCTCATGGCGGTCACCCGCAGCGCGACGCTGGCCACGCCGGTGAGGGGGACCCCACCGATGCCGAGGACCTGGAGGTCGAGCCGGACGTCCGGGTGGACCCGGCACGGCCCCGAGGGGAGGCCGATGCCGGCGCGGGTGCCCAACACGCGGGCCGGAGGAACGGCAACGACCTCGGGCGCCGAGGGGAGGACGGCTGGCACCCAGGGGTCGGTCACCGGCTCAGGGCAGGCGACGTACCCGGTGTAGAACGAGGTCCGGCCCAGCGCGCCGTCCCAGCTGAAGCTGGTGTGCACGTGGTTGCGGTGGCACGTGTTGTCGTACTTCTTGAAGCGCTTGCGCGGCCGGGTGCAGTCGCTGTACTCGGTCCACTCCCCCGACGAGGGCCGCCACATGCCGTTGTTCCAGATGACGTAGGAGATGCCCAGCCGGCGGGCCATCGCCGCCGGGTTGCCGAACACGTCCGGCTCGGTGAGCCAGGTGAGGTATGACTCGGCGACCACCTTCTGCGCCGGGTCGCGGACGTTGACCATCCAGTCCAGCGCGCGACCCTCCTCGTGACCGGAGTCCGAGGCACTGCACGCGCGCACGATGTTGGAGGACACGACACCGTACGTCGCGAGCAACAGCTTGCGGAGCTTCTTGGGGCCCTTCTTCTCCGTCGGGCTGCAGCTGCTCTCGCGCTCCCAGGAGGCGGGGATGTCGATGAGGTTGCTGAACGTGCGGGTGCTCGGCGTCACCGTGTCGGCGACAGCGGGGGTTGCCAGGGGCACGGCCACGCTCACCGCCGCGGCGAGGGAGGTGAGCATGGCGACGACACGGAACCTGTGCACGGTTGAAGGTCGGCGCCCTGGTCGGCGCTCTTGAGGCTCTGCCTACGATGACCACCCGATGAGAGGAGCCCTCGTGCTTGAGGACAGCGACGTCGAGCGGGTGCTGGTGGTCACGGCGCACCCGGACGACGTGGACTTCGGGGCGGCGGGGACCGTCAGCCTCTGGACGGCTGAGGGCATCGAGGTCGTCTACTGCATCTGCACCGACGGGGACGCGGGCGGCTTCGACCCCGCGGTGGACAGGGCGGACATCCCGGGCATCCGCCGCGCCGAGCAGGAGGCGGCGGCCAAGGCCGTCGGTGTGACGGACGTGCGCTTCCTCGGCTACCCCGACGGCCGCCTCGAGTCCTCGATCGAGCTGCGGCGGGACATCAGCCGGGTGATCCGCCAGGTCCGCCCGCAGCGCGCGCTGATCCAGAGCCCGGAGCGCAACTGGGCCCGGGTGGGCGCGAGCCACCCCGACCACCTGGCTGCGGGCGTCGCCTCGATCGCGGCGGTCTACCCCGACGCGCGCAACCCGTTCGCCCATCCCGAGCTGCTTCGTGACGAGAAGCTCGAGGACTGGGCGGTGGCCGAGACATGGGTCATGGCGCACCCCGAGAACAACCACCATGTCGACATCACCGACGTGTTCGAGACGAAGATGGCGGCGCTGCTGGCCCACGAGAGCCAGACGGCGCACATGGAGGACCTCAAGGGGCGGCTGCTGGAGTGGTACGGCGGCAACGCCATCGCTGCCGGACTGCCCGCGGGGCGCCTCGCGGAGCGGTTCCTGATCGTAGCGACCGCCTAGCGCCGCTGGTCCCTGAACCTGCCTAGGCGGACTCCGCCTTGCGGCGCCGTCCCGCCGGGGGATCGTCGCGATGGCCCCAGATGCGGGCGAGGTTCGCCGCCTCCTCGCGCTTGGAGGTCGCAGACGCGGAGACGGCCACCAGCTCGGCCATCACCTTGTCGAGGATCTCGGGGCGCAGTGCCACGTCCCCAGGGTCCCCTGGGCACCGGGACGAAGCAAGGACCGCCACTCGGGGACCGTCAGTGATCATCGCAACGAGGGTTCACGAGCGGGGCCGCAGGTCGTACGTCCACTCAGGCCGTGGCGGGCGCCCCCAGTAGTCGCCCCAGCGGTCCCCCCACCAGGAGCCGTATCCTTCCACCCGCCGGAGCTCGACGTGCGCCGGATACCTGGCTCAGCACTGCGGGCGACCTACTCCCACTCGATGGTGCCGGGGGGCTTGGACGTCACGTCCAGAGCGACCCGGTTCACCTCGCGGACCTCGTTGGTGATCCGGGTCGAGATGCGGGCGAGCACGTCGTAGGGCACCCGCGTCCAGTCGGCGGTCATCGCGTCCTCCGACGACACCGGCCGCAGCACGACCGGGTGACCGTAGGTGCGTCCGTCGCCCTGCACGCCAACGGAACGGACGTCGGCGAGCAGCACGACGGGGCACTGCCAGATCTCCCGGTCCAGCCCCGCGCGGGTGAGCTCCTCTCGGGCGATGAAGTCGGCCTCGCGCAGGATGTCGAGCCGTTCCTGGGTGACCTCGCCGATGATGCGGATGCCCAGCCCTGGGCCGGGGAACGGCTGCCGCCAAACGATCCCCTCCGGAAGGCCAAGCTCCAGCCCCACCTTGCGCACCTCGTCCTTGAACAGCGTCCGCAGCGGCTCGACGAGTGCGAACTGCAGGTCGTCGGGGAGGCCGCCGACGTTGTGGTGCGACTTGATGTTCGCGGCCCCGCTGCCGCCCCCGGACTCGACGACGTCGGGGTAGAGCGTCCCCTGGACCAGAAACTCGACGGTCTCGCCGGACGCCCCAACCTCGGCCACGACCTCGCGCGCCGACTCCTCGAACACCCTGATGAACTCGCGGCCGATCGCCTTGCGCTTGTCCTCGGGGTCCGTGAGCCCTGCCAAGGCGTCGAGGAACCGCTTGGCCGCGTCGGCGACCTTGAGGCGTACGCCGGTGGCAGCCACGAAGTCGCGTTCGACCTGCTCGGCCTCCCCTTTTCGCAGGAGGCCGTGGTCCACGAACACGCACGTCAGCTGATCGCCGACGGCGCGGTGCACCATGGCGGCGGCCACCGCGGAGTCGACCCCGCCGGAGAGGCCGCAGATGACCCGCTTGTCCCCGACCTGGGCCCGGACCGCCTCGACCTGCTCGTCGATGACGTTGGTCATCGTCCACGTGGGGCGCGCGCCTGCCACGTCGTACAGGAAGTGCTCGAGGACCTTCTGGCCGTGCGCCGTGTGCATCACCTCGGGGTGGAACTGCACACCCGCCAGCCGACGGTCTCTGTCCTCGAAAGCGGCCACCGGCGCACCGTCGGTCATCGCCGTCACGACGAAGCCTTCGGGAGCCGCGGAGACCGCGTCACCGTGGCTCATCCACACCTGCTGGGTCTGCGGCAGGCCGCCCAGCACGGCACCCCCGTCGCGCAGGACGGTCAGCTGCGTCGCGCCGAACTCCGCCAGGCCGGTGCGCGCAACCGTCCCCCCCAGCGACAATGCCATCGCCTGGAAGCCATAGCAGATCCCGAACGCGGGGACCCCGACCGAGAACATCGCCGGGTCTACCGACGGCGCCCCGTCGGCGTACACCGAGGCCGGCCCGCCCGAGAGGATGATCGCGGCCGGTCTGCGGGCCAGCATCTCGGCCACCGGCATCGTGTGCGGGACGATCTCGCTGTAGACCCGGGCCTCGCGCACCCGTCGGGCGATCAGCTGGGCGTACTGCGCACCGAAGTCCACGACGAGGACGGTGTCGGTCACGCGCCCGAGTCTAGGGCGGGACCAACAATCCGTTTCGTCCGTCGGGGCGCAGGCCGTACCGTCGATCATCGTGCGCCACCTCCCTTTCGACGACCCCGGGACACCGAACCTCCGGTCCCCGGCGCGCTACCTCCTCTGGACCGGCCGGAAGCAGTGGCGCACCCTCTCCGTCGGCGTCGTCTTCGGTGTGGTGTGGATGGTGGCCCAGGCGCTCGTCCCCGCCGCCATCGGGCGCGGGCTCCAGGAAGGTGTCGCCGAGGGCGACATCGGCGCCGCCGGCCGCTGGTCCCTCGTGGTGCTCGGGCTTGCCGTCGTGCAGGCCGTCTTCGGCGTCTTGCGCCACCGCATCGCGGTCGACAACTGGCTGCGCTCCTCCTTCCGCGCGATGCAGCTCCTCGGCCGGCACAGCGCTCTGGTCGGCGTGGCGATCCGCCGGCGGCTGCCGACCGGCGAGGTCGTCTCGGCCGCGACCAACGACGCCCTCAACATCGGCGGCGCCTACGACGTCACGGCCAGGCTGGCCGGCGCGATCGTGTCCTACGTCGTGGTCGCTGTGATCCTGCTCAACGCGTCGGTCTCGCTCGGCCTGGTCGTCCTGCTCGGGGTGCCTGCGATGGTCCTTCTCCTCGGCCCCCTGCTGCGGCCGCTGCAGCGGCGTCAGCACGTCCAGCGCGAGGTCGCCGGCAAGCTGACCGCCCTCGGCGCCGACACCGTCGCCGGACTGCGGGTGCTCCGCGGCATCGGTGGCGAGCCGGCCTTCTTCGCCCGTTACCGCGACCGGTCCACGCAGCTGCGGGAGGCCGGCGTACACGTGGCCGCGCCGCACGCCACCCTCGACGCCGCACAGGTCCTGCTGCCGGGGGTCTTCCTGGTCCTGGTCACCTGGCTCAGCGCCCGGCTCGCCCTGGAGGGGACGGTGGACGTCGGCGACGTCGTCGCCTTCTACGGCTACGCGTTCTTCCTCGTCGTCCCCATCCGTACGGCGGTCGAGGCCGCCGACAAGTTCAGCCGTGCGCTGGTGGGCGCTCGGCGCGTCGTGGCCGTCCTCGCGACCACTCCCGACATCGGCGAGCCCCAGGACCCCGCGCCTGAGCCGGCGCCGCGGACGCCGCTGGCGGACCCGCAGTCCGGGCTCACGGTCGAGCCCGGCTCGATGACGGCGCTGGTCAGCGCCGACCCCGACGACTCCGCGGCCATCGCCCACCGGCTCGGCCGGCTGACCGCCGGCGACGCGAGCGACCTGGTCACCCTCGGGGGCACCCGGCTGCGCGACCTGCCGCTGGCGACCGTGCGGCGCCGGGTGCTCGTCTCCGAGGCGGAGCCGCGCCTGTTCTCCGGCATCCTGCGCGACGAGCTCGACCCGTGGGGCCACTCCTCGGGCGAGGACGACCTGAGGGCTGCGGTGCACGTCGCCGCGGCCGAGGACGTCCTCGACGCGCTGCCGGACGGTCTGGACGAGGAGGTCGACGAGGCGGGCCGCGGCTTCTCCGGCGGGCAGCGCCAGCGGCTGGCCCTGGCCCGCGCCGTCCTGGCCGACCCGGACATCCTGGTCCTCGTCGAGCCTACGAGCGCCGTCGACGCGCACACCGAGATCCTCGTCGCCCAGCGGCTGCGCGCGGCGCGCCACACCGACGCCGACCGCACCACGGTCGTCACCACCGCGAGCCCCCTGCTGCTCGACCTCTGCGACGACGTCGCGTTCGTGCTCGCCGGCCGGGTGGTCGCCCGGGGCACCCACCGGCACCTGCTCGCCAGCCATCCCGGATATCTCGACACCGTCACGAGAGGAGTCGAGCCGTGACCCGCCGCACATTGCCGGTCGCCACCTCGACGCAGGTGTGGGCGCAGGCCAAGGTGCTGCTGGCCGACCACCGGCGGCCGCTCTCGCTGATGCTGCTGCTCAACGCGCTGGCCGCCCTCGCGGGGCTGGCCGGGCCGCGCCTGCTCGGCGACATCGTCGAGTCGGTGCGCGAGGGCACCACCCGAAGCCACCTCGACCGGCTGACGCTGCTGCTGGCACTTGCCCTGGCCATGCAGACGGCCCTGACCTGGTGGGCCCGGCGCTCGGCCTTTGTCCTCGGTGAGACCGTCTTCGCCCGGCTGCGCGAGAACTACCTGTCCCGCGTACTGTCACTTCCCCTGTCCACGGTGGAGCGGGCCGGCACGGGGGACCTGATCACCCGCAGCACCGGTGACGTCGAGGCGCTGGCCCGCACCGTGCGCTTCGCCGTGCCGGAGGTGCTGGTCGCCACGGTCACCGTCGTCCTCACCGTGCTCGCCGCGTTCGTCACCGGACCCCTCGTGGCGCTGCCCCTGCTGGGCGGAGCACCCCTGATCTGGGTCGGCACCCGGTGGTACCTCAAGCGCGCCCCCGACGGCTACCTGCGCGAGCGCGAGGCCTACGCGACGTACAACGGCTCGCTGGCCGAGACCGTCGACGGCGCGCGCACCGTCGAGGCCCTCGGGCTGGGCCGGCGCCGCATCACCCAGATCGAGGGCGACCTCTCCCGGGCGCACGACGCAGAGCGCTTCACGCTGCGGCTGCGGACGTTCTGGTTCCCCACCATGGAGCTGGCCTACGCGATCCCCGTCACGCTGAGCCTCGTCTGGGGCGGCTGGCTCGTGGCGGAGGGTCAGGCCTCGCTGGGCCAGGTGACGGCTGTGACGCTGTACGCCGTGCAGCTGGTCGACCCGGTCGACCGCCTCATCTCCTGGCTGGACGAGGTACAGGTCGGCGCGACCGCGCTGGCTCGCATCCTCGGTGTCGAGCTGGTCCCCGCCGACCGGGTGGAGGGGACCGAGGAGCCGGCGGACGAGCACGTCGTCGTCGAGGACGTCCGCTTCGCCTACCGCGAGGACCACGACGTGCTCCACGGCATGAGCCTCGACCTGCGACCCGGCGAACGCCTCGCCGTCGTCGGGCCCAGCGGTGCGGGCAAGTCGACGCTGGGGCGGCTGCTCGCCGGCATCCACCCGCCGCGCTCCGGGTCGGTCACGGTCGGTGGTGTCCCGCTGGTCGACCTGCCGCTGGACGACCTGCGCCGCCACGTCGTGCTCGTCACCCAGGAGCACCACGTCTTCGTGGGCTCGGTCGCCGAGAACCTGCTGCTGGCCCGCCCCGACGCGTCCGAGAGCGACCTCCGGGACGCGCTCGGGGCCGTCGACGCGCTGGACTGGGTCCTCGCCCTGCCCGACCGCCTCGACACCGAGGTCGGGTCCGGCGGCTATCCGGTGACCCCGGCCCAGGCCCAGCAGCTCGCCCTGGCCCGGCTGGTCCTCGCCGACCCGCACACGCTGGTGCTCGACGAGGCCACCTCGCTGCTGGACCCCCGCGCCGCGCGGCTGCTCGAGCGCTCGCTCGCCGCCGTCCTCGCCGGCCGCACGGTGGTCGCCATCGCGCACCGCCTGCACACGGCGCACGACGCGGACCGGGTGGCGGTCGTCGAGGACGGCCGGATCAGCGAGCTGGGCACCCATGACGAGCTGATCGCGGCAGACGGGGCGTACGCCGCGCTGTGGCACTCCTGGAGCAGCGACCCGTCAGAAACCCCGGCTCACTGACCCGCCGGGCGGCCCTGTCCGGGGCGACCAATCCGCGCCGGACCGGGTGTCGAAGAGGCGTTAGCGGGGGCCGGTGATCGGAGCAGGGGAGCCGGCCCCCGCCTTCCCATGCCCGGCCCACGCGTACCGCACGGCGGTGAGCTCCTCGGACATCTCCCAGAGGATGCGCGCCGCCGTCTCGTCGCGGGCGTTGGCGCTGCGTCGGACCCGCTTGGGCAGGCCGCGCTGCTCCCCGAGTCCGCGCGGGCCGAAGTAGTCGCCGCTGCGAACGTCGGGGTCGGTGGCCGCCCGCAGCTGGGGCAGCGCCCCCGTCTCCGCGCTCTGCCCCAGGAACGTCGTGGCGACCTGCATCACCGTCTCGGTGGCCTTGCGCCCGGCCATGCGCGGCCCGGCCGACTGCAGGTTGGTGCGTGCGTGGCCCGGGTGCGCAGCCGCACTCACCAGGTCGAGGCCGCCGTCGGCCGCGCGTCGGCCGAGCTCGCTCATGAACAGCAGGTTCGCCAGCTTCGAGCGGAAATAGGCGGTCCACGGGTCGTAGGCCCGCTCGCTCATCAGGTCGCCGAAGTCCAGCGACCCGAACCAGTGCACGAAGCTGCTCACCGTGACGACCCGGGCGCCGGGCCGCGCCTGCAGCGCCGGCAGCAGCAGGCCGGTCAGCGCGAAGTGGCCCAGATGGTTGGTGCCCATCTGCAGCTCGAAGCCGTCCGCCGTGAGCCGGGGCGGGACCGCCATCACGCCCGCGTTGTTGACCAGCACATCCAGGGGCTGGTCAACCTGAGCGGCCGCGAACGACCGGATCGAGGACAGATCGGCGAGGTCCAGCACAGCGGCCACGACCGAGGCCCGCCCGACGTCGGCCCGCACCCGGCGTACGGCCTCGTCGCCCTTTGCCTCGTCGCGCGCGGTCAGCACCACGGTCGCGCCCCGGCGGGCCAGCTCGCGGGCCGTGGCCAGCCCGAGCCCGGAGTTGGCGCCCGTGACCACCATGCGGCGCCCCGTCAGGTCGGGGATGTCGTCGGCGGTCCAGCCGGGCAGCAACGAGCGCGTCATGCGGGGTGGTCTACCCGGATGGCTGGGCTGCACGCCGTGACGGGCGCCACTGGTTCGTAGGCGGAGCCGAGCGGCGGCCGGGGGTCGGGCTCGCCCCGGTTGGGCCAGCAGGCCATCGCCCGCTCGGCCTGTGCCGTGATCGTCAGTGACGGGTTGGCGCCGAGGTTGGCCGACACCGCCGCGCCGTCGACGACGTGCAGGCCGGGATGGCCGAAGACCCGGTGCCAGCCGTCGACCACGCCGTGCCGCGGGTCCCGGCCGATGGGTGCGCCTCCGAGGAAGTGCGCGGTCATCGTCGCGCCCGCGAGGTCGACGAGGTTGCCGCCGGGCTCGCCGTCGATGACCCGCGCCAGCCTGCGGACGGCGTCGTTGGCCACCGGGATCCACGACGGGCTCGGCGACCCGTGACCCGGCCGGGTGCTCAGTCGCCAGCGGCCCGAGCGCCCGCGCGTGCCGGAGACGGTCAGGGAGTTGTCGAGCGACTGCATGACCAGGGCGATGACGGTGCGCTGCGACCAACGTCGCACCGAGAGCCGCCGCACGGCGCGCACCGGCCGCCGCGCCTCCCCGAGGACGAAGGCCCGCCACCGGGAGCCGCGGCCGTCGCCGTCGGTGAGGGCCGTCGACAGGAGGCCCATGAGGTTGGAGCCGGCGCCGTAGCGCACCGGCTCGATGTGGGTGTCCGGGGCAGGTCGGAAGGACGAGGTGATGGCGACGCCCCGGCTGTAGTCGGCGCGGTGGTCGTGGGCCCGGGCGCCGAGCAGCGACTCGGAGTTGGTGCGGGTGAGCTCGCCGAGCCGGGGCGAGAGGTGCGGCAGGTGTCCGTCGTCGCGCATCCGGTGCAGGAGCCGCTGGGTGCCGTACGTCCCGGCGGCGAGCAGGACCTGGGAGGCGGTGACCGTACGCCGGGTCCGGGCACCCACCCACGCCCCCGTGCGGACCACGTCCACGGCATAGCCCGCGTCACCGCCGGCCAGCGGGCGCACGGTCGTGACCGTCGTGAGCGGCCGCACCTCGGCGCCCGCATTCTCAGCCAGCCACAAATAGTTCTTGGGCAGCGTGTTCTTCGCGCCATAGCGGCAGCCCGTCATGCAGGCACCGCACTCCAGGCATCCGGTTCGTGCGGGCCCAGCCCCGCCGAAGTAGGGGTCCTCGGACGGGACGCCCGGCCCGTCGCCGAAGAAGACACCGACCGGGGTCAGCGTGAACGTGTGCCCGACACCCATCTCGTCCGCGACCGCCCGGATCGCCTCGTCGCTCGCCGTCATCGTCGGGTTGCGAACCACGCCGAGCATCCGCGAGGCCAGCACGTAGTAGGGCGCGAGCTCGGCCTGCCAGTCGGCGATGTCGCGCCACTGCGGGTCGTCGTAGAAAGCCGGGTCCGGCTCGTAGAGGGTGTTGGCGTAGACCAGCGACCCCCCACCCACTCCCGCCCCGGCGAGCACCGTGACGTGCGGCAGCCGGTGGATGCGCTGGATCCCGAAGCAGCCCAGCCGCGGTGCCCACAGGAAGCGCCGGATGTCCCACGACGTCTTCGCGAACTCGTCGTCGGCGAACCGCCGGCCGGCCTCCAGGACCACCACCCGGTAGCCCTTCTCGGTCAGCCGCAGCGCCGCGACGGCGCCGCCGAAGCCGGAGCCGACGACCGCGACGTCGTAGTCGTGGTCGCCGCTCACTTTCTGCGCAGCGTCTTCATCGCGCGCAGGCCGACGGTGAACCTGCTCGCCCAGCGGTCGAAGGGCATCCCGTCAGTGGGGGCGAAGCCGACCAGGCGCTGCACGGCGACCGTCTGCGGCTCGGTGTAGCGGAGCAGCCCGTCCCGGCCGTGCCGTCGGCCGAGCCCGGAGTCCTTGCGGCCGCCCATCGGTGACGACGTGGCGGTCCACGGCGCGCCGTACGTCTCGTTCACCGCGACCGTGCCCGTCTCGATCCGAGCGGCGAGGCGGCGTCCGCGCGCGACGTCGCGCGTCCAGACACTGGCGTTGAGCCCGTACGCCGAGTCGTTGGCGCGGCGCAGTGCCTCCTCCTCGTCGCGCACCCGCGTCACGGCGACGACCGGGCCGAACGTCTCCTCCCGGCACAGCGCCATGTCCTCGGTGACGCCGGTGAGCACGGTGGGCTCGTAGAACAGCGGTCCCACGTCAGGTCGTGCCCGGCCGCCGGCGAGGATGGTCGCGCCCTTCCCGACCGCGTCGGCGACGTGGGCGGACACGCGGTCGAGCTGTCGCTGCGACAGCAGGGAGCCGACGTCGACCGAGTAGTCGAAGGCGGTGCCGAGCCGCAGTGCGCAGACCCGGTCGATGAAGCGCTGCATGAACTCGTCGTGCGCGCCGTCGACGACGTAGACACGTTCCATCGACACGCACAGCTGCCCCGCGCCGGTGAAGCAGTCGCGCACGGCAGCCTCTGCCGCGCGCGGCAGGTCCGCGTCCTCGAGCACCAGCAACGGGTTCTTGCCCCCGAGCTCCAGGGAGCACCCGACGAGCCGCCGGCCGCACCGCTCGGCGATCTCCCGACCGACCGGTGTCGACCCGGTGAAGCAGACGAAGTCCGCGCCGTCCACCACCGCTCGCCCCGCCGTGGGGCCCTCACCGAGCACCACCTGCCAGAGATCCGGCGGCAGACCCGCCTCCACCGTCAGTGCGCGCACCCACAGCGCCGTGAGCGCGGTCTGGGTGTCGGGCTTGTGCACGACGGCGTTGCCCGCGACGAACGCAGGCAGCGCGTCGGAGACCGCCAGGGTCAACGGGTAGTTCCACGGCGACACGATGCCGACGACCCCCTTGGGGTGCCGCAGCTCCTGCACCTGCGAGAGCAGCGGGACCAGCCCAGAACGCCTCGCCGGCGTCAGGTGACGGCGAGCAGTCCGCGCGTAGTGCCGCGCGTTGAGCGCGACGTCGACGACCTCCTCGAACGCGTGCCGCCTCGCCTTCCCGCTCTCGAGCTGGATGATGTCGAGCACCTCGTCCTGGCGGGCGAGCACGAGGTCGTGCAGGCGCAGCAGGACCTTGGCTCGCTCGGCGACCGGGCGGCGCGCCCAGTCGACCTGGGCGGCCCGCGCCCCGGCGTACGCCCTGGTGACGTCCTCGGCGCTGGACTGCGGGAGCGTGGCCAGCGGCGCGCCGGTGAACGGCGCCGTGGTGCTCACCGCCGGCAGGTCCAGGTCAGCGGTCACCGCCGAGGTGAGCTCGCTGACCAGCTCTGCGTCGAACACGGTCTGGACATTACTGCCCGGTAACTGGGCGGTCCTGATCGTCACGGCTGCAGCCGGTGGTAGATGTCTGCGCGGTGATCGATATCCAGGGCGTGCACGGTCCCTGTGATCTCTGCGATGCGGTAGACGAGCCGGTAGGTGCCTCGGCGGGCAGCGGGCTGGAACCGGATGTCATACCGGGACGGTGGATCGGTCACGCGCCGGCCGCTCACCGCCAGGCCATCGGCCGCTGGCTAGGGTGCTCGACGTGACCAGGGTGCTCGTGACAGGCATGTCCGGCAAGCCGTCGATGTCTGACGCCGACGACGTACGCCGTGTCGCCATGGCCCTGCCGCAGGTGACGGAGATCGACAGCGACGGCTTCGACTTCCGGGTGGCCGACAAGGGGTTCGTGTGGTCCTACCCGGAGCGCCGACCGGGCAAGAAGCGGCTCATCCGGACCGACGTCGCGGTGCTGTTCGTCGGCGACGAGGCCGAGAAGCAGGCACTCCTTCTCGGCGAGCCCGACGTGTTCTTCACGACGACCGCCTACGACGGCTCGCCGCTGGTGATGCTGCAGCTGGCGGCGGTGGACGCCGAGCGCTTACGGGAACTCGTCACCGACGCCTGGCGGATGCGTGCCCCCGCCTCGCTCGTCGACGACCTCGACGCCACGACCTCCTGAGCTGACTACTCGGCCGGGAGTGACCGGGCGTAGGAGACGCCGTGCGCCAGCCAGCGCCGGAGGTCGTCGTCGGCCTCGAGCGCCGGGGCGTCGACTCGAAGCCAGCCGTCCATCTCCCGACCGCGCATCTCGAAACGCCCCACGTGTTCCTCGCTGACCAAGGACGCCGTATCGGCTGGATCCACGCGCAGCAGCAGTCCCCCCTGGCTGCTTGCACTTGCTGCCATGTTGCCGTCGATCAGGAATGCGAGGCCGCCGAACATGGCCTTCTCGGTCAGGCCTCCTTCACTCTGGACTATCTCCCGGATCCGGACTGCGAGCTGACGGTCGTATGCCATGTCGGGGAGTATCCCGCGGCACGCGCGAGCAGCCGGGGGGGATTCGCGCCAAGTTCACGCCCGCTCCTTGCGGGACATACTGAGGCAATGGAGCAGCTCACCAGCAAGCAGATCCTCGACGCCGGCCTCGGCGACTGGCGGAAGCTCGCGCAGGCTCTGCACGCACGGTTCCTCACCCGCGACTTCGTCACCGGCCTCACGTTCGTCACCGCCGTCACCGAGGCCGCCGAGAGAGCCAACCACCATCCAGACGTGACGCTGACGTACCCGTCCGTGGACGTCAAGCTGATCAGCCACGACGTCTCCCAGGTCACCCAGCGCGACATCGACCTCGCCGGGCGGATCAGCGAGATCGCCCGCGAGCAGGGGATCGCCGCGGAGCCGAGCGCCCTTACCGGGTTCGAACTCGCGCTGGACACCGCCGACCTCGCCGCCGTCGGACCGTTCTGGGCCGCCTTGCTCACCGGGAGTCCCGACTCACTCATGGGCGACGACGTTGTCGATCCCGGTGGGCGGGTGCCCTTGCTCTGGTTCCAGCCCACGGACGCACACGAGACTCCGCGTCAGCGCTTTCACATGGACGTGTGGGTTCCGCACGACGTCGCCGAGGAGCGCATCGCGGCCGCGGTTGCTGCGGGAGGGCGAGTGGTCGACGACGGGAGTGCCCCGTCGTTCGTCGTCCTGGCCGACCCTGAGGGCAACAGGGCCTGCGTCTGCACGTTCCTCGGCCGTTGAGACCATGAGAAGGCCCGCCACATTCAATAGTCAGATCGGAAACGCCGTGGCGGGATCAGCGGTGGCTGGGCCCGGCCGCACCCCTCCGGCGGCCGGACCCCATCAACGTTTCGACCGCCTTTCGGCGTGTCTTTACTTGAGCCCTGTCAAACGACACGGCACCCTCGTAGTTACGCCCGCCATCGCGACGACCCCCCCGTTTGCGGTGGCGGGTGTTTCCGTCCCGCCGGACAGCCCGGTCGTGATGTTGCGTTTACGAAACGTGGTGGGTACGCCGTGGGATCGCGCAGGGCGCTGCACCGGGGAACACGCTGGTAAAGGGTCGGTAATCACCCTGTCGGCCTATAGGTATTCACGTCGTGGAGCGCGCACGCTGACACGGTCAGACCCCGCGCTCATCCCCCCGAGCGCGTCATCAGCGGGGCCCCGCGCTCATCCCCCCGAGCGTGGGGCCTCGCTGAGTCTTCGGGGGTCTACGCACCGTCGTTACGGGCCGCGGGCAGAACACCCTAGGCCGGCGCCTCCCCACGGGCAGGACGACGCCGGCCGCTTCACTCTCGACGGCGGGTCAGCTGCGACGGACTGTGTTCTCAGTAGACGGTTCGGCGCGACGCTCGTCAGCGGGTCACCATTCCGGAAGAACAACGTCCGCAATGGGTTCTAGGGTGGTGCCGATGTGACCGACATTGACACCCCCTGGGAAGGTGCATGGTGCGATCTCGAACGGAAGGTATGTGGTGGAGAACCGCGATCGAGGCGCCTGACCCCGGCGCTTTGGCGAGGTTCTACTCCGAGCTGCTCGGGTGGACCATAGGTCACTGACGGACAGCAGCGCCCGATGATGCACTTCGACTTCCAGGTCGGAGACCTGGACTTCGCGGTCGCCGAGGCAGTCGCCCTCGGAGCCTCGGTCGCTACGGACCAACCGCAGGACAACGTCCGGGTGCTCCTCGACCCGGCCGGCCACCCCTTCTGCCTCTGCCGCGACGACGGCTGATCGCGCGACCGCTCATCGGCAGAGTCGGAAGTTCGTACATCAGCATGACAGCGAGTTGGTCACACACTCGTCAGGTCGACCTGCGACCCACTCGTCAGGCCAGGGGGACGATCTCGGGGGCGCCAAGACGGGCGGTGTCGGCCGTCTGGTCGTCAGGCTGCTGCTGGGAGAGCCGCTCGGCCTCGACCCGCGCGAGGTAGTGCTCGACCTCACGCTTGACCTGCGCGCGGCTCCAGCCCAGCACCCCCGCGACCAGCTTGGCCACGACCGGCGCAGAGGTGACCCCCCGGTCGAAGGTCTCGATCGAGATGTGCGTACGCCGGGTCAGCACGTCGTCGAGATGGCGGGCGCCCTCGTGGCTCGCGGCGTAGACGATCTCGGCCCGCAGGTAGTCCTCCGCTCCCACGAGCGGCTCACCCAACGACCGGTCCTGGTCGACCAGGGCGAGCACCTCGGAGACCATCGAGCCGTGCCGCTGCAGCAGGTGCTCGATGCGCGCGACGTGCAGGTCGTGCTGTGCGGCGATGCGGTGCCGGGCGTTCCACTGCGCCGCGTAGCCCTCTGCCCCCACGAGCGGCACGCGGTCGGTGCAGGAGGCGGGGACTCTGCCGTCCAGCCCGTGGCTCACCGCGTCGATCGCGTCCTTGGCCATGACGCGGTACGTCGTGTACTTGCCGCCCGCGACCACCACGAGCCCCGGCACCGGGTGGGCGACCGTGTGCTCGCGGGACAGCTTGGACGTCGACTCCGACTCGCCGGAGAGCAGCGGCCGCAACCCGGCGTACACCCCTTCGACGTCCTCACGTGTCAGCGGGGTCACGAGGACCTCGTTCACGTGGGAGAGCAGGTAGTCGATGTCCGAGCTCGAGGCCGCGGGATGGGCCTTGCCGAGGTCCCAGTCGGTGTCGGTGGTGCCGATGATCCAGTGCCGCCCCCACGGGATGACGAACAGCACCGACGTCTCGGTGCGCAGGATCAGCCCGGTGGAGGACTGGATGCGGTCGCGCGGCACGACGAGGTGGATGCCCTTGGACGCTCGGACGTGGAACTGGCCGCGCTCCCCCACCATCTGCTGGGTGTCGTCGGTCCAGACGCCGGTGGCGTTGACGACCTGGCGCGCGCGTACGTCGATGTCGCGCCCGGACTCGAGGTCGCGCACCTGCACCCCGGTGACGCGCTCGCCCTCGCGCAGGAAGCCGACCACCCGGGCCCGGTTGGCCACCGACGCACCGTAGGCCGCGGCGGTCCGGACCACGGCCATGGTGTGCCGGGCGTCGTCGACCTGCGCGTCGTAGTACTGGATCGCGCCGACGAGCGCGTCCTTGCGCAACGCCGGCGCCGCACGCATGGCGCCCCGCCGGGTCAGGTGGCGGTGGCGCGGGAGCCCACGCGCTGTGCCGGAGGAGAGGCCCATCGTGTCGTAGAGCAGCACGCCGCTGCCTGCATAGAGCCGTTCCCATCCCCGGTGCTTGAGCGGGTACAGGAACGGCACCGGCCGCACCAGGTGCGGCGCCAGCCGCTGGGAGAGAAGGGCCCGTTCGCGCAGGGCCTCGCGCACCAGGCCGAAGTCCAGCATCTCGAGGTAGCGCAGGCCACCGTGGATCAGCTTGCTCGACCGGCTCGACGTGCCGCTCGCCCAGTCGCGCGCCTCGAAGACCCCGACCGAGAGGCCGCGGGTCACCGCGTCGAGTGCAGCACCCGCGCCGACCACGCCGCCGCCCACCACGACGACGTCGAGCTCGTGGTCTGCACTGTGGTCGAGCGCGGCCTGCCGCTGAGCAGGCCCGAGACGCCCGTTCTGCTCGGCTGCGGTGGGCACCTCGTCAGCCTAGACGGGGCGACACCGTGGCCGTCAGTCGGTCGCCACCGCTTCGGGTAGTGGCGAGAGGTGTTCGTGGATCGCACTCCACCTCCCGTCATCGCGCCGAAAAACGATGGTCTCGCGCTCGTGGACCTCGGCCTCGCCCTCGTGGGTGGCGATGCGGGTGTGCACCCGATGGGTGAACACGGCGACCGTGCCGAGGTCCTGGACGTGCTGTTCGGACGAGTCGCATGCGAGCACACGGAACCCGTCCTCCCGCTCCCACCTGGACCACTCGGCCTCGTACTCCGCTCGAGAGCCGAGCGTCTGCGCGGTGGTGTAGAACACGAACCGCGCGTCGGCGGCGAAGTAGCCGAAGTACGCCCGGACGTCACCGCTGGCGAATGCGGCCACGAGAGCGGCGGCCGTGGACCGTACCTCGTCGTCGGTTCTCATCAGCGGGCCGTCTTGCTCGCCACGCCCGCCACGCTCGCCATGGAGGAGATGATCTCGTAGATCACGTGCCCGGCGGCGACTCCGGTGATCTCGGCATGGTCGTAGGCCGGAGCGACCTCGACCACGTCCGCTCCCACCAGGTCGAGCCCGGCGAGGCCGCGCAGGATGGCCAGCAGCTCGCGGCTGGTCAGCCCGCCCGCCTCCGGCGTGCCGGTTCCGGGTGCGAAGGCGGGGTCGAGCACGTCGATGTCGACGGAGACATAGACGGGCCGGTCACCGACCCGTTCCCGGATCCGCTCCACGACACCTCGTGGACCGATGTCGTCCATCTCCGTGCCGTGCACGATCCGGAAGCCGAGGCCGGCGTCGTCGCGCAGGTCGCCCGACGAGTACAGCGGGCCGCGGATGCCGACGTGCATCGAACCCGACCGGTCGATGAGCCCCTCCTCGGAGGCGCGGCGGAACGGGGTCCCGTGGGTGTAGGCCGCGCCGAAGTACGTCTCCCAGGTGTCCAGGTGGGCGTCGAAGTGCACCACGGCGACCGGGCCTCCCTGCGCCTCGGCGACGGCTCGAAGCAAGGGCAAAGCGATGGTGTGGTCCCCGCCGATGGTGACCAGGCGACCGGCGCGTTCCAGGAGCGCACGCGCCCCGGCATGCACCGCGGTGATGGCGGCCTCGATGTCGAAGGGGTTCACGGCGAGGTCACCGGCGTCGACGACCTGCTGCGCTGCGAAGGGTTCCACGTCCGCAGCCGGATTGTACGGCCGCAGCAGCCGGGAGGACTCCCGCACGTGTGCCGGCCCGAAGCGCGCGCCTGGTCGGTAGGTCACGCCTGCGTCGAACGGGACGCCGACAACCGCCACGTCGATGTCCGAGACCTCGTCGAGGCGTGGCAGCCGGGCGAAGGTCGCAGGTCCGGCGAAGCGGGGCACGACGGTTGCGTCGACCTGTCCGACGCGGCCGTGACTCTCGACGCGAGGCTGGCGCAGGGGGTCGGTCACGGGGCCAATCCCAGGTTCGGTCACGGGGTCATCGAGTGGCTCGCCGCCGTGTTGCGACGCCGCAGCCGTGCTGCCGAGGCCCTCGGGTCGTCGGTGACCTCCGGCCGCACGGCATCCCGGGCCGGCACGAACCGGGGGCCCTCGGGGCCGAACACGAAGCGCGGCTCCGGGACGGCGAAGAGGAGGCCGACGTAGAGCAGTGCGGCCAGCCCTATGGTCACGGGGAGGCTGATGTCGATGCCGTCGGCGACGTTGCGGAACGGTCCCTCGATGAGCGGTGGGAAGTTGGCGAAGAGGAGACCGATCACGGCGGCTGGTATCCACGCCGCCATGCCGCGCCAGTTCACCCCCGAGTTGAACCAGTAACTGCCTCCGACCCGGCCTTGGTTGAACACCTGCACGTCTGTCGGCGAGTAGGAGCCCCGTCGCACGAGATAGCCGATGGACATGATCACCATCCACGGCGTCGTCGCGATGATGATCGCGCCGATGAAGGCGTTCACGCTTGTGATCAGGTCAAAGACGAGCCGACCGACCAGGATGAACACGAAGGACAGGGAACCGATGAACAGCGATGCCTGAACCCGGCTCAGCCGCGGGAACACCGAGGAGAAGTCCAACCCGGTCCCGTAGAGGGACGTCACGCCGGTCGACATGCCGCCGAGGAACGCGATCACCACGAGCAGCACGGTGTACCAGGCGGGCGAGACCTGGACGAGGGCGATGATGTAGTCCGGCTCGCCGGCCACGATGGTCGCTGTCGCCACGCCGAACAGGAACGGCACCAGTGTGCACAGCTGGGCGCCCAGCGTCGCGCCGAGCAGCCGGGAGGTGGACGTCCCGTCGGGGATGTAGCGCGACCAGTCACCGAGGAAGGCGCCGAACGAGATGGGGTTGCCCATCACGATCAGGGCGGACAGGACGAAGGTCGGCCAGAACGACCCGAGCGCATAGGCGTCGGGCCCGGGGTCATAGCCGGAGTCGAAGGTCGATGCATACGCGAACACTCCGAGGAGGATGAGCGCCGTGTTGGCGAAGACGACCACCTTGTTGACCGCGAGCATGAACTGGTAGCCGTAGACGGTCACGACGATGACCAGGAGACCGAGAACGCCGTAGATGACCCCACGCACCGCGTCGTTGTCGGGCACGTCGAGGAGCCGGCCCAGAGCGCCCACGAGGGCGTCGCCACTGACCCACACGGAGATCGAGTAGAACGCGATGGCGGTGAGCAGGGAGAGGAACGACCCGACGACCCGGCCGCGGACGCCGAAGTGGGCCCCCGAGGACACGGCGTTGTTGGTGCCGGTGCGGGGGCCGAAGAGGCCCATCGGCATGAGGATCAGGGCCCCGACCAGCACACCGACGGTGGTGGCTGCCACTGCCTGCCAAAAGGACAGGCCCAGTAGCACGGGGAAGGTGCCGAGGAGGATCGTGGCGAACGTGTTGGCGCCACCGAACTGGATCCGGAAGAGGTCAAGAGGCCTCGAGGTGCGGTCCTGCGCCGGGATGGTGTCGATGCCGTGCTGCTCGACCTCGGTGACTCGTGGTCGGCGCGGCTCCTGCGCCGGCAGGCTCGGTCCGCTCATGTCCCTGGTCCTCGATCCGGTGACGTGCCCGATCCCCCGCTGACCGGGAGGGTAGACGGGTGTTGTCCAGTAGGCAACACTTGTTGCATGAAAGATTGAGGAGGTGCGCGTCGTGCGCGTAAGGCGGATCGGATCGACGCGATGGATCTCGGCCTGTTCGCCGGGCGACGGCGTGGTGAGGATGCTCGAGCTCCCCGTCGCCCTGCAGGATGCGGACGGCGCACCCGTCCGGGCCGTCGCGATGGAGCTGGACGTCCGATGACGGAGGCAACAAGCCGGGCGGTGGCGCCTTCCTCGTCGCGCGACGTCCGGATCGGTGGCAGATTGCGCGCAGGGCGCCACGCACGCGGGTTGACCCTCGACATGGTCGCCGAGGCCACCGGGCTGACGAAGGGGTTCATCAGCCGGATGGAGCGTGACCAGACGTCGCCGTCGGTCGCTTCGCTGGTGGCCGTGTGCGAGGTTCTCGGCATGCGGGTGGGGGACCTCTTCGAGACGCCCGACACCTCCATCGTGCGAGCTGGGGAGGGACGGCACATCAACTTCGGGGGGCGCAACGTCGAGGAACGTCTCCTCACGCCAGGCACCCAGGACCACCTGCAGGTGATCCACTCGATGATCTCCCCCGGAGGGACGGGGGGCGACGAGCTGTACTCCCTGGACTGCGCGGTGGAGTTCGCGTACGTCGTGCAGGGCGAGCTCCTGATCACCCTGACCAACGACAGCGTGCACCTGGGGGCCGGCGACTGTTTCACCTTCCCGGGCAACCAGCCGCACACCTGGCGGAACGCGAGCCCTGACAGGGTGTGCGAGGCTTTGTGGGTCCTGGCACCCGCACCCTGAGGGAGGCCAGCGCAAGGCGCAGGGCTTTGCGTCAGCGGGTGACCGTCACCTCGACGCGCTGGAACTCCTTGACGTCGGAGTAGCCGGTGGTCGCCATCGCTCGGCGCAGGGCACCGATGATGTTCATCGACCCGTCGGACACCCGGGAGGGCCCGAGCAGGATCTCCTCGAGCGAGCCGATGGTCCCGACGCGGACGCGCTCGCCGCGAGGCAGCTCGGCGTGATGTGCCTCCGAGCCCCAGTGGAAACCCCGGCCCGGTGCCTCCGTAGCGCGGGCCAACGGCGACCCGATCATGACGGCGTCGGCCCCGCAGGCGATGGCCTTGGACACGTCGCCGGACAGCCCGACACCGCCGTCGGCGATGACGTGCACGTAGCGACCGCCGGACTCGTCGAGGTAGTCACGGCGCGCAGCGTGCACGTCCGCGACGGCCGAGGCCATCGGCACCGATACGCCGAGCACCGAACGTGTCGTGTGCGAGGCGCCGCCCCCGAAGCCGACGAGCACGCCGGCCGTCCCGGTCCGCATCAGGTGCAGTGCGGCCTGGTAGGTCGCGCAGCCCCCGACGATCACCGGCACGTCGAGCTCGTAGATGAACTGCTTGAGGTTCAACGGCTCGGCCCGACCGGAGACGTGCTCGGCACTCACCGTCGTACCTCTGATGACGAACAGGTCTACGCCTGCGTCGACCACCGTCTTCCACAGCTGCGCCGTGCGTGGCGGTGAGAGCGCAGCGGCCACGGTCACCCCGCCCGCCCGCACCTCGGCGATCCGGGCCGTCACGAGCTCGGGACGGATCGGGGCGTCGTAGACCTCCTGCATCCGCCGGGTCACCTCGGCGTCGTCGAGCCCGGCGATCTCGGCCAGCAGCGGCTCGGGGTCCTCGTAGCGGGTCCACAGTCCCTCGAGGTTGAGCACGCCGAGACCGCCGAGCCTGCCGATGGCGATCGCAGTCTGCGGTGAGACGACGGAGTCCATCGGCGCGGCCAGCACCGGGATCTCGAAGCGGTAGGCGTCGATCTGCCAGGCCACCGAGACCTCCTCCGGGTCACGCGTGCGCCGGCTCGGGACGATGGCGATGTCGTCGAAGGAGTACGCCGTGCGGCCGCGCTTCCCCCGCCCGATCTCGATCTCGGTCATGCGGGCTCACTCCTCAGCGGGAGTGGTAGTTGGGGGCCTCGACGGTCATCTGGATGTCGTGCGGATGGCTCTCGGTCAGGCCGGCGGCGGTGATGCGTACGAACCGGCCGCGCTCCTGCAGCTCGGGGATGGTGTGCGCGCCGACGTAGAACATCGACTGGTGCAGGCCGCCGGCGAGCTGGTAGGCGACGGCGGAGAGCGGCCCCCGGTAAGCGACCTGGCCCTCGATGCCTTCGGGCACGATCTTGTCGTCGGTGGCCACGTCGGCCTGGAAGTAGCGGTCCTTGGAGAACGACACCCGGCCGCGCGAGGCCATCGCGGCGAGCGACCCCATCCCCCGGTAGGACTTGTACTGCTTGCCGTTGACCAGGACGAGCTCGCCGGGGCTCTCGTCACATCCGGCGAGCAACGAGCCGAGCATGACCGTGTCCGCGCCGGCGACGATCGCCTTGGCGATGTCCCCGGAGTACTGCAGGCCACCGTCACCGACCAGGGGCACCCCGGCCGGCTTGCACGCCTTGGCGACCTCGTGGATGGCGGTGATCTGGGGTACGCCGACACCGGCAACCACCCGGGTCGTACAGATCGAAGCGGGTCCAACCCCCGCCTTTACGGCGTCGACGCCCGCGTCGATCATCGCTTGCGCGCCCGCACGGGTCGCAACGTTGCCGCCGAGGACCTGCACGTGCCGCGTGGCAGGGTCGGACTTGAGCCGACGAACCATGTCGAGCATCAAGCGTGCATGGCCGTGCGCGGTGTCGGGAACGAGCACGTCGACGCCGGCGTCGACCAAGGCGGTGGCCCGCTCCCAGGCATCACCGAAGAAGCCGATGGCCGCAGCCACCCGCAACCGCGACTCGCCGTCCTTGGTGGCGTGCGGGTGCTTCTCGGCCTTGACGAAGTCCTTGACCGTGATGAGCCCCGCTAGCCGCCCGGCCTCGTCGACGAGGGGGAGCTTCTCGATCTTGTGCTTGGCCAGCAGAGCAGCCGCGTCGGCGCTGCCGATGCCGACCGGCGCGGTGACCAACGGCATCGGGGTCATCAGCTCGCGCACGGTGCGCCTCGCGAAGTCCTCGGCGGGGACGAAGAGCAGGTCGCGGTTGGTGATGATGCCCAGCAACCGCCGGTCGTCGTCGATGACCGGGAGGCCGGAGACCCGGTACGTGCCGCACAGGGTGTCGAGGTCGGCCAGCGTCGCGTCGGGACTGATCGTGACCGGGTCGCTGACCATGCCCGACTCGGAACGCTTCACCAGGTCGACCTGGTGGGCCTGGTCCTCTATCGAGAGGTTCCTGTGCAGCACGCCGATGCCGCCCTCGCGGGCCATCGCGACCGCCATCCTGGCCTCGGTGACGGTGTCCATCGCGGCCGACAGCAAGGGGACGGCGACGCTGATCTCGCGGGTCAACCGGGAGGTGGTGTCGACCTCCGACGGGATCACGTCGGTCTCCTGCGGGACGAGCAGGACGTCGTCGAACGTGAGCGCGAGAGGGGCCAGGTCGTCTGACGAGTCCGTCGAGGTCATCAAGTGCATCCCGGACCTTTCGCGCGGCAGCAGGGTCGGAGCCCATGCTACGGCGTCCCGCTGACCCTAGGTGTCGCGGCCGTTCCCCTGCGTGCCGGACGTCTTGCCCTTCTCTGGTGCGACCGCTTCGCCGTCCTCCGCCACCTCGGCCACCTTCGCCGCCTTGCCGGGCTTCCCCGTGTCGTTCTGCGCCTGGTCGGTCTTCGCGTCGTCGGACCGCGACCCCGCAGGCTTGCTCGTCGCCCGCTTCGCCTTGCCGGCCTTGCCTGGCTCGGCCGTGCCGGCCTTGCCTGACTTGGCCGTGCCTGACTTGGCCGTGCCGCGCGTGCCGGGCGTGCCGGGCTTGGCCGTCTTCTCGCGGCGGGCAGCCTCGTCGGGTCCGGCCTCCGCACCTGCGGCCCGGTCGAGCGAGCGCTCGGACGCACCCGACGGCAAGCCGCCCGAGGTGTGCAGGCCGGAGCCCGGTGTGTCCCGTCCGTGGCCCGCCCGATCGTCGCGCGCTGCCCCCCGCGCCGGTCGGGGCCGGTCGTCGTCCCCGCCCAGGGAAAGGACTGCCCGGTAGGGCGCGAGCGGATCACCGGTCACGGCTGCCGCGACCCCGCTGACGGACAATGCCGCTGCAACGACCGCGGCGAGTGCCGTGCCTCTGGCCACGGTTCCCCGCGGCCGGTCGCGTGGCCGGTCGCGCGGCCAGTCGCGTGGCCGGTCGCGCGGCCAGTCGAGGAGCTGGTCGCGGCGCCAGTCAGGGGGCCGGTCACCCCGCCGGTCAGATGTCCGCAGCCGGGTCACCTCGTCCGCGCGCGGCGCCACGTCGCGGGGTGCCGGCTCGTGCACCCACCCCTGGTCGACGTCCTCGACGAGGGCTCGCAGCAGTACAGCGGCCTGGTCGACAGGCGACTGACCCGACGCCGGCGACTCAGGTGGTGCCGCCGCCGGGAGCTTCGACCCCGCGGTGGTCGTCCAGAGGGCTGAGGCAGGGTCTTCGTCGACCACGGGACGATCGAGGTGGGGTGCAAGCCGAGCCCCGAGCAGGTCGAGCAGGTCGTCGTCGCGACGCAGAGCGGCGCCGTCCGAAAAGCCCCCCACGTCGCGGCCGGTCACGAGGCGACCTCCCCGGCAATGATGCGCAGTCGCGAGAGGGCCCGGTGCTGGGCGATCCGGACGGCACCGGAGGTCATCCCGAGCGCGACACCCGTCTCCCGCGCAGAGAGCCCGACCGCGACCCGCAGGATCAGCAGCTCACGTTGCAACGAGGGAAGGCGGTCGAGCAGGGAGCGCACGAACGCTGCCTCGCTGCGACGCACCGCCTGGTCCTCGGGCCCCGGTCGGGTGTCCGGCTCGTCGAGCAGCTCGTCGGTCGGGACCGCCGCCCTGATGGCCGAGCGCTGGGCGTCGGCCACCTTGTGGGCCGCGATCGCGAACACGAAGGCCTCGAAGGGTCGCCCCTCGTCGCGGTACCGCGGCAGCGCGTACAGCATCGCGAGGCAGACCTCCTGCGCCACGTCGTCGGCGACGTGCTCGCTGCCGGGTCGCCGGCCCAGCCGGGCCCGGCAGTAGCGGTGGACCAGCACCCGGACGTCGCCCAGCAGCTCGTCACGGGCGGCCGCGTCGCCGAGGACGGCGCGGTTCGCCAGCTCCCCGAGGTGCCCCGTGGTCCCGCCTCCCGTCGTACGCCGGGGGGTGGCCGTCTCGGGAGCCGACGTCAGGGTCATCGCGTCACTGCACCAGTCCCCAACGGAATCCCATCGCCACCGCCTGCGCCCGGTCCGCTGCCCCCAGCTTGCGGAACAGCCGCCTGGCGTGGGTCTTGACGGTGTCCTCGGAGAGGTAGAGCTCCTTGCCGATCTCGGAGTTGCTGCGGCCACGGCCCATCCCGCGCAGCACCTGCAGCTCCCGCTCGGTCAGCGGCGGGACAGCACTGCCGGAGTTCTGCCGGGCGCGCGGCACCTGGCGGGCCGCCGCGTCGTGCAGGGCCTGGGTCACCATCGCCACGAGCTCCTCGCGCGACGCGTCCTTGACGAGGTAGCCGCGGGCACCTGCGTTCACCGCGCGGGCGACACCGTCGACGTCCTCGGCCATCGTCATCATGATCACTGCCGCCTGGGGGACCGCGCTGAGCATCCGCCGGGCCGCCTCCACGCCGCCGATCCCGGGCATGCGGACGTCCACGAGCACCAGGTCGGGCGCCTCGGCGCCGAAGCGAGCCAGACACTCCTCGCCGGAGCCGGCGACCAGGACCCGGTCCACGCCGGGCAGCCCCGCGACGGCGCGGCGCAGGCCTTCCCGCGCCAGCGGCGAGTCGTCGCAGACGAGAACCGTGCTCATCCTGTGCTCACCCCTGTCCGCCCCACGCGCCCGGGAACCTCCCGACTGCTCGTGGAGGTGTTCTCGGCAGGTTCGACCCCGACCGTGAGCCTTAGGCGCCGCTCGTTCGCCCAGGTCCACCCGACTGCAGGAGGGTGTCCACGTCGGGACGGGCCAGCCACTCGGCCCGCAGGTCCTCGGGGAGATCGGCCGCGATCTCCTCGACGGCATGGCGGGCGGCACCGAGGCACCGCTCGCTCTCGGCGTCGTCGGTCCCGGCCAGCAGGGCGCCGAGGACGGCCCGGACCGGCCACTGCAGCGGCAGGGTGCCCAGGCTCTCGGCGAGCAGCCCCGCGCGCCGCAGGGCGGCTGTGGCGTCGGGAGTGCGCCCGGCCTCGAGGTGGGCCACGCCCAGGAACAGCAGCCCCTTCGCGACGTGGCGGGGGGCGCCTGAGTGCTCGGCGAGCTCGACGGCGGCGCCCGCGGCCACGGCGGCGTCCTCAGGACTGCCCTGCAGCAGCGCCACCTCCGCACGGACCCAGCCCAGCCGGACCCGCTGGCGCCACCAGTCCGGGCGGTCCTGCGCCAGCGCCGCCGCCTCGGCCAGCCGTGACGCTGCGGCCGCGGACTCGCCGAGACCCACGGCGTCAGCCGCCAGGCCCAGCAGGCCGTCGAACCCTGCCTCGCCCTCGCCCTTCGAGCTCTCCACCGCCATCTCGTCGAAGCCCTGCGCCACCGAGTGCCGCCCCAGCTGGCGGTGGATGCTCGCGACCGTCGCCGCCGCCAGCGCACCGAGCACCCGGCCTTCGGGCGTGGTCGCGGAGGTCACCATGGGGTCCAGGACGGCCAGCGCCCCGCCGTACCGCCCGGAGGCGCCGAGGCACACGCCCAGCAGCCAGCCGGCGGCCATCGCCTCGCCCTCGAGGTCGGCGGCAGCAGCCGCCTCCACCGCGAGGGTCAACGGGCCAACCCCCGAGGCGGGGCGACCGTGGAACGCGGCGCGCTCACCCGCGGCCAGCAGCCCGCCCAGCTCGCGGGCCAGCTCGGCCCCGTCCGCGTTCTCCTGTGTCACGGGTGCTCCTCCCGGGCTCGGTCGGCGGCGAGGCTACCGTCCCCGGAGCCGTCGGTGTCTGCGAGCGCCGAACCGCTGTCGGTCAGGGCCACCAGCGTCCGCACCGCCTCGTCGAGGTCGGCCACCCAGGTGACCTCCCGGCGCCACTGCTCGCCCTCCCAGCCGGGCCCGCCGAGCACGAGCGCCGGCCGTGGCCGCACCGCCAGGAAGTGGTCCAGCGTGGGCAGCCGCGGCTGGCCCTGCGTGCCGTGGGACCAGAGGAACACCGCCGCAGGACCGGTGCGTACGACGGCGTCCGCGAGTGCTTGCAGCGGCAGCCGGACACCGAGCATCCGCACGGGCACAGCACGCTCGGCCAGCGCCGCCGAGAGGGCCACCATGGGTAGGCGATGGTCCTCCGGCGAGAGGGCGGCGAGCACGACCGGGCGCACCCCCTGGGGCGCGTGGTGGGTGCGGGTGCCGGAGCGCAGCGCCGCCTCGGCGCTCTCGCTGAGCAGGTGCTCGACCTCGATGCCCGAGCCGGTCGAGCGCCACCGGTCGCCCACACCGGCCAGGACCGGGCACAGGACCTCGTTCCAGGTCGGCACCACCCCCCGGCGGCGCAGGCTGGCCACCAGCATCGCGGTGCACGCGTCGCCGTCGAGGCTCATCGCCGCGCGGGCCAGCCCACGGGCGGCCGGCGATCCCTCGCGCAGCGGGACGACCCGCCCGCCCCCGGGACGCTGCACGCGGCGGCCCCGTGCGACGGGAGCTGGCCGGGCCGGCTCCCGGCGGCGACCCTTGAGCGCGGCGGCCGGCTCGGCCGCCTCGCCCACAGCGGGCCGGTCGTCGTCCCGGCAGGCCACCCGCGCGGCCTCGGCCGGGGTCGCGCCCTGGAGCATGAGGCGCCGCATCAGGTCCAGCCGAGCCACGTCCCGCGACGTGTAGCGGCGACGCGAGCCCGTCTGGTGCTCACTGGGGCCCAGCCCGTACCGCCGGTCCCAGGTGCGCAGGGTCCCGGTCGCCACTCCCAGGCGCCGGGCGACCGCTGCCACGCCGAGGGTGGCCTCCGGCCCGGGCTCGGCTACGGCGGGATCCCGGCGGGTGGGTTCCCCGGCGGCATGGTCCTCGGCAGCGGGCACGACGTGATTCTTCCACCACCGGCACGGCCGAGGGCCCGGCTCCCTGCGGAGCCAGGCCCCCCGGCGTACGAGGTCGTGCTGGTCGTGCTGGTCGTGCTGGGTCAGTGGCTGTGGCCGTGACCGTGGCCGCCTGCCTCGGGGGCCACGTCCTCCTTCTTCTCCACCACCAGCGTGTCGGTGGTGAGGACCATGCTCGCGATCGACGCGGCGTTGACCAGCGCGGAGCGGGTGACCTTGACGGGGTCGAGGACACCCTGGGCGACCAGGTCCCCGTACTCCCCGGTGGCGCCGTTGAAGCCGCCGCTGCCGTTCTCGCGCACGTGGTTGACCACGACGTAGCCCTCCTCGCCGGCGTTCTCGGCGATCCAGCGCAGCGGCTCGTCGGCCGCCCGGCGCACGATGGCGACACCGGTCGCCTCGTCGCCGGTGAGGCCGAGGGAGTCCTCGAGCACCGCGACCGCGTGCACCAGTGCGGCGCCGCCGCCGACGACGATGCCCTCCTCGATGGCCGCGCGGGTCGCCGACACCGCGTCCTCGATGCGGTGCTTGCGCTCCTTGAGCTCGACCTCGGTGGCCGCGCCCACGCCGATCACGCAGACGCCTCCGGCGAGCTTGGCGACGCGCTCCTGCAGCTTCTCGCGGTCCCAGTCGGAGTCCGTGGACTCGATCTCGGACCTGATCTGGGCGACCCGGCCTTCGACGGCGGCCTTGTCGCCACCGCCGTCGATGATCGTGGTGTCGTCCTTGGTGACCACCACGCGCCGGGCCTTGCCGAGCACCTCGAGACCGACCTGGTCGAGCTTGAGGCCCACCTCGGGGGCGACGACGGTCGCGCCGGTCAGCACCGCGATGTCCTCGAGCATGGCCTTGCGCCGGTCACCGAAGCCGGGCGCCTTGACGGCGACCGAGACGAAGAGCCCGCGGATCTTGTTCACGACCAGCGTCGAGAGCGCCTCGCCGTCGACGTCCTCGGCGATGACCAGCAACGGCTTGCCGGCCTTGGCGACCTGCTCCAGCAGCGGCAGCAGGTCGGCGACGGCGGAGATCTTGCCCTGGTTGACAAGCACGAAGGCGTCCTCGAGGACACCCTCCATGCGCTCGGCGTCGGTCACCATGTACGGCGAGATGTAGCCCTTGTCGAACTGCATGCCCTCGGTGAACTCCAGCTCGAGGCCCATCGTGTTGGCTTCCTCGACGGTAATGACGCCGTCCTTGCCCACCCGGTCGAACGCCTCGGCGATCAGCTCGCCGACCGCCCGGTCCTGCGCCGAGATGGAGGCGATGTCGGCCACATCCTTCTTGCCGTCCACGTCGCGAGCCATCTCGAGAAGCTTCGCCGAGACGGCCTCCACCGCCTTGTCGATGCCCTTCTTCAGCGCCATCGGGTTGGCACCCGAGGCTACGTTGCGCAGTCCCTCGCGGACCATCGCCTGGGCGAGGACCGTGGCGGTCGTCGTGCCGTCACCGGCCACGTCGTTGGTCTTGGTCGCGACCTCCTTGGCGAGCTGGGCGCCCAGGTTCTCGTAGGGGTCGTCGAGCTCGACCTCCCGGGCGATCGTGACGCCGTCGTTGGTGATCGTGGGGGCTCCCCACTTCTTGTCGATCACCACGTTGCGGCCGCGCGGGCCGAGGGTCACCTTCACCGCGTCGGCGAGCTTGTTCACACCACGCTCGAGCGACTTGCGCGCCGAGTCGTCGAACTGCAAGGTCTTGGCCATCTGGGCTGACGTCCTTCTCGAGGTCTGGGCGGTACGGGGCCGGTGCAGGGACTGGGACTACGGGGGACTCTGGGACGACGAACGCCCCAGGTGGACCGCACGCGAGCGTCCGGCCGCCCGGGGCGGTGTCACGTGACGGCGGTCGATGCGTTGCCGGTCACGAACTGGTTCTGCGAGTCGGTTCTACTTCTCGATTACCGCGAGCACGTCGCGGGCGGAGAGGACGAGGTACTCCTCGCCGTGGTGCTTGATCTCGGTGCCGCCGTACTTGCTGTAGATCACGATGTCGCCGACGCTCACGTCGAGCGGCACCCGGGCACCGTCCTCGAACCGGCCCGGGCCGACCGCGAGAACAGTCCCCTCCTGGGGCTTCTCCTTCGCGGTGTCCGGGATGACCAGGCCCGACGCGGTGGTCTGCTCGGCGTCGGACGGCTGGACCACGATGCGGTCCTCGAGCGGCTTGATGGCAACCTTGGTGGCCGTTGGCACGTTGACTCCCTCTCGCACGAATGTCTCGAGCTGCGGGACGAAGTGACCTGGCGGTCCGCCGTCGCGGGGTCCGGACCTGCCCTGCCCTTGCCGTAGCTTCGGGTTGGCACACTCACGGTGAGAGTGCCAGAACCGAATCTAGGCCGCTGACTGGCACTCGGTCAACCCGAGTGCCAATCGAGCGTGGTGTGGGAGGGCTCAACCCCGGTCGACCGCGCGGCGGGACTTGTCGGCGTACATCTCGGCGTCGGCCCGCGCGATCAGGCTGGCCACGCCGTCACCCGGGCGGTAGGTGGTGATCCCCAGGGCTGCGCCGACCTCGGCAGCGCCCCCCGAGGCCCCGATCACCCCGTCCCAGTCGCCGACCAGGCTCTTCCGCAGCCGTCCCAGGGCGGCTGCGGCGCCCGGTCCCCCGGTGCTCTCGAGCAGCACGACGAACTCGTCGCCCCCGATGCGGGCCACGGTGTCGACCGTGCGGGCGGTGCGGGTCAGGCGCGCGGCGACCGAGCGCAGGACAGCGTCCCCCACGCCGTGGCCGTAGGCGTCGTTGATCGGCTTGAAGCCGTTGAGGTCGACCACCACGACCGACGGGGTGCCCAGGCCGCGCTCGGCGCGGGCGATGGCGTTGGCGATGGCCATCTCGACGCTGCGGCGGTTGGCGAGCCCGGTGAGAGCGTCGCGGCTGGCGATGCGCGAGAGCGAGGCGGCCATCCGGCGCATCTCGAACAGCGCCATGACCTGGTCGGAGATGTCCCTGAGCAGTCCGAGCTGGACGCCGGACAGCTCGCCGGGCGAGTCGTCGAACGCGCAGACGGTGCCGACCGAGTGCCCGTCGCGGGTGACCAGCGGCGCCGCGGCGTACAGCCGGATGTTCCCGAGGGCACCGGTCACGAACGGGCTGCGCGCGAAGCGCTCGTCCAAGCTGGCGTCGGCCACGTGAACCGACCCGGTGCCCGTGACGACGTGCGAGCACATGGCGTCGGCCCGGGCGGCCTCGCCGCGCTCGCCGCCGTACGCAGCCGCCTTCCACTGCCGGTGTGAGTCGATCAGGTTGATCTCCGCGTGCGGCGTCCCGCACACGTACGCCGCGAGGCGCACCGCCGCGTCGAGGTCGTCCTGCTGGGGCTGGTCGAGGACGTTGTACGCCCGGAGCGCCGTGATCCGTCCGGCCTCGTTCGCGGGGACCGGCCAGCCGGCCGGACCACCGTCTGGCTCGTCGGTGGAGCGGTCGAGCAGGGGTGCCGTCATGACGTCCTCCAGTGGGGGCTGCACTGAGCATCGGCACCGGCGGCGGCAACCTTCACACCCCCTTGCGATGATCGCGGAGTGCGGACAGAACCCAAGGACGTGGGCGACGTGGGCGGGCTGCGTGCGCTGCTCACGCCCGAGGGACGTCGGGTGCTGGCGAGCCTGCCGCCGTACGACGCGGCCACCGCGCTGGGCGTCGGTGCTGCCCTGCGCCGGGAGGGCCACGACGAGACCCTGGTGGCCACCGCCATGACGCAGGCGCGGCTGCGGGCGCGGGGCCGGGCCAAGTTCGGCGACCTCGCCGGCCGCCTGCTCTTCACGGTGGACGGTCTGCAGCAGGCGACCCGCCCGTCGGTGGCCGCGCTGCACGCCGGGCGCTACCTCGGCGCCGGGGTCGGCGACGTTCTCGACCTCTGCTGCGGCATCGGGGGCGACCTGTGGGCGCTGGCGACCGCCGGGCTGGCCGTGACCGGGGTCGACAGGGACCCGCTGACCTGCGCGGTCGCCGAGGCCAACCTGGCAGCGCTCGGGCTGGCCGGCCGGGCCGGGGTCCGGTGCGCCGATGTGGTCGACGTGGATCTCGCGGGGGCCGGGGCGTTGTTCGTCGACCCGGCCCGCCGAGGCAGTCGGGGCCGGACCTTCGACCCCCGGGCCTACAGCCCGCCCTTCGACGCCGTGCTCGCGATGGCGGGTGCCGTGGCGGCTACCGGCGCCAAGCTCGCCCCCGGCATCCCGCACGGTGTCCTGCCGGCCGGGGCGGAGGCGGAGTGGGTCTCCGACGGCGGGGACGTCGTCGAGTGCGGCCTCTGGTTCGGTCCGCTCGCGGGTGGTGTGGCCCGCCGGGCGACGCTGCTCCCGGCCGGGGTGACGGTGACCGGAGACGGGACGCGCCGGGCAGCCGTCGGCGTCGGCACCGGCGCCGGCGCCGGCAGCACGGACGGTGGCATCGGCCGGTGGCTGCACGAGCCCGACGGTGCGGTCATCCGGGCTGGGCTGGTCGCCGAGGTCGCCGAGCCGCTCGGAGGCGTCCTGCTCGACCCGACGATCGCCTACTTCACGACGGCGGCACCGGTCCCGTCGCCGTTCACCACGGCGTACGAGGTCACCGACGTCCTGCCGTTCGGCCTCAAGCGGCTGCGGACGCTGCTGCGCTCGCGCGGCGTAGGGACGCTCACCGTCAAGAAGCGGGGAACCGCGGTGGCGCCTGAGGTGCTGCGCCGCCAGCTGCGTCTGTCGGGAGACGCCGAGGCGACGATCGTCCTGACCCGGGTCGCCGGCCGGCAGACCGTGCTCGTGGTCACCCCGGTCCGGCCCTGACGTACCAGTCGAGCTCGCCCTGCCCGTCGTCCTCACCAGTGGTGTGGTGGGAGTACCCGAACCCCAGCCGGCGCGGCACTGCCGCCGAGGCGGTGTTGGCCGGATCGACCCTGATGACGAGCTGGTTCGGACGCCAGAGGGTCCGCGCGAGCACGATCGCCAGCCGCACGCCGCGCGTGGCGAGACCCTTCCCTCGCCATGGTGGGTACAGGCCGTAGGTCAGGTTCACCTGACCCGGAGTCAGGTAGGTCGTGCCGCTCTGGATGCCCACCAGCCCTACCAGGGTGCCGTCGTCCACCCGGGCGATCCCGAGGTCGACCAGTCGCTCCCGATCGGCCCACGCCCGGGCTGCCGAGGCCAGGAAAGCGCGCTGTCGTTCCACCGGCCTGCGTCCGCCGCTGAGCCAACGGACCATCTCCTCGTCCTCGCCGGCCACCTGCGCTTCTGCATCACCGACGTCGAGAGGACGGAGGCGGACCACCCCCGTCGGTCAGCGTCTCCAGGGGATCGGTCACGCGAGGACCAGCACGACATAGACCACGTACGCCGCGCACAGGACCGCCCCAGCAGGGCGGCCGAGTCGTCCTCGCGGTGCGAGGGCCAGCACGGTCAACGGAA
>Ga0180121_10000041_pt1 | contig 39652 bp, 36 predicted proteins | sample AntDrymUQ5402106_2_FD_129676 | JGI IMG/M metagenome (GOLD analysis project Ga0180121, IMG submission 129676) | Polar desert sand microbial communities from Dry Valleys, Antarctica - metaG UQ540 (21.06) (version 2) (version 2) | ecosystem: Environmental > Terrestrial > Soil > Desert | place...
CTTGTAGAGCTGGTTGAGCACCACGTTGGGGATGGTATCGCGCTTCAGCTCGACGACGATCCGCATGCCTTCCTTGTCGGACTCGTCGTTGACGTTCACGATCCCTTCGATCTTCTTTTCGCTGGCCAGCTCCGCGATCGCCTTGACCAGATTCTCCTTGTTGACCTGGTAGGGGATTTCGGTGATGACGATCTGCGAGCGGTTGCTGGTCTCCTTCTCCTCGATCTGGGCCCGGGCCCGCATGACCACCCGGCCCCGGCCGGTTTCGTATGCTTCCTTGATGCCCTCCCGGCCGTAGATGTAGGCGCCGGTGGGAAAATCGGGTCCCTTGATGGCCTTGCGGAGCTCGCCGATAGTGGCGTCGGGGTTGTCCACCAGCAGTTGGACCGTCTTGACCACTTCGCGCAGATTGTGCGGCGGGATGTTCGTGGCCATGCCAACGGCAATGCCGCTCGATCCGTTGACCAGCAGGTTGGGAATTTTGGCCGGTAAGACGGTAGGTTCCTGGAGCCGGTCGTCGAAGTTGGCCTGGAAATCGACCGTGTTGCGGTCGATGTCCTCCAGCATCGCCATGGCAATCCGGGTAAGCCGGGCTTCGGTGTACCGATATGCCGCTGCCGGGTCGCCGTCCACCGAGCCGAAGTTGCCCTGCCCATCCACTAGCGGATATCGAAGGGAGAACTGCTGGACCATGCGGACCAGTGCGTCGTAGACCGAGCCGTCGCCGTGGGGATGGTACTTGCCGAGCACGTCGCCCACCACCGTGGCTGACTTCTTATAGGCTCGGCCCGGCACCAGCCCCAGCTCATTCATGGCGTAGAGAATTCGCCGGTGAACCGGCTTCAAGCCATCTCGTACGTCAGGCAGGGCCCGGGAGACGATGACGCTCATCGAGTAGTTGATGAACGACTGCTGCATCTCTTCTTCGATCAGCCGGGGCAGAATGCGTTCGCGCGAGTTGGGTGCGGTCATGGCGTTCCTGTGCTAGGGCAAAGCGGCCGGAGGGGGCCGGTAGCCCAGGAATATAGTTGACACCGCTAGGCGCCAGCAACCCTGAATTGGCAGTGGAAGCGATGATGTGACAAGCAGTTAGTGGGTAGCCTGGCACCCTCGATGCGGTGTCCCTTGAAAGCGGCAGGCCTGCAACCGATACTTGCAAGGAACTCAGTCAACCCGCGTGAGATCTCATGGTGAGGCGTCATATGTCCAGCCGGTCGTTGCTTCTCCTCCTGGCCCTTTGGGCTGGCCCCGCGGCGCTGGCGGGCCAGGCCAAGCAGCCATCCAGTGGCTTCGACAGCTTCCTCTTGCTGGTGGCACCCCGCGACACAGTGACGATCAAGCGTACTCTCAAAGCCGCCATTGAGGCGCGGACCCTGGCGGAGAGTCGCCGCCAACAGGCTGAAACGATGCGCCTGGGCGCCAGAGCGAGGATCGAAGCGAAGAAGGTGGAGATCGTCCGCATCAAGGAGCGGGTGAACGTGGCGAAGAAGGAGGAACGCGAAGCCGACCGGGTTGGCCTCGAGGCGGAACGAAAGGCCGCCGAGCGTGAGATTGACCTGCTGAAGGTGCGCGAGGAGCTACGTCAGGTGGAAACCGACCTGGAGACGAAGCGCGCCGAGTTGGCCGATCTTACTCAGAAGGCCTTGCAGCTGGAGCTGCAGCTGGCAACCCGCCGGGCCAGCCGGTTGCGCGCTCCCGTGGGCGGAGCCGGAGGAGCCAGCCTGGACCGGGTCATCGGCGAGCTGGAGAAGCAGACCCTGGAGGCGCAGCGGGCTCAGGCATTCGCCAGCCTCGACGTGTCTGATCGGGAGATCAAAGTGATCGACCGCCGGCTTGATCTCCTGGATGCACAGCAGAGGGTTCTGGGTGGTAATTAGAGTCCCAATGCTGGTCTGATAGGCCGTCCCCATTCTCGGAACCGCGCACTAACAGCACCGTTCTGGCACCCCGCCCCACCACTGGTGCAGTCTTGGGCTGCACTACCTCGCCAATCGGTTGACCCTCCCGGTCCAGCACTCGGAACACGGCGACCGGTGTCCAGCTCATCATCTCCACCATTCCGTACCTCACTTGGAAGTGCTTAACTCAGGGCGTCTCGTTTCTTCGCATGGGTGAGATGCCGTGATGGGCCCCAGGGTTGCTTTCCGTGCCAAGCAACCCTCCGTGGGCCTCTCGTGTCAGAAGTGCAGTTCGGCGCCACCACCCACCATCCGGAGCCGGGTGCACGAACAAGAGCTGATCGGCCGAGTGCTGGCGGGTGACCCGAACGCGGAGCGTGCCCTGTACGATGCGCACGTCGACCGGGTCTTTCGGCTGGTCTATCGGATGGCGGGCGATCTCGACCGGGCCCAGGACTACACCCAGGAAACCTTCGTCAAAGCCTTCGAGAAACTGCGTGAGTTCAGAGGAGAGGCGGCGCTCTCGACCTGGTTGGGCTCCATCGCCATCTCTATCACTCTCAATGGGTTGCGGAAGGTGCGGCGGACACGGGACCGGGAAGTGAACCTGGATGACAGCCCGCCCGTGGGCCGGGTGGACCGCCACGCGGAGCCGGATCTCAAGGAGAGGCTGTCGCGGGCCATTGACGATCTACCGGAGGGTTACCGGGCGGTGTTCGTCATGCACGACGTCGAGGGCTACACCCACCAGGAGATTGCGGCATCGCTGGGGGTCCATCCCGGTACATCGAAGGCGCAACTGTTTCGGGCCCGTGCCCGGCTCCGAGAAACACTGGCCGATTTTGCGAAGGATTGAATGCCATGCTGGATGACCGTTTCGACGACCAGGTGCGTGACGCTGCCCGCGAGTACAACGCCCCCCCACCGACACCGCGCGATGTCATGTGGGAGCGGATCGTCGCCGCGAGAACGGGTAGAGAGGCGGACAGGCGGACAGAGGGGCAGGTCGATGAGAAGGTTCGGCCCTTTATCCGCCCAGTCCGCCCGTTCGCCCGTCCATCCGTCCGCCCGCTCCGCTGGCCCATCGGCATCGCGGCCCTGCTCGCGATCGGTATCGGGCTCGGCCGGCTGACGGCTCCCGGGACGGAAACGCCGGTGCCTCCGGTGGTCGCCACCCTCGAGGCCCCGCAGGTCAACGACGTGGCGTACCGCCTGGCCGCAACCGAGCATCTGAGCCAGTCGGAAAGCTTCCTCACCCTGTTCCGGGCGTCGGTTCGGCGGGGTGGCAGCGAGCAGCTGGCATCGGCTACCGCGCGCCATCTGCTGGCCACCAACCGGCTCCTCCTCGACTCACCGGCCGCCAGCGATGGTCGAACCCGTCTGCTCCTCCAGGATCTGGAGCTGGTCCTGGCTCAGATCTCTCAGCTTTCCGGGCGGGCGAGCGCGCCCGATCTGGATCTCATTACCGACGGCCTGGAAGACAGCGGCGTGATGTCACGCCTGAGAACGGCGGTGCCTTCCGGCACGAGCACAACCCAAGGAGTCCTCTGATGCACGGCGTGTTGAACGGGCTGGCACTGGCGGCCGCGATGGCCATCGGTGACTACTGGCTGTTGCCGATGCTGCCCCATCTGGATCGGCCCAGTCATTGGATCCGGGGTGCTCACTCAGCCGATCCTTCGGTCTCCGAAGCCTGGCTGCTTGCCGACCCAGCCGACTCGATCTATCGTCGGGCACGAGAGTCGTTGAACCGGCGGGACTATCGGGCCGCAGCCAGTCTGTTCGCCCAGATCCCGGCCCGCTTTCCCCGCTCAGGCTATGCGCCGGATGCACTTTATTGGCAGGCGTTTGCACTATACCGGCTGGGGGGAGATCGGGACTTGCACGAGGCGCTGGCCGCTCTGCGCCAACAGCGGGGGCGGTTCCCTCGAGCCGCCACTCACGGCGACGCGGCCGCGTTGGAACAGCGTATACAAGGTGAGTTGGCCAAGCGCGGGGACAGTGAAGCCGCGGAAGACGTGGCCGAGGCCGCCCGGACCGCCGGCATTACCCCGCCGACACCGCCAACCCCGCCGACGCCTCCCACCCCACCGACGCCACCGACTCCTCCGGAGCCGCCGTACTCCTCGTCCAGCAGCTCATCCTTCACCAGCTCAGGAGCCTGCGCCGGAACGGAGGACGACATGAAGGTGGCGGCGCTCAACGCACTGCAGCAGATGGACGCGGCGCGGGCCACGCCGATCCTTCGCAAGGTGCTGGCCCGGCGCGACGCCGCCTCCGTATGCCTTCGCCGGAAGGCGGTCTTTCTGGTAGCGCAACAGCAGGTGGCAGGCACCGAAGACATTCTGCTCGAGTCGGTCCGCAGTGATCCTGATCCCGAGGTGCAGCGTCAGGCGGTGTTCTGGCTTTCCCAGGTGGGCACCGACCGCGCAGTCAAGGCGCTGGATTCGATTCTCCGCTTCTCGAAGGATCCTGAGATACAGGACAAGGCAGTCTTTGCGCTCTCGCAGCATAACCGGCCGGCGGCGCAGCAGGCGCTTCGAACCTACGCCGAGCGTGGTGATGTGCCCGAGTCGGCGAGAGAGAAGGCAATTTTTTGGCTGGGTCAGTCCGGATCGCCGGACAACGGTCCGTTCCTGCGGTCGCTCTACGGGCGCCTCAAGAGCGACGACCTCAGGAAGAAGGTGGTGTTCTCGCTGTCGCAGATGGGTGGGCCGGAAAATGGTAAATGGCTGTTGGGCCTGGCACGGGATCCCTCGCAAGGGATCGAGGCGCGCAAGCAGGCGCTCTTCTGGGCGGGCCAGGCTGGGGTTCCCATAACCGAGCTCACCGGCCTGTACGCGAGCGTGGGAGATCAGGCCATGCGGGAGCAGCTCATCTTCGTGTACTCGCAGCGTGATGAGCCGGCGGCACTGGAAAAGCTGATCGACATCGCCAAGCGCGACGCCAATCCCGAGCTTCGCAAGAAGGCGTTGTTCTGGCTGGGGCAGTCGGAGAACAGCCGGGCGGTAGAGGCGCTCCAGGAAATCATCGAACAGCCGTAGGAATTGAACCATGCTCAAGCCGCTCTGGTGGCTCCTGGTGGTGATGTCGGTCTCGCAATCGGTTTCCGCCCAGACATTGGCGGACCGGCTGAAAGCCGCCCAGGACGGACGGGTGCGGCTGAGCTTTGCCGCCCGGCCAGGGTGTGCGCCGACGGAGCTGATGGGGATCAGCCCAGGGCACTCGACCGACGAGTGGCAGCCCGACTGCCGGCCCCGTCTGGTGCGCGTAGCGCTGAGGCTGACTCATCATCGAGTTCATTCGGTGAAACCTACGTTGGCGGCCGCTGGCTTCCTGACACCACCGTGGTAGACCTGGGAACCGTTGGCGCCCGGGAGGCCGCGGAGTACTTCCTGGCCCTCTCTGAGCGGGGCACAGCGGGCGAGGTTGACGGTGACCCTCTGCTGCCTTCGGTGCTGGCTGACAGCGTTACCATCTGGCCATCGCTCGTCCGAGTCGCCCGCAACACCCGCGTCTCGCACGAGACCCGTGGTCGCGCGGTGTTCTGGCTGGGTCAGGCGGCCGGAGCCGCGGCCGGCAGCGCCTTGGACTCGATAGCGACGGACGATCGGGGGGACCGCGAAGTTCGCAGGCACGCCATTTTCGCCCTTTCCCAGCGTTCCACGAGTGAAGGGGTGCCAGCCCTGATACGGATCGCCCGGACCAACGCCGACCCCGAGATTCGGAAGACCGCTCTGTTCTGGCTGGGACAGAGCGAGGACCCCCGGGCGGTGAGTCTCTTCGAGGAGATTCTGCGGTAGGCAACCCTTTGGCGGTTCCCTCGGTCTAAGCCTCGCGTCCGATCCCCGCGCGCGGCTGTGAATCTCCTGATCCAAGCCCGCGCGTAGTTCCCCAGCCTTTCAGCCAAACCGCGAGGTTCGCGAGTGGGTGATCCAATGACCGCAATCGCGCTTTCTCTGCTTCTGGCCGGCTTCGATCACACCGGCCAAAGCGATTCTTTGAATCGGGGCACTCCTGCCACGGCGCCGGTGCACGCGACTCGCACCGGCACCACTGTCACGCTCGACGGCCTTCTCACCGAGGCCGACTGGGCCAGGGCACAGCCGGTTTCTGACTTTACCCAACGCGAGCCCAACGAGGGATCGGCCGCGACGGAGCGGACCGAAGTTCGAGTGCTGTACGATGATGACGCGCTCTATGTCGGCGCCCGGCTGTACGACCGCAGCCCCGACTCGGTGATGGCCCAGCTGGCCCGCCGGGACCGGATCGTGAGTGCCGACCGTTTCATCGTATTCCTCGACTCCTACTACGACCGCCGCAGCGGCTTCTTCTTCGGCATCAACGCCGCGGGCACGCTGTACGATGGAACCTTGTACAACGACGACTGGGACAGCGACACCTGGGATGGCGTCTGGCAAGGCAGCGCCTCGCGTGACTCCGCCGGGTGGACCGCCGAGCTGAAGATCCCCTATTCCCAGCTTCGCTTCCAGCGCCAGAAGGCCCCCACGTGGGGCATCAACTTCAAAAGGGAAATCGCGCGGCGTAACGAGCGTTCCTATCTGGTGTGCACCCCCAGCAACGGCAGTGGCTTTGTTTCTCGGTTCGCGGATCTGGTGGGACTTCAGGAGGTGAAGCCCCCTGCTCGGCTGGAGGTGCTGCCCTACGTCACGACCCGGGCGGAATACCTAAGCCATGAGGCGGCCGATCCCTTCAACGACGGCTCGCACCTGGGCGCGGGTGTGGGCGGAGACGTGAAGCTCGGCATCGGAAGCAACCTGACTCTGGACGCCACCGTAAACCCGGACTTCGGCCAGGTCGAGGTGGACCCCGCTGTGGTCAATCTCAGCGACGTGGAGACCTTCTTCGAGGAGCGGCGTCCGTTTTTCGTCGAAGGCGCGAGCATCTTCGACTTCGGCTACGGAGGCGCCAACGACAACTGGGGCTTCAACTGGGCAAACCCCAGCTTCCTGTACAGCCGCCGTATCGGCCGTGCCCCCCAGGCGGAGCTTCCCGACGAGTACGACTATTCCAGCGTTCCCAGCGGAAGCAACATCATGGGCGCGGCCAAGCTCTCAGGAAAGGTAGGAAGCTGGAGCCTTGGCACCCTCAGTGCCGTCACCAGCAGGGAGAGCGCCCGGTTCTCGCTGGGCCCGCAACGATGGCAACAGGAGGTCGAGCCACTCACCTACTACGGCGTCTACCGCGCCCAGAAGGAGATCGGAGCCGGACGACACGGCCTGGGCTTGATTGGAACGCTGACCGCCCGGTCCTTCGACGAGTCCCAGCTGCGGAGCGAGCTGAGCTCTAGCGCGACCAGCCTGGGACTCGACGGATGGACGACGCTGGACAAGAACGGCGTCTGGGTGGTGAGCGGCTGGACCGGACTGAGCCGGGTGACGGGAACTCCGGAGCGGATGAAGTCCCTGCGGGAGAGCTCGGTCCACTACTTCCAGCGGCCCGATGCGGACTACCTCGGCCTCGACTCTGGCAGCACGTCGCTGTCCGGTTATGCCGGCCGCGTCTCGCTCAACAAGCAGAAGGGCAACTGGTTGTTCAACTCGGCGGTGGGCGTCGTCGATCCCGGGTTCGAGGTGAACGACCTGGGGTTTCAGTTTCGGGGCGACCAGATCAACTCGCACGTCATGGTGGGCCACAAGTGGACCCGCCCCGGCCGGGCGTTCCGGAGCTGGCGCCTGAACCTGGCCGGTTTCCGGAGCTACAACTATGGCGGAGACGTCACCTGGACTGGACTCTTCCTGACCGGACTGTACGAGCTGCAGAATTTTTCTACCGGACGATGGTTCGTGGCCTACAATCCCGGCACGCTCAGCGATCGCCGTACCCGTGGCGGTCCACTGATGGAAAACCAGCCGGGGGTTGAATGGGACTTCCAGCTCGAGTCCGACCCCAACAAGCGGTGGATCTATGGCGCCGGCCTGCACGGCAATCATTACCGGCAGGACTGGGAGCAAAGCTGGACGGCCTGGGCCGCCCTCGAGTGGAAGCCAGGCGCGCGCCTGTCGTTTCGGGTGGAGCCGCAGATCGAGCGCACCGGCACCTCGGCGCAATACGTGGACACCTTCGACGATCAAACCGCTACGCAAACTTTTGGTCACCGCTACGTCTTTGCCGATCTGCACCAAACCACCATCTCGGCGAGCCTGCGGCTCAACTGGATCTTTACTCCCAGGCTGAGCCTTGAGGTCTACGCCCAGCCGTTGCTGTCGTCGGGCCGCTACACCGGGTTCAAGGAGCTGGCTCGGCCCCGCAGCTTTGCCTTCACCCCGTATCCGGACCCAACTGCCACCACCGACCCCGACCGCATTGCGGTGGACCCGGATGGCGCCGGTGGACCGGCGGCGGGGCAGGAGATCGACGACCCGAACTTCTCGCTGGCGTCGCTCCGGGGAAACGCGGTGCTGCGTTGGGAGTACTCGCCCGGCTCCACGCTGTTTCTGGTGTGGACCCAGAACCGCTCGGACACCGAGAGCATCGGGACGTTCCGCACCGGACGGGCCCTGGATCGGCTGAGGGGAGCGGCCGGCGACAACATTTTCCTGGTGAAGCTGTCCTACTGGTGGAATCCGTAGCAGCATCCTCGACACCAGATCAACGCAGGAGGGAATAGCTAGACATTCATCGGAATCGATCCAGTTGCTGGCGGCCCGGCGGGCGTAGCAGGTACCTTTGCTCCTCCTAGCGAGTGTGTGTACCCCCTCTGCCTGCGCCGACCTATGGAATGGATCACCAGCCCCGAAGCATGGATCGCTCTCCTGACGCTGACAGTCCTGGAGATCGTTCTCGGCATCGATAACGTCGTGTTCATTTCGATTCTGGCAGGCAAGCTGCCGCCGGAGCAGCAGGCAAAGGCCCGGCGGCTCGGCCTGGGGCTCGCGATGTTCATGCGGATTGCCTTGCTCTTCTCCATCACCTTGATCATCAAGCTCACGGCCCCCCTGTTTACCTTCCTCGGTGAGGAGATTTCCGGCCGCGATCTGGTGCTGATCGTGGGTGGCCTCTTCCTGCTGACCAAGAGTACCCGGGAGATACACGAGAGCCTGGAGGGGAAGGAGAGCGAAACATCGGTCAAGGCGCGAGCTTCACTCACCAGCACGCTGATCCAGATCATGCTGCTGGACATCGTGTTCTCGCTGGATTCGGTGATCACGGCGGTGGGCATGGCGGAAGACCTCGGTGTTATGGTTGCCGCTGTGGTCATTGCGGTCGGGTTCATGATGATTTTTGCCAGTCCGGTCAGTGCCTTCGTCGACCGCCACCCGACGGTCAAGATGCTGGCGCTCAGCTTCCTGTTGCTCATTGGGCTGGCGTTGATCGCGGACGGCCTCAATCAACACATTCCGAAGGGCTACATCTACTTTGCCATGGCCTTTTCGGTGGGCGTGGAGATACTGAACCTGCGAATGAAGAAGGTCGATGGTAAGGCGGTCAAGCTGCGGCACCCGGCCCCATAGGTCCGACGCGTGCCGTCCCCTCACGCCTCTACCGTCACGCTGGTCGCGGGCCTCCTATGGGCCTGCGGAGACCCCACACCGCCCGCGCCGATCGTCGATCTTCGTCCAGGCGGCGACACCGTCAATACCCGAGACTCGGACGTGACCGGCGCCGCGTGGCTCGGCGGTCAGCGCTGGGCCGTGCTCGCCGCCCCGAATGAGACCGCGGGTATAGCTGATTTCGAGTCCGGGAGGATCACGCCGCTCGGGACCGGTCGAACTCCTGACCTCCGAAGTCCCACCACCCTCTTCGTGGCTGACGACAGCCTGTACGTCGGCGACTGGGCGTTCCGTCGCACAACGGTGTGGACGCTGAATGGGCGCCTGGTCCGGGCTTTACCCAGCTCCGAGGCGGCGCGCGGCTCGCTGCCGCAGGCTCGCGACGCGCAGGGGCGGTTCTACGCCGATCTCTATCCACGCCCCGGGCCCGACGGAAGCGGCAACCGGGACTCCGCCGTCGTTCTTCGGAGCGATCCCACATTGACCAAGGCAGATACCATCGCCCGGCTGGCGCCGCTCGACATCGCTGAGGTGATGAGCGACGGCGGCCGTCGCTTCGAGCGCCGCGTCTTCGGAGGAGTGGATCGATGGGGCGCCGTGTCGGACGGGTCGGTGTGGGTGGCGCGGGTGTACGAGAACCGGGTGGACTGGCGGACACCCGACGGAAAGTGGAGCCGGGGCCAGGCCCTGCCCGACCGGGTTCTGGAGGTTACTCGCTACGACCGGGAGTTGTTCATCCAGGGTTTTCCTCCCGAGCTCAGAGGAACCGCTCAGCAGCTGCCGTTTGCGCCGATTAAGCCACCCTTCGAGGCTGCATTCACCGGTGCCGGCGGCCAGGTTTGGCTGGAAAAGAGCCGCGCCCCGGCTGACTCATCGCGCCTCTATCACGTGGTCGATCGACAGGGGCATCTCGCGCGCGAAGTCCGGCTCTGGGGCAATGGACGGGTCCTGGCCGCGGGCGAGAGCGCGGTCCTGATGTCGGAGCGCACACCGGATGGTACCAGGCTTCTCCAGGTAATGCTTCCGGCCGCGTCGGCCCGCCAGTGAACTTTCATCTCCTCCTATATCAACGGGATCGTTCCGAATGAAGCTTCAGTATTCCACTGCGACCTTCCTGCTCGCCGCTACGCTCGCCTGCACCGCCGCGGAGAGCCAGGGCGGGCTCAAGCTCGAAAGCAAGCTGCCCACCGCCTACGGTTTGCTCAGCAATGTGGTGGAACTCAGAGATGGGCGCGTGGTCTTCGCCGACACCAAAGACAAACTTTTTCTCAGAGCAGATCTGAAGTCCGGGAAGGTCGATACCCTGGGAACGCGGGTGGACTCGCTGCGTCCCGGTGCACCTGCCGGCCAGTACCGCTTTCCCGGCTGGGTCGCCCATTTGGCGGGCGACACACTCGCCCTGGTGGACTTCAGCGCCATTCGAACCACACGATGGGACGGGCAGGGGCGGCCGATCGACGTTCTGCCGATCAAGGACGTGTCAGGTCGGACGCCGGTGCTGCTCTACGACACCGTCGGCCACGGCTACAAGATCGACTATCAGGCGGTACTCGGCGGCGGCGACCCGGGACGCCCCCTGAGGCCCGACAGCATCCCGGTCCTTCGCATTGGGCTGAAGACCGGCGCGGTGGATACCGTCGCCCGGCTGGCGGCTCCGGAATACGGCGACGCCACGTTCGGCGAGCAGGTTCAGCAGGCGGCCAAGGTGTTTGCTCCCAACGACCACTTCGGTGTGCTTCCGGACGGCAGCGCCTGGGTGGCGCGGGGGCATGACAACCGGGTGGACTGGCGAGCTCCCAACGGCACCTGGCGCCGCGGCGACTCAAAGGCGTACACCAAGCTCCCGGTGACCCAGGCCGACAAGGAGCGGGTGCTGGTCCAGGTTCGGGAGCAGGGAAAGCAGTTCGGCATGCCGCAGGACCTTCGCATCGACTACCCCTTTGCCGACAACAAGCCACCATTCGATTTTGCGCTCAGCCGCCCCAGCGGAGAGGTCTGGCTCCAGCGTCCCCGGACCCAGGAGGATGCGCCCATGGTGTACGACATCGTGGACCGGCAGGGCAAGTGGCGGGCGGAGATCACTTTTCCGGCGGGCGCCGCGCTGGCGGGGTTTGGCAGAGACGGGGCGGTCTACGGGTCGATCAAGGTCGAAGGTGGCAGGCGTACAATCGGAAGGTTCCGCTTGAACTAGACTGGCGGATCGCGACTGCGACTAATCTAAAATCGGCGGCTCGTTCCCTGGCGGTACGTTCGGGCCGTCCTGGTCGGATGTCCGCCGGTCCCGCCGCTGCCCCTCCTCATACCAGCGCCGGGTGATCTCACCGGCCAGCTCCCGGTTCCCTAGCCCGAACGCGAGTCCCACCGCGAGCGCGGCGGCACCCAGGATCAGGGTGAAGGCCGCGGTGACGATCTCTTCGGCGACGCCTACCTGCTGAAGCGCCATGAACAGGGAGATCAGAATCACTGCCCCCTTGGCGAGCTTGGCCACGGTCGGCACGCCCGCCAGTCCGCCGGCCGACGCCACGATCAGCCCCCGCACAAACTCCCCCACGATAATCCCGAGGATTACGATGACAATCCCGGCAATGAGCGTAGGAATGAAGGCGAGCATCACGCCGAACATCTCATTGATGCTTTCCAGGCCCAGCGCGGTGCTGGCGAGCAGAATGACCACCAGCATCACCAGCCAGAACAGAAGCTTTGTCAGCGCCCGCACGGGATCGAGCCGGGAGCCGGTGCGAACCACCGCCTGGTCCAGGCCACCGGCACCGGCCATACGGTTGAAGTCCATGTGTTTCAGGGTTTCATCGGCCCACCGCTGGATCTGCACCGCCAGGAAGTACCCGGTCAGCAGGATCACGGCGGCGCCGATGAGTGCCGGGAGCACATTTCCGATCTGTTCGGCGCCGACAAGGATACGTTGCCAGAGTTCGTTCACTGTGCGACCTCGATCACGAGTTTGCCGGCCTGCTCTCCCCGCTGCAACCTCCGGTAGGCGGCGGGCGCCTCCTCCAGCGACACGACCCGGTCGATGACCGGCCACAGCCGCCCCGCGGCCGCATGCTCGACAATCGCCGCGTACTCGCTTCTGCTGCCGAGCGTCGATCCCAGAATGCTCCACTGATGCCAGAAGAGCCGGCGCAGATCCAGGGCGACCATGGGCCCGGTTGTCGCGCCGCACACGACCATTCGCCCACCCCGCCGCAGGGCCCGCAGCGAGTCCGACCAGGTCTGCTCTCCGACGCTATCCACCACCACGTCGGCACCGCGGCCGCCGGTGTGCTGCCGCACCGCCGACCGGATGTCTGACTCCTGGTGGTTCAGGGCGACGTCGGCACCCAGCCGCCGCGCCAGCTCCAGCTTCTGGTGCGAGCTGCTGGTGACGATGGTGCGCGCGCCCACCAGCCGGGCAATCTGGAGCGCGGCGATGGCGACTCCCCCGCCGATGCCCCAGATCAGCACCGTCTCGTCCGCCCGGAGGCGAGCGTGGGTGACGAGCATGCGCCACGCGGTGAGCGTGGCCAGAGAAAAAGCGGCGGCTTGAGGCCAGGGCATGTCCGAAGGAACCGGGGCCAGGTTGCGGCCGGGGACCACGATCAGCTCGGCGGCCGTTCCGGCAGAGTGCTCTCCCAGCACCTTCAGGGACGCGCAGAGTGAGTCCTCACCTTCGGAACACGCGGGGCACCCGCCGCACGAAAGGGCGGGGTTGATCATCACCCGGTCACCCGTCGCGAGCTGCCGAACCGCCGAGCCCACCTGCTCAACCACGCCGGCCGCATCCGACCCCACTACATGCGGAAACGTCAGATTGGCTCCGGGCAAGCCGGCGGCGACGAACAGGTCCAGCCGGTTGAGGGCCGCGGCCTGCACCCGCACCAGCACATCCTCCGCCGACTGGATGGCCGGCTCAGGCAACTCCTGTACCCTGAGTTGCTCGATTCCACCGGCAGCCGCCAGCGTCAGAGCCTTCATCCGCCGGGGCGGGTCAGAACGATGGGCTCAGGATCTGCTCGCCCGGATTGAGCGGAACAGCCACGGCGGGCGTACCAGGCGCCGTAGATTGCAAGAAGAGACCGAATTCCACCCGTCCTTTGGTGGCATCGGTAATCTTGCCTACGACATACGCCAGGCGGTCTCCCTCGCGCGAAACGGCGAGAGCTGGGATGGGATCTTCGGTCTGGAGCAGCTGGATCGCGGCAGCGCTGCCCCAGGGGAGCCGCATGACCCTGGACCCCTTGGAGCGGCCGCCTCGCTCAGCCACGTAGGCCAGGTCGCCGTTGCGGAAAAAGCGCGGACTGGATTCGCGAATCGGGCTCTTCGTCAGGCGGCGCTGGTTGGCGCCATCGAGACCCATCGCGTAGATCTCCGGGCTGCCGTCCCGGGCGGAAACAAACGCGATGGTACGACTGTCGGGCGACACGGCAGGGGAGTGATTCCCACCTGAGGCAGTCGTGAGTGGCCGGCTCTCCCCGCCCTCGACTGTGATCACGGTGATCTGCGTCGTGGTCCCACGGGTGGAGGTGAACACCAGCTGTCGTCCATCCGGCGTCCACGCCGGGTCGCCCTCGTTGGCGGCGTCGGTGGTGAGTCGCCGCAGGTTCCCACCGTCGGCATCCATGACGTAAAGATCGAAGCTTCCACTCCGACTCGAGCTGAAGGCGATCCGGGTGCGGTCGGGAGAGAGGACCGCCTGAATGTTGCTGGCGCTGTCCTGAAGCAGGGGGACGAGCACGGTGGATCCGGGTGAGCGCAGCTGGTAGATCCCGAGGCTTCCACCCCGGTTCGAGGTCAGCAGCAGGTCTCCCACCACAAAGACATCCGCCTTGGCGCTCTTCCCCCACGGTGTGGTGGCGGTGACGGTGGCTCGTCCGGGGATCAGGCCGTCCACCGCCCCCTCGCGTACCAAGGCGACGTCGGGCCGGTCTGAACTCCACCGCACACCCATCGCCCGGCCCGCGGTGGCGCCGTGCTCATCCTTCAGGGATGCGGTGAGAATGATGCGTCGGCCGGCCGATATACCCACTCGGGTCGGGTGAACGTCGATATCGCCGGCGATGATCTGTACTCTCCACACCGCCGGCGGAATGCCTGCCAGCCGGGCGGTCAGTGTGGTGGTTCCCAGTGCCTTCGGCGTCAGCACCCCGCTGCTCCGGTCGAAGCTCGCGAGCGCGGTATCGGCCAGCTCCCAGACGATGCGCGCCTCGGGTATGGGCGTTGAGTCAGCCGCCTCGGCGGCCGCGGTAAATCGGCGGGTGGACCGGAGCGGTAGCTGGATTGGGCCGCCGCTGTGGAGCGGAGAAACGACCAGGGCGTCGGGCTGCGGGTACACCCTGACGGTGGCGCGCCGCTCCAGGGAGAAGCCGGTCGCGACGATCTCCGCCTGGCCGGAGGCGATGGCGCGCACTACTCCGCTCGAGTTGACGGTGGCCACGCTGGTGTCGGTCGAGCGCCATTGCAGCAGGCCGCGGATCTCGCGGTTCCCCTGAGTTGGGACGGTCGCCCGGAGGGTGTCGGCGTCCGCTGGTCCCAGCATCAGGTTAGTGCGGGAGAGAACGAAGTCCTGCTGCGAGACCTCGACCGGCAGTGTCGCCAGCAGCCGGGTGCTGGTGGAGACCTGGACTACCGTGCGGCCGGCCGACAGACCGGTCACCAGCCCGGCGCTATCGACAGACGCGATCTCCGGCTTGATGGATTTCCAAGCGACCCGCCCCAGGGCGGACGGCGTTCCGTCGCCCCGAATAGCCAGCGGCGTAACCCTGACGCTCTCGCCCGGATACAGCGTCGTAGCCGGCGGATCGAGGGTCAAGATTGAGGCCGATGCGGAGCGGATCGGGCTGGGCTCAGCTGGGGGCGCGCTTCCGGTAATGAGAACGGCCATCGAAGCCCGTCGCCCTTGGGATCGAGCCTCGATTTTGGCCAGACCGGGCGTCACCCCCAGCACCGTCCCGTCCTTCCTCACCCGGGCGATCATCGTGTCCGAGCTCCAGAAGGTGAACTTCGCCGCTGCGAGCAGGTTCCCTCTGCTATCGAACGCGGCGGCAAACAGCGCCTGCTTCTGCCCCACGCCGAGGGTCATAGTTTCCGGCGTAACCTGGATTTCGGAGACGCTTTGGGCTTGTGCACGCAGGGGCCCGGCGGGAACCATGACGGCAAACCCCGCCAGCAGCAGGGCAAGATTCCATAGCGGCGAGCCAGCACCCGTGAGGGGCCGACGAGTACGGGCGGGTTTCACCGGGTGGTGGATTCCAGGAAGAGGAGACCGGGTAATTATAGCGCACGAACAGGGAGGCTGCATCGTGCCCGCCCGGGTGCCGCGCTCTGGCCGGTCTTGACCACCAGTGCAGTAACCATCTAACAGGTAACGATTTCCGTACCCATTCCAAGCCCGTTGGAGACCTCGCGCCGGACACGCCTTGCACAAGTGTTGAGGGCGTGCATGTTATATACGTGATTCACCGGTGGCGCAGGCGCGCCGCGATACCGGCGGCGGGTGGCGCCGCACATGCGCTGGGAGGGAGCTAAGATGGCCGAGCTTCATTATATGGAGATGGGCTGGTCGGGCTCTGGATGGATGGATCCGCTGCCCATGGACAACACCCCGTCTTCGAGTTCCACGTCCTCCTCATCCTCGTTCGACGATGGCGACGGGCCGGCAGAACGGTCCCGGACCAGCCGTCCTCGAAGAAAGACCGCCAAGAAGAGTGGCGCAAGAAAAGCCACCGGCAGGAAATCCTCGGGCAAAAAAAAATCCGGCCGCAAAAAGTCCGCGAAGAAATCCACCAAGAGATCCGCCAAGAAGTCCGCCAAAAAGAGTGCCAGGAAGTCGGCGCGCAGGTCGTCAGCCCGAAAGTCGGCGCGAAAGTCCACCCGCAAATCGGCCAAGAAGGGCGCTCGGCGGAGCGCGAAGCGCGGTAAGTCCGCCAAGAAGAGCGGGCGGCGGCGCTAGCCCCTGATCAGCTCCGGGCCTCAAGCCGAGCCAGGGCGGCGGCACAGTTGATCAGCGCAATGTGGGTGAAAGCCTGGGGAAAGTTGCCCAGGAAGACGCCGGTGGTGGGGTCGATCTCCTCGGAATAGAGGCCGACGTGATTGGCGTGCCGGAGCATGCGCCGGAAAATCTTGTCGGCGCGTTCCCGGTCGCCAATCGACGCCAGTGCCTGCGCCAGCCAGAAGGTGCAAATCGAAAACGCGCCTTCTTCGCCCTCAAGGCCGTCCGGCTGGCGGTAGCGATAGACCAGCTCTCCATCGACTGTGGTCAGCTCACGAGCCACCGCGCGAACGGTCTGGTGCACGCGGGGGTGGTTCCAGGGCAGAAACCGGAACATCGGAATCGCCAAGGCGGCGGCATCGAGCACGGATTCGTCGTAGGACTGCACGAACGACTGTCGCTCCTCGCTCCAGCCTCGCTCCATGATTTCCGCGTGCAGCGCGTCGCGGGCCGCCCGCCAGCCGGCGGTGTCAGACTCCAGGCTCAGCTCTTCCGCCATCCGAACGCCACGGTCCAGCGCCACCCAGCTCATCACCTTACTGAACACGTAGTGGCGTACTTCACCCCGGACTTCCCAGATGCTGGAGTCAGGGAGGTGCCAGTTCTTGCTGACCCAGTCGACCAGGCCGCGCAGCACTCGCCAGGTGCCCTCGGTCATCTCATGGTTGCGGCGCCAGATGTCGGCCGTTTCCATGACTTCCCCGTACACATCGAGCTGTAGCTGTCCCACGGCGCCGTTGCCCACCCGGACCGGCCTCGAGCCGAGATATCCGCTGAGGTGATCCAGCTGCCGCTCGATCAGGTCCCGCCGGCCGTCTATCCCGTACATGATCTGAAGGTGCCCGCCGCCCTCGTGCCGGCACACCTTCTTGAGGAACCGCATGAACTGGTCGGCTTCGCGGTAGTGCCCAACGGCATCGAGGGCGGCCAGCGTGAAGGCCGCATCCCGAAGCCAGACGAACCGATAGTCCCAGTTGCGCCCGCCGCCGATGGTCTCCGGCAGTGACGTGGTGGGTGCGGCGATCAAGGCGCCGGTTTCCGCATGGGTGAGCAGCTTCAGCGCCAGGGCGGACCGCTTGACCATGCCGCGGAACGGGCCCTTATAGCGGACCTTGGACGACCACCTCTGCCAGTACGCCGCGGTAATGTCGAGCTTCCGGGTGCTCTCGTAGCGGTCGACCGGGTGGATATCGTCGTCGTCATAGCGCAGAACCAGCCAGCGCTCCTCGCCCTTCTCCATGTCGAACTGAGCGGTGGCCGTCGACTGCTCGATGATCCAGTTGAACGCCTTGGCACTCGACAGGGTGAGCACCTGGTCGGTGCGGTCGGTGGCGAACAGCCCCGCCCGCAGCAGCTCCAGCCGCGTGGTCCTGGCGCCGTATTCGAACCGGGGCATGAAGATCATGGTCATGCGCACCCGGCCCCGGGTGCAGCGGAGCCGCCGGTGAATTTCGGGGTGCTCGCCCGACGGCTGGCCGTCCTCGGCCACCGGCATGAAGTCGGTAACCGTCACCATGCCCTGATCGGTTCGGAAGGTGGTCTCGAGGATGTTGGTGCGGGGGAGATAGCGCTGGGTGGAGGTCCACTGCCCCTCGGGCCGAATCGCCCAGCAGCCGCCCCGCTCGGCATCGAGCAGCGAGGCAAAGACGCTGCCGCTGTCGAAGCGGGGAAGACAACACCAGTCGATCGACCCGTTGAGACCGACAAGGGCGGCCGTGCGCATGTCGCCGATGAGGCCGTAATCGGAAATAAGCTGTTGGCGGGGAACGGGGCCGGAGCGCCGATCGGAGGCATCGGCCGGCGACAGGAGCTTGACGTCGGTCATCGCCCAATAATAAGCCGAGCGAGACGGATCTTGCATCGCCGGGGGGAATCGTCCACCTTCCGGTACCATTTCCACCGACATTTCATGCGTATCTCCTTGCTCCTCGTGGTTCTCCTCCTCGCGGCCTGCCGTGGGAGCGCCCAACCTGCAACCGCCCCGTTGCCAGGTGTCGGCCGTGCCGCGCTGACTCGGCTCATGACGGCCCAGTTCGAACGCTCTGCCGCGGACTGGAACCGCGGAGACCTGGACGGTTTCTTGTCGGACTACGCGCCGGACAGCGCTACCTCCTACGTGGATGGCCGCCGGTCCCGTGCCGGGATGGATTACATCCGCGGGGTGTACGCGCCCCGGTTCTTGCCCGGAGCCCGCCGGGACAGCCTCCACTTCGAGGAGATCGACGTCCGTCCGCTGAGCGCTACGCTCGCGCTGGTGACGGCGCGGTTCATTCTGCAGCGAGGACCGGAGATCACCGCCAGCGGCCCCTTCACGCTGATCATGGAGCAACGGCCCCAGGGATGGAAGATTCTCCACGACCATTCAAGCCTTGATCCGAAATAGCCGGGGCGGCAGTCTGGTCTTTGCCGGACTGCTGCTGCTCGGCTGTAACGCCACGGCGAACGACGGAATCGCCCTGGTAGGAGGCACGCTGATCGACGGCACCGGCGGCGCCGCACTCCCCGATGCGGTGGTGGTGGTGCGACGTGGGCGAATCGAATCGGTGGGCCAGCGCAGCGGATTCGAGCTTCCCCGAAGGACCCGGGAGGTAGACGTATCCGGGCGGTGGATCATCCCGGGTCTGATCGACGCGCACGCTCATCTGGCCCCGGCGGCATCCTGGGCCCAGCCGCGCTACCTCGCTTGGGGCGTAACCACCCTGCGCGATGTGCACGGCGGGATCACCTCGCTGACCGAGCTCCGGAAGCGACACGATGGCGCGGCGCCGGTCGGGCCAAGGGTCTACGCCGCCGGCGCCATGATCGACGGCCTCCCCACCACATACCCCGATGCGATCGGCGTCAACGGCGAGAAGGACGCCCGCAAGGGCGTGGACCGGCTCGTCACCGCTGGCGCCGACCTGATCAAGGTGTACACCCGAGTCGACGCGCCGCTGCTGCGCGCCATCGTGGATGAGGCCAAGGCTTTCAATCTGAGCGTCACCGGGCACCTGGGAATGACCGATGCGCTCGCGGCGGCGAAGGCCGGCATTGCCGCCATCGAGCACATGACCGGCGTACCCGAGGCCGCGTCGAAGACTCCTGCATCGCTCATCACGGCGCACTATCGCGGTTTCTTTCCCGGGTGGACCGCGTCGGAGCGCAGCTGGGCCGACCTCGACTCGGCCGCCCTGACCCGGGTGGCACAGCGGCTCGCCGAGGCCAAGATCACCATCATCCCGACCCTCGTGCTGCACGAGACCTTGAGCCGGTTGCGTGAGCCTGGGCTGCTGCGGGACCCGTCGCTGGAGGACGTGCCGGAGGAACAGCAGCGGGATTGGGACGTGCCGGGGATGATTACTCGCGCGGGATGGACCGAGGCCGACTTCGCCGCCTTTCGCCGCTCCCGGCCGATGCAGGACCTGTTTCTCCGGGCGTTCGCCGCCGCGGACGGCCGCATCGCCGCGGGTACCGACGCCTCGAACCAGATGCTGGTGCCCGGTTACAGCGAGCACCGCGAAATGGAGCTCCTGGTGCGAGCCGGACTGACTCCCCGCGAGGCGTTGCGGGCCGCGACCCGCAACGGCGCTGTCCTCCTCGGGGCGGATTCACTGGGACTGATTGCGCCCGGCAACGCAGCCGATCTGGTAATCCTATCCAAGGATCCGCTCGCCGACATCCGGAATACCCGGGCCATTCAGTCGGTCATGGCCCGCGGTTACTTGCTCGACGCGGACTCGATTCGCGCCAGCTGGTAGCCATGAGATCGCTCGACCGCCCCCCGCCCGCTGACCTGACGGGCCCCGACAGCGCACGCGAAGGCATCGAGCGGCTGCGCCTGTTTTTCGCGGAGGGTGCCACGCGCCAGGCTATGCTGGCCCGTCAGGCGTTGGAGCAGCCGGCACCGGGAGACGAGCTGCTGGCCTCCCGGCTGGTGGAGGACATGCGAGCTGAAACCCGCATGGATGGCAGCATTGCGGGGGAGGTGGTGGCGACGATCTGGCGGGCCCACGAGCTCCTGGACCTCGGCTGCGCGCCCGACCACGCCGGGACGGTGCGGGTAATGGGCTGGGTGCTCGATCTTCAGACCCGGCCGGGTGCATTCAGCGAGGGCTGTACCGCTCCCCGCCACGCCCAGCAGACCTGCGAGCACTTCATTTCGGGGTTCTTTTCTCCTGCACCGGCGGCCCAGCGCTTCGCGCCAGTGATGTTGCCCAATGGGAAGGTCTTTCGGGCGGAAGCTGCGGCCCGCTTCGCGGTCAGCTGCCTGGCGCTCCGGGCCGCGCTCCGCGGCAAGCTCGAGCAGCGTCCCCAGGTGCGGCAGCACCTGTTGAGTCTGATCCAGCTTCAGGAGCACTGGGCCGACTGGAACGGGTATTTTGCGGCTGACGTGATCGTCGCGGGGATTCACGCGCTGGCCTTTTCCCCCAGTGAACACCGCGAGCTGCTGCCGACGCTGGCCGGCCTCGTAGCGGCGCATCAGTCGGACGACGGCAGCTGGCAGCAGGCAGACCTGTTTCACACTCTGGAGGCGTTGCACGCGCTGCATACACCTGAAGCGCACGCCGCCGTCCGGCGGGCGGTGCCCGCCCTGCTCGCGCGCCAGCGGATCGACGGCAGCTTCGGCTCTACTGCGCAGCAGGAACGGGCCCTCATCGCCCTGCGCTCCCTGATCTGGGCTGGGAAGGAGATGTAGCGTGTCCGACGCTCCGATGGATCAGAAGCCTCGCATCCGTCTGACTTCGCTCTCCCACGGTGCTGGCTGAGCCTGCAAGCTCGGCCCCGCCGACCTGGCGCAGGTCCTGCGCCATCTGCCCACCATCGCGGACCCTCGGGTCCTCATCGACGCCGCCACCCGGGATGACGCCGCGGTCTTCCAACTGTCACCCGATCGCGCCCTCGTTGCCACCGTAGACTTCTTCACCCCGATCGTAGACAATCCGGTCGCGTGGGGCGCGATCGCCGCCGCCAATGCACTGAGCGACATTTACGCCATGGGCGCGACGCCGCTGTTCGGCCTCAACCTGGTGGGCTGGCCCCGTGACCGGGTTCCCTTCGAGGTATTGGGCGAGGTCCTGCGAGGCGCGGCCGAGGTAACTGAACGGGCCCGCTGCCTCGTGCTGGGCGGGCATTCCATTGACGCGGTCGAGCCGAGCTTCGGGATGGCGGTGATCGGCGAGGTGCACCCGGACCGCATGCTGACCAACGCCGGGGCGTGCGCCGGAGATATCTTGATCTTGACCAAGCCACTCGGAACCGGGATACTGGCCACCGCGCTCAAGCGCGATGCGCTGCTGGAAGGCGGCATGGGAGACGCGGTCCGCTCCATGACCACGTTGAACGACGGCGCCGCCCGGGCCGCGCTGCGGGTTGGGGTCAGTGCCGTCACCGATGTCACCGGGTTCGGTCTGCTCGGCCACCTCGGCAACATGCTCGAGGCGAGCAGCGTGGCGGCGGAGATCGCCTTCGACGCCCTTCCGATTCTGCCGCATGCCCGGAGCCTGGCGGCGCGAGGAGTGGTTCCCGGTGGCACCGAGCGCAACCTCGCAGCGGCCGATCGGGTTGAGTGGGGACCCGATCTCAGCGTGACGGACCGCTACCTGTGCGTCGACGCGCAGACGTCCGGTGGGCTTTTGCTTGCCGTGCCGCCGGAGAACGAGGCCGCCATACTCGCTGCCCTGCAAGAGGAGCATACGCCCGTGGCTGTCGTCATCGGGCGGATCGTAGCCGGACCTGCCGGTCAGGTTCGGGTTACCCGGCGGATCGCCTGAAAGATCCGCCGAGAGTTAGGAATTTTCGCATAAATGAATGGGACAGATGTCGTCACTACGCTGGACCGCGGAACGCATGGATCAGCTCGAGCACGCCGCCCGGAAAGGTTTGCGGGTGGCGCTTTCACGCAGAGGCACCGAGTACATCGTGGTGGCGCTCCGGGTTACCACCGTGGGACGGGACGAGGCCCTGATCGGGCGTCTGCCGATGACCGGCGAAGATCTGACCTTCCGGCTCGAGGATATCGACAGCTTTCAGGTGATCGAGTGAGCCGCATTGCGGTGGTGCATCTGGATGAAAGCTGTCTTGGGAACGGACGCGAGGGCGACAACCCCGGGGGGTACGGGGGGCTGATCGAAGCGAGAACCCGGTCCGGCATCCAGCGGCGAGATTTCTACGGCCACGCGCCGGCAACGACCAACAATCGCATGGCCCTCACCGGTGCCACTGCCGCGCTCCAGATTCTCGGGGCCAAGGGCGCGCGCATGCGGGTACTGATGGTCTCCGATTCGGAGTACCTGGTGAAGGGCATGCGGGTATGGGCCCCGGCGTGGGAAGCGCGGGGGTGGAAGCGCACCACGGGTCCCATCGAGAACCTGGAACTGTGGCTGAGCCTGGTTGCCGCCGCTCGGCGGCATGAGGTGCAGTGGACCTGGGTGCGGGGACACGCCGGCCATCCCAAGAACGAGTACGTCAACGACCTGGCTGTGAGCGCCGCGCGCGAACAGAAGACATCGTCCGGCGCGGAAGAGTCACACTTTGCCGAGTGGCTGGCGGGGAAGCAGGCCAAGAAGAAGTTTGTGGGCTACGATTCCGACGCCGATTTCGAGGTACTTCAGCGGCGGCTGGCCGCGGGCGATGAGTTCCCTCTCGCCGGGTAGGATCAGATCAATTGGGCGACATCTAACCCTGCCTGCCTCACTGCCACTCCGCGAGGGCACCGGGTGACCGACCTGGAGCGATTCTTCCGTCAGCTGGTGCGAAACCTGGCCGCCACCGACCCGGCACGGCTTCGGCGGCCTTTGCCGTTGACTGACATTCGCGATTCGATTCTGCCCTACCGCGCCAACCGCCGCGCCCTTCAGCTAGAGAGCAGCGAGGATTACGAGCTCGTGCTAATGCAGCTTTGCGCCGGCGAAGGCGGGTTCGCCATCACCGAGCCGGCCGACGTTCGTGCGCTGTTTGCCGAGGAGGTCCGGAGCGCCAATCCGGATCTGGGCATCCTGCATCTGCATGAGCACGCGGTCGTCAGCCTGGAGGCCAGGCCGCTGGCCGAGGCGTTGGACCCGAAGCCCGATCTTGCATTCGCTCCGCCGGGTCACCTGCCCGAGCTTCTGGTGGACGAATCGCCCGTCTCGGCTCTGCCCTCCCTGGAGCCCCTCGACGCCGATTCCGCGCCAGGCTCCGAAACCCAAGCCGCCAGCCATTGCAACAGCTGTGGTGAGCCGCTCCCTTCTCACCGGGTGATACACTTCTGTCCCCATTGTGGCAGCAATCAGACTCGCACCGGCTGCCCCGCGTGCGGGGGCGAGGTGGAACCCGGCTGGCGCCACTGTGTTACCTGCGGCGCTTTTGTAGGAGGATAAAGAACGGAGGCCCGCAATTTGCTGATCCGGCTGCTGTCCCCCGCCTCACCTCACGACAGAACACGAGCGCATGCACCGACGTCTCCTCGCAGCCCTGTGGCTCTGCCTGTGGCCCGCCGGCACTCTGGTCGCCCAGACTGTTGCGGATACCGTCGAAACCGCCGACGTCCTATTGGTGGACCACGACTTCGCGGCGCTCGGCGAACTGGTGCGGACCTTCCTCAACGACAAACAGGTCTATCGCGCCGAGCTGAGCAGTAAAGACGTCACCCTGGAAATCCGGCCGCGGATTCCCGGGATGCGTACACCCCGGCTATACGAGATCACGAATTCCACGTCCCCCAGCGGGACCTCGGTGGTGGAGATTTATCCGGACCAGGATGGGGAGTATGAGCTTCGGCCCATCAGCCTGCACGGCTCCCGGCTGCCGAGCCGCCTGCGGCTGTATCGTGATGTGAGCGAGTCACGCCGCCGTGTGGCCGCCCTCAGCAAGCCGGGCTGGGAGCTCGGGATCGAGGTAGCCGGCGGCTGGCACAGCGGGTTCAACCAGAGCAGCGTCGCGCCCACCCCCGGAAGCAGCCCGGATGCCGGTTCAGACCTCGAGGCATGCCTTTCCGCCCGCAACGCCCCGGGCATTCCGCGACTCAACATGTGTGTGTTTGGGCTCAGCCATCAATCGCAGCGCGGGGCACCCAACATCCTGTGGGTCTACACCGAGCCTCGCGTCCGTCTATTCGGCCGGGCTCAGCCGGGCGCGTCGAATTGGGAGCTCGGAGCCCTGCTTCGGTTCGGGGTCGGAATGATGTCGGGCGTTTCCGAGACACCCACGATTTTGGGACCCGGAGTGTATGTGGCGCGTCACATTCGCCGGAACTCGGCGGGCTCCGGCTGGAGCCTCCAGGCCTCCTACTCCCGCGCCTTCTTCAGAGGCTTCAGCCGTTCGGTCGGCGTGGGGCCTCAGGTGACGCCGGCCAGCCACCGGGCTACGTTCGGAGTGGGGTGGTACCAGTAGGCATCTTGCTTGAAGTGCCTCTCAAGCCCGGCCATATTTCACCGTCCAATGTCCTCCTCCAGTAGCACCAGCCGAAGCACCTCCCAAGCCCCCAACGGCGGCGTCGTCTTTCTATCGGGCGTTCGCACCGGGTTTGGCACCTTCGGGGGTACCCTCAAGGACCACTCCGCCACCGATCTCGGCGCCATCGCCGCCCGGGCCGCCCTGGAACGAAGTGGCGTAGAGCCCAGGGCCATCGGTCACGTGGTGTTCGGGAACGTGCTCCAGACGTCGTCCGACGCCATCTACCTCGCCCGACACGTCGGGCTTCGCGCCGGCCTTCCGGTGGAGACACCAGCCGTGACGGTGAACCGCCTTTGCGGTTCCGGGTTCGAGGCCGTTGCTCAGGCCGCACAGCAGATCGTGCTGGGAGAGTCCGACGCTGTTCTGGCAGGCGGCACGGAGTCGATGAGTCAGGCGCCCCATGCCGTGCGTGGAGCCCGGTGGGGACTTCGCCTCGGGCCGGCCGCGCCGCTCGAGGACACTCTCTGGGAAGCGCTCCGGGATCCCAGCTGCGGCCTTTCCATGGCGGAGACGGCGGAGAATCTGGCCACGAAGTACAAGATCAGCCGGCAGGCGGTGGACTGCTATGCCGCCCGCAGCCAGGCCGCCGCCGCCGCCGCCTGGAACGAGAAGTTTTTCACCGATGAGGTCGTTCCCGTCTCCATTCAGAACCGCAAGACCAGACAGAGTGAAGACTGGACCGCCGACGAGCACATGCGTCCCGCCACCACCATCGAGGCGCTCGCCAAGTTGGCGCCCTACTTCAAGAAGGACGGCGTGGTTACCGCTGGTAATGCGTCTGGAATCTCGGATGGCGCCGCTGCCCTGGTCATGGCCAGTGAGCGCTTTGCGGCCGAGCGCGGCCTGAAGCCGCTGGGCCGGCTGCTCTCGTGGGCCAGCGTGGGCGTGGAGCCGGCCTACATGGGCATCGGCCCCGCGCCGGCCTCGCGAAAGGCGCTGGAACGGGCGGGATTGAAACTGGAAGACATGGATCTCGTCGAAGTGAACGAGGCGTTTGCCGCCCAGTACCTGGCGGTCGAGAAGGAGCTGGGTCTCGACCGCGAGCGAACCAACGTAGACGGCGGTGCCATAGCTCTGGGCCACCCGCTCGGCGCCAGTGGCGCCCGCATCACGCTCCACCTCCTTCACGCCCTGCGCCGCCGCGGCGGTCGCTACGGACTCGGCAGTGCATGTATCGGCGGCGGACAGGGCGCCGCGGTCGTGGTTGAAGCGTTTTCGGACTGAGCTCATGGAAATTCTGATACCCGCCATCGCGGTCGCGCTCTACTCCTTCCTCAGCCTGCGCGTGCTGCGCCAGTACGAGCGAGGCGTGACGTTCTTCCTGGGGAAGTTCTGGGGCACCAAGGGACCCGGCCTGATTTTCCTGCCGGCCGGATTCGCCAGCCAGAAGCGCGTCTCGCTGCGCATCGTGGCGATGGATATCCCGCCCCAGGATGTGATCACCCGGGACAACGTCTCGGTGAAAGTCAACGCGGTGCTGTACATGAGAGTCATCGATCCGGAACGGGCGGTGATCGTCATCGAGGACTACCTCTACGCCACCAGCCAGCTGGCCCAGACCACGCTCCGCTCGGTGCTGGGGGAGGTGGAGCTGGACGAGCTGCTGTCCGACCGCGAGAAGATCAACGCGGTGCTCAAGAAGATCATCGATGAGCGAACCGATGCCTGGGGCATCGAGGTGTCCGCGGTCGAGGTCAAGGATGTGGATCTCCCCGATCAGATGAAGCGCGCCATGGCCCGCCAGGCCGAGGCGGAGCGCGAGCGGCGAGCGAAGGTGATCGCGGCACAGGGCGAGCTCCAGGCGTCGGAGACGCTGACCCAGGCGGCTCACAACCTCGCGGCCGAGCCCACGGCGCTTCAGCTGCGCTATCTGCAGACGGTCACCGAGATCGCTGCCGAGAACAATTCCACCACCATCTTCCCGATCCCGATCGACCTGTTCCGTCCCTTCCTCTCCGGGGCGACTCCCGCGCCCCGCGCCGAAAGCTCTGCCGAGGCGCCGGGGGCCGCACTGCCCGCGTCCGACATCACCTCCCTGATGTCCCAGCTTCGCCTGCAGGCCGCTCGGACTCCCAAGCAGGAGTAGTATGAGCGAGGGTGTACCCGCTCGTATCGAGCGCGCTGCGCTGGAGCGAATCATTCAGCGGGCCGCCGAGCTTCAGACCGCCGAACGTGACCTGGGCGACAGCCTCACCTCGGAGGAATTGATCGCGCTTGGCCGCGAGGTCGGAATTCCGGGGCGTTACCTGCAGCAGGCGCTGTTGGAGGAGCGGACTCGCCTGGTGAACGTCGGTGCGGCGGGACTGTTCGAGCGGGTTACCGGGCCAGGAGAGATTACGGCCCAGCGGGTCGTCCGAGGCGACCCCGGTAGAGTGGAAGCCGCCCTGCTCCAGTGGATGGAGCGAAACGAGCTCCTCTGCGTGCAGCGGCAGCAGACTGGGCGCATCACCTGGGAGCCGATCGGTGGAATCCAGGCGGCCTTCCGCCGGTCTACCGCTGCGTTTGGGGGCGGCAAGCGTCCGTTCATGCTCTCCCGGGCGGCAACCGTGTCGGTCACCGTCGTTGCGCTCGAGCCGGGGTACGTGCACGTCTCTCTCATGGCAGACACCCGGAAGGTACGAGGCGAGTACGTAGGTGCGGGCGCCGCCCTGGCGGGGGCGGGAGTGATGGGAGCGGCCGCGATGGTTGCGCTCGGAGCCCTGCTTCCGGTGGCGTTGCTGCCGCTCCCGGTGGCGCTGGGCCTGGGATACGGCGTGCTCCGCCGCTACCCACCGGCTGTCGCCCGAATCCAGCTGGGACTCGAGCGCGCCCTCGACTTTCTGGAACAGGGCGAGGCCACATCCCGGCACCAGCTTCCGGATCAGCATGCAGGCATTCTGGGATTGCTCGCGGACGAGCTGAGAAAGGCGCTCAAATGATCACCCGCGTCGGCGTCATTGGTTGCGGGCTCATGGGCAGCGGCATCGCCCAGGCCGCCGCCTCGGCCGGCTTCGACACCATCGCCCGTGACGTCTCGCAACCGCTGCTGGATCGAGGACGCGCCGGCATTCTGAAGTCGCTGGGGCGCCTGGTGGAGCGCGGCAAGATGACCCCGGAGGCGCGGGACGCCGCGCTGACCAAGCTCCGGTTCGTGACCAATCTCGACGAGCTTCGGGACCGGGACATCGTGGTGGAAGCCGTCACCGAGGAGCTCGCCCTCAAGAACGGGCTCTGGCGCGAGCTGGACTCGATGTGTCCCGCGCGTACGATATTCGCCTCCAACACCTCCAGCCTGACCATCGCCTCCATGGCCGGCAGCACCAGCCGGCCCGACCGCTTTGTGGGACTGCACTTTTTCAACCCGGTTCCCATGATGCCGTTAGTCGAGGTGGTCCGCGCCGCCACCACCAGCGCCGACACGTTCGAGCAGGCCTACGCCTTTGCCCGGGCACTGGGCAAGGAACCAGTGGCCGCAACCGACACACCCGGATTCATCGTCAACCTGCTCCTGGTTCCCTATCTGGTCGATGCCGCCCGGGCCCTGGAGCGTGGTACGGCGTCCACGGCGGATATCGACCGCGCCATGCAGCTGGGCGCCGGCCATCCGATGGGTCCGCTCTCCCTGCTGGACTACATCGGCCTGGACACGGTGGTGCGGATCGCCGACATCATGAGCGCGGCCTACAAAGACGCCCGCTACGAAGCGCCGCCACTGCTGCGGCAGATGGTTGACCGGGGAGACCATGGCCGGAAATCCGGCAAGGGGTTTTATGATTACTCGGTCGATCCACCCAGGCCGGTTGAACTCAGGAGGTAGATCAAATGCTCGGCTACGACTGGCCTCGCCTTCACGCTGCCCTGAATGATCTCCCCATCGCCCTGCTGCTCACGGCCGTTCTCTTCGATGTCCTGGCGCTGGCCACCCGGCGGGAATCGTTCCGGCTGGTGAGCTTCTGGACCCTGGTGCTGGGCGCGCTGGGCGGAGCCGCGGCGGTGATGTCCGGTCTTCAGGCGGAGGAGCATATCTCGCACGGAGACGCCGTACATCGCGTCATGGAAACTCACGAGACGCTCGGGCTGGTGACGCTCGGCGTGTTCGGGGTCCTGGCGCTGTGGCGGTTGTTGAGGGAGCGGCGCATGAGCTCGGGCGAGCGCACGGCGGGCCTGATCCTTTCGCTGGTTGGCGCCGGGGTCCTGTTCGCCACCGGTCTCTACGGTGGCCGGCTGGTGTTCGAGCATGCGGCCGGAATCCCGACTTCCATCCTGGAGGGAGAGATGAGGGAGCGGGGAAAAGACCATGACCACGCCGCGGGAATGGCTGATGAACACGGTGTGCCGGCGGACACGTCAGCGATGGCGGCTCCCAGCACTCACATGGATCCTCCCGGAACGCCGCCTCACTCCCACCCACCCGACACCACGGCGCGCGGGCATTGATTGTGAGCCGGCGGTTGCTGCTGTTCCTGCTGACCGCGGTGGCCTGCCAGCCGGCCACAACCCGCCCGCCGTTCACCCCGGTTCCCGAGGCCCTCAGCAGCGAGATCCGGCTTCGGGTGCCCGAGGCGACTCGCCGCCTGGCTGAGGCACTAAAGGCAGATTCGATACCGACCCATAGGGTTCGGCTGAGGGATGGGTATATAGAAACGCAGTGGTTCAATGCGCGAACCGGGCGCCTCGCCAGCCAGCGCCGGTCCATGGGACCCGGAGTGGTGCGGGTGCGAGCCTGGGCCGATCCAGCCCGGCCAGGAAGCTCTCAGCTTACGGTCGAGACTTCCTATCGCCCGGTGGCCGACCCTTCTCTACCCGAGCGCGAACTGGAGCGGCCGGTAGCGCCGGATCATCGGGTTGCCCGTAAGGTGCAGGCGGTGCTGGTACGGTTGGTTGAGAGGTACGGCGGCCCACCACCCCCGACAGCTGCACAGCCTGAGGCAGAGCAGCTTAATTAGTAGCGACTACACCACGTAGGCCCGCACCCACTCCTCCAGTTGCCCCAGATCCACCGACGCGTCCTTGCAGGGACCCGAGGGCAGCGTCATCGTGAGGCCCAGGACCGGGATCTTTCCCGCCACGTCGTGCAGTCCGCTTACCATGTCGCGCTCGCACGCTACCGCAACCACTGCCCGGGGACGCCGCTCGCGGATGACCCGTCGGGCCAGCTGGCCTCTGGTGGCCACGAACACCGGTACCCCATAACGGCCGGCGACGCCGAGCACACCGTCGAGCGTGTCTCGGGACAGGCAGCGGGGGATCAGCACCAGGAGCTCCCCCTGTCCCACCTTCCGCCCCCGCATGACGGCGAGCGAGTTGTAGACCTTCACTGCGGCGTTCTCTACCCAGTCGCGCCGCCCGAATTGGCCGGCCACGCGAGAGGTGAGCCGCATCAACCTGAGAAAGGGCCCCCGCTCGGCCAGGCGCTCGGGCAGTAGCGGGCGCCGAAGCTCGTGGGAGAGGAAGAGCACACCCCACCAGACCCAGAGGAGGGAGCCCGTGACCAGCAACGCGCTCCACAACACACCGGGGACCGATGGGTGGGCGTCCGCCAGCCGTGGCGTGAGCAGGAACAGTCCGAGGGCAGTGATGCCCAGCGCCACAGCGATGGTAGCGGCGGACCAGGCAAAGAAGAGCGCTGGAGGGGAGTCGTAGTTGCCCTGGTTGGGTAGCGGCTGGCCGTCCCATTCGTCCCACTCGTGTCCCAGACGGCGGTCCACATCGATATGTATGAGTTGTGCCCGGGGACCGTCAGCCATAGAGGGAAAACATAATTAGCTTTGGCCGATGCTGCCTCCTCCGGCACTCCGCGGCGTGTTTCGCACCGACGACAGGGCGCGCGCGGCGTACTCCGAGGGCGCCGGGATCTACCGCATCCTTCCCCAGGCCGTAGCCCAGCCGGCAGACACCGACGATGTGAGGCGGCTGGTCGCATGGGCCGCCGAGCGCCGCATTGCCCTCGTTCCCCGCGGGGCAGGCAGCGCCATGGGCGGTGGAAATGTGGGCGACGGGGTTGTGGTCGACCTCACAGCTATCGCCCGGAAGCTGGAGGTACGGGTGGACGGCCACGCGGCGACGAGTACCAGCGTTACGCTGGCCGAGCTCAACACCGCCGCCGCTCAGCACGGTCTCAGACTTCCTCCCGACCCTTCCAGTGGTCGATGGGCCACACTTGGAGGGATGGTCTCTACCAACGCGGCGGGCGCCAGATCGGTCCGCTATGGCAGTGTGCGGCGATGGGTCGAGGCGCTCCACGTCGTCAGCGCCGATGGCGAAGAGCTGGTGCTCCGCAGGGGACAGGCCGCCCGTGACTCGGACGGCGCCGCCCTCCGCCGCTTCGACCGGGAGGTCGCCCCTCGAATACACGCCGCCGCCGCCGTCATCGCTAGCCGTTATCCGAAGACCCGCAAGAATTCCTCGGGCTACGCGCTCGACGCCTATCTCGCTTCGGGCGACATCCTCGACCTGATTGTCGGGTCCGAGGGCACGCTCGGCATCGTCACCGAGATCGAGTGGCGGCTGGACCACGTTCCCCCCTTTCGTGCAGGGCTCCGAGTTCATCTGGCATCACTGGACCGCCTCAGCGATGTAGTCAGTGCGTTGAATCCATGCGAGCCTTCCGCCCTGGAGTTGCTGGACCGGACATTCCTCGATCTAATTGGGGCTGGGACGTGGGGAGGAGTCAGCGACGGCTTCGTTCCCGAAGCCATCCTGCTGGTCGAGCTGGAGCGGAGTGACCCTGAAGCGCTTCGGCAGGTGTTAGCAGCGGCGTCGGAAGCCATTGAGCACTGGACGATTTCGATCGAAACGGCCTACTCGCCGCCCGAAGCGGAGCGGTTGTGGGCTATCCGGCATGCCGCGAGTCCCCTCCTGGCCGCGCTGCCGGAGGATCGCCGCTCGCTCCAGGTGATCGAGGACGGCTGCGTGCCGGTGGAGCGGATGGGCGAGTATATCGCGTCGGTGCGCCGGCTGGCGGCGGCACGAAGCCTTCCGGTGGTGCTGTTCGGCCATGCGGGCGATGGACACATCCATGTGAACCTGCTGCCTGAGCTGGCCCGCGCCGGCTGGCAGGCCGATGTCGCCGCCCTGCTCGACGAGGTAACCGCGCTCATCATCCAGCTCGGCGGCACTCCTTCGGGGGAGCATGGAGACGGCCGGCTCCGCGCCAGCGCCCTGGCCGGGGTGTACGGTGCCGAGGTCGTCAATCTGTTCCGGGCGGTCAAGCAGGCCTTCGATCCCCTCGGAATATTCAATCCGGGAATTATTCTTCCCTCCGGCGAGCCGCCCATCGCGCGGTTGAAGGTGGGACCCGACGCCGCGCCGATTCCCGAGGACGTCCAGAAGGCGCTGCGTCAGATCGAGCTGACGGGCGGGTATGGGCGGTGCAGGTTGGAATTGGCAGGTGAAGAGGGTCAAGGGTCGAGGGTCTAGGGTCAAACAACCTGGCCCAGATCCCAAACACGCTTAGACCCTAGACTCTCGACCCTAGACTTTCGACTACTACCATGGAAATCATCCGCGACCCCCGCGTCACCCTCATCGCCCGTCCCCAGTTTCTCGAGCCGGCCCACCTGCCGGTCCAATGGAAGGGGGAGTCGCGCGACGGGGAGAAGATCGCCGAGTTCGCCGGGCGGCTCTGCTACATGAGCCAGCACAACCCCGCCGGGCGCACCACGGCCGAGTATCTCCGGAATATCCTGCAGCAGGGCCACGGCTCGGTGTTCGAGCACTCGACCTACGTCATGCTAATCGAGGGCATCTCGCGATCCTGTAGCCATGAGCTGGTGCGCCACCGAGCCGGATGGGGCTTCTCCCAGCTCTCCCAGCGATACGTGGACGAGTCTCACGCCGCCTTCGTCATGCCTCCAGCCATCATGGGCGACGCCGAGCTGGAGGCCCAGTGGACCGCCCAGGTGAAAGCGGCCCAGGCCGCCTACGTGGCCTCGGTCGAGCGGCTGATGACGCGGTACGAGTGGGTCGAGGACAAGGTCCACCGGCGGAAGATGGCTCGCGAGGCGGCGCGCAGCGTCCTCCCCAACGCCACCGAGGTCAAGATCGTGGTCAGCGCAAACGTGCGGGCCTGGCGAACGATGCTGGAACTTCGGCTGGGCGAAGGGGCGGAGCTGGAGATTCGCCGCATGGCGGTGGCCTGTCTCCGCGTGCTTCAGGAGGAGGCCCCATCGCTCTTCGCCGACTTCGAGATCTATCAGACCACAGAGGGAAGCGAGGCCGGCCGGGTGGGGTTTCATAAGGTCTAGGGTCCAGGGTCTAGGGTCGACAGATGAGTGTAGATCGCTCTTCGATTCTCGATCTCGCGAGCAGACTCTAGACCTTTGACCCCGCGACCCTCTTCAAAACTCGCCCCCACTTTTCCCCAAAAAACTATTGTGTGTCCAAAAGCTTTTTCTTACCTTAGTTACGTCAATCGTCGCACTCGTCTCGGCTCGTCTCTCGCGGACGGCCTTTTTTGTAGAGGAATCCTTTGGCAGTTCGGATCGGACTCGCCTTTAATCTCAAACCTGCGGCGCCGGCTAGTCCAGCCGGGGCGAACTCCGATTCCCCGTCGTCGGACCAACCTCCGAGTCGGGCCCTCCGACCAGACCTCCATCAACCAGACCTGTATGCCGAGTGGGATGAGCCCGCCACCATCGATGCGGTGGAGCGGGCCCTGAGCACAGTGGGCCAGGTCTACCGGCTCGAGGCCAACGCCAGCTTTCCCTCGCGCCTGTCGCTGCTCCGACCCGACTTCGTCTTTAACATCGCGGAGGGGCTCTATGGGCCCAATCGCGAGTCGCACGTCCCGGCCATCTGCGAGTTCCTCGGAGTGCCGTGTCACGCCTCCGATCCTCTGACGCTGAGCCTCGCCCTCCATAAGGCGCGCGGCAAGGAGATTCTCGCCCACCGGGGAGTGCCCACCGCGCCGTTCGTGCTGGCGCGGTCGCCCGATGAAGCGAGGCACGTGGCGCTGCCGTTTCCGCTCTTCGTGAAGCCCGCCTTCGAGGGCTCGGGCAAGGGCGTCACGGTCAAGAGTCTCTGCCGCAACCGCTCGCAGCTGGTCCGGCAGGTCTCTCACCTGCTCGCCACCTACGCCGAGCCGGTGCTGATCGAGACCTATCTGCCCGGCCAGGAGTTTACGGTGGCGATCCTCGGCAATGGCGACGAGGCCCGCTGCCTGCCGATTATCGGCATGCGATTTGATATGCTGCCACGCGGTGCCCCGCCCATCTACGGCTACGAAGCCAAATGGATCTGGGACACCCCGAGCAAACCACTCGAGATCTATGATTGTCCGGCGAGCATCCCGGAGCCTTTGGCCGAGGAAGTTCGCGCCGCCGCGCTGGCGGCCTACCACGCCTTGGAATGCCGCGACTGGTGCCGCGTCGATATTCGCTGTGACGCCGCTGGCCGCCCGCTGGTCGTCGAGCTCAACCCGCTGCCGGGCGTTTTGCCCGACCCGCGGGACCACTCATGCTTTCCCAAGGCCGCCGCGGCGGCCGGTATGAGCTACGACGATCTCATCCGCACCGTCGCCGACATTGCCTGGCGCCGGATCAGCGGCCGTTCACTCCTGGCGGAGGTTGCCTGATGAAAGTTGCGATTCTCTTCGATGCGGGTAGCGACGAGTGGAGCCCCCAGGATGTCGCAGCGGTGGTCGCCAACGTCCACGAGGTGCGCGACGTGCTGCGGCGCCGTGGCCACGAGGTCGAGCTGCTGCCGGTGCGGTTTGGGGATTTCCGCTGGCTCTCACGCGTCCGGCGGGCCGACCTGGTCTTCAACCTCTGCGAGGGGATCAACGGCCACGCCCGCTTCGAGGATTTCGTCGTCGGCACCCTCGAGCTCACCGGGGTTCCGTTCACCGGCTGCCGTACCTGGCCCACCAGCGTTTGCCACCGAAAGCACGTCGCCAACACCCTGCTGTCGTCCGCCGGTCTCCCGGTCCCCGCGTACATGCTGGCCCAGGCCAATAAGACCCCGTCTGAGTTCCCGCTGCCCGCCATCGTGAAGCCGGCCGCAGAGGACGCCAGCGTCGGCATCGATAACGGCGCCGTGTGCACCAGCAAGCGGGCACTCAAGAAGCGGGTGGCCCAGATGCTGGAGCAGTTCGAGGAGGTGCTGGTCCAGGAGTACATCGCCGGCCGGGAGTTCAACGTCGGCTTCGTGGGCAAGCGGATGCTGCCCATCGCCGAAATCCGGTTCGACACCCTGCCCGACGGCACCTGGCCCATCGTCAGCTATGCCGCCAAATGGATCCCGGGAAGTCCCGAGGACGAGGGCACCATCCCGATCTGTCCCGCCGAGCTTGATTCCGAGCTGGGCAACAGCATCGCCGGGGTGGCCCGCTCCGCCTGGGAGCACCTCTCCGACGGCGAAGGCTATGGCCGGGTGGACATGCGGCTGAGCGAAGAGGGACAGCCCTACGTCCTGGAGGTCAACCCGTCGCCCGACCTGTCGAGCAACGCCGGGCTGGCCCGCATGGGCCGCGCGTTCGGCTGGGGCTACGACGATCTGGTCATGCATATCGTGGACGAGGCCCTCACCCGCTCGCAGAGCCATCGTGCCGCGGCCGCCCTCGTCAGCGGGGTGTCCGCCGCTTGAGCGGCACCCTCGTCTCACCGCTTCTCCGCCACCTCAACGCCGCCGACCGGGGCCGCATCGAGGAGATCACCCGCGCCGTGGGCCTCTTCCGCGAGGATGAGATCCCGGTGGCGCTCGAGGTCTTCGACGGCGCTGTAGGGGCCGCCGCAGGCTACGAGGCGCTGGGCGCGGATGTTGATGGACGACTCGCGGGATGGATCTGCTGGGGCCCCACGCCCTGCACCCTGGGGACATACGACCTCTACTGGATGGCGGTCGACCCCGGGTTTCAGGGCAGCGGGATCGGCAGCGCGCTGATCGCCGAGATGGAACGCCGGCTCTCCGGACAAGCCCGGCTCATCGTGGTAGAGACCGCCGGCCGGCCCGATTACGCGGCCACTCGCCGGTTCTACGAGGCCCGGGGCTACCGGGCGGTCGCGACGATTCCCGATTTCTATGGCCCGGGGGATGACCAGGTGGTGTACGTGAAGCGGGTAAGCGGGTAAGGAGGCACCATGGAAAACTGGCAGGAAGTCCTCAGAAAGAACTCGATCGCGTCGCTGGAGGCCTTGGCCCAGAAGTTCGGGCCCGAGCACTTCCCCGACCTCGACCGCCTCAGGCAGGCGGCCGACAACTTCGAGTTCCGCATCTCGCCGGCCATGGTGGACCTCATCAAGTCGCCGGATGACCCGATGTGGCGCCAGTACGTGCCCTCGGTCGAAGAGCTCGACGTGGTGGACGGCATCGTGGACTCGCTTAACGAGGACGCGGACAGCCCGGTCCCCAACATCACCCATCGGTACCCCGACCGGGCGCTGTTCCTGGTCTCTCCGGTGTGCGCCACCTATTGCCGCTTCTGCACCCGGCGCCGCAAGGTGGGCGATCCGGAGAAGATCCCCATGTCCCAGTTCGAGAGCGCCTTCCGCTATCTGGAGGAGCACACCGAGATCCGGGACGTGATCATGTCCGGGGGCGACCCCCTGCTGCTCAACGACCGCCGCCTGGAGATCATCCTCACCCGGCTCCGCTCCATTCCGCATATCCAGATCATCCGGATCGGCAGCCGCATCCCCTGCCACCTGCCGGAGCGGATCACGCCCGAGCTCTGCGCTCTGCTGAAGCGGTTCCATCCGCTCTTCATCAACACCCACTTCAACCATCCGGACGAGCTCACGCCCGCCGCCGTGGCGGGGCTCGGCATGCTGGCTGACGCCGGCATTCCGCTCGGCTGCCAGACGGTGCTGCTCCGGGGCGTCAACGATACGCCCGCGGTGATGATGGAGCTGATGCACCGGCTGCTCATGGCCCGGGTGCGGCCCTACTACATCTACATGGCCGATCAGGTCGCCGGCGCCGAACACTTCCGCACCTCGGTGCAGACCGGCATCGAGATCATGCGGGCGCTGCGTGGCTGGACCAGCGGGCTGGCCATCCCCTACTTCGTCATCGACGCGCCCGGCGGCGGCGGCAAGATCCCGATCCTGCCGGAGTACGTCGAGAGCATGAATGAGGACGAGGTGGTGCTCAGAAACTTCCGGGGCGAACGCTACGTCTATCGCCAGCCGCGGAAAGAGGCCGGGGTGATTGAGATCAAGAAGCCGCGGAGGCGGGGAGCGAAGCGGAGGACGGCATAGGGGAGTCGCCGGTCACCCGTCGCCAGTCATTGCGAGGGTGCGGAGCGCCGAAGCAATCCAGCAGAGACAGAAGCGGAACCCACCGGATCGCCACGCGGCCGATGGCCGCTCGCGATGACTACTTACGTCCCCGTCATTCCCGTCCTTCCCGTCTGTCCCGAGCGACCCTCCACCGCCGCAGACCGCTGGCCCACGAGTACGGATCCAGCTCCACCCCTTCCAGCTTCCGGTTCATCGCCGCCACGTTGGCCAGCGCGTAGAGAAAGATGGCGGGCGCATCGGCGTTGAGGGTGTCCATTGCCTCCCGCCAGAGTCGCCGTGCGCGGGCCACGTCGTCCTGCCGCGACGCCGCCCGCAGCAGCGAGTCGAACACCGGGTTGCCGTAGCGCCCGTAGTTCGCGTCTCCCCAGCCCGCCCGGGTCCACTGATCGATCAGACCCCGGGGGCTGGGCTCGTCCAGATAGGCGCCGATGTAGCTGTCGAACCGGCCCTGGGCCAGCCGCTCCTGAAAGACCGGGAAGTCCACAGCCGTCACCGTCGCCTTCACTCCAGCCCTCCGCCACGCCTCCTGAATCGCCAGGGCCAGCTGCCGACGCGACGTGCTGGTGGCCGGAACCAGAATGTCGATGCTGCTCACCGAATGGCGCAGCTTGAGCCGGGCTACCAATTCCCTCGCCTCTGCCGAGTCGAACGGCACCACCTTCGTCTCATCGTCCCAGATCCAGAGCAGCTGCGACATCGGACCCGGAGGGACCTTGGTGTCCGGGCCGAAGAGAGCTCCGGCCAGCGTGCGGCGATCCACCGCCTGAGTCAACGCCTGCCGCAGCTCACGGTCGCCCAGCACCGGATGCGGCCGGCCCGCCTTGTCGGCCACGCGGAACGCCAGGAACCCATACACCGCGGCCGGATACGACTCGGTCCGGAGACTCGTGTCACGCGCCACCCGCTGGACCCGGTCGGGCGAACCCACCGTCTCCATCACGTCGGCCTCGTGGCTCAAGAGCAGATTCAGCGCCGCCTCCGGGTCGGGCGCGAACCGCCAGACGGCGCGGCGAATGGCGGGAAGACCGTCGTATTCCCGGCCCGCGCCGGTATCGGCCACCAGCGTGAGGACGCGGCCTCGATCCCAGCTCTGTACCCGATAGGCGCCGCTTCCCACCAGGTGCGTCAGGCTGGTATCGGCAGCCCAGCGATTGCGGGGGATCGAATCCCAGATGTGACGGGGCAGGATGCGGACGTGATAGGTGGCATCGTACAGCTGCTCGGGTGATGACTCCGAAAAGGTGATCCTGACCGTGGTGGAATCTTCCGCGGCTGCCCGGACTTTTCCGGCTAGGTAGCCCCGGGCCACGGCGTCCAGGGTCGAGTCGCTGAAGGCGTCGAAGGAGAAGACCACGTCGTCCGCGGTCACCGGGAGCCCATCATGCCAGCGCGCCCCGGGCCGGAGCCGAAAGCGCCAGCTCAGGGAATCAATCCGCTCCCATGCCCGGGCCAGGCCGGGCCGAAACGATTTCGGATCGATGGGTGAGGCGCGCGGCTCGAGATAGGCCAATCGCTCGAACACCTGGTCGCTGACGTCGCGGCCCACGGTTTCGCCGATCAGAGGAGGAATGAGGCTGGATGGCTCGCTGGTGGCGGAAACGACAACCGTTCCGCACTCGGCACAGGCGGAACGGCGATCCTGGCAGCCAACCATCAGGCTCAGCGCCAGGAGAAAGAGCCCGGGTCTCAGACCCACGGTCATGATAGCCTCTGCTAGGCTGCCTCGGCGATCCGGGTGGCCGAGCGCAGGAACGCCTGATACACGTCTGGTCGCCACCAGCTCCGGACCTCTTCGATCTTCACCAGCGCGTCCCGGAATGATAGGGCCGGACGATAGCTGCGTGTAGTCGTGAGCGCGTCGAAGACGTCCGCGATGCAGATGATCTGCGCGTTGACCGGGATCTCGTCGCCGCGAAGCCGGTCGGGGTAGCCGGTGCCGTCATACCGCTCATGGTGCCACCGAATGATCGGCTTGATGTCCCAGGGAAACTCGACCGTGGCCAACAGCTCCAGACCCCAGGCCGGGTGCATCTGGATGACCCTGAACTCCTCGGCTGTGAGCTTGCCGGGCTTGTTGAGGATCTCGTGCGGCACCCGCACCTTGCCCAGGTCGTGCAGGTAGGCGCCGATGCGTACCGTGGTCTGCTGGTCCTCGTCAAGACCGAGCTCGCGGGCCAGCGCCACCGCGTAGCCGGCCACCCGCTCGCAGTGTCCGTAGGTGTAGCTGTCGGACGATTCGATCGACTGACCCCAGTCCCGCACCACCGCAAGGTAGGTCTCTTCCAGCCGGCCGACCTTGGTCGAGACATCCACCAGATCCACCCGCGCATCCAGCCGGCTGAACAGCCGGTGCGCCGCGTTCAGCAGCCGCAGGGCCTCCTGGTTGCGGCCCATGCTCTGGTAGAGCAGCGCCATCTCTCGATCGGCTTCGGCCTCGCTCAGGATGGAGCCGGTGCTGACGGCCAGGTCGATGGCCGACCGCAGCCGTGACTCTGCCAGGGCATGCCGGCCGGTCTCGCGATAGACCCGCCCGATCACCTTGTAAGCATCGGCTTTGTCCAGCTTGGAGCCCAGCTGGTCGAAGATGCCCAACGCGGTCTCGGCGTTCTGCCGGGCCTGGTCGTA